>Ga0209483_1002370_pt1 | contig 13271 bp, 9 predicted proteins | sample NGEPerA_FD_184508 | JGI IMG/M metagenome (GOLD analysis project Ga0209483, IMG submission 184508) | Arctic peat soil microbial communities from the Barrow Environmental Observatory site, Barrow, Alaska, USA - NGEE PermafrostL2-A... | ecosystem: Environmental > Terrestrial > Soil > Wetlands > Peat... | reverse complement strand
GTCGGGCGCCACGGTGTGGTCGCCGAGAATCGGCGCCGAGGTCGGCACCCGGCGCATGGGATCCGCCCATTCGAGATTGGCGAACTGTTGATGAACGGCATTGGCCAATTCGCAGGAGATGGGCCAGGCGGGCGCCGCGTCAGGGCGGCCCAAACGCAAGCGGTAAGGTTGAATCGTTTCCGGCTTGGTTTCCAGGCGAACCAACTCCAATTCGCCTCCTCGCCTTTTGCCGAGGGATTCCAATTGCCCGCTCATCGACTCAAGGCTGCCGGCCGTTCCGCGATTGGAAAAAATCAGAAAAGCGCGGCCACCCGACAGGTTGGGTGTGGAAAGTTCCTCCGCAAAATGCTCGCGATCCAGGGTGATCTTCAACGTCAGGCGCGAAAGAAATTCCGAGTTCAACGCCTCGGCCGGTGAACCGCCGGCAAAAAGTTGGTTGACGTATTCAGTCCGCTTCGGCGGCGACAGCGTGAAATCAAACAAAAATTCCATCGCCTCCTCGGCCCGCTTGCGGTGGATGACCTCCGTCAAATCGTGGCCGCGCGATTCCAAGGCATGTTGGAAACTGACGGCGGCGTCGGAAATAAACTTGAGCGCATCGAGGAAATTGGATTTGCCGGCGTTGTTGCGTCCCATCAGCAAGGCGACGTTGTTCAGGTTATCCAGCTCGATATGTTTGATGCTTTTGAAATTGCCGATTATCAAACGCTTGAGGCTGAGATGAGATAGTTCGATCACGCAGGTTCTTACATAGCCAGTTTTGCCCAACTCTCAAGGGTATTCATCAACTTCACGGTCATTTAAGGGAAGATACCATTTTCCAGCCGGCGTTAAAAATCGGCGCATTGTCCATTTGGGCGGGCTCGGGCTGGTTAAGTCCGCTCCGGCAATTGACACGGCAGTTGCTTCTTTTTCAACACGGCAAAGTTGGGCAAGCCGCCTTCCGTCGGCACATGGACTTCGCCGGCAATGAGCGGGCGGGCGTACTGGATAAATTTCTCGTTCGGCATAAAACCATCCTCGCTCATCCAATCCCGCGGCAGCAAATGCTCGACGTTGGCGATGTCGGACAAAGGCTGCAAACCGGTTGTCCACGAATAGGCGCTGCCCTTGCCCCGCACCAGCTTGACCATGAACCCGCTGCGCCCCTCGACGGCGGCGCGCACGGCGGCTTCCCCGCACGCAATGGCTTCGGCAGCATCGGTCGCGCTGGCGTAATGGGCGGCGCAGCGTTGCGCGTAGCCCAGTTTGACCGAGCGCGTCTTGGTATTGAGTTTGCCGTAAACCACTTCGGCCAGCCGATCGGCCGCGCCCGACAAAACGGGATGTCCAAAAGCATCCAAACGCGAAGTATCCGCGCTGTATTCGGTGCCATCGGGATTTTTCAACCCTTCCCCCACCACGACAATGCAATAATGCAACTCGTCGATGGTTGCCTGGACCTTGGCCAGGAAGGAGTCTTCGTGAAACCGAATCTCCGGCAATAAAATCACATGCGGCGCGCACCAAGGCTCCCGCTTGGCCAGGACCGCGCTGGCGGCAATCCAGCCCGCGCTGCGCCCCATCACTTCGATGATGCAACAGGCGCCGTCATCGGTGGCCATGCTGCTGACATCCGCGGCGATCTCCATGACCGTGCAAGCGTTATACTTGGCGACCGAGCCGAAGCCCGGGCAATGATCGGTGTGAGGCAGGTCGTTATCGATTGTTTTCGGCACCCCGATGACCCGCATTTCATAACCGCGCCGCCCTGCCTCCTGATGAATCTTATCGGCGGTGTCCTGGGAATCGTTGCCGCCGGCATACAGAAAATACCGAATCTGATGCGCTTGGAAGACCTGAAAAAGCCGGTCCATTTCGCGAGCGGCTTTTTCCGGTTTCTTTTTGAAATCGATCTTATAGCGGCAAGTGCCCAGCGCCGCCGCCGGCGTATGTTTAAGGGCCTCAATCGTTTCCGGGTCTTCCTGGGCCAGGTCGATCAATTGTTCATTGAGAATGCCGAGAATCCCGTTCATTCCACCATAAATATGCGAAACACAGCGCTGTCGGCGGGCCTCCTGCACGACCCCCGCTACACTGGCATTGATCACGGCGGTAGGGCCTCCCGACTGCGCCACCAAAAGATTTCCAATTAACTCTGCCATACGTAGGCGTAACATTAACCGCCCCCCCCTTCTCCCTGTAAAGGAAGAAGTAATCCGTTTGCAATCTGATGTCACTAATCGAAGACAGTGGTTCGGCCTTCGCCATGGGCCGACGCGTCTCGGGGCCTCTTTTCAGGGCGCCTCAGGTTCGCGCCTTCTTGTATTTGAGTTTCATGAGAGACGAATCCTTGAAAGACGAATTCTCGCAATGTTGTCATAAGTGGGCCTCTGAATGGCCTCAATACTGCGATGCCATTGAAACGTGTTGGGGAATCACGATTAAAATATTAGGAGCAAACATCCGACGCGAGCCATTAACGGTACCCCCGCCCTCAGCACCAACATGGTTTATCCAGACTGGTTGCCCTACGGCGAGGAACTCGGGGCAAGCGATTGATATCAACTATTTCCAATAAACGATTCCCACAGCACGTTGACTTGGAACAGTGGTTTGAGCAATTTCCACAGCGCGAACGTGTATAATTTTATTCCAGCGGCGGGGATGTGCTGCGCACATGGCCGGGTGGCTATCCATCGTCCGCTTTATTTGGAATTGTGTTTAGCCAGATGAGGAGCTATTCCCAACGCAGCCGCGTTTCTATGCTCGGAGTTGGCAGGAAATTATGAAAACACTCATTTGCCTCTTCCTGGTTTTGACAAGCAGCGACTGCGTTTTTGCGCAACCCGAAATTACCGGAGCGCCATGGAGCGTCACACTTAAGCTCGTTGACGACAATGGCCAACCAATCGATGGGGCGCATGCTTCAGTGGGTTATCACATCACGCCGCCGCCAGGAAAGGTTGTTGACGGTTACCGTGAGAGTTCAGCAACAATTGAGGGTTTGACGGATTCAAACGGCGTATTTTCCGCATCTCACAGCGATGCGTCCTGGAGCTTGGGATTTGATGTTCGGAAACCAAGGTATTATTCCACTCATGTGAATTATGATTTGTTTTTACCAGGTCAATTCGATTCGGCAACGGTAACTGAGAATCGCAACCCCACGCTGACATTGGTTCTAAAAATGATCGGCGATCCAATTCCAATGTATGCAAGAATTGTGGAGTCTGGCCCACCCGTTTCGGACAAGCCCATAGGCTATGATTTGATGGCTGGCGACTGGGTTTCACCCTACGGAAAAGGCCAGTCAACTGATTTCATTTTCACCCGGCATTTCAGTGGGAAGGCTCCTTTCGATTACGAATTCAAATTAACGGTTAGCTTTCCGAATCCAGGGGACGGAATTCAAAAGTTTATTCCGCACGACCAAGGCAGTCGGGGGAGTCTCCTTAAATCTCCGCACCAAGCACCCGCTTCTGGTTACGCGCCGCAATTGATTAAAGAAGAAAGAGCGCATCCTGGCGAACAACGCCCAGAGCAGGAAAGCAATCCGAACGTCATTTACTTTTTTCGTGTCCGAACTATCCTGGATGAAACCGGTGGTGTAAAATCTGCGCTTTACGGCAAGATTTACGGCGATTTCATGCAGTTTCGCTACTATCTCAATCCGGTTCCTAACTTGCGCAACATCGAGTTTGACCCAAAACAAAATTTGTTTAAAAGCTCAAAATCATCCGGCCAGATGTTGCCACCGTGACTGTTTTAAAAAATCCCGTAAACAAAAGCGAGGCTTGAAGATTTCTGTTCGAGCGTGCAAGAAGGACGGCGGGAATGGGATTCAAAATAATCATGAAGAACTTCTTATGCATCTTTTTTATTATATTATCAGGAAACCATCTTTGGGGACAAAATGAACCGCGCTCAAATGAATGGCACGCCACGCTCAAGGTTGTGGACGAATCCGGGGCGCCCATGCCGGGAGCGGAGGCTTCAGTCAGCTATTTTGTCCATCCTCCACCAGGGCAACCAAGGGATTCAATCGCATCGGAAAGTATAAGCGGTTTAACCGATGCAGATGGCATCTTTAAGGCCTCCCATCGGGACCGCTCAATTTCACTGAGTTTCAGTGCCGAAAAAGACGGATTTTACAGGAGCTATGTTGTCAACCAATTGGGAAAACCGAGCGATTACGACCCTGTAAAATGGAATCCAGAGGTAACACTGTCACTCAAAAGGATTGGGCAACCCATTGCAATGTATGCAAAACTTATCGACTCAGGTCCCCCCGCATTCAATCAACCGGTTGGATATGATCTGATCGTTGGCAATTGGGTCGCCCCATACGGTAGCGGCCAAAAAACCGATATTATTTTTACCGGAGAACTGGCCAAAAAGGCAGAAAACGATTTTGACTATAAATTAACGGTGAGTTTCCCCAACAAAGGTGACGGCATTCAAGAGTTCAATGTTCCATATTCGTTTGACAACGGCAGCGTCCTACGTTCACCGCACAACGCTCCGGCAGACGGCTACCAGACGGGGGTTGTAAGAATTATGAGTCGTCATCCCGGCCAAGGAACTAAACAGGATAGAGATTCTAACCGCAATTTTTTCTTTCGAGTGCGCACTGTTTTGGACGCGAATGGCAACGCAACTTCCGCACTGTATGGTAAAATTTACGGCGACTTCATGCAGTTTCGCTACTATCTCAATCCGGTTCCTAACTCGCGCGATATTGAGTTTGATCCCAAACAGAATCTGTTCAAAAACCCAAAATCATCTGGCGAGATGTTACCTTCGTGACGGTAGGCACTCGTGAACCCGGCAACCAAATTCAAGGGACCAGGCGCAGATTTGCTGTAACCAAATGACGACTGCTATTCCTGCGTTAGGGGCGCGTGACACTGATTCTTAAAAACCGCTCCGGGTTGCCACTTACACCGGAGGCGTTGCGGACGGTCACGCTTTCGTTGGGCGAACCCACCCGGGAAATTTCCGTAGCCTGAGCCGTCAGAACGACATTCGACCCGGCATAGGTGGCGATGTCTGACCACGCGGCCAGATTGGTGGAGGTCTGGACGTGATAGGTGATGCCGGATTCGGCGGGACGGCGCACAAAGGTGATTTGGAAAAAGTTTGTGCTCTGGCTGGCGACGAGGTTGGGGAGTATCGTGGCGTTGGTTTTCCAGTAGTTGAGCAGCGCCACCAAGGCCAAAGGGGTGTTGGTCGGCACGGGTTGATGGGACTGGGTTTGCTCGTTGATTCCATGGCAACTGGTGCAGGTGCGAATCTCTCCCGGCGCGAAGGTCAGCCAATACCGCTCGCGCACAATGCCGACGCCGTTGGTATCAGTCAGTTGCCACGTCATGGCGCGGCGGGCGGGGACGATGGCCGCTTGCGAGCCGTCGGAGGCCAATTGCACGCTGCCAATCGGAGCGCCGGGGTGTCCCGGATTGTCCACCGCCGGATCATGGATGGATTGGGCGATAACGCGGCGGCCAGTTCCAGGATTGGCCGGATTGCCATAATTAAGCCCCCGCAACTGGTCTGCTTGAAAAAGTTGCAGCCACGCAACGTCATAGATTTTGCCCGGCGCTCCAATCGTCTGGTGGCTCGTGCCCGCTATGTGGAGGTTGAAGGGTTGTTGACGGTCCGCCTCGTCACGGGTGGTAACGTCGCGGCTGACAATCAAGGCCAGTTGGTGGGTGCGCAGGTAATTTTGGAACGTTCCCACATCAACATCCGCTGCGGCAAAGGCGGCCAGTTCCGGGCCGGCGATCGGCACTTCGAAGGGCATCGGGCGGGAGCGCGGCATTACTTCGACGGGGTCCAGTTCCCAAAGCAGGTTGGTCTGTGCCTCAGAAAGATAGTTGTCCGGATCGAGGTAGCTGGCCCGATTGGTCAGGCCGGGAGTTAGCATGGCCCCGGGTGCATAATAGCCCTTAGTCAAATTCAGGAATTTCAAACGGAAATCGTAAGCCGTGGCCGGGAAATTTGTCCCGGGATACGCGACGGTATCCGAGTCCGTCTCAGCCTGCGTATTGGTGGTGTGGGCGGCAATCAGGTATCCGTCCGAAGTCATCAGCGGATTGCGATAAAGCCCGGTGTCATCCGGAGGGACGCTGGTGGGTGAGTTCGCGTATTCGTGGGTCGAACGCGGGGTCAGATAATTAATGCGCATGTAGAAGGCATTGGTATTCGTATTGCCGGTGATGGACACGATCTGGCCGGCGCCGTGGGTGGCGAACTCAGGCGCATCCACGCCGTAGAAAAGCCCCGCGATATTGGGGTCTTCGCGCGCATTCAGAAAATTATCAATCGTGTTGGTGTTGTAATTGCCTCCGTAATAATAGAGGTCTTGGACGTTGGGGTCATTGGTGAAGGAGGCCGAGGCATAGCTGCCGCCAATTTCGTGACGGCCGATGTGGTTGACCGTTTCTTCATCCGTGCCGTCCTGGTTGATGGCCCACGGGAAAAATTGGTTGAAATTATTCCCGCCCAGACCTGTCCCCGCCAGCAAATCCGTGCGAACGTTGCGCGGCTCGGGAAAGACTTCCGCCAGGTTGGTCGTCGGCACGGAATTGGAAGATTCGTCGCTCCAGTTGAAAGCCCCGTAGGTGATGGCGCCGTTCTCCCAATCGGTGTCGGCCTGTTGATCGCGTTGAAGATGGTCCCAGCGAACGAAGACAATCCGTCCGGCGCTGTCCAGCAAGGGCGAGAAGGCGCCGCTTGGGGTGTGGTTCACCATGAACAAGTCGCCGTTGGCCGGTTGCAGGCTCCAGAGACCGGTCACGGTCGCCAGTTCCTCATATTCATCCAATTGCGGGTAGAGTTGCGCCTGGCCGTTGCGAGGCCGGTCGCTGGTGAAAATAATCCGGTCGTCCGAACCGTAAATCGGCGCGATGTTATTGAAGGTTGCGGGTTGGTTCGCGACCTTCGTGATGACTGGAATGGCATTCGGATCGGTGAAATTGGTGATTTCGTAAAGCTGCCAAAAGTAAGTGCTGTAGTCGTTGATGTTCGTCGGCGACCCAACCACCATGCTGAAGACTGCTTTTTGACCGCTCCAATAGACGCAAGGCTGACGCACCGCGATGCCCTTGGGCGCCTGCGCTCCCCATTGCCCATACCCGGCGGCGCGCGTCAGGTTCTTGAGCGTGCCGTCGGCGTAACGGATATACAAATCGCCGCCACGCCCACAAAAAGCCGGATTCCCCCGATGGTTTCCAAAAGTCGAGCCAATCGTCCCAAAGTCCGCTGGGACGGGCACTTGCGTAACAAACAAAATGGGGTTGGCCGGGCCTGCGGACAGAGCGGACATGCTGGAGAGCAGGATTAGAAGAAAAAAACGTCTCATAAGCATATTCGGCGAATTGCCGCAGGTCTCGTGCCATGCCAGGGGCAAGCCGGCCACGCCCAAATTTGCCCTTTGAACTTGGACGAGTGCCCTATAATCTCACGTTATGAAGTATCTTTGGGCCAAGGCTCGCATTCCCCACACAGATGCCCGCTAAACAACCAACCGTTCCCGATCAAACAGCGCCGCGCATCCTGGCGGTCATTGGCAGTTTGGGCCGCAATTCAACCACGCGTTTGGTCGTGGGCGAGTTGGCCCGGCAATTGAGCGCGCGCCAGTGCGCGATCGATGTGCTCGATTTCCATAAGGAGCCGCTGCCCCTTTACAATCCCGATACCGCGCACGAGTCGGCGGCCTTTCCGGGTCTGAAACAACGCGTCGAACGCGCCGACGTGCTGTTGCTTGGCACGCCCGATTATCACGGCAGCATCAGCAGTGTGATGAAGAGTTTCCTCGACCATTTTTGGCATGAATTCGCCGGCAAACTTTTTGCGACAGTCGTTTCCTCGCACGAAAAAGGACTGACCGTCACCGACCAGTTGCGCACGGTCGCCCGGCAATGTTACGCCTGGACGCTTCCTTATGGCATTTCGTTCATGGCCGAACAGGACGTCAAGAATGGAAAAACGATGAGCCCCGCGCTGGCCCGCCGCTTGCAAATGGCCGCCCGCGATATTGCGGTTTACGGGCGGGTGCTGGCCGCGCAACGCAACGCCGACCTCCGTTCCCGCGAGCCGGGCTTTATGGCGCGGTTGCGGAGCGCGGGCGATTAAGCGCAATACGGACTTGCCCTGCCCCCTCTCGAATCGCCATCGTAAACGCCATGAGCAATCAACCAGTGGCATTCACCAAGGAGGACCCATGGCGCATCTTTCGCATCATGGCCGAATTCGTGGAATCGTTTGAAACGCTATCCAAGACCGGCATGGCAGTGACCATTTTCGGTTCAGCCCGCTTGCCGCCGACCGATCCTTACTACCAGGCCGGCCTTACCATTGCCAAAGGACTGGCGAAAAATAATCTCGCCGTCATCACCGGAGGCGGCCCGGGCATTATGGAGGCGGCCAATCGCGGCGCCGCCGAGGCCAAAGGAAAATCGGTCGGCCTGAATATCGAGCTGCCCTTCGAGCAGAAGGGAAATCGGTTTGCCAACATTCCGCTCCACTTCCATTATTTTTTCTCGCGCAAGGTCTGTTTTGTCAAATACAGCATTGGTTTTGTTTTCATGCCCGGTGGTTTCGGCACCCTCGATGAATTTTTTGAAGTGTTGACCCTGGTGCAAACCCATCGCATTCCCGGATTCCCGCTGATTTTGTTTGGCCACGACCACTGGAGCGGCCTGCTTCGATGGGCCAAAACAACGCTCGAAAAAAACAAATTCATCAGTCCCGGCGATTTGGAACTGGTCACCTTGACCGATGATCCGCAGACGGCGATCAACCTCATCCTCGATTACATGCGAAAAGTCGGGCCGCCCGAGGAAACGCCCCGCTCCCTTGGCTAAAGTTATGTATCAAGTCACCCGCCTCGAAAATGGACTGACCGTGGCATCCGCGGCCATGCCGCACATGGCCAGCGTTAGCGTTGGCGTTTGGGTTGGCGTGGGCGGGCGCTATGAGCCGGCGCACATCAGTGGCGTTTCACATTTTATCGAGCACCTTCTATTTAAGGGGACAAAGCAACGTTCCGCCCGGGAAATTTCGCAGGCCGTCGAGGGAATTGGCGGCTACCTCAACGCCTTTACCAGCGAGGAGCACACCTGCTTTTATGCCAAGGCCCGCCACGACCACTTTGATCAACTGCTCGACGTTCTGGCGGACATGTTTTTGCATTCCGCTTTCGATCCGGTCGAAATCGGCAAGGAGCGCGACGTGATCAAGGAGGAACTGGCCATGTACCTTGACCAGCCTCATCAGCGCGTCCAGGAATCGCTCAACGCCACTATGTGGCCGCGACAGCCCTTGGGGCGATCCATCACCGGCACGCCCAAAACGCTCGACGCCATTTCGCGCGAGCATTTGCTGGATTTTCAAACGAAAAATTACGTTGCCTCGGCCACGCTGATCGCTGCCGCCGGCCGGGTGAGTCATGCGCAATTGGTCAAAGGGGTCAAAAATTATGCGCGGCATTTCCGCCGCGGCGCACGTCCTTCCTATCCCGCAGCCGCCAGCGCCCAATCCCGGCCTGCCATCAAACTGCACACCAAGAAAACCGAACAAACGCAAATGGCTTTTGGCATCCGAGCCTGTTCCCGCCATCATCGGCAGCGATTCGCCTTGCGCCTGATCAACGCCGTGCTGGGCGAGAACATGAGTTCCCGCCTCTTCCAAACGGTCCGCGAAGACCACGGGCTGGCCTATTCGATTTATAGCGCGAACAGTTTTTTTGACGACGCCGGGGACTTGGTGATTTCCGCCGGGCTGGATTTGGCCAACCTCAAAAAGGCGCTCGATTTGATTCTGCGCGAAGTCAGGCGCTTGACCGAGCAGGCCGTCTCGATGGGCGAGTTGCGCCGGGCTTCCGACTATCTCGCGGGACAACTCGACCTCAGTTTGGAAAACAGCGAAAATCAAATGATGTGGATTGGCGAACAATGGCTCGGTTACGGAAAAATCGCCGCGCCCGCCCAAGTCAAAAAACGGCTCGCCGAAGTGACGCCCGCGGAAATCCGCGCTGCCGCCCGGGAGTTTTTTCAACCCAATCGTTTCAACCTCGCGCTGGTCAGTCCTTTGAAATCCGCGCGCGGGCTGGACAAATTACTGGCCGGCTAAAACCGTCCCATGCGCCCGATCCTCGAAAAAATAGAAACCTCGCACACTCCCGAATCACTCGTCGAAGGATTGCGCGGCGAGCCGGGCATCGTCCTGTTGCGCAGCGCGATGTTTGACTCGCGGCAGGCGCGCTATTCGTTTGTCACCGCACGGCCGTTTTTGACCTTTCGTTCGTTCGGCTCGCGTTGCGAATTGAGCGCGCCGCACCCGGCCTGCTTCGGCAATCCCTGGCAAGTGCTGGACGCCTTGATGGCCCGCTACGAACTGCTGGATGAAATTGACCTGCCTTTTCCGCTCGGCGGCTGCTTCGGGTTTTGGGGCTATGACTTAAAAAATTTCGTCGAACCCAAACTTCCGCGCACCGCTGTCAACGATTTGGAATGGCCAGATTGCCATACTGGATTTTATGACAGCCTGGTGGTGTTTGATCATTGGATCGGTGAGACGTGGATCATTTCCACCGGCGTGCAACCCGACGGCGCGCGCGAACCGCAGCGTGCGCAGGCGCAGCTTGCCTTTTGGAAAGCCCATTTGCAGGTGGAGGCGGTCGCGCCCAAAGCTGAATGTTCGACGGCGTCATTGTTCTCCCCAGTGGCTTCCAACATGTCCCGCGTTGACTTCATCGCCAAAGTGGAACGCGCCCGGCAATACATTCGCGCGGGAGACGTTTACCAAGTCAATCTTTCGCACCGTCTCACCGCCAACTCCGGTTTGTCCGGCTGGGATTTTTTCCAGCGACTCTGCGATGTTTCGCCCGCGCCTTTCGCCGCTTATCTGGAGTGCGCGGACTTCCAAATCGCTTCTTCCTCGCCCGAACTTTTCCTGCGCTTGAGCGGATCGCAAATCCAAACCCGTCCGATCAAAGGAACCCGGCCTTGCGCCACTGATCCGACCCGCGACGCCCAATTGACTTACGAATTGCAAACGAGCGCCAAGGAAATGGCCGAGTTGGTCATGATCACAGATTTGCTCCGCAACGATTTGGGCAGGGTCTGCGAATTCGGCTCGGTGCAAGTGCCCGAGTTGGTCCGCTTGGAACGTTACGCACAAGTGCAACATTTGGTTTCGACCGTGGCCGGCCGCCTGCGAGACGATCAAACACACTTCTCGGCGTTCGCTTCTTGTTTTCCTGGCGGGAGCGTGACCGGCGCGCCGAAAATCCGCGCCATGGAAATCATTGACGAGCTGGAGCCGGTAACGCGCGGGCCTTACACCGGCTCGATTGGGTATCTGGGCTTCAATCGCGAAAGCCAGTTGAACGTCGTCATCCGCACCGCAGTTTGCCAGTCCAACGCCATCCATTTTCAAGTGGGCGCGGGCATCGTTTACGACTCGAATGCCGAAGCGGAATTTGACGAAACCATGGCCAAGGCCGCCGGCTTCCTGGCTGCCCTGCGAAACCGCGCCAGCCGAACCATTCCACAACTATGAGTGTTTTTCTCAACGGCAAATTTGTTCCCGAAGATCGCGCGATGGTTTCAGTCTTCGACCGGGGTTTTCTCTATGGCGACGCGTTATTTGAAGGCGTCCTCGTCACGCGAGGCCAGCCTTTCCGCTGGACGGAACACATGGAACGCTTGCAGCGCGGAGTGGAGTTCTTGAAGTTGACAGTCCCGTATTCTTATGACGCTTTGCGCCAATACGCGTTGCGCCTGATCGTTCGCAATCAAATGCCCGAATGTCTTTTGCGCCTGAGCATCACCCGGGGAATCACCGCGCGGGGATATTCTCCGCAAAATGCCACCCAACCTGCGGTCGTGATGACCCTGCACGCGCTGCAAGCGCTCGATGGCAAATCGGCGCCCCGCTGGCGCGTCATCACATCCTCCTTTCGATTGCCTTCCCATGATCCGCTCGCCAATTTCAAGACGGCCAACAAATTGATTCAAGTTCTGGCGCGGGCGGAAGCGGACGCCGTCCAGGCGCAGGAAGCAATCCTGCTCAACACCGAGGGCCAACTGGCCGAGGGAACCACCAGCAATCTATTTTGGATCACGAAGGACGCAATTTGCACTCCTCCTTTGGCGGCGGGCGCGTTGCCGGGCGTGACGCGCGCGGTCATGATGGAATTGTTTCCCTGCCGGGAGCGGGCCGCCGGACTCGATGAATTGCGCCGGGCCGATGGCGCATTCCTGACCATGACGTCCATGGGTGTGGTGGAAATCGAATCGCTCGATGGGCGGAAATTAAAGCGTTCCTCTTTGGTCAAGAAGATTGGGGCCGCTTACCGAGACTTGCAGCGAGCTTCATAATTTTCCCGAATAGTTCACCAGCATTTCAACCAGCGCGTCGATCTCCGGCCGGCCGCTGCCGCTGTAATTATTCAGCATAATGGAAAAAACCAGCTTTTCGCCTCCTTTGGTGGTGAGGTATCCAGAAAGAGTATTGACATACTCCAGCGAGCCGGTCTTGGCGCGGACATTGCCTGCGGCGGGCGTCCCTTTGAAACGGTTGCGCAAGGTTCCATCCACAGCGGCAACCGGCAGCGCATCCACAAAAACGTCCCGGTAACGATGATGCGCCATGTAAGTCAACAACTGCACCGAAGCGCTTGGGGTGACCAGGCAACCACGCGACAACCCCGAACCTTCCTCCAGCAAAACGCGCTCGCGCGGGATGCCCGCTTCGGCCAGAAATTTCCGCATCTCGGCCAGGCCCGCTTTTTCGGTCGAGCGGCGGGTTTCATCCCTGACCCCCACCTGCAACAACAAGAGTTGCGCGTACAGATTTTGCGATGGCTTCAAGGTGCGCTTCACAATTTCGGCAAGCGGACGCGACATCACCCCGGCCACTTCCACCCAGGCCGAAGAATCAAACGGCTTTTCTTCCCGCTCCAGCCAGCCTATTTCGCGCACGCCGCCTCCCACCGTAATGCCATGTTCGGCGAGCGCCTTCTTCAACAAACTCACAAACCACAGCGCGGGTTGAGCCACCGAAACCGCATCGACGACTCCGGCGCCGCCCACGGCAACATTCCCCCACACATAAGCAACTTCCTCGCCCACCGGACGATAAATGCGAATATGCGGGTTGCGCGTCTCCGCCACAGTTTGGGTGCGATTCCTAAAGGTCACGAAGTCCGTTTGCGGCATGGTCACGATCTGGCAAGGTTCGCCCACCGTTTTGGCCGGCTTAAACACCAGGTCAATCACGTTATC
>Ga0209483_1002366_pt1 | contig 13283 bp, 6 predicted proteins | sample NGEPerA_FD_184508 | JGI IMG/M metagenome (GOLD analysis project Ga0209483, IMG submission 184508) | Arctic peat soil microbial communities from the Barrow Environmental Observatory site, Barrow, Alaska, USA - NGEE PermafrostL2-A... | ecosystem: Environmental > Terrestrial > Soil > Wetlands > Peat... | reverse complement strand
GGTATTGTGTCTCCAAGCAGACCAGATGCCTACGGGCTCTGCTTTCGGATCCTTGATGCCAGGTTTTTCAACTTGGCCCAACGACGCGAAAGAGTGTTCCTTGTTGGTTGTCTTGATAACTGGCAAGGTGCCGCAAAAATACTTCTTGAGCCAGCGGGCGTGCGCCGGAATCCTGCGGCGGGCCGAAAAACGGGGCAAGACGTTGCCCCCACAGTTAGATCGGGTTCTACGAATGGTGGCCGGGGACACGGAGCCCGAAGCGGAGACAGCAAAGACGAGCTGATTGTGCCCGTTGTGGGTGCCCTGATGGGATCCACAAAGGGTGCCAGTTACAGGACTGGCGCCGATGAAGCCGGTGCCGGCCACCTGATACCATTTGGAATCGGTAAAGGCGGCGACACCGCACGGGCACTTACCGCCAGTCATACCGCCAGTCATACCGCCAGTCATACCGCCAGTCATACCGCCAGTGGCCGCATGGATCCCACGGAATCCACCTATGTCGGCCTGGAAATAGCCCACACCTTGCGCGGCGAAGGCTTTGATGCCAGCGAAGACGGAACGGGCAGAGGAACGCCACTGGTGTGCGTACAGGCCACTCAGGACCCCTGTACCAGCACCGATATCGTCTTCGCTCCGGGAAGGAACGCTGGTCAGGAAACCGCGGTCTGTTGGAATGGCGATACCACGCCAAAAGCCAGCGTTGACATCGCCCTTACCATGCGAGCTGAACAGGGCGGCGAAGGCTATGGTGTCTGTTACAACGATGACGCCAATGATGTTTCCGGCACTCTGAGGACGGGCGGCGGGTGCCGCGGTGAAAGCACACTGCCGGTGATCCAAGATGGCAGGGGCCTGGACAAGGACTTGAACGGCCTGGGCGTAAGTGAACAAGATTTGGCCTACACTGTGGACACCTTGGGCCAACAGGCCGCTGCGATCCCCATCAACACCCAGATCGCCACCCGGCACAAGGCCATGGGAGAACGCACGGGCCTTGGCATCGGGGCCCCTGGCGACCCCGCCTACACCCTGCAGGAAGGCCACCATCATGCCGTGGCTCAGTCGCACACGGTAAGCCGGCAGTTTGAAACCGGCGGGAATAATTTGCCGTTGGTTGGGCAGGCACAGGAGATGTCGATCCGCAGATTGCTTCCCCGTGAATGTGAAATTTTGCAGGGGTTTACAACAACAAATTCGCGTGTTATATTCGAAGTATGCTTAGACCATCAAAAAAACTCTGCAAATGTGGTCTTAAAATGTCACAGGTGGCAAAACAGTGCAACATCTGCAGGCGGAAGCGAATTTCCGGAAAATGTAAAGTTTGCGGACGTTTGGTTACAGAACGACCAAGCCATATCAGAAATGCTTGTGGCCGTGCATGTGCGGATGTCCTTCGAGCCAAAGCTAGTAGCCATACGCAGTCACGGAAAATATATATATTCTGCAAACGATGCGGTAAGAAAAGACTTGTATCCCCAGCTTACGCGACTAGAAAATATTGCTCAAACTATTGCTATACCCAATCAAATAAAGGAAAAAATAACCACGCTTGGAAAGGCGGTATTACCGCCAAACATGACAAGTTTTATAGTTCAGTTTTGTGGAAAATTGCCTGCCGTGATATTTGGGCCAGGGAAAGAAGAAAGTGCCAACGTTGCAAGAAAGAATCAAAACGAAGTCATCATGTCCACCATATCAAATCCTGGAGTAGATATCCAAAGTCAGGACTTGATAGATCGAACTTGGCTTTACTCTGTCTTGAATGCCATAGGTTCGTTCATTCCAAAAGAAACAAAAACAAAGAATTCATTTTTGTTTTGCATTGATATTGAGTCAGATTATACTGACATACTTTTTAGGAACAAATCTTCCGCTGATGGAAACCGTTACAAAGCCCTTGGAAACAGTATGGCTGTGCCCGTTATTTCCTGGCTGGGAAAAAGGATTGAGCTGTTCTTGGAATCAGAAAAGTAGCTGTCATGAAGATTGGGAAATATGTGGTGATGGTTTCGAAGCATTCCTCGAAGTCAGGTGTCTGGCCTGACTTCGTCTGGGACTTCTTCTTCATCCCGAAGATAACAAAAACTGGGTCCGTGTTCAGCAGGCAGGGCGCGATGATTCAGATCGTCCATGGATTCCATCTGCTTACGATGTTCAAGATTTCTTCTTAGCCTTCCGTTTCAAAATCATCTTGACGTTCAGCTTATACTCGCCCCCAGGCCTATCGCCAGTGCTGACCAGCTTCATGGTTTGGGCGTCGCGGACATCCATGGTGTAGGCCAACAGCTTCAGGCAAGCCGTCATGGCTACAGCGTTGAAGCCGCGGCCGTCTTTGATTTCTTCCGCGCAATGCCGGACGCATCTAGCGATGGTGGCGTCAGGCCATTCCAGGAACGTCTTGGCGACGTGTTCGGCCGCAGTCAGGGTGCTGTCGAAGTCAGGCTTGGGATCCTTCAACGCTAGGACGGCATCGGTCATGGTTTTGGTAAGTGGCTTCACAATTTTTTCCTAAGAAAACGGTAACCCTGACTGCATCCGTTGAACCATTGTTTCCTGACTATGGTTTCCCGCGCGGTTTCCTTCGTGGTGCCCAGATGTTTGACCAGGATGTGGATGGTGCCGACATCAAGGATACGGATTAGGTCGCCTGGGCGTTCCACGCTCTGCCAGATGTGCGTGGGGACGATGGCTGGCTGGGGCGGCATCTTTGCTGGCATCAGACGCCTGCCTTCGGCTTGGCTTTGTGATGGTTTTGGGAATTATATAGATCACTACCCTGTCTTAACATACTAGGGTTTCCAGACGTTGCACCGTCAGATCTTCACGTTGCAACATTCGAGGCCAATGGTAGGAAGCTTCGCCTAGTTCTTACAAGCCCCAGGCCTTGTGCCTGGGGTAGTTGACGGATATAAACAGCATTCATATCGCCGCCACGGTATCCTGTTCCCAGACCCCGATGTAGTTCTCTTTCCTGGTCTTCAGGTTGCGAATCGGCAGGATCATGCGTTCGGGGTGGTCTTCAGGCATTGGAAGCAGGGTGCCGGCGTGTGGGATGATTTCCAGGATGTCGCCAGCGCAGAAATCAACGGTGTGGGTCAGCGGCCCCATCTTGACAACCTTGGCCTTGATGGTGCCGGGAAGTTTCTCCTTTTCCACGGCGATGATGCCGGCCTTCAGGGAAAGCGCGAGGTCAGGCCTGATGGGCACGACAAGGATGGTGTCGGGTAGCAGTCGGATACTGGCATCGGTAAGCTGGATCAGGGTTTGCATGGGTTAGGCCTCTTCAGCGCTGCGGACGCAGACTTCGGTGGCCTGAGGCCCCTTGGGTCCCTGGGTGATATTGTAGTGGACCCTGTCACCTTCGGCTAGGGAACGCCTGCCCTTGCCAGTACCGGCGATGCCGCCGTAGTGGACGAAGACATCCTTGGGTTCTGGGTCGGCGCTGGCAGGCGTGATGAATCCCCAACCCAGGATGTCGTTGAAAAATTTCACGACGCCGGTTTCCGTGGTCGATTTGCTGCCGTCTTGCTGTTCTGACATTTGGAATCCCCTCAGATTGCTGGTAGCCGTTCCCGTTGACACCACAATATTAACAAATTGTAGCCAGCAACGCAAGCCCCAAAAAGTTGATTTCTGTAAGGCAAGCGGTATCATGGCGGTGTCGTAGCCCCAGTCAGGATCAAACGCGCCCAGGAGGCCAGTACCCATGTTAAAAATCCAAGGAAGTCTGTCACGTATTGTTCTCGCCCAAGATGAGCCTAGTTTGTTAGGCCTGAAAGCCAGCGCAAAGAAAGCTGGTTCCGACTTCAATTTCGAACTCAGCGGCCACTACCTGTACGGACGCTCAATCTTCCTGGGCTACGACTTCCCCAACGGCAACGGCGACGCCATTCCCAGCTTCTTCGCTGGCACCTTCGCCACAAGCTTCATCGGCAAGAAGGTGGACTACGAACACCTGGAAGACGATGACAACAACATCGGCGCCATCATGGCGACGTGGCACATCGATGCCCCCATGCCGGCCATCGTGGGCCCCCGCATCATCGGCAAGAACTGCTTCGGCTACGACACGCCGGGCCGCAACATTTTCCGCATGACGGCAAGCCTGAACCATATCCCACGCCAGCTTCTGGTGGAAGGCATATTCCGCATTGACCGCCGCCGTAGCATGGGCGACATCGTTGCCAAACGTCTGATCGCCAAAGACCTGCAAGCGGTTTCCCAGGAAGCCGCCACGGGGTACGCCCTGTGTCCAGTCTGTGCCCACAAAATCCAATTCCACTACGACAAGCCCTGCGAACACCTGATCCGCGGCAGTCTGATGGCGAAGACCTACCAAGTTGAAGGATACACCGACCAGATCCTGGCCCACAAGATGCACCAGGATCCCGTTGGCGATGGCCTGGGCATCGTAAAAGTGCCCGCCTTTGACACCGCTCAGATCAGCGAAATTACGGCCAGCTTGAAGTCGGGGCAGATGACGTTGGAAGCCGCGATGCACCTGATCCGCACCTACGAAGAGATGCTGGGCCCCGAAGCCGACAGGAATCGCATCAACGCCGCCGCCCACGACTTCGAGCTGGCATCTAGGGACGCGGAGCCCGTTGGCGACCTTGCCATCAACTTGCCGCCGGCCCGGAAGTCGGGCAGCCAGGAATCACCGCTGGCACCCGACAGCGTGGCCTTGGTCAACACGCCGAAACAGCCTGACCTGACCATGCAGGCCGCAGCCGAACACATGCCTGTTTCCAAGGAAGATCATGACGCCGGTTTGGCCTGCACCAAGTGCAACCATCACTTTGAAGAGAACGAAGAAGCCCACCACGTTGAAGCCCAGGGTACGCCCAGCGGCTACACGTCCTATTGCGATCCCTGCTGGAGTAACCAAATGACTGTGGCTGACAAGGCGAAACTGGTTCAGGCTGCCTACCTGGAAGAAACTGACGAAGACGTGGAAGTCATAAGCGGGCCGCAGGCGGCACAGAGCTACGAAGCCGAACAGCCCGAAGCCTACAAGGCCTTCACTGAAGACCAAGCCAACATGGGCCATGGGGCCCAGAAGCCCGAGTCCAGTGTGTACCTGTGCAAGGATTCAACCCATGGTCCCGAGACCATGATGTTGATCCCAGTCGAAGACCTGCTGATCGAAGCCAAGGCCGGCAAGTTCGAGGCCAAGTTGAAGCCAGTCACGGCGGCCGGCAAGCGTTGGTACGTTGGTGAACACCCGAAAGAAGGCAAACGCGAAGCCTTTGAAAGCGATGTGGCGCCAACGCAGGAATCCCATGGGCAGAAATACCCAGCGGTGACGGGGCCCTTCCGCACCCGCCGCGGGGCGGATTGGCATGTCGCCAACCCCGGCCACCAACAAAATCATGTGCTCGATATCGAAGAGGCCGCCAAAGTGAAGACCGCCGCAAATCTGTTCGCCGCCATCGAAGCCACGGCGCCCGTGAAGGTCATGAAGGCCGGCATTGCCACCATTGATGCCCAGCCATTGGCGGAGCAGATACACGCCGCCGCCGTCATCGAAGGCCGTCTGAATTGCGAGACGGCTTCCCTGGCCCGGCACGCCGTGCTGGCGGCGTCCATGATCGCCGACATCCCTACCCTGCGCATGCAGGCCACCGATGCCAGAATCAAGAAGTTGGTGGCGGCACAGACGAAGCTGAATACAGCTAAGGCCGCGATGGCTGAAGCCATTGGCCTGAAGCTTGGCGCCGGCGATAGCAACGGCACCGTGCCGGCCTGGTGTCTGTCGGCTACCCTGAACCCATTGCGAGCCTTCAAGGTGGGTTCGCCTGCCTTTGAATCGGCTCGAGTGGAAGCCGCGAGGGCTGTGCCCAGCATCCAGGGCTTCCATGGACGCCTGAATTGCCTGACCCCATACAAGCCTGACCTGGATCGCCAGAAGCTGGTGGCGGCACTGGTAACCGCTTTCGATGCCTTCCTCCACATCAGTGACCCCCGCCTAGTCCGGGCCGGCAAGACGCCGCACCAAATGGAACCCAAGACGCAGGCCTTCATGGCGGCTCTGGATGCCCTGGCGGCGTGGGAAACCAAGAACTTCAAGAAGCCGCTGGAGGTTCTGGCGGCGACAGCGGAACTGACCAAGGGCACCTACGGCTTCCAGGCGCGGCGTTTGCGACTACCTGAAGGCGTCAGGGTGTCTGTGATGGGCACCACGAACGCCAGGAAGTCAATACAGGCCTTCGCGGGTGCCATGACGGATTACCTGGGCGGGGCCGAACGCAGGGCCAAAGACATCCTTGCCGCCACGAATTTCGTCCATGCCGGCCAGCCCCTGACCCAGGAAGTCGTGTTGGCGACCAAGATGGACGCCGCCATGCTTCTGGCCAGGCAGGCCTTCGACTTCAAGGGGTCGCTGAGGCCCGAAGTCTTGGCCGCGGTCAAATCCTGGCAGGAAGAAACCGTGCGCGTCCTAGGCGCCGCCAAACGGGAAGCAGGGGACCGCCAGGTTCAGGCGGCGTGGAACCGTATCTGGGACATCCAGCCCTTTGCCAGCCCCCAGGCTTTCGCCGCTGACATCGCCAAGGCCACAGGGGTTCCCCACGAGGTCGCCTTGCTAGCTGGCAAGCGTTTGAAAGCCAGCTTTGGCGGCATGTGGCCATCGGGCAACCAGCCCATGGAAAGCTGGCCGAAGTTCTTGGCTGATAAGCAGGACGCCGACCTGGAAGCCCTGGTCAAAGACTGGCAGGGCCGCATCGCGGCTACCGTGGGAAGCGAAGCCCGGACCCAGATCGAAGCCAACATCGCCAGGGTGCAAAGCACTTTGGACTTGCGCCGACAAGCCCAGGGTGTCAGGGCCACCTTCATGGGTGCCCCTACCATCGCTGATGCCTATTGGCTGTTTAGGGCCGCTGACGGCAAGGTCTTGGGACGCCTGAGCGTGACAAGGATACTTGGTGCTGAAGCCACAGCCCTGCAGATCAAACAGGCCGGCAGCAAAGCCTTCGGTGCCAAGCTGGAAGCCGATGCCAAGGTCTTGGGGGCCCAGCGTGTGTGCGCGTATTGGGACTTCCAGTCCGCAGGCGGCTACGGTCAGAACGATGCTCCCCTGCAAGACCTGAACATGGATCCCAAGTTCAGCAAGTGTCCGGACTGCGGCGGCGACATCGTTGAATTCGATGGCACCGCTGAACCCTGCGAAGCCTGCGGCGCCCCCGAATGCCCCGAGTGTGACGTCAAGATTGAAAAGGGCCAGGAATACTGCCCACCCTGTTTGGCCAAGATCAACGCATCCTGGCGCAAGCAAGTCTCGGCTACCGGCACGGGCGCCGTTACGGTGCCCAGAGCGTTGCTGGCGGCAGAAGGCCGGAATTGGGAAGTTGAATTCGGCGGTAACCGCTACCCCGCGGACTTCGCACCTGCGGAGCCCAGCCTTGGTGTCCATGGCAACGCCTGGTTCTTCGAAAAGGGTGTTGTCTTCGATGGCGGCGATGTCATGACCGCTGGGAACGTATCCGCTGGAACCGCTGTGGTGCTGTTGAACGGCTTGGTGGTCAAAGCCGATGCCGTGCAGACCCTGCACGAAGCCGTGGCTGAGGTCAACAAAAGCAAGGTCGAACTAGGCAAGGGCGCCGCCGCCGTCAGCCAGGGTGCCCCAGGGCCAGCCAAGGAATTCATCAGGGATGGCAAACGCCACGCCGATGACGCCGGCAAGTTGTCGGAAATCGCGCAAGGCGAAGTGCAGGCCAGCCCTGGCTTTGACAAGTGGCTGGATACCTTTGTCAGCGAAAAAGGCATCGACTTGGAAGACGCCTTCGAAGTTGAAGGCCCTAGCGGGACGAACCATATCCCCTACGGCGTTGTCATCGAACACATGAAGATTGCCAGCCCCCAGGAGCAAGCCGCCCTTAAGAATATGCTGGTCAAACTGGATTTCAAGAACGCTGCCATCGAACCCTACCTGAAACATTTGGGGCAGGCCATTGCGGCGAATAAGGTAAGGGCGTCCGATGTTGACTTGATTAAATACACCGGATTAACCTATCCAGATGGCCGTAAAGAGATCGGGAATCGTGTATCGGTTTCGAATCAAGAAGATTTTGACCGTTTATTTGAACAAGGCTATGTTGCTGACCCGGAGCAAGGGCTGGAAGATTATGAAATTCAGGAAATGTTGCGAGCGTCGTTCAAGGTAAGGGCCGGGAAGGTGTCGGTTCGGGACGCTGCGGAATCGGTTGAAGAAGCCCTGGGCAACATACTCTGGCCATTGCAGGATGTTGTCATCCCACGCAACCCCGAGTTCAAGCCGATCAAAGAAGAAGCCGTCGGCATCTGGAATGAAGCCGCGAAGGCTTTGGCTGACGGATCCGATGAAAAATTGGCAGAAACATGCCGACAGTTCATGGGTTTCAACAAGAAGTTGCTGGGCCCCTTGCTGGACTTGCCTACTGACATGAAGATGTTCAGGCACAACAAGGCCCTTAGTAACGCCTTTGACAAGTGCCAGACAGCCTTGGCGATAGCTTCGTCTGTTGCTGCGGAGCCCGATGTCAGGGCTGGCCTGATGGACGACTCACCAGAAGGTCATGAACTCTTCGAAAAATACGGGGACATCTTGGATGCCCTACGGGAAAAACACGGACTCGCGGAACTCCACCGCGGCGTTTACAATGCCCACAAGGACGAACTCTACGCAGAGATCAAGAAGGCCATGGGCACCAAGAAATATGGGCAGGATGTCCACGACGCCCTGGAAGACGAAAACGCGGCGTTCCTGATCGAGGCATTGAAAGATCAGGGCCTGTTTGAATCCGGCGTCAAGGCGTCCATGGTCACCGCCGGCCGCCTGGAAGAAAATGCCAGTACCTGGACCTGGGCCCAGCTTCCCGCCAATTTTAAGCGGTGGCTGAAGGATGAAGCCGGCACCGACCAGGGCTGGTGGGAGTCGGCGAAGACTGAAGCCAGGAAGAAGCTGATCAAACGCAGGATGCGGAGCGTGGACGCCAGTTTGGTCGGAGCCGACAGCGACTTGGCCGCAGTTGTGTCTAGCCTCGATGACTACCAGCTCGTGAACTGGATCATCGCTGTTGAAGGCGATGAAGATGGTGCCGTTGACGGTGCCGACAACTATGAGATGCTGGACGCTGGCAAGGAAGCCAACACGGAACGCATCATGGAAAAGACCAGCCTGTACCAGGACAACATGGACAAGATACCTGCCAAGAGTGTGCAGGCGGGAAGCAAGATGACCGCCGAAGAAGCCAGGAAGGCCCTGGACGGGTTCAATATCGGGTCCCAGGTCAATATCGCCAACGTATCTGAAGAATATTATCAGCTCCTTGATGAAGGCAAAGACGATGATGCCCATGAAGTGGCAGACCGTGCCAGGGACTTCGTTCTTAAACAGCTTATGGATGGCGAACTTCAGCCTAAAAAGATTGGGGCACCATCGGAAGTGACGGCATCCGACCAGGGCCCAGTCATCCCAAGGGCGACTGTCCAGCAATGGATCAAAGACGGCCTGACTGACGCTGAAATCGGAAAACGGGCTATGGAATGGGAATTCACGGATGCCGGGGGCAAGGTGCTCCCCATGACCGATGTCACCAAGAAAGCTTTGGCGGATTCAACCGTCAAGGCCGCTGGCAGGGAACGTCCCCAGATCGCCAAAAACGGGCTGCCCTGGGAATCCAGGCAACTGACGATCAAGCGCCCCATGGCTGCCGATGAACACGCCCACGGCATGGGGTCGGACAGTATCAGGCATCAGCACGGCCCCTACCAGAAGGGTCATGTCCACGAGAACACCACTGGGGCCCAGGGCTTCGGGCCTGAAGTCCAAATGACGGAACCAGCACATCGTGAAGGCGAAGGTGTCCAGGAACAGGGGTATGTCGGCGAAGGCCGGGGCCGTAAGTGGGTATCCAGCAAAGTCATGGCCGGCATCACCCAGCTCCCCAGTGGCCGCTGGAAAGACACCAACGGCAACAGCTACGCCACCCGTAAAGAAGCCATGGGTGCCGAACGTGCAAACCAAGGCGAACCCGCTGAAGAACCCAAAGCTGGGCCTGAATACCCCAAACAGCTCCCCAGCGGTCGTTGGAAGGATGAAAACGGCAACAGCTACGCTACCAGGGGCGAAGCCGCTAGGGCTCAGAAAGATAACTTCGGTGCCAGCCTGAAAGCTGATTATCCAGAACAATCCCTGAATGAAATTGCCTTTGAACAAGGGAAGATCGAACGGGCACGTAGACACAGGGATGATCCTAAATCACCAGCATATAAGGACGCTGGATCGGCTTATTCTGCGATATATCCCAATGCTTGTTTGGGGACAGAACACAAGAAACACTTCGAACGCGGCTTTGGCATGGAAGCCGCGCTGACCCCAGCCCGTCCCAAGTCCCACCGCACGGCGTCATCGCCAGACGGCATCAACGACATGAAGGTCCCTGACCCGCTGTTGATGACGGACACCAAGGGCGTGGGAACCATCACCTTCGACACCAGCACTGGGCAGACCGACATCAGGGCTGGCAAAGGCAAGGGCAAGAAATAGGCCATGCCCCGCGCGGAACCAGAAGTCGAAGCCGAAGAACTCTACCTTCAGGATATGGGCTTGCCAGCCGACGTTGTGGCGCATGCCCGTGTCCTCAGGGATAACATGAGCGGCTTTGAAACCAAGTTCTGGAAGTTCATCGGCGGCAAGCATAACCGCTACGGATTGTTGCGTCAGATACCGATGGGTGGTTTTTTTCTAGATTTTTTCAGCCCAGGAGCTATGGTCGTGATCGAAACGGATGGTCCACAGCACCTGATGCAAACCGAACACGATAGCAAGCGCGATAAGATTCTGGCTTCCAAAGGCATCAAAACCATGCGGCTGTCACCAGCGGATTTCAAAAGAACGCAGCCCCTGGAACTGCTTCAGATAATTTCAGGATTTATTGAAGGGGATTCCACGCTATGATCGGCGAAGAAAAATCAATGGCCCAATACATAGCTGACGAAATTGGTCAGGATTTCGTCATTGACCAGCAGGAAGTCCTTGATGACCCCATCGAAAACTCAGACATGGGCGCCATATGGGAAGCCATTGGCGAAGCCGCAAGCCTGCATTGGCCCGAGTCGGGGGAAGTCTTCAAAGATGGAGACGCCTCCAGGATTAGCCAGGAGTTGGCGGATAAGCTGGGTGTGGTGAATCCACAGGAAAAAGTCCTTGCTTACGGTACATCTTTCAAATTCTGGATTAAGCCCGATGGTACGTTGGATGATTTTAATGACAACAATGAACATGCCCAACGGCTTGGCAAAGCTGTTTATACCGATGAAGAAGAAGCTGATGCATTAGAAGAAGCGGCACAAGAAGGTTGGACCAGGGGGACGTTTACAGAACATACCCTGTATATGGATTTGGGTGACGGAAAAACTGCGGGATGGGCATTGTCCAAATTGACCCAAGATGGTCTGGGTGACGTGAAGTACCTTGCCATCGAAGGAGAAATCGTAGATGTGCCGCCCGGCATGGATGTTTTAAAAGCATGGAACCAAAAAGGCCGTCCATTACCCCCACCGACACAACCTATCCATGAGGACATCCGGAATCGGGACCAGGAAAACTGGAAGGCCCCCAAGGTTACTGGTTCAAAAGTCCTTGCCTACGGCGACACCCATCATGGGGACGCCTCCAGGATTAGCCAGGAGTTGGCGGATAAGCTGGGCGTGGCCAATCCACAGGTGAAGGCTGGCCTCGGTGACATTCTTCCGCTTGAAAATGGATTCAAGTTGGTGTCTTCTGAATGGTTTGAATATGGGGACCACTACGGTCCACCGCGAGAATACTGGGAACTTAGACAGGGGGATTCACCCAAGCCCATCGGGAAGTTCCTTGTCGCTAACGATGGCAATGAACATGTCATGAGTTCATCTTGGGTATCTGAAAAGAACCGAGGCAATGGGCTTGGTACCCTGGCGTACAAAGCCCTTGCTGGGCATTATGGCAGTCTGGAAAGTGACACAACCAAGACATCCAGAAGTGCAAAAAAAGTGTGGGAAAAACTAGGGGCTGTGCCGTCCGGGAAGACAAACAGGGGGACGCAGAATAAGGATCGCATGATTTACAAACCGGAAGTTACCGATGGCGTCCATATCCTTGCCTACGGCGACACCCACGAGTGGGGTTGCATAATGGCAGATTTGCCGGCCGCAGTCGCCGACAAGATCAAGGCCTGGACTAAGTCTAATGTGCCCGAAGCCAGCCTATACAATTCCGAAGACCCGCAGGAATACGGATACGAACACACAATCCATACCACCGCAGCCTATGGGATTGATCCCAAGACAGACCGCGAAAAAATCAAAAACTTGGTCGGAATGATGGGTTCCCCCGACATCAAACTTGGCAGGATTTCAAAGTTCAGGCCTGATGACAAGCCCTACGAAGTCCTGAAAATTGAAGTCGGCGGCAAGGACATGCCAGCCCTAAATAAAGCCATCGCCGAAGAAATCGGCATGCCCGGTAATACGTTCAAGGACTACCAGGCCCATGTTACGCTTGCCTACGTTAGGCCAGGGGAATGCGAAGACCTGATCGGGAAGGAACCGCTTCCAGGTGTGTTTACCCTGACCGATTTCAGCTACACAGCGCCCGAGTCGGAAGGCGGCAAGGATAAGAAGTCGGTGTGGAAACTAGATGACAAGAATGTTAGGGCGAAACAAACTGCCTATCACGGGACCCCCCATAAGTTTGATAAATTTTCAACTGACAAGGTCGGCACGGGTGAGGGGGGCCAGTCGCGTGGTTGGGGTATTTATGTCACCAATCAGAAAGAACTTGCTGAACGTTACCAGGACAACGTTTCGTCCAAGAAAGGAGCTGATCCAACGAGCAAATCCTTTCAGGGAAAAACCATTATGGAATGGTATGGATATTTTGAAAACTTGGCCGCAAAGACTAAAGACAATGCTGAAGCCAGGAAATATTATGATCGTATGTCCATGCTAGAGAATCTTGAAATAACGTGGGATGCCAACAAAACCATGGCACAGGCCAAGGAAGATGGAACTCCAGATCCCGATGCCGTGAAATGGTTTACGGATGTCATCCTTCCCGAGTTCGAACGTCCAGGTGCTACTCATACCGTAGACATCCCCGAAGACAGCGAATTGCTGGATTCCGACGCCCCCCTCCGTAACCAGCCACAAAAGGTCCTGTCCATAATCAAGAAAACTCCGCAATATGCCAAGGCTGAAGCCTGGGCGAAGGCGGAAGGGCATCAGCATGCGGATGATTTAACTGGTGGCGAATTCTATGG
>Ga0209483_1002365_pt1 | contig 13284 bp, 12 predicted proteins | sample NGEPerA_FD_184508 | JGI IMG/M metagenome (GOLD analysis project Ga0209483, IMG submission 184508) | Arctic peat soil microbial communities from the Barrow Environmental Observatory site, Barrow, Alaska, USA - NGEE PermafrostL2-A... | ecosystem: Environmental > Terrestrial > Soil > Wetlands >... | reverse complement strand
GGCCACTGCCATCCCGAAGTCGTCAAGGCCATTCAGGACCAGGCTGCGGAGCTGATCCACATGTCCGGCACCGACTTCTACTACGAACAGATGACGGCGCTGGCCGCGCGTCTCTCCGCCATCGCGCCGATGGCCGGCCCGCACCGCTTCTACTACGGCAACTCCGGCGCCGAGGCTGTCGAGTGCGCCCTGAAGCTGGCGCGCTACCACACCAGGCGCCAGAACATCATCAGCTTCGTCGGCTGCTTCCACGGCCGCACGATGGGCGCGCTTTCGCTGACCGCGTCGAAGGCGCAGCAGAAGCGGCGGTTTGCTCCGTTCGTCCCCGGCGTGACGCACGCGCCGTATCCATACGCCTATCGCGGTTGCGAAGGCGGCAGCGAAGCAGAGCGCGAGGCGTTGGGACTGAGTTGTGCCCGCTACATCGAGGACAGGCTGTTCAAGACCATGCTTCCACCCGAAGAAGTCGCTGCAATCATCGTCGAGCCGATCCAGGGCGAAGGCGGATACGTGGTCGCGCCCGACAGCTTCCTGCGCGAGATACGCAACATCTGTGATCGTCACGGCATCCTGATGATCGCCGACGAGATCCAATCCGGCGTTGGCCGCACCGGCAAGTGGTGGGCGATCGAGCACGCCGGCGTCGAGCCCGACATCGTCTGCGTGGCGAAGGGTATTGCCTCAGGAATGCCGCTCTCGGTCTGCATGGCGAAGGCCCACGTCATGGATTGGCTTCCCGGCTCGCACGCCAGCACGTACGGTGGCAATCCAGTATGCATCGCCGCGGCGCTGGCGACGTTGAACGTCATCGAGCGCGAAGGCCTACAGAATGCCGCGACTGTTGGCGCGGCGATGCTGGAGCGCATGAAGACGTGGGTCGCGAAGTATCCCAACGTCGGCGACGTGCGCGGACGCGGCCTGATGATCGGCCTCGAACTCGTGCAGGACAAGAAGTCGAAGGCTCCCGCAAGCGCACTCCGCGACCGCATCACTGACAAGCTGGCCTTCGACCGCGGCCTGCTTCTGCTGGGCTGCGGCGAGACCACTATTCGGCTCTGCCCGGCGCTCATCGTTACGCAGGAAGAAGCGGACGCCGCGCTGGATATTCTGGAAGAGTGCATCGTGCTCGCACAACAGTAGAACGAGGGATCTTATGACTCAGACAATCGCTGCTCCCGTTGCACAGGAAGTACACGAAATCCTCAGACGGCTCGGCGTGAATCCGCCGTCCGGCGGAACGCTCGCCGTGCGAACGCCGCTCACTGGCGAAGTGATCGCACAGCTTCCCATGGTCGATGCCGCGAGCGCGGGCGATGCAATCACCGCTGCGCACAAGGCGTTCCAGGAATGGCGCAGCGTTCCCGCACCCAAGCGCGGCGAACTGGTCCGCATCCTTGGCGAAGAGCTTCGCACCGCGCTGCCTGACCTCGGACGCCTGGTCACCATCGAGTCCGGCAAGCTGCTCACCGAAGGCCACGGCGAAGTGCAGGAGATGATCGACATCTGCGTCTTCGCGGCGGGGCTTTCGCGGCAGATCGGCGGCCTCACGCTGCCTTCCGAGCGCAGCCAGCACCGCATGATGGAGACGTGGCATCCGCTGGGCGTGGTCGGCGTAATCACCGCGTTCAACTTCCCCGTCGCGGTGTGGGCGTGGAATACCGCGCTCGCGCTGGTGTGCGGCAATGCGGTAATTTGGAAGCCGTCGGAGAAAACTCCGCTCACCGCGCTCGCCACGCAAGCAATCTTCGAGCGCGCGGCGGCGAAGTTCGGCGGCGTTCCCAGCGGCCTCGCCACGCTGTTGATCGGCGATGCGAGCGTGGGACAGCAACTCGTCGACAGTCCGCTTGTGGCTCTGCTCTCCGCGACTGGATCGACGGCGATGGGGCGTGCGGTCGGGCCGCGCGTCGCCGCCCGCTTCGGCCGCTCGATTCTGGAGCTTGGTGGCAACAATGCGGCGATTGTTGCGCCTTCCGCGAACCTCGATCTAGCCCTGCGCGCGATTGCTTTCTCGGCCATGGGGACCGCGGGCCAACGTTGCACGACCTTGCGGCGGCTGATCGTTCACGACTCCGTCTACGACCGGCTCATCCCGCAACTCAAGCGGGCTTATCGATCGGTGGTGGTTGGCGATCCGCGCGAACCGGGAACGCTGGTCGGTCCGCTGATCGACGAGCGTGCGTGGACCAACATGCAGAAGGCGCTCGAAGACGCGGGCACCGCGGGCGCAACCATCACCGGCGGAGAGCGCCTGAACGCCGCCGAATCACCCGAGGCGTTCTACGTGCGTCCGGCGCTGGTCGAAATCGGCAGCCAGGCCGACGTGGTCAAACGCGAAACCTTCGCGCCGATTCTCTACGTCATGCGCTATCGCCATTTCGGCGAAGCAATCGCCATGCAGAACGACGTTCCGCATGGCCTGTCGTCTTCCATCTTCACGTTGAACCTCCAGGAAGCCGAGCGGTTTCTTTCCGCCATCGGCTCGGATTGCGGCATCGCCAACGTCAACATCGGCACGTCCGGCGCGGAGATCGGCGGCGCGTTCGGCGGCGAGAAGGAGACGGGCGGCGGCCGAGAATCCGGCTCCGACGCATGGAAGCAATACATGCGCCGCGCCACCAACACCATCAACTATGGAACGGAGTTGCCGCTCGCGCAGGGTGTGAGTTTCGATATCGGATAAGCCAATTCGCCACGCCTGGAAAGCTCTGGACCCCTCCCCCTTTCTATTGACATGGGCTAACTAAGTGCGGCTTCTGCCAGGGTTCTTCGCTTGAGACGGGTACCTCTAAACTACTGAACAGCGCGCTGTAAAAAGTGGGCCTTGGAAACTTTTGGAGGGGTAATGCGTTTAGGGCGGGTTTTGATGGGTACGCTGTATGTGACGGCCGGCGTGGCGCACTTCGTCCTGACGCGGGTTTACGAAGGCATTATGCCGGACTACCTGCCGGCACACCACGAACTGGTCCTGCTGAGCGGCGCGGCGGAGATTGCGGGTGGATTGGGCGTGCTCGTGCCGCAGACGCGGCGAGCGGCGGCGTGGGGGCTGGTCGTGCTGCTGGTGGTCGTGATGCCGGCGAATGTGTGGATGGTCCAGCACTCGGACCGCTACCCGGGCGTGCCGTTGTGGGCGCTGTGGCTGAGGCTGCCGTTGCAACTGCCGCTGATCTGGTGGGCGTTCCAATACACGCGGGCGGAAAATCAGTAGGCTGCGGCAGCGTTGAGGAACTCATGCAGGTCGCGGAGTTGCCGGGCGGTGGCGCAGCGCTCCACGCTGTTGCCCTGGCCGTTGATGCGGAACTGAAAGAGTTTGGCTTCGGCGAGCGAGTCGAGGTAAGCGAGGCTCACGTCGTAGGGAATCATCTCGCGGTTGTGACGATGGCGCTCGAAGGCGCCGCGCTCTCTCCATTTGCTTTTCGCGCCGGCGACCGGAAGTTGGGCGGGGAGGCCGTCGATAAGCGTGTCCATCTCACCGTGTTTCGCGGGGCTGACGATGCCGCCGTAGGCGAGGTCCGTCGTCAGGTTGTATTCGACCTGGTGAGGGCCAAGCTGGGTGGCGCTGATGAGCAGGTGTACCTGCGTAGACCCAGTCGGGGGGCCGTCGGGGCAGCGGCCGGTGTCGACATCGAGGGTGAGCGTGGTTTGCCCGGAGTAGGGGTCGGTGGTTTCGTGGATGTGCCTGGACTCGCGGGCGTTCAGCCGCGGGGCCGCGACGAAAATGACGGCGAGAAGCATCATCAGCTTCAACATGGGCAGATATTAGCCTCAGTAGCCGATGTGGTGCAAGTAAAACACGACGCAGCTTGCCACGAGGCAATAGATCCCGAACAGGTACCACTTTCCGCTTTCGAGCCACGAACTCAGCCACCGCAACGCCGCCAGTCCGGCCAGGAAGCTGAGCACCATGCCGAGCAGCGCGGCGAGCGTGGACGAGTGGAGATCGAGCGTGTTGCCATCGCACTGCGACGCGCGCAGCAGACGGTTGACCTCGCGCAGGACGGCGGGTGGCGTAAGGATAACAGCCAGCGCAAAGCTGAAGCGTTCGGCGCGCTCCCGTGAGGCGCGGGCAAGCAGGCCGGTGGAGATCGTCGCTCCCGACCGCGAGAACCCCCGGAACGGCAAACATAGTCCCTGCACGGCGCCCATCCATCCAGCCTGCGAGAAGGTGACGTTGTCGCCGGAGCGCGAGGCGCCGCGGTCGTAGGCGCGCGCCGTCTGCGCTTCCGCGTTGCGCTCCTTCATCCCGGCCCACAGGATCAGCAGGCCGGCGGCGAAGAGCGCGGGGGCGACGAAGTCCAGCCGCGAGAAGATGTCTTCAACATCCTGGTGCCCGACCACACAGGCGGCGACGTACTTGCCGGCAGCCCCGCCGACGGTTTCGGCGGACGCCCGGTTGAGGTGGTGCTCGATGCCCTTGATGATCGGATAGCCGATGACGGCGGTCAGCAGAGTCGCCCAGATTGCGCGAATGGCGAAGCGTTTGAAGGCGTCGCCGCTGGCGAAGTAGGCGCGCTTCCACTGCGTCCAGAAATAGACGATGACGGCGAACATGGTGCCGGTATGCAGCATGACCAGCAGCAGCGTCATCTGCGGCGCGGAGGGATCGAGATGCAGGAGCTTTTCAGCGACGACAACGTGCGCGGAGCTGGAAACGGGGAGCAATTCGGCGACGCCCTGGACGATCGCCAGGATGAGAACTTTCCAGAGGTGCATAAGGACAGTGTAAGGCAGGGGATAGTGGGTAGGGGATAGGGGATAGTGAAAGGAGAAGGACGTTTTTCACTATCCTCTATCCTCTATTGGTCTATCCCCTGCACTTCAGTCTCTGTCGTTGCCGTAAATGGAGATGTTCTGCTTGACGCGGAAGGCGATGGATTCGGCGCGGTCGGTGTAGTCGGATTTGGGGTATTGGGCGCGCATTTGTTCGGCGATGGACTCGCAGTTTTTGCCGGCAACGTCGGCGCGCTTCTGGTTTTCCTGCACTTGGTACATGGTGACAAGCACACCCATGCGGTAGGCGGCGGCGTAGAGGGCCTCGGCGGACTTCGGCCCGCCGCGGTAGCGGTCGGCGTACTTCAGATAGAGGTCGGCTTCCATTTCGGGGCATTTGGGCAGGCCCTGCCAGTCGCCGCAGAGTTTGTTGTCGATCTGGTCGAAGGCCGCGCGGGCGGCAAAGTCCGAGTTGGGGTAGAGCTTCTGGACCCGCTTGAGCTCGCCTTCATAAAGCTGTGGCCGGAGATAGGCGTCCTGCTCGTGGGCGCTGGGGAGGTCGGCGTTGGCCTCTTTGTCGAGCTGCCAGCGAATGTCGGCGGACCGAAAGGCGGCTTCCGGCGCGAGCGGCGAGTCGGGGAAGTAGTCGGCGACCCGGCGGTAGAGCAGGTGGGCCGCCTCGGCCGCGCCTTTGGGAGCGTGCGGCTGTTCTGCCTTGGCCTCCAGTTCGGCGGCAAGGCCGTAAATCAGTGCGTCGCCGTTGGGCGTCGTCGGCCCGACGATGCCCTTATCGTGGATCCAGCCGGTCGAAGGGTCGGGGATGTCCTCGGAGAACTCGGGGACGGAGTCGTCGTCCTCCTCGTCCTTGGCGTCGGTGTTGGCGAAGACGCGCACCCACGGGCCGTTGTGCTCAAGGACGACGATTTCGTGGCCGGGCGTGACGGTAATCAGCGGCGGAGCGGAGGTGTCGGCCGTCGCGTACACGTTGGCCGTGTGCAGCACGGTGGCCTTGGCGGAACGGTCGTAGCCGCTCTGGTTGTCCTTCGTCTTTTTAGGCTTTTGCGCCAGCAGGAGTGTGGGGAGGAAAAGTGCGACGGTCAGGGCGATTCGGGCGGTTCGCATACGTACAAGGTTAGACGGTGGTTTGCAGAAGTTCGGCGCGGAGGGCGGGATCGAGGTTGCCGCCCGAGAGGATAGCGACGATTTTTGTGGCGCGAGGCAGCTCGTGTGCATGGAAGAGGGCGGCGGCGAGGGTGACGGCGCCGGAGGGCTCGGCCGTCAGCGCGGTAGCGGTCAGGATGACGCGCAGGGCAGTGCGGATTTCTTCTTCCGAGACCGCCACGATGCCGTCCACGAACTGCATGACATGCGCAAAGTTGCGCTCGCCAAGCGACTGCGTCCGCAGCCCGTCGGCGAGGGTGCGAGACGTCTTTGCAGCAGGCCACTCGACCAGGGTGCGAGTATCGAACGACTCCTTGGCGTCGGCGGAGAGGTCGGGTTCGCAGCCCCAAACCTGCGGACCGTTAGCATTGTGCGAGCCCACCTTAGCGACGATGGCGCCGTCGCGAAGATGGGTCACCCCGGCGTTTTGGGTGGCATGAGCGCCGAGCTTGACGGCTGTGGCTACTCCGGACAGCAGGCCGCCGCCGGAGACGGGGGAGAGGATGAGGTCGGCGTTGGGGAGCTGCTCCAGGATTTCGAGGCCGCAGGTGGCCTGGCCGGCGATGATCGCGTCGTCGTCGTAGGGTGGGACCATGGTGTAGCCGTGCAGCGCTTCAAGCTCTTCGGCTTTGAGACGGCGGTCGGTGGAGGCGGGGCCAACGGTAACAATCTCCGCACCCAGCGCTGCGGTAGCGTCGCGCTTGATCTGCGGCGCGTTGTCGGGCATGACGATGACGGCTTTGGAGCCGAGGGCGCGGGCGGCGTAGGCGACTCCCTGGGCGTGGTTGCCGGAGGAGTAGGTGATGACGCCACGCTTGAGCTGCTCGGGGGTGAGCTGGGCAATCTTGTTATAGGCGCCGCGGAGCTTGAAGCTCCCGATGGGCTGCGCAGATTCGTCCTTGAGGTAGATGTCGGGGGCGTTGTCGGCGAGGTCTGCGAAACCGGCCATGCGCAGGCGCGCGCGGCTGAGGCGAACCAGCGGCGTGCGGACGGCGGTGGAGGCAATGCGGGTCTGGGCGGTGAGGATGTCGGCGAGGGTGATGAGGGAAGGCATCGAGTACAAGTATAGAGGGCCAAAGGCCCGCGCTATACCAGCATGGGGCGAAGCCCCATGTCCGCGGGACCGAGAAATTAGAGGGCTGAAGGCCCGACCTATAGTCGCGCCACACACCGTCAGCTAATCAGCTCTAGCGGCTATGTGCGGCCCGCAGAATCAGCGCAAAAAAATGGACCAGCCGCCACCGATCGCCCGCAGTCGGCCCCGCGCCATCCAGGTTCAAGTGCGACAGCACCGGCGAAATCAACACCGATTTCAGCGTCGTAGTGGGAAGTTCCGACGCCATCCAAAGAGTCTCCGAGGCGGGGATAATGTTGTCGCCTTCGCCATGCAGCAGATAGACAGGCACCGTCAACGATCCAAGATGTCCATGCGGAGACACGCCCGCCATCGCCTGAACGTGCAGATTTTGTGACGCCGCCAGCTTCGCACGCGTAACGTCAGATTTCGTATCCAGAAGCTGCATCGCCTCGGCGTGCTGAGCGGGCGTGAGCACCGCGAAGACGGCCTTTTCCGCCGGCCCATCCTCATACAGATGCGCGCGCAGAAGTTTGCGCATGATCTCAATATCGGCGGCGGGAACGAAGTCTTCCACATGCTCGTACTCCAGCACGAGGGCGCCGTATTCATGCGGGGGAAGCAACTCCGGCGGCCCGTGAGGACGAGGGTCTTCGCCGGTGCGATAGTAAGTGGCGACGCGGGTCATCTCATCCTGCGAGCCAATGGCGACGACAAATTTTATATACGGTTTGTAGGCCGGATCGGCGGCAGCAAGCAGCGCAAGACCGCCGGAGAAGCTGAGGCCCATCACGCCGACGGGCCGATGCTCGCCGTTGGGATTTTGCACAGCCATCCACTCTGCTGCGTCACCGATGGTCCGAATCGAGTCGGCAGAAACCTGGTAATCCTTGATGCCCGGCAGTTCCGGAGTCAGCACGCGCAGCCCGCACGACGAAAGCGCCGACGCGAAGCCAATCAGCCGCGGCTCGTCCATGCCCAGATGATGAACACCATGGAGCACCACCAGCGCCAGCGCGTCGGGATGATCGACCGGCGTATAAAGCCGCGCCCGAATCGGCCCGTTGGTGGTCTGGATCGTGAGGTCGCGAGTGGTGACAGCCTCGTTCGCCACTCCGCGAAGCAGCGCCGGCTTGGGCTGATTGGCAACGAGGTCGAGCACGGCGGCCGCTTCGAGGTGCGTGCGGATGAACGGCTCGGCAATCACCGCAAGCACAAGCAGGATGAGCAGCACAATTCCCACCGCCAGCTTCGGTCGCGCGGCGATAGCCTGACGACGCAGGCGGATGCTGTGGGCGAGACGGCGAAGGGCGCTGGGTTGGTCGGGAGTCGTCAATGCTTCAAAGCATAGTCCTCAATGGTGTAAAGCCGCCGAGGCAGAGAGCATGTCCCGGCTGCGAAAGCCGAAGTCGTGGCAGGTCGAAGTCGTGGCAGGTTTCGATGTCCGGGATAAATCCCCGACCTTGTATCTTGCCATTCGAGGCGCGACGATAGGTTGCGCTTTGGCGGAGAGACCGTCCGGACCTGAGGCCGGCGTGAGCTGAGCCTGGAGATAGATCGGCCGCCGTCCCTCTCTTTTCGCTTGCAGATCGAGAGAGCATCTATCTCCGAAACAAGAGCAAGAACTGCAAAACCGAGACCGTACATCGAAGAAAGATTGGTCTAGAACTTGTGGAACATGAAGAATGCGCCGGCGATGAGACAGCCGGCTGCGGCGAAGTGGTTCCATTGCAGCTTGTCGCCGAAGTAGAAGATGCTGAACACGCCGAAGACGCTGAGCGTGATGACTTCCTGGATGACTTTGAGCTGGTCGGGCGTAAATGTTTTCGAGCCGATGCGGTTCGCGGGGACCTGTAGGCAATACTCGAAGAACGCGATGCCCCAACTGATGAGAATGACTTTCCACAGCGGGACGGATTTGAACTTGAGGTGTCCGTACCAGGCGAAGGTCATGAAGATGTTTGAGCCGATGAGCAGGAGAATCGTCCACATGTCGAGTTGGATGCGGTTCGCTAAACTGGTTGTGGATGTCGATTGTGGAAAATCTCGAACGGGTGCGGAATGAAGTCGCGGATGCCTGCGCGCGGGCGAGGCGCGATGTGGGCAGCGTGGCGCTGATGGCGGTGTCGAAGGTGCATCCGGCGCAGGCGATCGTTGAAGCTCACGCCGCGGGGCAGCGGCTGTTTGGCGAGAACCGCGTGCAGGAGATGCAGTCGAAATTTGCGGCTGTTCGCGGGCTGGATGGGATTGAGTTGCATCTGATTGGGCCGCTGCAGAACAACAAAACAGGCAAGGCCGCAGAGATTTTCGATGCGGTGGATACGCTGGATTCGGTGAAGACGGCGGAGCGGTTGAACGCCGCCGCGGCGGCGCTGGGCAAGGTGCTGCCGGTGCTGATCGAGGTGAAGCTGTCGCATGAGGAGTCAAAGCACGGGCTCGCGCCGGATGCGCTGGCGGAACTGCTGGAGGCGGTTGCGCCGCTGCCGTTTATTTCGCCGCGGGGGTTGATGACTGTTCCGCCGTGGAGCGAGGATGCGGAGACGGCGCGGCCTTATTTCCAGGAGCTGCGGCGGTTGCGCGATGAGCATGTGGCCCGGTTTCCGCGGTTGACGCAGCTCTCGATGGGCATGTCGGGGGATTTTCGCGTGGCCATCGAAGAGGGTTCGACGACGGTGCGGATTGGCGCGGCGATTTTTGGGAAGCGGATTTTCGCGTGAGCGAGGCTATTTCGGCAGGCCGTCGACGTGTGCGCCGGCTTCGATCTTGAAGGCGTCGCCTTCGTCGGGCTTTACCGTTACGTCGTCGAACTTCACGTTCGCGTAACCGATGGTCATGCCGGTCTTCGCGGAGATGTGTACGTTCTTCAGCGTGAGGCCCAGGATCGGCGACTCCGGCAAGCCGATGATGACGCCCGCAGTTGTGCCGCCGGTGGCCGTGACGTTTTCGATGGAGATGTCGTGGAATTTCGGCGTCAGGCGACCGACGGGTACGGCATCGGCGCCGCCCTCGGGAGGCAGGACCTTGGGGTAGTACTCGCTAATGAGGATGGCCGCTTTTACATCGACCATATCGATGTCCTTGAACGACAGGTTCGAGATGTCGTTGCCGCGGTCGCGGTTGGACTTGATCCGGATGCCCTGGTCGGTGCCCTTGAAGTGGATGCGCTCGGCGTGGACATTCTGCACGCCACCCGCAACTTCGCTGCCGATCGAAAGCCCGTGGCCGTTCTCGAATGTGCAGTCGGTGATGGTGATGTTTTTGGACGGCGCGTCGGGGCCGGGGGAGTTGATGGCGCCCGACTTGATGGCGATATTGTCGTCGCCGGTGCTGGCGAACATGTGGTCGATGACGATGTTCGACGAGCTGAAAGGGTCGAGCGCGTCGGTGTTGGGCGAGTGCGGCGCGAGGACGCGGATGTTGCGGAACTGTAGGTCGTCGGCGTAGTAGGGGACGATCTGCCAGAAGCCGGAGTTCTGCACGGTGATGTCCTCGACGCGGATGTGTCTGGAGTGGTCGAAGACGATGCCCATGGGGCGCGGGTGGTCGGTGCCGAGGACGCCGGAGTCGCGCACGCCGCGCACATACTCCCACCAGACGTGGCCGTTGCCGTCGATGGTGCCGCCGCCGGTGATGGTGATGTTTTCGGCGTTGGTGGCGCCGAGCAGCGGCATGACCGTGTCGTGGCGCGCGAAGGTGGTGTGGCCATAGTCGCCGCGGTCGGGCGAGCCGAGCAGCGTGGCGCCCTTGTCGACGACGAGCGTCAGGTTCGACTTCAGCACCAGCGGGCCGGTGACGAAGACGCCGCCGGAAATTTTTACCGTTCCGCCGCCGCCCTTCGACGTGCAGGCGTCGATGGCCTTTTGGATGGCGGCCGTGTCCTTGGTGACTCCGTCGCCCTTGGCGCCGAACTCGTGGACGTTGCAGGTCATTCCGCCGCCACTGGGGAGAGCCCATGCGATCGGCGCGATCGCCAATGCTGCTATTCCTGCCAAAATTGCGAGACGCATCGTGTACCTCAAAGAAAATCTGTCAGACAGCTCGACAGCCATCTTACATACCCGAAACGCTCATCGTCGCCGCAACTCCCAATTTCTTTCAGGCGGTCTCGGTCTCCGCATCCGCCTTCCCAACGGTCGCAACTCGCATCTATCCTTTTTGACATGCCTATCGACGCACACCTCAACACCCCCGGCCACCTCCCCTCACCCGACACGCTGGTCAACATCCCGCGCCTCGTCACCGCCTTCTACGCCCTCCACCCCGACGCCGCCATCCCCACCCAGCGCGTCAGCTTCGGGACGTCAGGCCACCGCGGCTCCGCATTCGACACCGCCTTCAACGAGGACCACATCCTCGCCATCACCCAGGCCATCTGCGACTATCGCCACACCCAATGCACCACCGGCCCCCTCTTCCTTGCGCAGGACACGCACGCCCTCTCCGAGCCCGCCTTCACCGCCGCCCTCGAAGTCCTCGCCGCCAACCGCATCGCCGTCTTCATCGACAAAGACCTCGGCTACACCCCGACGCCCGCTCTCTCGCACGCGATCCTCACGTATAACGCCGCCAACCCCGGCAAGCCGCAAGCCGACGGCATCGTCATCACGCCCTCGCACAATCCCCCCGAAGACGGCGGCTTCAAATACAACCCACCCAACGGCGGCCCAGCCGACACGACAGCCACCAAGTGGATCGAAAACCGCGCCAACGACCTCATCGCCGCACATCTCAACGGTGTAAAGCGTATCCCCTTCTCGCAGGCCCTCGCCGCCGGCACCACCCACCGTCACGACTTCATCTCCGCCTACGTCGCCGACCTAGCGAACGTCATCGACTTCGCTGCCTTGCGCGGAACCACCTTGAAGCTCGCGGTCGATCCCCTCGGCGGCGCCGGCGTCCACTACTGGCCCCGCATCGCCGAGCAATACGGTTTACAAAATGACAGTGAAACTGGGACAAACTTAGCCGTCCTCAATCCCTACGTCGACCCCACCTTCCGCTTCATGACCCTCGACTGGGACTCGCGCATTCGCATGGACTGCTCCTCACCCTTCGCGATGGCGAGCATGATCGCCAACAAATCAAAATTCGACGTAGCCTGGGGCTGCGACACCGACCACGACCGCCACGGCATCGTCACCTCCACGACCGGCCTGCTCAACCCCAACCACTACCTCGCGGTCTGCATCCAGTACCTCTTCACGCACCGCCCGGACTGGTCCGCCAAAGTCGGCATCGGCAAAACCCTCGTCTCCTCAAGCATCATCGACCGGGTCGCGAAAGGCCTGAACCGCAACATGTTGGAAGTGCCAGTGGGTTTCAAATGGTTCGTCGATGGTCTCATCGACGGCACCCTCGGCTTCGTCGGCGAAGAGTCGGCCGGCGCCACCTTCCTCCGCCGCAACGGTTCGGTCTGGACGACCGACAAGGACGGCCTCATCTGCGGTCTGCTCGCCGCCGAAATGACCGCCGTCACCGGCAAAGACCCCGGCCTCCTCTACGCCGACCTCACCGCAAAGTACGGCTCCCCCGTCTACCAGCGCATCGACGCCGCAGCCACCAAGGAAGAAAAGGCCAAGCTCGCCAAACTCTCACCCTCGCAAGTCACCGCAAAAACTCTCGCCGGCGAAGCGATCACGGCCATCCTCACCGAAGCCCCCGGTAACCACGCCAGCATCGGCGGCTTAAAAGTCACCACCGAAAACGGCTGGTTCGCCGCTCGCCCCTCCGGCACCGAAGACGTCTACAAAATCTACGCCGAAAGCTTCAACGGCCCCGACCACCTCAAGCAAATCCAAACCGAAGCCAAAGCCCTGGTCGCGTCCGCCATCGCATAAACCTACCGCCAAATATGTCATCCTGAGCCTAGCGAAGGACCCGCTTCTCGCTCCTGCCTACAGAATCCTCACAGGATGTGACAGATAGAGATAATAATTGCAAATAATTGTCGGGGATGTGCGATCAGGAAAGAGACTACGGGCCGCCTGTACATGGATACGCCGTTCAATGTAAAAAGGGCCGATGCGAGTTTGCCACACCCGAAGCCTCCGCATTCTCACGCCTCCTCAACTGAAATAAATAGCCAAGTCTGGCCACCATTCATGCGGTCGAATTTGAATCCTGCCTTGTGGCTCCGTTCGTCTCTCCGTGGTTCACCTTTGGCCGGAGATGCATCTACCAACTCGAATAGATTCATTTCGCCATCGGTTTCGTGATTGACAACGACAAGCATCTTGCCATCTAAGCCGTCGAGTGCTTTCCGCAACTGCTCAACCGTCATAAGCAACTCCTGATCTCGCAGCCAGCGTATCACCCGCTGATGTTGAAAGTGTGGACTGTGA
>Ga0209483_1002364_pt1 | contig 13293 bp, 11 predicted proteins | sample NGEPerA_FD_184508 | JGI IMG/M metagenome (GOLD analysis project Ga0209483, IMG submission 184508) | Arctic peat soil microbial communities from the Barrow Environmental Observatory site, Barrow, Alaska, USA - NGEE PermafrostL2-A... | ecosystem: Environmental > Terrestrial > Soil > Wetlands >... | reverse complement strand
CGTAATTGGTTTGAAGGGTTGCCATGTCCGTGCCGAAATCGGCGGGCGGGTTGCCAGTCCAGACGGGTTTGTAATCGGTGCTGTTGGCGACGGTGAGGCACGCGCCGACCATGTTCAATTGGTTTTGTATGCGTGATTTCATAAGATTTGTGTTTTGAGTCTGGACTTGGCGGGAAATTCGTCAAGGGCATTTATTGGAAATTATCCGGATTTGTGAGGCAATCCGCTGTTTCCGGCCATTGCCCGGCTGCGCGCGGCGATTGCGCGGCTGCAACCGCGTATTTCCCCAATGTTTGCGGGCATTGTTTGACTGTAACTGGCGATTGTTTGGCTGTAATTCCCGATTGTTTGAAGGTAAATGCCAATTGTCTGGCCGTCAGTGGCGATTGCTTGATTGTCGGCGGCGATTGTTTGGGCGTCAATGTCCGTTGCCCGATTGTCAGTGGCGATTGCTCAATTGTAAATGGCGGTTGATTGAAGCTTTGCTTTTTCTTAAACGCCGCCGACGGCGAGGATTCGAGAATCAGGGACGTTGGATTTTGCGTGATTGCAGGAACGCCACGAGCGCGTCCATTTCTGCGGGCGTGAGATTCGCGGCATACGCGGGCATGTTCACGTCGCCGTTGGCAATTTTCAAAACCATCTGATTTTTCGACAAGCGGTCGGCCACGGCGGTTAAATCCGGGCCGCGACGACCGCCGTCATCCGCAATCAAATGGCAGTTCAAACACCCTTTGGCGTGAAACAATTGCGCGCCGATGAAGACCGGACCATTGGTCGCGCCCACGATGGACGCCGACAATGGCGGCGCATTGAAGTTGGGCGACCACGGCGATTTCACACCTTCCACCCACAACGTCGCGATCATCACCACGGTCATCAATACGATGGCGACAGCCCATGGACGCCGGCGCGGGCTGCGTTCGCCGCGATTGAAAACAAACGGCAGCGCGATTAAAATAATTCCCACGAGCAGCGGGCCGAAAACCAGAAAATACTGTTCCGTTCCGTGCGGCATCAGGGCGAGCACGGCAAAATACCACATCAAATACCAGTCGGGTCGCGGACTGGCCGTGGTGATGCTGGGGTCAGGTGGTTTTCCTAATTGTGGTGCGCCGGAAAAAAACGCCAGCGCCGCGATGACCACGATCATTACGACGCAGAAGACCACATCGCGCCAGGCCGAGTCAGGCCAGAACGGCTTCCCTTTTTTTTCAAGCAGTTCTTTGTATTCCTGACGATATGTTTTGGGGTCAACCGGTTTGCCGGCTTTGGGCGGCTCGGAAATGCCGTGGCGCAGGACAAGCCAGAGATGCAACCCGACGAAGGCAAAAATAAAACCGGGCATGATGAAAACGTGAATCGCAAAAAAGCGGGTCAAGGTCGCGCCGCCGACGGTGTCGCCGCCTAAAATAAAATGCGCGAGCCATTGGCCGATGAACGGTGTGCGCCCGGCTTGTTCCGCCGCGACGACCACGGTCCAAACAGCGTTTTGATCTCCTCGCAGGAGTTGTCCGGTAAAACCCATGGCTAAAGTGAATCCCAACAGCAGCACGCCGGTCGCCCAGTTCAGTTCGCGGGGAAATTTGTAGGAGCCGGCCAAAAAAACCTGCGTCATGTGCAGGCCGACCATCAAGACCATGGCCGACGCGCCGTAGTAATGAAGGCCGCGCAGAAAATGTCCGAACGGCGCTTGATCGCTGATGAAGTGAAGCGTCGAGTAGGCTTCGCTGGCCGAGGGGATATAGGCGAATGCCAGTGCAACACCGGTGATCACTTGAATTATGAAGGCGCACAGCGTGGCGCTGCCGAAAACATACCACCATTTGGCGTCCGGCGGCACGAGATGCCGCGCCGTCTTGCCGATCATTTTAGGCAAGCCGGTGCGGTCATCCACCCAATCCCAGACCCGATGGTAAATTTTTTTCAACTTTAGCTATTTGGTGATGGGAATGGGTGCCGTTTGAATCTGCACGTCGCCATCTTTCACGCGCACGGGATAGCGCGGCAGGGGCAACGGCGGCGGCCCGGCGGCGACCGTGCCGTCTTGATAATACACGCCGCCGTGGCAGGGACACATGAACAGATTTGCTTCGGCCAGCCAGCGAACGGGACAACCGAGATGCGTGCAATTGATGGAAAAGGCGATAAAAGTGTCGGCGTTCACGCGACGCAACCACGCCGCACTGCGCGCCGTCACGCCCGCCCATGGCAACGGCGAAGCATCTTCATATTTTACCGCCGTCGTTTCGCCAATTTTGAAGGATTCGACTTTTCCGACCGAACGCCAGACTTCCTGCCTGCGTTCAAAAAATGGTGCAAGAATAAAACCAACCACCGGCACTGTCACGATCAACGCACCGATTCCGCCAACGGCGAGACTCAATCGCGCGAGAAATTTTCGTCGCGAAAGTTCCGCTGGTGAAGCCGGGCAGCCGGCTGAAACCGGTTCAATGTTTGGTTCTTTCATGACGAATATCTCGAATCCATCCGGCCAGTGCGACGGCAAATAACGCGACGCCGACGCCGGTGATTATCAGTGACGTGACCAGTCCCCAGACCAAAAAGGTGATTGCCAGCGCGAGAGTCGCAGGCCATATGCTTGGCTCCGGCAATTTCTGCGGCGGCAGGGCGGTCCATCCCGGATGCGATTCCGGCGGCGCGGGTTTTGAAATTTCAGTGGCCATGAGATTTTTCTGTGAAAGGGTTTTTTTGTTGTGATTCAGGAATAATAGTTTCGTCGTGGATCTCGCCATGCCAGCGGGCGAACAGCCCAAAAATTCCGCAGAAATAAATCAGGCACGCAGGAACCCACATCAGCAGGCCGCCGAGTTGCTGGTCTTTGGCGGGCGTCAGTCCCCATTGATTTTGAATGAGCGGCAGAATGCCAAGCCGGTCGAGCGGATGAAGATAAATGGAGCAAATTTCCACGGGCGAAAACGTGATGATAATTCCCAGAACGGTGCAGCCGACGCACGCGCTGAACAGATAAATCATTCCCGCGAGCGGCGAGATTCGTTGTTTGCTCCACGGCCCAATGATCGGCCACCAAAAAGCGAAGCCCATCAACAGCAGCGAGACATATTGCAAACGATGAATCCACTCGTTCGTCACGGCGGCATTGCACAGCGCGGGCGCGTGCCACAGCCACATTCCGCCAACGCCCAAAAACCAGTTGGCCAACGGATGACGCAAAATCCAGTTCAACCATTTCCAACGATCGTTTTGAAAGCGGCCGGGAACCGGCGCTGACGGCAGGCTCAATAAAATTAGTGGCGGAATAATCAACAGGAGCAGCAGATGTTGCAACATATGCGCGCTGAATAAATATCCATTCGCCAAGGCGTCAATCGGCGACGACAACGTGAGGAAGAAAATAATTGTTCCCACGAGCAGCCAGCCAAATTTTTGGGTGAAATGAAAACGGCGGCGCGCGGCGTAAATTAAAATCGTTGCGATGCAAATCGTGATGACCCATGGATTCCAATTCCAGGCGGAAATTAAAAATTGTCGCGTAGTCATATCAGCAGCCTTAAATAAATCACTGAAAACACCACGAGCCAGACGGCGTCCACAAAGTGCCAGTAAAGCCCGATGGATTTTACCGCCTCGATGCGGCCTTGCTTGAAATCTCCGGCGAAAGCAAGTCCCATTAGAATCAACAACGCGATCACCCCGACGCACACATGCAAACCGTGGAAGCCGGTCAGGGTGAAAAAAGTGGTCGCGAATAAATTGGAATTCACCAAGATGCCGGTGCCGTAGATGCGGAGATATTCCCGGCATTGGCCAATAATGAAAATGGTTCCGAGCAAAATTGTAAGCGCCAGCAGCCAGCGAAACGCGGAATGTTTTTTGGCCTCCAATTTTTTCCCCGCGAGCCAGATCGTGAAGCTGCTCGCGAGCAGGCACAGCGTGAAAATTCCGGTTCTTTGCGGATTCAACATGCTGGCCGGCGTCGGCCCGTTCATGACGTGGCCGTTGTAATAGAGATAAGCCAAAATGAGCATGAGAAAGAAAACGCTTTCGGTGATCAGAAAGCTGACGATGCCCACCCGGTTTTTTTCCAGAACAAATCCGTCCCGCGCTGCTGCGCCACCGACGACTGGGTCGGGATTTTCGGGGTGTGCCAAATCCCACAACGGTCGCCGGCTGCGGATCGGCGGCACGCGATCAAAATTATGCGCGGGCGGCGGCGAGGTTGTGGCCCATTCCAGCGTCCAGGCGTTCCACGGATTATCGCCCGCCGGTTTGCCGTGGCGCAGACTCACGACGACATTCCACAATAACACCAGCACCGACGCGCCGAGCAAAAACGCGCCGATGGTGGAAATCATGTTCAACAACCCCCAGCCCGGCAGATTGGGATAAGTATAAACCCGCCGCGCCATTCCCATCAGGCCGAGAAAATGTTGGACGAAAAACGCCGTGTTGAATCCAATCAGCGCCATCCAGAAATTGAGCTTCCCCAGCCGTTCGGACAGCATCCGTCCTGTGATTTTGGGAAACCAATAATAAAGCCCGGCGAAAACCGCGAAGAACGTGCCGCCGAACAGCACATAATGAAAATGTGCCACCAAATAATAAGTGCCAGTTAGCTGCCAGTCTATCGGCACCACCGCAAAGGTAATTCCGCTCAATCCGCCAACGGTGAACTGGATCAAAAATGCCACGGCAAAAAGCATGGAGGTCGTCAGGCGAATCGCGCCACCCCACATCGTCGCGCTCCAGGCAAAAACTTTTATGCCGGTCGGCACGGCGATCATTAGGCTGGCGGCGGAAAAAAACAAATCCAGCGGATGCCCCATGCCCACGGCGAACATATGATGCGCATAGACCCCGAAGCTGAGCAACGCGATGGCCACCGTGGAAGCCGCGACAAATTCATAACCAAAGATTGGCCGCCGCGCGAACACGGGAACTACTTCAGAAATAATGCCGAAGGCGGGCAACGCCATGATGTAAACTTCGGGATGCCCGAACACCCAAAAAAAATGCTGCCAAAGCACCGCTGAACCGCCGTGCGACGGCGCAAAAAAATGAGTGCTCAGATGACGATCAATGAAGAGCATGATAATCGCGGCGTTTAAAGACGGGAGTGCCAGGATGACGAGAAATGAGTTGATTAAAACCATCCAGACAAACAATGGCAGTCGGCGAATGGTTAATCCCGGCGCGCGTTGCGTCAGAATTGTTGCGATGAGATTGATTGACGCCGCGACCGAACCGACGCCGAGAATCAAAAGTGAGAGCGTCCAATAATCCACGCCCTGCGTCGTGGCATACGGCGTTTCACTCAACGGCGCGTAGCTGAACCAGCCGACGGCGGGAGCGCCTCCAGCGAGCAGACTGAAGTGCAGCAGCAAACCACCGCATGGCAGGAGCCAGAAACTTAACGCGTTCAGTCGCGGAAACGCCATGTCGCGCGCACCGATCATCAGCGGCACGAGATAATTTGCCAGGCCGATGAGCGTGGGCATCACCACCAGAAAAATCATCGTGGTGCCGTGCATGGTGAAAATCTGGTCGAAGGCATCTGGCGAAAGAAAATTATTATTGGGCCGGGCGAGTTGAATGCGCATAAGCAGCGCTTCCACGCCGCCCATGACAAAAAAGACGAGCGTGGTCAGCAGATAAAGAATGCCGATGCGTTTGTGATCCACTGTGGCGACCCAACCGTAGAGTCCGCGCGACGCGCTTCCCACTTGGGGCGTTTCTATCGCAGCGGAAGCTGAAGCAGTTTCGTTCATTTGAGAGTCTCCAAATAACTCGTCAGCGCGCCTGCCTGCGCGTCCGTCAATTTTAGATTGGGCATGAAGCAACCCGATTTAATTGCCTGCGGATTTTTTAGCCAGCGGAACAGATTTGTTTCTGTGTTGGATAATACGCCTGCGCCTAAAATTGTTCGGTCGGCCAAATGTGTTAAATCTGGCGCGGCGTTGGCCGCAATGGAAACTCCACGAATGGAATGACAATTGACACAGGTCATCGTCTGAAAAATTTTCAAACCGCTCTGAACTGAATCCACGGCTGGAATGGCGGCAGGATTTTCCTGTCCGTGCAGCCATGCGGCGAAATCCTCCGGCGATTCCGCGATGACGGAAAATCGCATCCACGCGTGCTGCGCGCCGCAATACTCGACGCATTCGCCGGCGTAATTTCCCGGTGCGTCGGCGGCCAGCCAGATGTGATTCGTCTGGCCGGGAATCAATTGCATTTTGCGCGCCAAGGCCGGCACCCAAAAATCATGGATCACGTCCGCCGATTCCAGACGGACGAGCCATTTTCGGCCGACGGGAATGTGGATTTCATTGGCGGTCACCACGCCGGTTTGCGGATAGCGCACTTCCCACCACCATTGATGGCCGATCACGATGAGGTCAGGCTGCCGATTCGCTGGCGGATCAGACTGTCGCATCCCGCGCGCCGTAAGGACGAAGAGCCAGATGGTAATCAGTGTCGGTCCGACCGTCCAAATAATCTCCAACTTCCGGTTCCCGAAATACGGTCGCGGTTCTCCCTCGCCTGTCCGTTGCCGAAAGCGAATCAAACTGACTCCAACCATGCTGGTGACAATCACCAGAATTACCCCACAAATAACCAGCACGACTTTGAACAGGCCGGAAATCGCGGCAGCTTGCGACGAGGCATTATCGAAGATGGGACTGAAGCTGGTTGACATTTCTTTTGAGGAGAAATCTTCGTTTATTGTTTTTGATGTTTATGATTGATCCTCGTTTTCTCTTGATCCACCAATGCGGTCGGCAGCGGCCAAAGATGTCCCGGAGCGAGGAGCCGTTGGGCGTCCTCCGGTCCCCATGAGCCAGCGGCGTAATTGGGAAAATCGCTCGGAGCCGTGGCCTGCCACGCTTCGAGCACCGGCATCAGAAGTTCCCACGCGGCTTCCACTTGATCGGCGCGCATGAAGAGCGTCGCGTCCTTTTTCATCACGTCCCACAAAAGTGTTTCGTAGGCGTCGGGCGAAGGCGCGTCGAAACTCTCGCGATAACTGAAACGCATGTCCACCGGACGCAACTGCATTTTCGGTCCCGGATATTTGGCCTGAAAGCCCAGCACGATGCCTTCGTCAGGCTGAATGGACAGGACGAGCCGCGACGGTTGCCAGCCGAGCGAGGCTTCGGGCGGAAACGACCGGTGCGGCACGGCGCGAAATTGGATGGAAATTTCCGACGCCTGCTGCGGCAGGCGCTTGCCTGTGCGCAGATAAAACGGAACGTCCTGCCAGCGCCAGTTGTCGAGAAACAGTTTCAATGCCGCAAACGTTTCTGTTTTGGAATCGGGCGCAACGCCTTTTTCCTCGCGATAGCCGGGCGCTTTTTTCCCAGCAATGTTGCCGGAACCATATTGGCCGCGCACGGCGGATTGCGGAACTGCGTCGCGGAGAATCGGGCGCGCGGCGTGCAGAACGTCCACTTTTTTATTGCGGATTTCGTCGGCCTGAAAAGAGACCATCGGTTCCATCGCCACGAGGCAGAGCAGTTGCATGAGATGATTTTGCACCATGTCGCGCAACGCGCCGGCGTGATCATAATAACCGCCGCGATGTTCGACGCCCACGGTTTCGGCGACGGTGATGGTCACATAATCAATGTAGCGACGATTCCACATCGGCTCGAAGAGCGGATTGGCAAAACGGAACGCCAGAATGTTCTGCACCGTCTCTTTGCCAAGATAATGATCAATCCGAAAGATTTGGGATTCGTCGAAGCTGGCGGCGAGAACAGCGTTCAACGCGCGCGCCGATTCCAAATCATATCCAATCGGTTTCTCGATCACGATGCGCGCGAATTCCCGGTCGCGCGCCAGCCCGGCTTTGCCGAGATATTTTGGAATTTCGCCGAACATGCTCGGCGGCGTGGCCATGTAAAAAATGCGATGCGCTTTTGTGCCCCACTGCTTTTCCAACTGCGCGCATTGTTTGCCGAGGGCGGTATAAGTTTGCAGCTTCTTGAAATCGCCCTGTTGGTAGTGGATGTGCTTCGCGAATTGATTCCACGCGGCGGCTTTGGCTTTTCCGAAACGGGAGAATTGATTTACGCCATCGTGCAATCGGCGGCGTAGCGCGTCATCATCGAGTTTGATGCGGTCAACCGCGATGATCGCAAATTGCGTTGGCAGGCTGCGATCCTGTGAGAGGTCGAACAAGGCCGGCACGAGTTTGCGCCAGGTCAAGTCACCGGCTCCGCCAAAAATAACGAAAACCGTCGGTTCGAGTTGGTCGTTTGGTTTCATTGGTTTCATTTCTTTTCCCATTCCGTGTGAAAAGTGCCTTTGGCATCAATCCGCTCATAGGTATGCGATCCAAAATAATCGCGCTGTGCCTGAATCAAATTCGCTGGCAGCCACACGCTGCGATAGGCGTCGAAATAACCCAACGAAACCATCAACCCCGGAATCGGCACGCCTGACTCGACCGCCCTACACACCACCTGGCGTAAATCTTCCTGATGCTCGATAAGCTTGCGCGACAGGTTGGCATTGAGCAGCAGATTCGGCAAATCGCGCCTCGCGCGAAACGTCACACAAATATCTTTCAGCAACGCGGCGCGGATGTTGCGTTCGGCGGATTCCTTGCGCAGTTCCTCGACCTTGGCTTGATCCTTGTCGTAACCTGCCACCGCAAAGCCGTGGTCGGCCATGTTCAGCACGAGATTGCGCCCCATGACACCCAAACCCACCATGCCGATTTCATATCGTTGTTGCGGTTGCTGATTTGTCATAATTTTCCTTTGGTCAAATTGCCGAGGTCGCTCTTTCCGTCTGTTCAGAATACTTCCCTCTAACCGCGAGACTGTTGCATTGGGCGCGATGGTGAAGAGCCGCTTGAGCTGCCGCGACGTTTTCCTGAGAACCTTTCCAGATTTTGAGCGCGGGTGACTGAAGCGCGCGCCCGAAGGAAAAACTCAGCCTCCATGGGGCATCGCCGACGCGGCAGACGGCGTTTAACCTTTGTGTGGCAACCTCGTCACTTTGACCGCCCGAAAGAAACAAGATTCCTGGCACCGCAGCAGGAACAGCACGACGGAAACAGCGCAGGGTCGTCTCGGCCACCGCCGCAACTTCGGCTTGTTCTGGGCACTCCACGCCAGACAATATCATGCCCGTCTTGAGAAGCATTTGTTCGAGCACGACACGATGCTCAAACAGTGCAGCGAACACACTTTGCAACGTGACAGTTGTGACCTCTTCGCAGCGTGCGAGAGTATGGTTGCCGTCCATCAAAACTTCCGGCTCCACAATCGGCACCAATCTGGCTTCCTGACTCAGCGCGGCGAAAAGTGCCAGCGTGCGGGCATTCGCCGCGATGCAAGCACGGGTTGGAATATTTTCGCCAATCGCAATCACTGCGCGCCATTTGGTGAAACGCGCTCCAAGATTTCGATACTCAATGAGCCGTTCACGAAGGCCATCAAGCCCCTGCGTTATCTTTTCGTCGGCAAAATTGGCCAGGGCGATAGTTCCTTTGTCCACCTTGATGCCGGGAATGATGTCCTGCTTTGTGAGAGCTTCCGGTATGGGAACGCCATCCGTCGTCCGCTGACAAATCGTTTCGTCGAACAGAATCACGCCGCTGATAAATTCGTTCAAGCTATGAGTCGCAAATAACATCTCGCGATAGGCTCGGCGGTTTTCTTCAGTGGACGAAATATCAAATGCCTTGAATCGCTTTTCGATGGTCGGAAAACTTTCATCCGCCGCCAAGATGCCTTTGCCGGAAGCGAGGATCGCTTCAATCGTTGATTCCATTGTGGGCGCAGTCATCATTCTGGGAGGTTTCTCGTATCTCTAGCATTTTGCGAAACTTCTCGCACAATCGCGTGGTCTTCGGGCAGCAGATCGGCGATTCGTTTCATGCGCTCTCAAATTTGCATTGCCGCCGCTTTTTTGCATTGCCGCCGCTTTTCATAAAAAATAACCGAAAAACCGCCTGTGCGTCATGGGGTGAACACCCCATATGCAGATTGAAGCAATGGCTGGATGTTCAACTCCGGCCGGTGCGGCAATTTTGTCATTATCCACGGACATAATCACAGATTCGGTGTTGCTTTAATAAAAAATATATTGTATATCGCAATGCGATATATGTCAAACAAACGCTGGCGCCCGGTGAACTCCCCGGGTTGGATATTATGAGAGATATTCAGCCGATGGCTTCAACCAACGGTTTGGCGGATGCTTGAATCACGGCGCCACTTCATTGAATTTTCAACAATGCATTCCCGCACCCGTTCACAGTTTACGTGATCCACAATGTATGCCGACGAAATCAGGCGAGGCAAAGAATGTTTTGATGGACAGCGACCATGGTGTCCGGGAACTCTTGAAAACATTCACGCGTGACGAGCGGCAGCTTTTGAGCATCTGGAAAAACGACATTGTGGAGCAGGTGAAGGAACATCTTGCGGAAAAATATCCCAATCAAGACATGAGCATCGTGGCCGCACCATTTGAAATCAAACTAGCGCGCGCCATTTCTGAAAAGCCAGCATTCGCTCAAAATCACAGTCGCGGCGTCCGAATTTGAAATTGCTTTGAGCGACTCTTATTCAATGCTTCCATGAATGACGATTGAAATGCGACTCAAATTGGATACTGTTTGCCTTTTTTGCATCACAATCAGACCAAATGCAAGCAAAGCTCAAACGCAAAATCATCAATGTTAATGGGCTTTTTTAGTTGTATGCAACCGCGCGCAAACGTGGCCAAAGGTCGTTTTATGACTACGGATCAGCAGGTTTCAGGTTCAACTCCTGATGGGTGCACCATTAAAAATCGCAGGCCGTTGGGAATTGCTCAATGGGCGTTGGTTAAAATTTGCCCGGGCAGACCGGGATTTTGACACGGTGAACTGGCGCAATTTTGGCGGATAAATTCGCTTTACAGTTGGGTTGTGAATAACTACCCTTGCGCACTCATTTAATTATGGAAGCGAAGACAAAGACGATTGAATCATTCAAATTGCACGCGAAGGACACCGGTTCCGCCGACGTGCAGATTGCGCTGCTCACGGAGCGCATCAACCATTTGACCGGGCATTTGCAGGGCAACCAGAAGGATCACAGCTCCCGTCGCGGGCTGCTGATGATGGTCGGCCAGCGCCGCCGCCTGCTGGATTACCTCCAAAGCACCGACGTGAGCCGTTACCAGACGGTCACCAAAAAGTTGAAGCTGCGCAAATAATTTTTTGGAAGCGCGGCTTTTTTGCTTCAAGCCAGACTTCCGATTTGGAATTTTTCGGTTCACGCGAACCGCCGGATTCCTCAACCAACAAACCTCGCGTGGAAATTCGCCGCCTTCGGGAAATTTCATTCAGCTCCGAAAACTTTCGGGGTTCAATGAAGTTCCTCAGGAGGCGGCGGTCAGAAAGCCAGTTATGTCAGAGAAAATCACCGTCGCCATCGGCGACAAACAAATCATCATTGAATCCGGCAAACTCGCCAAGCAGGCCGACGGTGCCGTGACCGTCCAGATGGGCGAAACCATCGTCATCGTCGCGGCGGTTGCCGCCACGAAAGCAAAAGAAGGTCAGGACTTTTTTCCGCTCACCGTTGACTACCGCGAAAAAGCGGCGGCGGCTGGAAAATTTCCCGGCGGCTACTTCAAGCGCGAAGGCCGTCCGACGGAAAAAGAAATTCTCACCTGCCGCCTCACCGACCGGCCGATTCGTCCGCTCTTTCCGAAAGGTTATTACAACGAGGTTCAAGTCCAGACCGTGCTGTTGAGCGCGGACGGCGAAAACGATCCCGATATTTTGAGCATCATCGGCGCGAGCGCCGCGCTGATGGTCAGCGACATTCCGTGGGCTGGCCCGCTCGGCGCGGCGCGCATTGGGCGTGTCGGCGGAAAATTTGTGGCGAACCCCACGCACGCCGAGCAGGCGGACAGCGATTTGGATTTGGTTTATGTCGGCAACGAAAAAGACATCGTCATGTATGAAGGCGCGGCCAAGGAAATTTCCGAGGCCGACTTCAACGCCGCGTTGAGATTTGCGCAGGAAGTCGTCCAGCCGCAGATCGCCGCGCAGAAGGAACTCGCCGCGAAAGTTGGCAAGCCGAAGCGCGCGATCACGCTCAAGATTGTCCCCGACGAAATTCTCGCCGATGCGAAAGCGCTCGCCGGCGACCGTTTTGTTCCCGCGCTGCTCACGCCCGGCAAGCTCAACCGCGAAGGCGCGTGCAACGCCATCAAGAACGAAGTCGGCGAAAAGCTCGTCGCCAAATACGGCGCGGAAAAAGTCACGCCGTTCGTCATCAACGACGCCTTTTACTACATCCAGAAGGAAGCCGTCCGCAAACTGATTCTCGAAAGCGGCAAGCGTCTGGACGGTCGCACGTTTGACATGGTGCGTCCGATTTCGAGCGAAGTGGGAATTCTCCCGCGCGCCCACGGCTCGGCGCTTTTTGCGCGCGGCGAAACGCAGGCCGTCACGCTCGTCACGCTCGGCACCGGCGACGACACGCAGGAATTTGATTCCTACACCGGCGGCGACACCGAGAAAAAATTCATCCTGCACTACAACTTTCCGAATTTTTCCGTCGGCGAAACCGGACGCATCAGCGGCCCCGGCCGCCGCGAAATCGGCCATGGCGCGCTCGCCGAACGCTCGATTGAATCCATGATTCCGTCGGCGAATTATCCCTACACCATCCGCGTGACCAGCGAGATCATGGAGTCGAACGGCTCCACGTCAATGGCGTCGGTCTGCGGCGGCACGCTCGCTTTGCTCGATGCGGGCGTCCCGATGATTCGTCCGGTCGCCGGCATCAGCGTCGGCATCTGCACGGAATACAGCGGCGAGAAGATTTCAAAATACGAACTGCTCACCGACATCATCGGCTGGGAAGACGCGTATTGCGACATGGACTGCAAAATCGCCGGCACGGAAAAAGGCATCACCGGTTTTCAATTGGATTTGAAATTGAAAGGTTTGCCGCATTCCATCATGGAAATTGCCGTGGAAAAAGCGCGCATCGCGCGCCTGTTCATCCTCGGTGAAATGGCCAAGACCATTGCCGAGCCGCGCAAGGACATCAGCAAATACGCGCCGCGCATCACGACGCTCAAGGTCAACCCGGAAAAAATCGGCGCGATCATCGGGCCGGGCGGCAAGAACATCAAGCGCCTCGTCGAGGAATCCGGCTGCGAAATTGACATCGAGGATGATGGCACGGTCAACATCTTCTCCGTCTCGGCGGAGGGCATGAAGATTGCCGTGGACTCCATCACCGGCATGACCGCCGAGGCCGAGATCGGGAAAATTTATCGCGGCAA
>Ga0209483_1002360_pt1 | contig 13300 bp, 21 predicted proteins | sample NGEPerA_FD_184508 | JGI IMG/M metagenome (GOLD analysis project Ga0209483, IMG submission 184508) | Arctic peat soil microbial communities from the Barrow Environmental Observatory site, Barrow, Alaska, USA - NGEE PermafrostL2-A... | ecosystem: Environmental > Terrestrial > Soil > Wetlands >... | reverse complement strand
AGTTGTCGATATTGGCGGCACGGTGAGCGGCAGCCACCTGCGGCGGGGCTTTCGGGCCAAGCAGATTCTCGCGGTCGCGGGCCAACTCCGTGCCCGCCTTATCGTCACAGGCGCACATGGCGGCGGGGCCGTCTTTCGCTTCCTCCATGACAGCGTCTCGGAGGCCGTCATCCGTGGGTCCGGATTTCCCGTGCTGGTCATTCGCTCCGGGCCGCCGGCGTGGCCGCCCCGTTACGTAGTCATCGGCGACAACGCCTCCCAGGACTCTGACCGGGTGGTGGTCGCGGGCGGCTGGTTCGCCGGTCTTCTGGGCGTGCCGGTCCGCCTCGTCGCCGTTCGCGGTGGCAACAACCCGCCATTGTCGGCTTCGGTCATCGCCCGGCACGCTCGCACCATCGCCGAGATGGCGGGCGCCGCACCGGATGTGCTCACGCCTGACGGTGATCCTGTGGATCGCATTCTTGAGGCGGCCGCCGAGAGAGACACGCTCGTCGTCGTTGGCCATCGATGGCCCGGGCGCATCGAGGCGTGGGAGAAGCGGGTCTCGACCAGCCTGCTCCACGAGCACCAGGGGCCGTCTCTCATCGTGCCCCGGCCGCTTTCCGCAGCGCTCCGCGATTGACTGCCTGCGGTAGGTGCGCCTCGCCGCGGTCAGCTGGTTCTCGTGCCGTGAGCGTTGGTGACACGTGGCACATGAGGAGGTGACCAACGGCCGTTCCACACAGCGCCAAGCCTTGCCTATTGTCGTGGTGTCATCAATCGGGCTCTACCGGAGGCGGCAACATGAAGACCGCAAACGCGACACTGCAGGATCTGGTCACGGCCGAGTTGCGCTGGGACCCGAGCATTGATGCTGCGAACATTGGTGTCACTGCACACGACGGTGCCATCACCCTGTCCGGCCACGTCGCCAACTACTGGCAGTTCGTCGCTGCCGAGCAGGCCGCCAAGCGCGTCCGCGGAGTGGTCGCCGTGGCCAGCGAACTCGACGTTCATCTCCCGGCGTCCTCGCGCCGCGACGACACCGACATCGCAGAAGAACTCTCTCACACTCTGGCGCACTCGATCTCCCTGCCGGTGGGATCAGTCAAGGCGACTGTCAGGAAGGGATCGGTGACCCTCGAGGGAACGGTCACATGGTCATCCCAGCGGGAAGCGGCCGAGCGCATCGCCCGTCATGCTGCGGGAATCACGCAGATCAGCAACCGGATCACCATCAAGGCCGCCACATCGGCCCACGACGTTGAGAAGGACATCCGCGCCGCCCTTCACCGGCGCGCCAACCTCGACGCGAACGGTGTCCACGTTTCTGTCCAGGGCAACGTGGCGACCCTGACCGGGACGGTTTCCTCACTGGCCGAGGATCGTGCGGTGTGGTGGGCGACATCGGCAGCTCCCGGCATCGAGCAGGTGGTCGATCAGCTGACTGTTCTACCCGCTCCTGCTCTGGCTGGCAGCCTGCGCTAGGCGGAGCGACAGCGCAGGGCGGCCTGACGTGGGCCGCCCTGCGTTTGTGTGGACGACCGGCCGGGGAACTGTTAAGGCTATGCCGACGACGCCGAGCGCGACGCTGCCGGTCGACTCGCGCCGCGCGCTGGGCGGTGCAAGCGCGGGCGACAGCCTCGAGACCTCCGTTGTCGTAGGTGGCGGTGGCGAGTAGGACACACACACCGTCGTCTCCAAGTGCCGGCCGAGCCGTCCTGTACCCGCGCAGATCCGCGCCGTAGGGGCGGTTCGAATCCTCTCTCCCCAGCCACGGCGCCTATTTGAACTCGCCCCACGGAGAGGACGTTCAAGGGTTCGTCACATTCCGCTGAGGCCGTCCGCGACGAGAACGCGCCGGTCCCACCGCAATCTGAGGGGCCAACTAGATCTGCTCGGCCGCGACCTCGTCCATCGCATCGACAAGTAGCTTCAGTCCACTGAGTAGCCTGGCTTTCTCTGTGGTGGAAAGAACGTCGAAGAGCGCGTCGATCTCCAACAGGCGTGGCCCGAGGGTGCTTTCGATCTCGGACCGCCCCGCGTCGGTGAGCTCGAGAAGTGTGGCTCGGCGGTCGGTCGGGTGAGGGGCCCGACGGACGAGGTGTTCGGCTTCCAGGGTGTCCGCGACGGCCGTGAGGTTGCGGGCGGGCAGGTCGACCTGATCGGCGATGTCGCGCATCCGCTGCGGCCCATTGCAGTGCAACGTCTCGAGAACCCGGGCGCGGTCGTAGCTCAGTGAGCTGTCGGCACTGCGCGCGAGCAGCCGCTGGAACGACTTCGCGAACCGGACGGCTTCCGCGACGAGGTCCTGGTTGGGAAGCGTGAACGCCAAGCCGGCGATCGGAAGGACTTCGGCCATGTGGTCCATCGTACAGGAGATTTAGTCCATTGATAGATAGTCGTATGCATGACTGTTACCCTGGTAACTAATCGAGCTCACGCCCCTCGGCAACCCAGCGGACCAGGAGACCGGCATGAAAGCCATCGCGATCGACGCCGACCTGAGCGCCGCTGTGCGAGCCAAGCACCCTGACGGCATCGACGCGATCGTTCACGCCGCCGGCGACGGCGCGCAGCTCGCCACCCTGCTCAAGCCGGGGGGGCGAATCGCCTCGACGATCGGTCTCACCGCCGAACAGGTCGATGGTAGCGGCGTGCAGGTCACCGCCGTCATGGGTATGCCGACCACCGACATCCTCGGCCGGCTCGCCACCGCTGTGGTCAATGGCGATCTCACCGTCCCCATCGACCGCACCTACGCACTACAGGACGCGGGTCAGGCCCTCCAGGACTTCACCGCCGGCAAGCGCGGGAAGCTCGCCATTACGGTCCGATGAGCGCCGCCATCCCTACAGACGCTGTAAACCGCGGCGAGCGGGTGACATGAATATCGCGCTCTGGGTCCTGCAGGCGCTGCTCGCGGCGTTCTTCCTCGCTGCGGGTGCCTTTCACGTGCTGATGCCGATCCCAAGACTGAAGGCCAGTGCCCCGTGGACAGAGGACGTCGGCCGACCGATGGCTCGCCGTATCGGAGTCGTCGAGGTGTTCGCGGCAATCGGCCTCGTGGTGCCAGGCATCACTCACGTCGCCACGCTGCTGGCCCCTCTTGCCGCCATCGGCGTCGTGCTCATGTTTCGCGGCGCCATCGCCCTCCACAGAAGCAGCCGAGCCATCTGCGTGAGTGGCTTCCCGCCGCGAACCCGATGCGGCGTGCTACGAGACGGTCAGCTCGACATACATGCCGGCGGCGTAGTGACCGGCGAGGTCGCAGAACAGCTCATAGTTGCCTGGCGGCAGCTGGAGGGTGACCCAGCCCACCGTGCCAGGGCTAAGGCCCGTCCCGGCGCCACGTGCACACGTGTTTGACACCTCGCCGAGGCTGCCCATCTCGTCGACCCGGCCGTCGATCGTCGCGACGCGATTACCGGCGATCTGTGTTGCGGGGAACGGGAGCACCACAAGCTCATGCACGAGCGTGCCCATGTTGGCGACGCGGAACGACACCGTCCCGGCACTGACGTGGTCCGTACTGGTCACCACGCGCATGCTGCCCCCTGTCATCCAACCGCGACCCATCTGACCGTTCATCATGTTGGTGAGGCTGACATCGACAACCGAGCCTGCCAGGGCAGGAGTGGAGCACTGTCCGACGGACCTCACCGAGGCAGCGCGAAAAGCACCGCTCGCTGCGGCCAGAGCCGCTGTCGAGGCCCCGGCAAGCAGCACCGCAGCGGTGCCGACGAGGAGGAAAGCTCGCGTGCTCATACGCTTCGCCTCCAGTCGGGGCTGAGCAGCTGGCGGCGACGGCTGTACTCCTCTGCGTCGATCTCGCCGCGAGCGAAACGATCGTCAAGAATGTGCAACGCGGCGGTCGTACCGGCCGGCTCGCGGGCCACCTCATGGCGGTGGCCAACCGAGCGCACGAGCAACACGATGCCGGTGATCACCAGGGCCCAGAAGTTGACCAGACCCAAACCCATCGCCAGCCAGCCTCCCCAGCCCATCCCGCCTCCGACCGATCCGTACGGTCCGATCAGCTGAGCACCTCCACTTCTTCTTTACCGCTTCAGTCAATCACGCGCGGACTTCTCCGCATAGGGTCCAACGTCCCGTCATCTCCGAGCTCCGCCGCTGCTCCCAAGGTGTCGGCGATCGAGGGGCAACCCGGCCCGCCATCATGCGGCGGTGCCGCTTGGGCCCTCCAGGGGATCGCAGTGTCCAACCCTCGCGCAACGGAACAGGCGGAAGGTCAATGCCCTCGTGAGCCGAGGTGCGACCGGCTCGCGCCGCCTCGGAGACTGCAGTGGTGGGTCAGCCGTCGAGCGCCGCGGCGACGCGGCGCAGGCGTTCGGCGGCGTCGGCGGCGATCAAATCCAGTGCGGGGTTGTCGACCAGGGCGAGGACCGCCATTGGGTCCATGAAGGACACCCGCGAACCGCCCTCCTCGCGCTCGGCCACGACGACATTGCAGGGAAGGAGCAGGCCGACTCCTGGCTCTGCCTGAAGCGCTCTGTGGGCCAGCGGTGGGTTGCAGGCGCCGAGGATCTCGTAGCGGGGGAAGTCGACATCGAGCTTCTCCCGCATCGTCGCCCGCACGTCAATCTCGGTGAGGACGCCGAAGCCCTCGGCCTTGAGCAGTTCGCGAGTGCGCAAGTCCGCGTCCTCGTAGGCGAGCGGAACGTCAACGCTGAAGCCGACTGTGGTGTCGGTGGCGCTCATGGACGGACCTCCATCGCCAAGATCAGGCGGCGTGGCAGCTGGTCGGTGATCAGGAGCGGCATGGTCGAGGCTCCTTGGTGCTGCGGCCGGTAGGGACCGCCTACTGGTTTGATACCCCCAAGGGTATATGGTCGAAACCTTCCTCCGCTACGCAGCTTCTCCCCTCGGTGAACGTCTACCCTTGATACCCATATGGGTATGTTGACCCGAGAGGTCGCCACCAGCCCCGGATCTACGCGCCGTTGCCGAATATACCCCTACGGGTATACGAAGGGAGTTACGTGATGGAACTTGTCCGCTTCATGCAAACGTCCGTCGGAAGGGCCGCTCGGGTCACACTCGGTGTGGTCCTGATCGCCGTAGGGCTGGTCCTCGGTGGCGGCTGGCTAGCGCTGGCTGTTGTCGGCTTGGTGCCGATCATTGCCGGATCGGCAGGTCTGTGCCTGCTCGCTCCTCTGTTCCGCGCTCCGATCCGTGGCATCCACAGGTGATCAGCGACGCCAACGCGCGTTGCGGCAACCCAGGCCTCCCAGGCGGGAGGACACGACAGTGAACACGCTGGACGGCCAGGCATGGGACGAGCGCTACCGGGGTAGCGAGTTGGTGTGGGGCGCCGGCCCGAACCGCTTTCTCGTGGAGCAGGTCACGGGCCTGACGGTCGGGACCGCTCTGGACGTGGCGTGCGGCGAAGGTCGCAACGCCATCTGGCTCGCCGAGCAGGGTTGGCGGGTGGTCGGGGTGGACTTCTCCTCCGTTGGGCTCGACAAGGCGCGCCGATTGGCCGCGGAACGTGGGGTAACGGTCGAGTGGAAACAGGGCGACCTCACCACCTGGGAGCCGTCGAACACCTTTGACCTCGTCATCGCCATGTACCTCCATCTCCCGGCGGACGGTCGACACCTCGTCTTCGCTCGGATGGCGGCGTCGGTGGCGCCGGGCGGAACGATGCTGGTGGTGGGTCACGACCTCTTGAACCTCTCCGAGGGGTACGGCGGCCCACAGAACCCCGCGATCCTCTACGGGCCCGATGACGTGGTCGGAGATCTGGACGGGATACTCGAGATCGAACGGGCGGAGCGCGTGCAGCGGTCGGTCTCCACTGCGGAGGGGGAGGCGACGGCAATCGACGTCCTGGTTCGGGGCCACAGGATCTAACCGCTCGGCTGGATGGTCAGCCCGTGACGGATGGCCGTCGTAGCCACCGCAAGCACTCGGTATCGCCCAGAAGCTCCAATCGGCGCCAGAGGACGGGATTGTCCGTCGCTTGGCTGGCGTGGAGAGCGATGGCCCGCTTCTGAGCACTGCGGTCGACGCGAAGCACGATGTCGATCTCAGCCTCCGTGCGGCCGGCGAAAGCGGTGCCGAATGCGCCATTGAGGGAATCGGCCACTGATACGGGGATCGACCACGCGATCACCGCAAGGTTGAGTCGCTCGCCCGCGAGCAGCGCCGCCTCTGTCGCCCGCTGGTGGTCCGGATGTCCGGTGATCCCACCGAGGTCGAAGACCAGGAACCCACCTGCGCCAACCGCCGTGGCATACCGAACGACGTCGTCGACGAGGATGTCGAGGTCGATGCCGGGGAGAGCTCCATCGGCGTGGTCGAGCAGCAGGACATCACTGACCATGAGCGCCCGGGCGGCGGCGGCCAGCTCGGCGGCACGAACGACACCGAGGTCGCCCGCCGCCCCGTGCAGCCTGGACGCCTCCCCGTGGGTGAAGCTGAGCACGGCCGTCGACGTCCCAGCAGCGGTGAGTGAGTCGATGACAGCACCCAAACCGAAGGACTCGTCGTCGGGGTGTGCACAGACGGCGACCATCGAGCGCAGCCCGACGACGTTCGGCGGTGCAGCAACCTCCGACGGTCCGGGACGCTGGGCGGTCACGACGCGACTTGGGTTGCCATTTGGTTCTCCTCGCTATACCCCCTAGGGTATAGGATACAAGGATCGACCACTCCATGTCATTCGCCCAGGGCACCGGAGATCCGACACCCCTGGGCATGACGGATCGGGTAGCAGTGTTCAAGAGTCGGACCACACACGACGAGGGATGAGCCATGACGAATGCACACGACGTGATCGAAGAACTCCGTGCCCCCACGCGCTCGTTGCGCAAGGCCGCACCAGAGGCGTGGGCCGGGTTCGCCCGGCTCCACGACGCCGCTGTCGCCGACGGTGCGCTGACGGCACGCGTCAAGGAGCTGATGGCCCTCGTGGTTGCTGTGGTCAAGCAGTGCGACGGTTGTATTGCCTACCACGCGAAGGCCGCTGCCCGACAGGGGGCGACGCGGGAGGAGGTGGCCGAGTCTCTGTCTGTGGCACTGCTCATGGACGGCGGGACCGCAACCATCTATGGGCCGCGGGCGTGGGCGGCATTCGAAGAGTTCACCGCCCCCGAGTCCAACGCCGGGTGAGCGGCACAAGCGTCCCCTCGTCGCCACACCCGATCAGATAGCCTGGGCTGGCCGCTACAACCTGGGGGTGGGGGCGTGTGTTCTCTCGGCCTGCTAACGCACCGGGTCGCGCGGATTAGCCGCCACGCCGAGGGTGAACCAGCTCCACGGTTTCGGACCCTTCGCGTAGCCCTGCTCGGAACGTTCGATCAGGAAGCCGGCGTCGCCGACGAGCGTCAGCGCGTCCCGTGTGAGGTGGCAGCCGTCTGCCAGCCGGCGCTGCCACGGGTCGAGTCGGTGTTGCCACCGGGCCACCGAGGCGTCGGGAGAGAGTCCATGCTCAAGGAAATGGAAGCGGCCTCCCGGTCGGAGCACTCGGCGAAGCTCGGACAGCACCTTGGCGGGATCGGGGACCGTGCACAGCGTGAACGTGGACAGGGCGGCGTCGCAGCTGGCGTCGTCGAGCGGGATCGCCTGACCGTCGAGCCCGATGTGGTCGACGGGTACCCCGCCGACCTCGATCCGCTTGGCGGCGAGCCGCCGAGCCACCGCGACCGGTTCGACGGCCAGCACCGCCTCCACCTCCGGTGGGTAGTGCTCGACATTGAGACCTGAGCCGAACCCGATCTCGACGACCCGCCCCACCAGTCCGGCCGTCACCTCGGCGCGCCACCGTTGTAGACCAGCGGTGCCACAGGCTCGGTCCACAAGCCGGGGGAGGATCTGCTCTCGGTAGAAGCCCACGCTCGACCCTACCGGTGGTGCCGGAGGCCGCCGCCCCCAATGATCGGCAGCAACGACGCTGTCGTCGACATCGTGTGCATGACGGTCAGGCCGCCAGACCGTGTTCTCTCAGGAAGCGCTTCTGCTCGTCATGCATCTCGTCCGGGAGGTGAGCGAACCAGGCGACCTCGTCGCGCGTTGGCCGGAGATGGCCTGCCGACGATGGCGTCAAGTGGACGCTGAATGCGATACCGACCGGCCAGTCCACCCCTCGCTCGAGGTGGCTCGGGTACTCGATGTATCCGAGGAGACTGTCGACAATCACCTCGATCGCGAGCTCCTGTTCCGCCACTCGGTGGACGGCAATATTCAATGGTTCGCCGAAGCGCACCGTGCCACCCGGTATATGCCAGAGACCCTGGCACGGTCCGGCTTGGCGCCGGGCGAGCAGGACCCCGTCCGGCGAGACGATGACGACCTCCACGGTGAGCCGGGGCACCTTGGCGTAGATGTCCTCGTACTCGGCCTGCGGGAGAGGGGCACGGGGCACACGCGCGATTCTAGGGAGAGTCGGAGGACGGACTTCGGAGGTGCGCCAACAGCCCTCATCCTGCCAGCCCGGGGCGCAGGTTCCGCTGAGCAGCGGCGTTCAAGCTTCAGTGTCAGATCGCACTGCCACGCCGTCAGGGAGACAGTCGGCCGTACCCCGGCTCGGTGCGTAGGGACGGGCGCGCGCTCGCGTCAATCAGTCCCCGCTACCGTCCAAGCGCCCGGCGAAGCCATGACGGCGGCGCCCCGCTTGTGGACGCCTTGGGGTTCGAGTTGCCGCTGCATTGGCAGCGCTGATCACGAGCAACGTGGCCAACACCTGCTCGACGTGGGCACCACATCCGGCCCACGTTGGTCGCTGGCAGCTCTTGCAGGTATGTGCTCTACACAACCCCTTCGCCCTTCAAGACGCTTTCGTCGCAAGCGATGCGCGCACGGCGTCCATGTCGAGCGCGCGGACCTGGGCGATGAGGTCCTCGAGCGCTGCCGCGGGCAGGGCGCCGGGCTGGGAGAACACCAGGATGCTGTCGCGAAACACCATGAGGGTGGGGATGGACATGATCCCGGCGCCGCCGGCGAGTCCGCGGTTGGCCTCAGTGTCGACCTTCGCGAAGACGATGTCATCGTGCTTCTGTGCGGCGGCCTCGAACGTCGGTGCAAATGCGCGGCATGGCCCGCACCAGGATGCCCACCAATCGACCAGGACGATGCCGTCCGTGTCGATGATGGGCTGGAACGTTTCTTCAGTCAGATCGGTCGTGGGCATCTGGTCTCCTCTGTCAGATTGGATGAGCCGCGGTTGAACGGGACGGATCGCAGCTCACGTGGTCATCTCGTGGTTGGGGACATCAGGCGAGTTTGAGGAACATCTTCTGCACGTCGGCGATGTCGTAGCCGGCAGCGGCGGATCGATGTGGGTCCTCGAGGCACCAGGTCAGCCCGGCGGAGACCATCAGGAACCCAACCTGTTCGAGTGCCTTGTTCGCCGCGGCGATCTGGGTCACGACTTCGCGGCAATCACGACGCTCAGAAAGCATCTGCTGGAGCCCGCGAACCTGACCCTCAATTCTGCGCAGGCGGCGCTGCAGGTCGGTCAGCGTTGAGACATCGAAGTCGATGCCATGCGATCCCTGGAGTTGTTCGTCGTTCATGGGAGAAGCCTACACGATACCCCCTAGGGTATGCTCTTCTCACCATGCATGCGCTCGACGCCGACGCCAGTTCTCCCGCCCGGTGACCTTTTCACTGCTGGCGCTGCCCCTGGGGTTGCTGATCGGCGTGTCGCTGGGGGCGCTCGGCGGCGGCGGGTCGATCCTCACCGTCCCGGCCCTCGTCTACACGGTCGGTGAGAACCCACGGCAGGCCACCACCGCCGCGCTGGTAATCGTCGGTGTCGCAGCCCTTACCGGGATCATCGGCCACGCCCGCTCGCGACGTGTCCGTTGGGGGCCGGGACACGTCTTCGGGGCCGCCGGAGCCATGGTGCATCGGCAGCGGTCGGCGCAGCGGGAGTCGGCTCTGACGACGGAGGCGCCAAGGACGCTGAGAGTGGCGGCTGAGCTTAGAACCGCATCATGCGGAGCGCCCAGGCCGCGGGGGTGACGGCGCGGCGCACCGAACTGCTGGCGAACCTTGCCGTGTCTCGAAGGTCGAGCAGCGTGTCGCGCTCTCTGTCAGACGCCGCGCCTCGCCCGGCTCGATCTCTTGCATCATGTGACCTCCTGGATGTGTGTCTGGGTCAGGAACGGACCGCATACCTCCCTGGATCTGTGGGGCTGCAACCGCGCCTGCCACCGTTCCCCACGACGCGGTTGGCGCTACGGCGTGAGCGCAGATTTCGCGGCTGGCCCGGGGCCCAGCGGAGCCGAACGCGTTGGGGCTGAGAGAGTCCAGCCTCGGCCACCTCTGCCTCCAGAGCGCACGCTCCGACCTCACGCAGGCGCACGCGATGGGGCTTCGAGAGGCTCGCGGTGGTCCAATCCGGCACACTTGAGCCTCCCGGGCATTCCCCGGCATGTTGTTGTCGGCGTAGATCCCCATGTGCTCAGCGTGGCTTCTCGTGTGATCAGCGTGGATCCCCGTGGAAATTGGGGGCAAGTAGCCGTTTAGAGGCCATGTTCGCCCCCTGCTGAATACAGAATTGGGAGGCTACCTTGCCAAGGTAAGGGTCGCGAGTTCGAGCCTCGTCTCCCTTCTGTCAGTCTCTCCCACACGCCGAAGTCAGGACGGCCCAGAGACTCCAACTTTCCCGGGTCGGTTCAGCCCGGCGGCTTGCGAGGATGTGGGATGGCCGGTGACGGTCACGATCGGCTCGCGGCCCGGTTGTGTGCGCCGCCTGCGGCCGCCAGCTCCAGCTGCAGGTGTACACGCGGTCGCGCCACGGGCGCAAGTGTCACCGTCCAGGTCCCCAGGTGAGCTGCCCTGGGTGTGGCCTGCGTTACGAGTGGCGGGCGACGATCGGGTGGGTCCCTTTCGATTCCGAGTAGTAGCCCGAAGCGTCGGTCGTAGGGGATGACGTTGTGTTCGATCGCCGCGGCCACTCGGTGAGACTCCGCCGGGTGTTCAGCAGGATCGCTTGTCTCGACTGCCATGGTGGCGGAGAATGGTCGGACTTGGTGGGCGGCAGCTAGGTTCGCGATCGTCTCCCCACGGCTGGCTCATTGCTCGCCTTCCCTACATGCGCTGCCATCGGCGCGGCGAAGGAGGAGTCTAGCCCTGCGATCCTCAAGGTCTCCAATTTGTAGAGGGACGATGATCGTGGTCGATCAGGCCGTTCAGTTTTGCCTTTTTCTCGATCAGATTGTCAGACCGTCCGAGCTGAGCAGCGAATGAAGACCCTCTATCTCTTGCGCCATGCCAAGTCGAGCTGGGCCGATACCGGGATCGGCGACCTGGACCGACCCCTGGCCCCGCGCGGCCAGCGCGCTGCTGAGAAGATCGCCGACCACCTGCGTCAGCAAGGGGTAGCACCCGCGATCGTGCTGTGCTCATCGGCCCGCCGAGCTCGCGAGACGCTCGCAGTGGTGGCGCCCGCGTTCGGCAGCGCGACGGACCACGCTGTAGAAGAGGGGCTCTACGCCGCCTCGGCCGCGGAGCTGCTCAGCCGGCTGCGGCAGATTCCCGACCGGACGCCGTCCGTGATGATCATCGGTCACAACCCGGGCCTCCAGGATCTCGCCGTCACGCTGGTAGGGCACGGCGCCTGGCTCGAGCGCCTCCGGGAGGGGTTTCCGACCGCGGCGCTCGCCGTCCTGCGCAGTCCCATCGCGAGTTGGAGCGAGCTCGGCCCCGGGGAGGCCGAGCTCATCGACTTCGTCGTGCCCCGAGAGCGCTAACCAGCTCGACCTGCAACGGTCGTCAGCAAGCTCGCCGGATCACCAGGTCGGCAGCAGGTACCAGCCGAGCGGTGCTGACTCCCGTTCCGGCGTTGTAGCGTCCGTGGTCCGGCGAGCGAGTGCCAGGACGAAGTGGCCGTCCCTCAGAAGCTGGCACTCGCTGTCTTGCAGTTGAAGAGCGAGGCTAGTTGGCGGGTATCCGTCTTGCCGCATTGCGGGCAGGCTGGGGGCTGCTCCTTCAGCCTCGCATGCTCCGTGATCAGCGCAATGACGTCGAAGCGCTTCTGGCAATCGCGGCACTCAAACTCGTAGGTGGGCATCGATGACCCTCCGAACCTGGCGGCTTCCTCGTCAATAAGCGTCCACACCGCAGCCTCGGTGTCAGCCTCCGCCGGAGACTCGCCGCCACCCATCAGGATGACACGTCGATCGCCTGTTTTGCAGTCGGACGCGAGCCCCCATCAGACGTTGATCGAGGAGCGGAAGCTGGAGCATCGTCAGCTCGCCGAACGCGCCGTCGGCAACGGGCTTCAGCCCGGATCTCGCTCGTAGGGACCCGTCATCGTTCGCCGCCTCTAGCATCAAAGTTGCACGCCATGGTGGGCGATATTGCCCGCTCGCGAAGCGCCGGCTGCCGACGCCGGAGATCGAGGGCCGGCTGGCGAAAGAAGCTGAGGCCAGCCACCAGGCGAATGGCGGGTGACAGGCTCCGAGACCGCTGGTCCAGCCTGACACCGGCAGAACGGCGTGACGTCATGGTTGTCGGCCCGGCCACCATTGGGCCTGGTACCTCGGGCCGGTTCGACCCCGACCGGCTAGTGTTCCACCACCCGGTCGGCCGTCGGGTCTGGGCCGACCTGGCGCACAGGCTCTAACCGTCACGTCGGGCTTCAGCGGGTCTCCCGCTGCATGTCGGAATCATGGACCCGCATGAGTGAGTTCTCGGCCCTCTCCGCGCTGGTCAGCGCAGGCGACGCACCTCGCTCTCCGCGTGCCGGCGCCACGGCATGAGACGGATTCGCACATCTACCGCAACGGCGCCCTGCGGTGTCGCCATGAGCGGGTTCAGGTCCATCTCGGCGAGCTGCGGCACCTCGTCGGCCAGGCGGGCTACACGCAGCAACACGTCCTCCACGGCCAAGAGGTCGCAGACGGGTGCGCCGCGGTGGCCGAAGAGCAGGGGTGCGCCGCGGATGGAGCGCACCATCTCGTGGGCATCTTGGTCTGTGAGTGGCAGGATGCGAAAGACCCGGTCGCCGAACAGCTCGACCGCGGTGCCGCCGCTGCCGAACATCAAAACAGGCCCGAAGAACGGGTCGGAGACGACCCCGGCGATGGTTTCGACACCGCCCAGCATCGGCTGCACCACCGCGCCTTGCATCGCATCACCGAGCCGCGTCGACATCTCGATGAATGCCGCGCGCACGCCCGCCGCTGCACTGAGGCCAAGCCGGACCCCACCAACATCCGACTTGTGCAGGATGCCCTCGCCCACCGCCTTGAGCGCCACCGGGTATCCCAACCGGCGTGCGGCGGTCGCGGCTCCCGACGCTGACCGGACAAGTACCTCATCGACCGTGGGGATGCCAAACGCGCGC
>Ga0209483_1002359_pt1 | contig 13316 bp, 9 predicted proteins | sample NGEPerA_FD_184508 | JGI IMG/M metagenome (GOLD analysis project Ga0209483, IMG submission 184508) | Arctic peat soil microbial communities from the Barrow Environmental Observatory site, Barrow, Alaska, USA - NGEE PermafrostL2-A... | ecosystem: Environmental > Terrestrial > Soil > Wetlands > Peat... | reverse complement strand
GCTTCGGACTGTCGCAGCGCAAAAGAGAAGGGGGCCTCGGCGAGTGCGAAATCAGGGCTTGGGTTGATGAGGAATGTGCGTCTACCAGTCAACGCAGTACAAAGTTCCCGGGGAGTTTCGATTGATACCACTTGATGGGTGCCAAGTCGTCTTTGAAGATCTCCCGAAGAACCCAGCGTTGCCGAAAGGTAAATCCGTTGTGTCGATTTGGAATATCCAGGCACAGTCTGGGTGGGGGGAAGATACGGCCGAATCTCAATTGACGTTGGTCCAACCAAGACGCCACAGCGCTTCAAATATGGCTTGATGCTGGGCCACGTGTACCTGATTTCAGAGCCTTCATTCAGGTAGGCAGATGACGCAATTGCTTGATCAACGTCGGTGGAAATTGCCGACCAATCATTGAACGCAAGGAGCTCAGGTGGTCCTCCAAATGGTGCAGCGCCGTCACGCAATGCTTTTAAGGTTGGATACGCATTTGGAGAGCGTTGCAGAACGAGGTCGCACACGGTCTCATAGAGTTGCCGACCAGCACTCGTACTTCGGAGAATGCTTGCAGTGAATAGGCCTGCGAGTGCCTGTTCGGCCAAATGGGCATCGTCGAAGATAACCAGATCCGCTGGTTCCACTTTGGGGCTGCTATTGAAATAGACCCAGTAATTCATGACCCCAACGGCGTGAGCCTGATGGTAGTCATCCAAGTCCGCGCCGGGGTAATGCCTGCCCTCAAAGCGACGGATCTCCAGGCCAGGGAGAAGAGTCGCCTGGCCAACCACTTGGGTTGCGAGCATGCGATTTCCTGTCAAATACGCGACGGACATCCCTTGATCCAATGCCCAGTCGGCGATAAGCAGTCCAATTAGAGTCTTGCCTTCACCTGTTGGAAGCTCTATTCCGACATCTGGGGATGCAGTGTGATGTTCGGCAAATTCATTTAATGCATGAACTTGAGCTGGCCGCAACCCGTCAAGGTAACCGCTCGGAGCCAATTCACGCAGACGTACACCAAAATCCAAGCCTGACACTGGTCCCTCCTGGTGGGCGGTCCAAATACAATTATTTCTAAATCCATCATCCCAGAGATCCTTACTCTAAGTCGAGGAATTAGGAGGGAAGAACTTCCCATAAGCAGACCTGACCACGACAGGTTGCCGTAGTTAGGATTCCAGAATGACTGAAGCCTTCCGATACCGCTTACCCGATGGTGCAGCGATCGTCAGTGAAGAGGATGGCGTTGTCAAGATAAGCGTCACGATGCCTGCCGATGACATTGGATACTTCGGAAGGCAGTGCCCCGACTGCGAGCGGATGTTCCGAATTAATGCCGAAGACTACAAGGCCCTTCCCGACGATCAATTACTCACGTGCCCGTACTGCTGTGTCGTGAAATCTCACTCCGAGTACATGACTGAGCAACAGAGGCAGCGCGTATTGGCTGCCGCTGGCGGGTACGCACAGCAGCTGATCAGGGCCAGTCTTAACGACAGTTTCAAGGACCTGGCCCAAAAGTCCCGTCCCCGCGGCCGCGGGGGAGTCAGCATCACTTATACGGCTTCAGCCGACACGGAACCCGACGCTCTCCCCGAGATTGATGAGGAATCTCCAATTCGCGAGCGAACATGTATCCAGTGTTCGACGCGCTACGCGATCTTCGGTGAGCACATTGCATGCCCAGTGTGCGGTCGCCTTCCTCCAGCAGTCGTATCGAGAGATGCTCTTGAAGCCCAAGAGGTGGCGCTGGCCATGCTCGAGGACCTTCCTACCGATCTTTTAAACCAACTTCGAGAATCTGGGGCATTGGACCGAACGGCCGCTGGCGCTCTGGGTTCAGTGGTGTCAATCCTTGAGATGTTTCTAAAACAGATCTTCTTAGATCGGGTAGTTGGTGGAGATGCCATGATCGCCGGCAAGGGCAACGTCTTCCAGCGACTCGATGACGCAAGCCAACTCTACCGTGACCATTTGAGTATCGACTTCCCAGCAGCGCTTGGCACTTCCGATTGGGACCGACTATGCGTGCTGTACGGCGTACGGCATCTTCACACTCACACCAACGGAGTCGTAGACGCGAAGCACGTTGCCCGGTATCCCAACTCCGTCGTCGGGAAGCGGGTGAGTATTACTTCCACAGATGCCCGTGAAGCGATCAAGCTCGCCGAGAAGGTCATTGGTGTCGTGCCGTAGATGAACGCACACTGAATCGGTCTGGGTTTTCTGGAGACTTGAAGACTAGGTACTGCGGCCACCGTCTCGATGCCAGTCCTGAAGTGTAAGAATCGCTGAATGAGCGCCGAATCCAGCATCGCCACCACCGATATCTACGACATCGCCGGTCGCCTCTGGGAGACGGCCGATCAACTTCGCGCGAACTCGGACTTGAAGGCCGGCGAATACTCCACGCCGGTCATGGGCCTGATCTTCTTGAAGTACACCGACAATCGCTTCACTCAGGTTGAGGCGAAGCTGGCCGGAAGTGGCACCGGCCGGAAAGGGATTGGCAAAGCCGACTATCAGGCACAGAACGTCCTGTACCTGCCTGACGAAGCCAGGTTCGCCAACCTCTTGAAGTTGGAGGAGGGGGCCAACCTCGGCAAAGCCATCAATGACGCCATGGCTGCGATCGAGAGGGAGAACCCCGCCCTCGTGGGCGTCCTGCCGCGCACGTACCAGTCGCTTACCAACGACACGCTGGTGAGCCTGCTGCGCTCGGTCAACTCCATTCTCGGCCAGATCACCGGAGACGCTTTCGGGAAGGTCTACGAGTACTTCCTCGGCAAGTTCGCAGTGGCCGAGGGTTCCAAGGGTGGCGAGTACTTCACGCCCACCCCGATCGTCCAACTCATCGTCGAGATCATGGAGCCGTTCAACGGAAAGATCCTCGACCCCGCGTGCGGCTCAGGCGGCATGTTCGTCCAGAGTGCCCGCTTCGTTGACGAACACCGCAACGGCAAGGCCGGGAGACTCTCGATCCACGGCCAGGAGCGTGTCGACGAGACTGTGCGGCTCTGCAAAATGAACCTGGCCGTGCACGGCCTCGAGGGCCAGATCAAGCAGTCCAATACGTACTACGAGGATCCCTTCGGTTCGGTCGGCCAGTTCGACTACGTCATGGCCAATCCACCATTCAACGTCAACAAGATCGACAAGGCGAAGCTGGAAGGTGACAAGCGCTTCCCCTTTGGGCTCCCCAAGCCTGACAACGGCAACTATATCTGGATCCAGGCCTTCTACTCGGCGCTCAACGGGATCGGCCGGGCGGGCTTCGTCATGGCGAACTCCGCCGCTGACGCCGGTGGTTCCGAGATGGAGATCCGAAAGAAGTTGCTCGCCGACAAGGCCGTCGACATCATCGTGGCGGTCGGGCCGAACTTCTTCTACACCGTGGCACTGCCCGTGACACTGTGGTTTTTCGATCGGGCCAAGCGTGGCACTGAACGCGAAGACACGGTGCTGTTCATTGACGCGCGAAAGGTCTTCCACCAGATCGACCGCGCACACCGCGACTGGACCCCCGAGCAGATCGAGTTCTTATCCAACATCGCACGGCTATACCGTGGCGAGGCGGTCGAGACGACCGAGGGGTCCGGTGAGATGATTGTGGCGTCCTTTCCAGACGCGGTCTACGAGGACGTTCCTGGTCTTTGCGCGGCGGCGACGCTTGAGCAGATCGAGAAGCAGGGCTGGAGCCTTAACCCTGGGCGGTACGTTGGCGTCGCCGAAGCTGAGGACGATGGCATTGACTTTCGTGTTCGGCTTGAGGAGCTCGCCGAGGAGCTGGAAAAAATCAATGCCGAGGCGGCCGAACTTCAAGAACGTATCGCTTTGAATGTTGCGGAGTTACTCGAGTGAACCAGGATCTCCATCCTGTATTCGGGACACCGCTACCTCAAGACTGGAAAGTCGTGTCCGTGGACGAGATCAAGTCCTCCGAAAAGTCATCATGTGTTGCTGGACCATTCGGGTCCAATATCTCGTCGAAATTTTTCGTTGCTGATGGTGTCCCGGTAATCCGGGGGAGTAACTTGACCAGTGACCTTACGAAGTTTGTCTCTGACTCGTTTGTCTTTGTATCGACGCAGCAGGCGCAAAACTACCCAGCGCAGCATGTGAGAGCGGGCGACTTAGTTTTCACGTGCTGGGGAACTGTTGGTCAGGTTGCCCTGATTCCGGATGATGGTCCTTACGACCAGTACGTCATCTCGAATAAACAGTTGAAGCTTCGACCGGATGTCAGTCGCACTGATTCACGGTTCCTCTACTACTACTTCGCATCATCAGCAATGGTCGAATATATTCGCAACCGGGCCATTGGCTCCGCAGTTCCAGGAATTAACCTTGGGATCCTAAAGGGTCTCCCAGTGGTCCTACCCCCGCTTGAGGCCCAGCGCAAGATTGCTGCAATGCTTTCTGCCTACGACGACCTCATTGAGAACAACAACCGCCGGATCAAGTTGCTTGAGGAGATGGCTCAGCGTATCTATCGCGAGTGGTTCGTCGACTTTCGGTACCCGGGACACGAGGCTGTACCACTGGTTGATTCGGAGTTGGGCCCTATTCCAGAAGGTTGGGTTGCGGCACCCTTGTTCGAGGTCGCCGAAGTGACTTTCGGTTATCCGTTCAAGTCTGAGTTGTTCAACAGTGACTACGGCTTGCCCGTTATAAGGATCCGGGACATACCGAATGGGGAAAGTGGAACACTGACACCTGAAGAACCATCTGGGATCTACCGAGTCTCGGACGGGGACATTCTCATTGGCATGGATGGGAACTTCCACATGGGGCGGTGGTCGGCAGGCGAAGCATGGCTTAACCAGCGAGTTACTCGTCTCAGGGTCACTTCAAAGGCGGTCTGTAGGTACGCACTCTTCTTGGCATTGGAGAAACCGATTGGTGATTGGAACCAAGCCATTGTCGGAACCACTGTTGCGCATCTCGGGAAGAGCCACTTGGAGTTGGTCAAGATTCCAGTTCCCCCGCTGAGTTTGGAGATGCAGCTCTCAGCGCTGCTTGACCCCATGTTTGACTTGGAGATCACTCTTCGCAAATCGAATAGGAACCTGCGCAAGGCGCGAGACATCCTTCTCCCGCGCCTCATCTCAGGCGAGATCGATGTTACCGACCTCGACATTGCTCTGGCCGAGACTGCAGCATGAATCCGCCAGTCCCCGGCCGCTACACCGAGGACCAGCTCGTTGAGCAGCCGGCCATTGCCCTCTTCGAAGAGCTTGACTGGATTCACGTGAACGCCATGCAGGAGACGTTGGGTCCCGCAGGAACCCTCGGGCGTGACAATCGGGCTGAAGTGTTTCTCAATCAACGACTGCGTGCTGCCATCGAGCGGTTGAATCCTGGATTTCCAGCAGAGGCCGTCGAGTCAGCCGTCAGAGAGGTCACAAAGTCACGTGCGGCTTTGCACTACGCCAGGGCTAACCAAGAGATCTACAAACTCCTGCGCGACCGCGTCGAGGTGTCGGTCCGTCAACCAGATGGATCAACTCTGCCTGAGAAACTCTCGATCATCGACTGGGAGAACCCAGAGAACAACGACTTCCTTCTCGTGTCGCAACTGTGGATCCACTCTGATCTCTATCACCGGCGAGCCGATCTCGTTGGGTTCGTCAACGGGATTCCGCTCGTCTTCATCGAACTCAAGGCCTCGCACAAGAACCTGAAGAACGCCTACGACGAAAACCTCAGCGACTACCGAGACACCATCCCGCACCTGTTCGCCGCCAACGGGTTCATCTTGTTGTCGAACGGTGCCGAAAGCAAGGTCGGGACCATCACATCAGACTGGGAGTTCTTTTCGGAGTGGAAGAAGATCAACTCCGAGGGCGAACAGGGCGTCGTCTCGTTGGAGACGGTCATCCGGGGAATGTGCACGAAGGATCGCCTCCTAGACATCATTGAAAACTTCGTCGCGTTCCAGGATCTCCCCAGTAGGTTCATCAAGTTGCTGGCCCGCAACCACCAGTACCTGGGGGTCAACAGCGCGCTGACCCGTTTAGAGGAGTTGCGTAAGGCGCCGCCGGAAGAGCGCGGCAAACTCGGGGTCTTCTGGCACACCCAGGGTTCGGGCAAGACGATGTCGATGCTCTTCTTCTCCCAGAAGGTGTTGCGCAAGATGCCCGGGAACTGGTCCTTCGTCATCGTCACCGATCGAGACGCCCTTGACGAACAGGCCTACAAGGAGTTCACCTACGCCGGAGTCATCACCGAGAAGCACATGCGCGCGACCGACTCTGCCCACTTGCGCCAACTCCTCGCCGAGGATCACCGCTACGTCTTCACCTTGATCCAGAAGTTCCGCACCGAGAAGGGCGAGGTACACCCCGTCGTCTCCGAGCGCGAGGACGTCATCGTGATCACCGACGAAGCCCACCGCACCCAGTACGACACGCTGGCGCTTAACATGCGCAACGCCCTCCCGAATGCCGGCTTCCTGGGTTTCACCGGGACACCGCTCATCGCCGGAGAGGAGCGAACCCGTGAGGTCTTCGGCGACTACGTCTCGGTCTATAACTTCGCCGCCTCGGCCGCCGACCACGCGACGGTCCCGCTCTACTACGAGAACCGGATCCCGCAACTCGAAATCGAGAACCCGACCTTCGGCGAAGATCTGATGGACATCGTTGAAGAGGCTGACCTTGACGAGGACCAAGAACGTCAACTCGGCCGCACGCTCGGCCAGCAGTATGAGCTCATCACCCGCGATGATCGGCTCGAGGCCGTGGCCCGAGACGTCGTTGATCATTTCTTAGGCCGCGGCTTCCCCGGCAAGGCCATGGTCGTCTCTATCGACAAGGTCACAGCCGTGCGCACCTTTGAGAAGGTCCAACGTTTCTGGCGAGAGCGACTCCAAGAGAACGAAGGGTCCCTCCGCGGAGGAGACCTCACCGCCGGGCAGGTGGACCTCGTTGAACGTGAGGTCGCCTTTATGCGCGAAACGGACATGGCGGTAGTCATCTCCCAGTCGCAGAACGAGATTGCGGAGATGGCTGAACGTGGACTGGACATCTCAACGCACCGCCGGCGAATGGTCGAGGAGAATCTTGAGGACAAGTTCAAGAACCCGTCGGATCCCTTTCGCTTGGCCTTCGTCTGTTCGATGTGGACGACAGGCTTCGACGTTCCCTCGCTCTCGACTGTGTATCTCGACAAGCCACTGCGGAATCACACCCTGATGCAGACCATCACCCGGGCCAACCGTGTCTTCCCAGAGAAGAACAACGGACTGGTCGTCGCCTACGTTGACGTTTTTCGTAACCTGCAGGCAGCTCTAGCCATTTACGCGGTGGGTGGCGCAGCGGGCGAGATGCCCGTCGAGGAGAAGGGACAGTTGGTGGAGGCTCTCCGAGAAGCTATCGATGAACTCCGAGCCTTTTGCCTGGCGCGTGATGTCGACCTCGACGTTCTGGGCCGCCTGAGCGGTTTCGCGCTGGTAGCCGCTGGCAAAGAGGCCATCGAGATGCTGATGGTGGACGACGATGAGCGAATCGCGTTTACCTCGCGTGCCGCGCTGGTCAACCGCCTCTACAAGGCGATCCTGCCCGACGTTCGCGCCAACGAGTTCAGCCGCGTACGGGCCGTGGCCAAGTTCCTGGCCGACGGGATCTCGGCCAACATCGAGCCACCCAATATCTCAGGGGTTATGGGACGAATCGAACAACTCCTCGACGAGTCCGTCGCGGCGCACGAGTATTTGATCCCAGATAGCGAAGCCGAGGCTCTCTTCGATCTTGGCGCAGTGAATTGGAAGGGCCTCGAAGATGCCTTCAATCAAGGGCGCCCTCGAACTGCGGCCCAGCGTCTTCGTTCGCTGCTCTCAGCCAAGGTTGCCGCCCTCGTTCGGCTCAATCCTGCTCGTATTGATCTAGTTGAACGCTTCGAGAAACTGGTGGAGGACTACAACGCCGGGAGCATGAACGTTGAATCTTTCTTCCAGCAGTTGCTCGACTTCAGCAACGCCCTGACCCAGGAAGAAGCTCGCTCACTCGCTGAAGGACTCAGTGAGGAGCAACTGGCCATCTTCGACATCCTCACGAGGCCGGCCCCGGAGCTCTCCGACAATGAGACCGCACAAGTGAAGCGCGTGGCCGCGGAACTCTTGGAAGTACTGAAGCGCGACAAGATTGTCTTGGACTGGCGCAAGGAACAGGCTACCCGGGCGTCGGTGCGCGTGACCGTCGAAGAGATTCTCGATCGGCTCCCAGATGCCTTCACGCGGCCGATCTACTCACAGAAGTGTGATGTCGTTTATCAGCACGTCTTCGATAGTTACTGGGATGATGGGCGTTCGGTCTACTCGGTGGCGGCCTGACGCCGCGAACCCTGTTCTCTTTCGACAAACTCTCGACCTCAGTGGGGCAAGTGTTGAGTGCGGGTTTAAGTCTGGGAGCCGACTTCAACAATCTAATGGCGAATCAGGAAATAGGTTTGAGAGATCGATACTTACTCATTGGGCGCCCAAGCTTGAATCCGGACTCGAGAGTCTTGCAAGAGATTCATTGATTTTTCGACCATACGGCGAATCATTTGAGAGTGTGCTTGATAGTTCCCCCTGCTTATTACTGGGATGTCCCGTGTCACGAGGAACCACGGGGCGTAATCTTGTTTCACGCGAGATGCGATCTCGATGGCGTCTGATCGATGAATTGAAGATGGCTGGTTAATCCAGGAAATCAGCTCAAAATAAAGATTGAGTAGCCGAAAAATGGTTGACCACGCAACGCGATATGAGAAGAATCTTGCTCGCACGACCTCGTTACCTTTAGGAGTAATGTCTTTCCACTCGACGTACATCGCCTCGCCGCGAATGAGTTTCTCGCGCACGTCTTGGGACGTCTGAAGGGGATTGAGGTCGGTGCCAGCCCCTGAAGCGTCAAGTCCGTAGAGATCATCGGCGACCCCCGCGTAAACATAAATGATCTCTCGCGCCGTCTTTTCCCAATCAGCCCTTATATGTCTCAGCATGTGAACTCCCAGTTCGAAGGTCAAGTATGACTCGAAGCGTTCTGGCTGTCGAATAATGCCGAAATGAGGCGGGTGCGATCTCTATCACAGCACCTGCAAACTGCATCTCAATGCGTTAGACCTTAGAACGTGCAAAATCACTGACTGGGACTGATGAAGGTTTGGTTGACGTCAACGGTTTGCTGTCCCCTTCGTTTCGGTGTGGCGAACCTGGGATCAGCTTCATCCGGTGAATCTATGAGTGTCCCCACGGAGTCTCCATAGGGCAAGTTGTGGAATACTCACCCTGGCGAGGAGAATCGTGAAAAGTGAGGCAGATGACATGGCTATTTACGATGCGGTAAAGGCCAACTATGTAGAAGTCAGCCGAGCCCTAAAGCATATTGAGATAGCCATTAACACCTCTATAAGAAACAAAAACGATGCCGCAACCATTGCGCTTACGAGAGTGCAGATGTTGCTGGTTTCAGTAAAGGCCGAAGCAGCACTCACGCAGATACTCTATGTTCCCAACGGAATCCCTCCAGCAATTCGCAAAGTTTTGCTTGCCCAAGAGAACGCCTTGGAACGATGGCGAGATACCGTCGACGCGTGCTTTCGCTTGCATTACAAAATTCGACCGCGAGTTGATCTGACTCAAGCACTTGATCACGACGTTCTCGCGAGGCGAGCCACGCTCCACGAGCTAATTGACTCAGAGCTGAGTCTTCTTATTTCAATGCGGAACAAACTTGCGCACGGACAATTCGTGAAGCCATTGAACATGACTCTCGACAGCGTAGAGTCAGTGATACTTGGCAAGATGATCAAGGAAAACTCTCTCACCCTCAAATACAGAGACAATTTACTTGAACAACTCGCAAGTGCTCTAAAGGACTTAGTCGAGTCGCCGATTACGTTTGAGAGACTATTCAATAAGCGCTATCGAAGCATCCGAGATAACCGTGCGGCACTTCCGATTGCTAAGTACTCGGAGTGGGTCCTAAGAGTCCGGTCGACTCATGTTCCCTTTTCAGAACTTGTTCAAAAGTACACGGATAAGTTGAATGAGAAGTCGTAGTGATGGCGAGTTGAGCGATAGTGCGTGAAAATGGGATTCTTGTTTTAGAACGTAGTTGTCTTGCCAAGAATTGATCAACATCTTCTCGATTCGGTGGTCTATCTATACCCGTCGGAGGACTCCGCAAGGGACGGCATCAAGATCGGAGGATCAGGCTTTCTGGTCGGAGTTTGGTCAAATGAGGACAAAGCTCAACATCTTTATGTGGTGACCAATCGTCACGTGGTGGAAGATTGTTCAGTAGTCCGAATAACAGCCCACAACGACGATGCCATAATCATTAGAGTTCCGAATGAAGTGGATGCTGGATGGAAATTTCCAGACGGCGGGGACGACCTTGCGGTTTGGTATTTCGCCAGACAACCTATCGTCGAAGAACAGAGATTCTCATTCGTTCCGTTCGGAGCATTAATCAGCCAAACTGAACGAGGCTTCTACGGTGTCGGTGATGAATGTTTCATGCTTGGTCGTTTCATTGGTCATGACGGTAGGCAAGAGAATCTGCCAACAGTGCGATTCGGGAATATTTCGATGCTCCCAGAAGAAAAAATCAAAACTCCGCAGGGAAATTTCGTCGATGCCTTTCTGATCGAAACCCGTTCTCAGGCCGGGTACAGCGGTTCGCCCGTATTCGTGTATCACGAAAATACGACTGTTTACATGCCAGTCCGTGAATCCAGCGCATATAAGAGAAGTGTTTCAAAGGTGAAACTTGATGCGCAAGATAGTTTCAGCTTTAAGTTGCTGGGCATCGATTGCGCACATTTACGCAACGTCGCAATCGTTACGCAGGAAAATGAAAAAGGGGGATTGACCAAAAAAGTCCATCCGGACGTGCCTGACGCAAGAGTCGAGCTGGGTTCAGGCATGCTAATTGTCGTTCCGGCTTGGAAACTTACCGATTTGATGAACAGAGCGGATGTTCGGCCGACGATGGAGGGTCCACCGGCTGCTAATGCGTAGCTCACTGTTGGCTTGCTTGCTGTGGTTTCCCAAAAGACGGACGTTGTGAGGTCATTCCACTTTGCCGCATTAACGGCTTAGGCTCCTCAGATGCCGTTTCAAAACCTCCCTTCGCCGTCAGTCCCTCCTTTGTCGCACAGACCTCACTGGGTGGTTGTAGGGACCGTGGGATTGGCTCTCACCGCTGTTGCGGCGTTCTTTGGAGTAGGCAGTTTGGTCATCTTCGGTGGCGCATTGGTCGTGGTTTCGGCGGTCGGATTTATTAGAGATTGGCACTTCCCTCTTACGCGCAATAGGGCAGAGAATCCGGGATGGGTTGATCGGCGAAGAAAGCGCAAGGCGGACCAAGCTGCGCAAATTGAAAATGACAGGCAACGAAAATTGTTTGAAGATGCCGAGAAACTCAAAACGGCTCAAGAGTTGTTTTCCAGTGTCGTTTGGAGGGCCGAACATCGAATTGGAGTGATTCGAAGCGATGCCAGAGTGGTCGTCGTTTCCTTGAAATATCCGAAAGGTCTCGATCCACGAGAGTCGAAGGGTTGGACTGCATCATGTCGCATTGAACAGGAAGGAAAGTTCCATGTTGCCCAAGGTGAAACAGGACCATTTGGCATTGACCTGACTTTGCCGCAAGACTTTGAGCCACAGATGGGTTTCCCGCTACCTGTTGGGTTCTACGAAGTGGAGTGGTTTCCGGATTTCCCGGCGACAGTTGAGCGCGACTGTTTCGTCGTGACCCTGAGCGGAGGAATTTCGTTGGGCTTCACGAACTGACCTGAGGCGAGGTCTCGACGACAACACTGAAGGAGTAACTTCGAGTGACCATGCGAGCTATTTGGATAGTTGTCCTATCGTCTCTCGCAGCAGTTTCTGAGATATTGGGAACCGTGACCGTTTGGATGACGTATCGTCGCTCGGCGAGAACGAGTGAATTCATCAGCGAACAAATCCGCGACCTGAGTTACTCGTTTGACGTATATGCGAGTTCATCACGCACTGCTGTTTGAGTCACTGACTTCTCCAAGCCCTCCAGCCCGAGGACGGCGTGCGCGAAGCGCCAAGCCGTCCGTGCGGGCCGACTGAGTGATCATTAATTCTCACGAACCGAATTCCTAAATCTGCCCTGGAAGGGCCAGTTTGTATTGTGGCCTTGCAATATGGCTTAAGACTTCCTCAGACTTGCACAGTGGTCAATATCGCGAACGCGCTCGGGCTACAGGTCAAGTCCAAATTCTTGGTTGGGCGGCTCCAGGAGGTCGTCGCCGGAAAATACGTATGCAGCCTTCGCCGGTGGAGTCTCAACCACTGTGAGCACGTTGGCCCTCTGGGCGGCACCCAGGACACGACTTCGCTGAGCCTCTTGTTCGTGGTTAACGGTTGCATCGTCGAGGATGGTGTCAGGGTTGTCAATACTCCATCGATCAAAGTAAGTCGCGCCGGTGGCAACTTCCAGTACCCACTGCTCGTAGAGTTCACCAGTCGGGGGAGTGTCGCCGAAGCCTTGGACCCATGTTTCACCGCGTTCAATCGCAATGGTGGCGAGCTCGCGTGCACGCTGCTCGATGGCGTCGGTGCGATCGTTGAGTGCGAGCACGACGTCGGGGTCGGTGATCCCGCTCGGCCGGGGAAAGATGCCGGCCACGAGTTCGCTTGCCGGTGGGCTCGGGTAGCCCACGCCGGTGACGTAGCGATCGATGCGGTGGTGCAAGACGCTGGCGACGTCATCGGCGTCGCCGAACGAGCGACCCGCGACCAGCATCGGTAGTTCGGTATGAATGTCGAATCCGCGGCTTTCCGCGTCTCGTAGCTGCGCGAGCAGCGCCGCGTACGCGGGAGACGCTTTGGCCCGAACCAATTCGGTGGTGCTGAGTCCCGACTGGCTAAGTACATCGTCCCAGCGCCCACCGTCGGCCAAAGTGACAATGGTGTCGTACTCGGCAACGAGGACAGCGATGGACTGGGTCTGGGACAGACGGATCATGTCGGTTGCCGACACGTCGGCTCCCTCGCGGCGCAGTACGCCGGCGAGGACTTCGATGGCAGATGGGATTTCGGTCAGTCCATCGTGGCCGGTTGACGGATCGGGGTCGTAGTGCGTGTCCACGTAGAGATGATTGGACACTGAACCGCGTGTCAGGGCCACGTACAGTACTTCGCGAGTGGTGGTGGGGCTGGCGAACGCGTGCGCGCTGTCCACGGTGCGCCCCTGGGTGCGGTGGGCCGTCGACGCGTACGCCAGTTCGACGTTCTCGGCGACGTAACTGGCCGGCAAGAGGACCGTGCCGTGTCCATTGACTCGAGTGACGGTTAGAGAACCATC
>Ga0209483_1002356_pt1 | contig 13324 bp, 10 predicted proteins | sample NGEPerA_FD_184508 | JGI IMG/M metagenome (GOLD analysis project Ga0209483, IMG submission 184508) | Arctic peat soil microbial communities from the Barrow Environmental Observatory site, Barrow, Alaska, USA - NGEE PermafrostL2-A... | ecosystem: Environmental > Terrestrial > Soil > Wetlands >... | reverse complement strand
TACGGCGCAAGCGTCATGATCGTCGCGTCGACGCGGCGTTGACCCGCTGGCCGCACACGTCCCGCCGGTGGGTGCGCAGCATCACGCGGCGGGCATGCCGTTCGACGATCGTCGCAATCGCGGATTGGTTGTGAGTTTCGATCGAGAGGGCCTATTGGATCGTCTCGTGGGTCATCTCCGCCGGGACTGGAGCGTCAGGTTGAGTGGCACCTGATCTGTTTCGGGTCCCAGCCTCGCCGAACACGTTCCGCCGGTATACGCGGTAGGGACCGATCCGGGCGACCTGGCACCAACATATCTGGCGACGTTGCCGGCGAACTCAGACCTTTACACGATCAGCTTGAGCGCCGACAACAAGGCCGTCGAGGTAACGCTGGCCGCCAATGACCCAGGAATGACGGTCACCGATGCTCCTACCGGAGCTGCGCTCTATGAGGCGGATGGCACCACTCCGCCGTGGTAGTTCCTCGCTACGGACTTCTCCGGTGCTCAAGGAATCTGCGCAGGGGCGTAAGTAGCAGTAAAGAAATGTCGACGAATAACCGTAACTAGATGTAGCCAAGTGATTTGGGACTCGGCGACTGTGCCGAGGCCCAAGTCATCGAGCGCTGTGGCCACAGTGGCCACAACGGCTAGCGAGGAATTACGCCAATGCAAACAACGAATTTCGAACCGATCGAAGCTCTGCTCCAAGAGCTATGGGACCGCGGCGGCTCGGACCTTCTCATCACGACGAACTCGGCGCCCCGAGTTCGAGTCGACGGAGCCCTCCGCCCCGTGGAGGGCGCGGCGACGACCACCAGCGCAGCAGCCGAGGTGATCTTGGCGGGCTTGCTCGACGAAGAGCTGATGGAGATTTTCGAGAGTCGGAAAGACGTCGACTTCTCCTTTAGCTGGTACGACCGGGCCAGAATCCGTGGGAACGCGTTCTATCAAAAGGGTGACATCGCGATCGCGCTTCGGATGATCCCATCGGCCATTCCGAGCTTTGAGCAGCTCGGCCTGCCGTCGGTTGCCAATCAGCTGGCAGTACTGCCACGAGGATTCGTCCTCGTGACCGGCCCTACCGGCTCAGGTAAGTCAACGACACTTGCCTCGATCATTGATCACATCAACGACAACCGCGATGCGCACGTACTGACCATCGAGGATCCGATCGAGTACGTGCATAATCACAAGAGGTCAGCGATCAACCAGCGCGAGATCGGAACTGACAGCGGTTCCTTCGAACGGGCACTGCGCTCGGCGCTCCGAGAGGACCCTGATGTCCTGCTCATCGGTGAGATGCGCGACCTCGAGTCGATTCAGATCGCCCTGACGATGGCAGAAACCGGTCACCTCGTCTTCGCAACCCTTCACACCAACGACGCCTCGCAGGCGATCGACCGAATCATCGACGTGTTCCCCGCATGGCGCCAGGACCAGATCCGAGTCCAACTTTCGGCATCGCTAGCCGCGGTCGTCGCACAGCGATTGGTCCCAAAGGTTGGCGGCGGCATGGTTGCCACCTTCGAGGTGTTGATCGCAACCAGTGCCAGTCGGAACATGATTCGAGAAGGCAAGTCGAATCAGCTTCGAAACATCATGAGCACCTCTCGAGGCGATGGGATGCAGACACTCGAGATGAGTCTCGCTGATTTGATCCGCAGCGGCACTATCACCTATGAGGACGCCCTCGCCATCACGACATATCCAAAGGAGCTCGCTCGCGAACTCGGACGTACCGGAGTAGCTGCGGCTTAAGCGCCAAAAGGAGACAGTCTTTATGTTGCATCGAGGCGGGCCAGAACTCCCGTATCAAATAATCGCGGGCGCAGTGCCGTGCAACTCCGGGTGGTTGACCGCGAGCTGCAAGATCGCCGGCGTCACGATGAGTATCGAAGAGCCGATGGTTTTCGAGAGCTTTGCAGAGATTCTCGACTACAAACCGGCCTTCGCTGTCATCGGGGTACACGCACCGATCGGTTTTCTCGACGAAGCGACACCGAAAGGTCGCGAGTGCGACCAGTTGGCTCGAGAGATGCTCGGGCCACGTCGAGGCGCGTCGATACGTTCCGCTCCATCTCGGGAACTGCTCCGTGGTGACGTCGACTCCGGAGTCGACGCGGTTACCGGAATCCTTCTCCATCACTACCGCGAGATATGCGACGAGATCGCTCCGTACCGGCAACGAACGGTCTACTCAGTCGAGCCAGAGCTCGCGTTCTATGAGCTGAACCACGACAAGCCTCTCTTGTATTCCAAGCGAAGTGAGTACGGACGAGACGAACGAAAGGCGTTGCTTGTGGGGCGTCTCGATCAGGCCGAACGTATTCTCTGCGCCGATCTGCCGAGGGTGAAGGAGTCTCGACTCATCGATGTCGCTGCCTGTATGTGGAGCGCGCGGCGAATCTTCGCCAAGATCGGTCACAGGATCCCGGAGAACCCCGAATGGGACTCTGAAGGCCTTCGTATGGAGATCATCTACTAGGCCTGCGGGTCCGGCTGGAGAGTGAAAATGAAAGCGCGATCGCGCCGAACTAGCTCGGTGAGCTTCAAAGGAGAGCTGAACTTCTGTGAAATCGATATGGACCGCGCGATGACACCATGCATGTGGCGCAGCGAGTTGTGTCGGCCCGCTTCTGGCCGAGGCTGAGGGCGACATCGTGCGAATACTGGTCGTCGACGACGACGCTGAGATCCGTGACATGTTGCGCCGGCTCCTCGAGGCCGACGAGTATCAGGTCGAGGCCGTGTCCACCGCTCCGGACGCGCTGGCCGCGGTAGTTCGTGAGGAGCCGGACCTCGTGCTGCTCGACGTGGTGCTCGACACCGAGGACGGTCGAGATCTGCTGAAGGAGATGCGCCTCGTCTGTGATGTACCAGTCGTGTTCTTGACTGGACGCGGCAGCGAGATCGACCGGGTTTCGGGTCTGAAGATGGGGGCCGACGACTACATCGTCAAGCCGTTCTCGCCGGGCGAACTCACCGCACGTGTCGCCTCGGTTCTTCGACGAACGAAGCGTCACGTAGCTGCGACCCCTTCCAGCTCAATCATGGATCTCGGGGACTTCGCAATCGACGTGAGCTCGCGCGAGGTGACGTTGCACGGCACGCAGATTGCGTTCACCGCCAAGGAGTTCGACCTTCTTGTGTTCCTGGCCGCCTCGCCTCGCCGAGTCTTTAGCCGCCAACAGCTGCTTGAGTCGGTTTGGGGATCCTCGGGGGAGTGGCAAGACGAGGCAACCGTCACCGAGCACATCCGACGAGTCCGCAGAAAGATCGAGGAAGATCCGGACAATCCGAAGCGCATCAGCACGGTTCGGGGCGTTGGGTATCGCTTCGAACCGATTCAAGCGTCGGAATGGAGTGGGCAGGTGGATCGGCGCGTGACGGGTCAGTAACACCACGCGCCGGCTTGCGGGTGTGGCGGAGTGGTCCGTAAGCGATGGGCTGTGCCGCGTCGCGTTCGATCGAGAGGAATAGGATCCAAGTCGGACAACCGGTCCTCGGACCTCACGATAAGCGGAGATGGGTAGCACGCCGATGAGTGAAGTTGTGAGTCCTACGCCGAGCGAGCCGAGCGACGCTGAGCTGCTACGACGCCTTCGCCGAACGGTAAACGAAACGTATGAGACGCTCGGTCACATGGGCTTTGGAGACCGGGAAGGTCTCGACGAGTATGGCGCGGTCGCAATGACTCACCGTCACTTGAAGAGCAAGTTCGCCAGCGGGAGCTTCACGCGGCTTTGGGAGATGGGCCGTCTCGAGATCAGTGTCGAGGCAATCGTGCTTCGACCGGAGTTCCGGGAGCTCTACTCCGAGGATGAGCTGAAAGTTGCTCGTGAGCGTCTCTCCAACAAGGGATTCAACCCCGACGACTAACCAGACGAGCCGAACCGAGCATCGCTCAGTTCACTCCGTCTTCGACGCGACCACTGGGTCGGGCACGCCGAGTATGGACTCGACTCGATCGACGAGCTCACTTGGCCGAAACGGCTTTGCCATGAACGAGGTCTCGCGCCCGTTCAGGTCCACCATTGATACGCCCGCCGGATCGGTCGAGATGAAGAGCACAGCGGTATCTGGGGACTGTTTCGTCACCGCTTTGGCCAGCTCGGGACCGGTCATACCCGGCATCGTGACGTCGGTGATCAACAAGTCGATCGTGCCGGCGTGTGACTTGGCGAGCTCGAAGGCGAGATCTCCCGCTGGAGCACCCACTACCTGGTAGCCGGCGAGCGTCAGCACCTTTTCGATCATGGATCGAAGCGTGTCGTCATCCTCAGCGATGAGGATCGAAAAGTGTGAGTGACTGATCTTCTTGTCGTCTTTTCGCGCGACTGGAAGCTCCTCGATCGGTGCGCCGACGGATGGGAGGTGAATGGTGAATGACGTGCCGATGCCCGGCACGCTTCGCACCTGGATTGTCCCACCCGACTCAACGACGACACCGCGAACTGCCGCCAGGCCGAGTCCGGTGCCTTTTGATGCCTCCTTGGTGGTGAAGAACGGTTCGAAACAGCGGGCCAATGTCTCGGCGTCCATGCCGGTTCCGGTATCGCTGACCACGAGCTCGATACTTTCGCCGCGCCGTACCCCAAGCCGTGCAGTATCGGTTGGGCCGATTCGCTCCTTGTCCAACAGAATGCTGAAGGTCCCTCCATTTGGCATCGCGTCTCGCGCGTTGACGGCGAGATTCAAGATGATCTGGTCGAAGTAGCCCGGATCTATCGATACGTGGCCGTCCTCGTCGGTGAACTCGTAGGCGATTTGGATCCCACTGCCGAGAATTTTTCCGAGCACCTCCCGCATCGATCGGAGCGCGGTCGCAGGACTGAGCGTTCGCGGATGAGAGCTCTGGTGGCGACTGATCGTGAGCAGTCGACCGGTGAGCAGCGCCGCCCGATCGGTGACGCCTTGAATATTGCCGACCAGGTCGATGAGCCGCACGTCGCTGCCGACGTGGGCACGCATCAACTCGGTGTAGCCAGATATCAGTGTCAAGAGATTGTTGAAGTCGTGCGCGACGTTGCCGGCCAGCTGTCCGAGCGCTTCCATCCGCTGGGCCTGCTGGAGCTCACCCTCGAGCCTTCGCCGATCGCTGATGTCAGCAACCAGGGTCAAGATGCCCTGGACCTGGTTCTCCGAGGAGAACAGTGGCACTACCGATACGAGGAGGTCGCGTGTCACATCGCCGATTCGGACACCGATGAGCTCGCGGTCGCGGACTTCGGCCCCGGTCGAGGCTCGAAGCCAGAGATTCTCGAGCTGGGTGACGCCGCTTCGTTGGCCGGTCGCGCTGCTCATGTCCCGGCCGATAAGCAAGCTGCTTCTGGCGAAGATCTCCTGTGCCGAGCGATTCGCCCAGCGCACGCTCCCGTGTGGGTCGACCTCCATCACGCCGATTGGTGCCGTCTCGATCAGCGTGCGCCACCGCGCCTCGCTTGCTTGAATCGTTCGGTAGAGCTCGACGCTCGCGAGTGTGGTCGAGCTCGTCTGGGCGAGCAGCGTGAGGACCGTTTCGTCCTCCTTCGAGAACTCCTTGGCGTCGTCGTGCCAGATCGAAAGCGTACCGAGGTGCTCGCCGGTGACCCCGATGATCGGCGTCGCGAGCATTGCGCCGAGGCGTGTCGGGCCCGAGAGCATGTGGAGGTCGGCAGGAAGCTCGACAGTAGACGGGGTGAGCTCGCCGTCGCCGACGCGGACCGACTCATCGCGTTGTGCAAGAGCCCGTAGCTGCGGCTGGCCGATTGGCGTGACGACGACGAGCGCGCCGTTGGCGTCGCAGATGGCGAGCGCGCACTCGGCGATGGCGGCGATCACTGCGCCGTCGTCGGTTAGTCGGGAGAGCTGTAGTGAAGCGTCGAGAAGTGCCTGGAGTTGGTGGGCGACCCGGGTGGAGTGCTCGGCGACCTCTTGTGCCTCGCGGTAGAAGAGCACTCGCTCGATAGAAATAGCTGAGCGTCGTGCGAGGTCCTGCGCGGTGATGACCATGTCGTTGTTCGTCGCCGGTTCCCCGCCGTCGAAGGCGAACGTGATCGCTCCGATCGATCCCGAGCCGATCGTCATTGGTACCGTGATCCACGGAGTTGGGTCGATTACCGGTCGCATCGGTGGGAGATCTCGCTGCATTGACGTAGGTGTCGTGAACGACGCCGAAAGTTGGATGGCGCCCGTTTCTACCGCTCGCGTCGTCATGGCGTCGATCATCGGTACGCGCAGTCTGAGCTCGTCGCTTGCGGCGCTGCTGCGGTCCGTCGCGTGACGAACCGCGAGGCGGCGGAGGTTGCCAGTGTCGTCGCGTAGGTCGATTGCGCACCAGTCGCTAAAGGCTGGCACGACAATGTCGACCAGCGTCGAGAGATTCGGTTGAAAATTGTCGCGAGCAGTCGAGAGGGCGGCGCTCGCAGACGCCAGCACGATCGCGTATCGCTGACTTCGTTGCACATCGAGGCGTGCGCTCCGCTCGGCTTCGTCGAGTCGCTTTCGTTCTATGCCGAGCCCTGAACGGTCGGCGACGAGTTGCATGAGATGCAGCTCTCGTTCGTCGAAGCGCTTCGGAAGCGTCGTGGCGGTCGCGCACACACCGATCAGACGGCCCTCGATGAGAATCGGGCACGCCGCGGCGCTAAGCAGTGGGAGCCCGGTGCGTTCGCGAAGCAGTCTCAGGGCGCGTTCATCGGTGGTGGCTGCAGATGCGGCCGTCACGAACACATCGTCGAGCAGTCCCTCATCGATTGAGAGGTCAATCGTGAGGTCCGTCGCGTCCATGCCGCGGGCAGCAATCGCTTGCAGCTCGCGTCGTGAATCCGAGAGTATGAAGATGATCGCGACTTCACTGTGGAGCACGGTTACGAGGCGTTCGAGGATGCGTTCGAGCAGCTCGGACAGCTCCAGTGAGTTCAGTGACGTCTCCGTGAGTGCCGTGATCGAACTGAGAGCCTCCTCGAGCTGTTCGAGCAGCGTGCGTGTGCGGTGTTTCCCGGACATCTCCAGTCGTGCGATTGCGGCAACAGACATCGCTACTGCTGCGACGAACAGCCACCCTGCGAAGGTCGGAAGTCGGCCTGGGAGAGATCGGCGCGCAACAGTAAGGACGACGATCTCCGCACCGAGCAGCCACGAGGCAGCGATAGCGAAGTAAAAGAGCCACCTCGGCAGCGCGGTACGCGATCGAGATCTCATCGGTGGCCCTGGAGAATCGGGATGTGGCTGACGATGGAAGGGCCGACCAGAACCGCAACGCCGGCGCCGAGCGCGAGGAATACGCCGTAGGGGATCGGCGTGTCCCGATGTGCTTTTTGCAGCGCCAACATCACGAGCGCGCAGACGATTCCGAGAAGGTTGGAAGCGAAGAAGGCGATGAAGACGACGGATACGCCTAGCCAGCCGACAGACAGTCCCAACAGTCCGACGAGCCGGACGTCTCCGAATCCGAGCGCGTCGGGACGAAGAAGATTGAGCACAAAGTACGCCCCGAACCACACCGCGCCACAGGCGGCAGCGACGAGTAACCGTCGCCAATCGTGGTGATCAAGGGTGTCGGCGAGGAGTAGCGCGATCGTGGTCGCAAGTACCGGGTACAGCACACGGATCGGCAGCAGTCGTTGGTAGCCGTCGATCACTGCGAGCGGAATGAGACCCACGAAGAGCACGAGGTAGATCGCGAGATTCCATCCGGCGCCGAAGTGGGCCGCGGTGACGCCGAATACGATCGCGGTTCCGGCTTCGACTAACGGATAGTGCACTGAGATAGGTAGCCCACACGAGCGACAGCGACCGTGCAGAAGAAGCCAGGAAAGCAGCGGGATGTTGTCGCGAGACGAGATCGCGGCATCGCATTGAGGACATCGCGAGCGAGGCCGGACTACTGATTCCCGCTTAGGGACCCTGTCGATGACCACGTTGAGGAACGACCCGATCACGAGCCCATACACTGCAAAAATAAGCGCGATCAGGACCTTCACACCTCCATCATGGTCGACGCTCTGGCGCGAGTCGATGATTGGTGCTTCAGAAATTGCGATGTTCAGCGGCCACGCCGTTCCAAACGAGGTCATAGATCGGCGGTTGCTGCCATCGACGGTTGCGGGACGCCAGGGGCCGGATCCCACGAGCCGCGACTCCTCGCACAGGATTCGAAACGCAACCGGTGTCGCCGTACCCGCGTTCTACGAAGCGCCGCGAGAGATGAGTCCTTCGAGGCTGAAGTCTTCGGCCGAAGGGTCGATTGTCGCCCGAGAGATCCGGACGGTGGCGCCAAACAGCGCCGGTCGAAGCTGCATGCGCTCTTTCAATTCGTTTTCTATCCGTTCGATCACCACGGAGAGCTCGGTCTCTTCGGTGTCAGGAAGGAGGACCGCGAAATCGTCGCCGCGCATGCGAGCAGGAATGTCCGCTCCTCGGAGCGTCTCTCGAAGTACGGCCGCGATCATCAAGAGCGCCGCGTCGCCGGACGCTCGCCCAAATCGCTCGTTGATGCCAGCAAGGCCCTTGACATCGATGAACAACATGCTCATCGCCTGACCATCCCGGCTGACGCGCGGCACGATGTGACTTGCGATCAAGCTCAGCCCGCGCGAGTTCATGAGACCGGTCAGCGGGTCGACGAGCTTGAGCTCGCCAGCGCCGATGTCGTACTCGACGGCAGCGGCCAGATCGCGAAGCGCGGTGCGCTCGAAATCGGTCAATGTACGAGGCACCGAGTCCATGATGCTGAGTGCACCGATGTTGACGCCATTGGACGCCTTGATCGGGGTGCCGGCATAGAAGCGAATCTCGGGGGACTCCCTTACGAGCGGGTTGTCGAAGAAGCGAAGGTCGACTGTCGCGTCCTCGACGATGAAGGTCTCCCGACTCAAGATGGTGTGACTAGCGAAGGAAAGGTCACGAGGTAGTTCGAGAAGGTTGAGTCCGATGCAGGACTTGAACCAGTCCCTTTCAGCGTCGACGAAGCTGATCGCTGCCATCGGGACGGTGAAGAGTCGCTGGGCCATTCGAGCGATCCGGTCGAATTGCTCCTGCGGCGGGCTGTCGAGAATGTCGAGAAAGTACAGCGTCGCCAGTCGTCGAGCTTCGTCGGGAGGCAGTACCGGCGTGATTCGCCTGGCAGATCGCTTGATCGAATTTGTTGGCATGTACGGCACACCCTCTTCTGCAAGTTCCAAAGCCAAGACTCCGGTCTCTCACTCCCGTTCGGAAGTTGTAACGACACGTCTCGACTGGGGTTTGAGAACTTTTCCCTGATTGCTGGGATTTGGGACCGCTGAAGCGGCGGGGTCCCGGAGTAGATCGACACGACCTGATCGGAGTAGATCGACACGGCATGATCAAGCCGGGTGAAAATGCGCGGCGGCGCTCAAGCGATGCCTCTTGGCCCTCTCGGACCAGAGTTGGGCCTAGGAGGCGAGCAATCCGTCGGGTGCCAGAATCACGCCGAGGCCTTGCTCGGCACGCTTGCGTAGTTCGTTGGACGCTGGAATGTAGAGCCGGCCCGCTTTGGCGTCAGCGATATCGTGCAAGATCGTCTCGAGAAGCTCTCCTACGAGATTTCGCGCCTCGAATAGATAGTCCACAAGCGGTAATGGACCACGTCCCGGAATCTCGATGCCGAGGGCGTCGTCCGAGCCGTCCGTCGATGCCATCTCGACCAGCACATCTTGTACGGCGGCATGACGTCGCAGGACGAAAAGCTGCGCGAGGGGCCCCTCGGGGTTCTCCGAGTGCTCTCCGAGCAGTGCAGACGAGATGCTGAGCGTGCTCGCGAGGTCGATGTCGAAGACCTTCGCGGCCGCGGCGAGTTGTGACCAACTGACCAGGTGGCGTGGCGTCCGACGGTCCGACGTGATTCCCGCAGCTTTTTCGATCGATTGCGTCAGAGCGCAGATCATGACTTCGAACGCGGCACATAGCGAGTGGATAACGCCTTCCACAGCCATCTCGACGCCGAGCACTCGGTCGATTCGCCCCTGTTGTAGCGACATCGCGAGGAGGGTGTCGAGATACCAGTCCGCGGCTTCCATCTTGTACTTCGCCCAGGCCTTGAGCTTTTTCGCCTTGATTGGTTGGTCAAAGCCCGGACCTGTTGGCCAGACGATGGCCGATGTTCGCGGTTCACTGTTCGGTGCCATTGCTTCACCGCCGCCGCCGCCGTCCTCCGACGGTGATTGGACGGCAAATCTCGAAATAACCCGAGCAAGTACCTCGGCCTCGTTTGCTAACTGCAGCGTCTCGTCGTCGAGCGCAGCCACCGCCTCGGCAAGCCGGTCGCGGTCGCGCGTAGTTTCTGCGATGCGCCGCTCAACGGCCGCCAGCAGCTCAGCGGTATCCATTTAGTGCAGTATACCGCTGGCCCTTTTTCGGGCTTCCAGGCCAGCTGAAGCAGGTTTGGATCTCAGGTGGTCGGAGTTTTGTGCAGGACCATGAGCACCTTGGAGCCGAGGTCGGCTTGCCTGGCGCCGAAGCGAGTGAGTCGGGACTAGACCTTCCATGAGGTGATCGTCAAGACATTTTTGCTTGAGATCGCCATGCCGATTTGCATTGCATAAGAGGAGCCGCCGATCCGAACGTCATCTCGAATGATGACGCCGCGGATGGAGAGGTTGCTGGCTTCAATGTAGACATTCACGGCGCTGGTATATCCACCGATGGTGTGGCCAATCAACGCGCTCGGAGGTGACACATGTGGAGCGAATTGTTTCCACCAATCCAGGTGGCCCTCAGCAAGAGTTTTGATACCGCCGAAGTACGCCACGAGCGCAGCATCCTGGGCAAGCAGCGCCGCGGGGGACTGTACGTATCGTGAATCCGGGGTACCGAGAATTGTAAGCGTGCCCATCGGCGCGTAGTCGGTAGCGAGCGTGAGCCCTTGCGCGGCTAGCTGAGGCGGTACTGGGACGGTCGGCTGGCGGGCATCGAGCGTCGGCACGTTGTGGTCCGAGATCGACAGCGGGTGCCAAGTCTTGGTGACGCTCGCCTTGACCAAGCTGAGTGACACGACGAGGCGTTGATTGGTATAGAAGAGTGCGTTCGACGGGTAACAAGTAACGAGATCGATCGTCGATCCTGGAGAGTTGTAGATCGTCGTGCCCGCGAGCACGACTTTGCTCGTGCTCACCTTGTAGGTGTAGCTCGCGCAGGGGGAGACGTAACTCACGATGTCGTTTTGCTTGAGATGACCAATGTTGACGAAGTAGGTCACATCGTGCGAGAGAAAGACCGCGGTGCCGTTGGTTCCCGGCCAGACTGAGGATGGATCATGGCCAACGGCAACGGCGAGAACCGAGTCGGTGGACCCCTGTTCGATCGGAGCCACGACGCCGAGCTCTGGGAACTTGAGCAGGCCTTGTGGTCCACTTGTCGGACGCTGCGCGCAGGACGAGACTGCCGAGCCACTTCCTTTCGAAGCGCTATCGAGACTCGGCGTAGCGGTTGATCCGCTCGGTGCCGAATTCGAGGAGCCAGCTGTTCCCGCTACCGAGCCGTCGAGTCGAGCTGCTGCGATTCGACTCTCCTCTTGCTGAGTCAGTGAGCTGCCTACTCGGTGGTAGTTAGACATCCATAGCGACTCCCGAAGTTGCCACACCCCGGCGCCGGCCAAGAAAACGAGCCCGACGGTGATCAGGATCCAGGGGACCAAACCGCCGCGCGGGCGACTGAGGTGAAAGGAGCTGCTCATCGCGTACGTAGAGCAGGAGCGACGTTCGCGAGATGTCCCACTTCCCAATCGTAGCCAGCTTGCCGGTTGTATTACCTCCGCCATCGCCTCGCCCGATATTCGCGCGCGCGATCAGAGAGACGAATCCGAGGTTCCTGGTATTTCTCACTGATGGCCGACGGAGAATGCTCTCCATTCGGCAACCATGGAGAGCTCAACCTTTGGTGTTACGTCTAAAATCGCTCCATGTAGGACCGATAGATACACCGATCGAACAGGGCCAGCTGTCAGCGAGATACGTCGTCTGCTCGCGTAGGCATTCGAGCGTCCTTGGATCGTACGCACAAGGGACCGACGGCCTGTAGGTCGCGTTCGGAACTGGGCACGTGGCGACTGGCGCTCAATTCATAAGATGCAACCGGAAATTGTCTGGCCGCCGGGTCGTGTCGGCTTACGTTGAAGAGGAGGTATCGATGGTCGATCAGAACGAGCGCAATCGCTTGCTGGCTGAGGAGTTTCGAGCCCACGGTGGTCAGGTGGACGAGGAGAATTTCCGAGGCGCCGCGCTCTTGTTGCTGACTACGAAAGGACGCAAGAGCGGGAAGACCTTCACGAACCCGATGCGGTTCTTGCCAGACGGTGATCGCTTCATTGTTTTCGCGTCGCATCAGGGTGCGGACACGGATCCAGATTGGTGCAAGAACTTGCTGGCCGCTGGCGTGGCCACGGTTGAGGTCGGAGAGGATCATTTCGAGGCGACTGCTCACGTTCTCGAGGGGGACGAACGCGACCAGCTGTACCGGCGTCAGGCGGCTTTGCATCCAGTTTTCGATGACTACGAGAATCGGACCTCGAGGCGGATTCCAGTCATCGCCCTCGAGCGAATCGCAGTGGGGTAGCAGAGCTACGTCGAGCGCGTGTCAGACGTGGATATGTCAGGAGAGCCAACGCCTGGCGCGCTCTTGACGGCCGTCGTTTCGCACCTCGTCGGAGTCGCCGGTTGATCACCGAAATCTCCGCGATTGTCTGCTCTCGACCTCCGCGCGGCGATCAATCGCAGCGGCCCGGACTGGCCTTTTTCCTTGTCGAGCCGCCCCGGCGCAAGAGCTTCACCCTGTCTGTAGTGGGGTTATGTGAGGCCGCCAGATTGACAATTCACCGACGGTGGTTACTATCGCCTGCAGGGAGGCATTGAACCGCGGGCGCTAATTGGTCGCTTGTCCGCGTGGAGCCACAGCGAAACCGGCCCTAGCAGTACGGGATGGACGGATTTTCAGGTCGGAACGCCTCGGGCGAACTGCTGTGGGTGCTGACTTTCATCGAGATGGTGGCTGACGGTCTGATCACCCACTCTCGGTTCGCGGGCGCATACAGTCGGAGAACGTCAGGTCCATAACCGACACGACCAGAGACTCTGGGTGACCAGCCTCTGGTGGACTAGGAGTTCTGCATGCGACATCACGTTTACGGGCCGCGACTGCGACCGACGGGACGAGATTCTCGGAGGTCGCACAGCGCCAGTTTTCGGATTTCGCACTGCTTGTCGAGCTTTCGGATAGGCGGCCTCGCAGGGCTTTTCTTCATCTCGGTGGCGCTTTTTTCGATCCCAGCTCTCACGGAGGCAGCAGGCGCCTCGCCGGCTGGGTCGACGGTGAAAGTCGCCGATAACTCCCTTGGTGATCAAGC
>Ga0209483_1002355_pt1 | contig 13324 bp, 13 predicted proteins | sample NGEPerA_FD_184508 | JGI IMG/M metagenome (GOLD analysis project Ga0209483, IMG submission 184508) | Arctic peat soil microbial communities from the Barrow Environmental Observatory site, Barrow, Alaska, USA - NGEE PermafrostL2-A... | ecosystem: Environmental > Terrestrial > Soil > Wetlands >... | reverse complement strand
GGGGCATGTCGTCAGCGACAGCGGCGCCGTCATAGACGATGAAGGCGCCGCTGTCGCTGACGACATGCCCCTTCTCGTTGGCCGCCGCCTTACCGTTGCCGAGGTTGCGCAAATAGGAGGGGATCATCCCGACGCCGTGGCTGTCATGGCCCTTGAGATTGGCCTCGACGAGGTGGTCGGCGATGGTCCCGGCCTCGTCCTCGCTGCTCCCGGCGGCGACAAACACCCGCCGCCCGATGCGGCGCAGTTCGGTATGGTGGATCAAGGGCATGTCGGGTTCCTCAGGCTTTAGCGCGCTCGGGTGCGGCGGGGTAGACGCCCAGAATCCTGACCTCGGTCGAGAAGAATTCGAGCTCCTCCAACGCGAGCTGCAGCGGCCGGTCGTCGGGGTGCGCCTCGACATCGGCGTAGAACTGGGTCGCGGTGAAATTGCCCTCGACCATGTAGCTTTCGAGCTTGGTCATGTTGACCGTGTTGGTGGCGAACCCGCCGAGCGCCTTGTAGAGCGCGGCCGGCACGTTGCGCACGTTGAAGACGAAGGTGGTGACGGTCGGCGCGCCGCGCGGCGCGCGCTTTTCCTCGCGCGACATGACGAGAAACCGCGTCGTGTTGTGCGCCGCGTCCTCGATATTGGCGGCCAGCGATACGAGCCCGTAGATCTTGCCGGCGAGTTCCGAGGCGATCGCCGCGACCCCGGCATCGCGCCGCTCCGCCAGTTCGGCGGCGGCGCCGGCGGTATCGACCGCGACCACCGGCGTCAGCCCGTGCTGGCGCATGAAATTGCGGCATTGGCCGAGCGCGTGGACATGGCTGCGCACGGTCTTGATGCCGTCGAGCGTCGCGCCCGGCGGCGCCAGCAAATGATGATGCACCGGCTCAAAATGCTCGCCGATGATGAAGAGGCCCGAATCGGGCATCAGATGGTGGATGTCGGCGACGCGGCCGGCGACCGAGTTCTCGATCGGGATCATGCCGAGCGCCGCCTTGCCGTCGCGCACCGCCGCGAACGCGTCGTCGAACTGGGTGCAGGGCAGCGTCTCCATTTCTGGAAACGCGTGCCGGCAAGCGAGGTCGGAATAGGCGCCGGGCGCGCCCTGGAAGGCGATCAGGCGGGTGGGATCGGTAGTCATATATATTCCTGACTAACCATCTCAGAACCGTCTTCCCCGCGAAAGCGGGGACCCAGGGCGAGCGACGAGGCACTTGCCCCTGGGTCCCCGCTTTCGCGGGGAAGACGAGTAATTATGGCGCATACTAGCGCCTGGCCTCGACCAGCGCGCGGGCGCGTTCGAGGTCGGCTGGGGTATCGACCTGCACGCCGAGCCGCTCGGGCTCGATCAGCGCCACGGCCATCGTCATGCCGTTTTCCAGCGCGCGCAATTGCTCCAACCGCTCGCGCTCCTCGAGCACGCCGCGCGGCAGGGCGACGAAGCGTTCGAGCGCGGCGCGGCGATAGGCGTAAAGCCCGATATGCTCGTAATGCGGGCCGTCGCCCCACGGCACGACGGCCTTCGAGAAATACAGCGCCCGCGCCCAGCCCGCCGGGTCGGCGAAGCCGGCGACGACCTTGTTGACGCTGGTGTCGGCGAGCGCCGCCGGGTCGGCGATGACCGCGCCCAGGGTCGCGATGTCGATATCGGGGTCGGCGAGGCCCGCGGCGGCCAGCCTGACCGCCGCGGGGTCGAGCGTCGGCAAATCGCCCTGCACATTGATGACCGCGTCATGCGCGCGTCCCGGATCGAGCGCGGCGAGCGCCGCGGCGATCCGGTCCGAGCCGGTCGGCAGGCCGGGGGCGGTCAGCACCGCGCGCCCACCCGCCGCCTCGACCGCGTCGGCGATCTCGCGGTCGCCGCAGGCGACGACGACCGGCCCCAGCGCGGCGGCCACCGCGCGGCGCCAGACATGGACGATCATCGGCTCGCCGGCGATCGGCGCCAGCGGCTTCCCCGGCAGCCGGGTCGAGGCCAGCCGCGATGGGATCAGGACGATCGGGTTGTGCGGCGCGGTTCGCGTCACGGTTTCATGCCGGTCGGGCGGGGAGCGACAACATGCCCGGTTCGTGCGATTGTCGGAAGCGTGATAATTGAGTTGAGGCGCCGGGCGGAATCCGATTTGCTGCCCGCTTGGGCGAGACGGTCGGATCAAGCGCGCCGCGGGGGAGCGGGGCAGGGGAGCGGGAAGGCCGATGTCGTCTTTCGAGTGGAACAAGATCATTGGCTCGGTGCTGACCGCGATGATCGTCGCGATGGCGACCGGCATCATCGCGAGCGGGATCGTCCATCCGGTGCGTCTGGAAAAGGCGGCCTACATGCCGCCGGGCGCCGCCGAGGGCGAAAGCGGCGCCGCCAAGGCCGCAGCCGGCGCGCAAGCGCCGGCCGGCCCCGAGCCGATCGGCCCCGCCATGCAAAAGGCCGACGCCAAGCACGGCGAGCAGGTCGCCAAGGTCTGCCTGCAATGCCACACCTTCGGCAAGGGCGAGCCGAACAAGATCGGTCCGAATTTGTTCGGCGTGCTGCAAGAGAACATCGCCAGCGTCCCCGGCTATACATTCTCCAGCGCGCTCTCTGCCGACAAAGACAAGAAGTGGGCTCCCGACGAGCTCAATGTCTGGCTCTATAAGCCGCAGGAATTCGCCAAGGGCACCAAGATGACCTTCGCCGGGCTGCCCAAGGTGCAGGACCGCGCCGATGTCGTCGCCTATCTGCAAAGCCTAAAATAGCGGGATCGTGGCCGCGCTCGACGCGTATCTGTCGCTCGCGGCCGAGCTGGCCGACATCGCCGGCGCGGCGATCCGGCCGTATTTCCGCACCAAACTCACGGTCGACGACAAGGCCGATCGGAGCCCGGTCACCGCCGCCGACCGCGCCGCCGAGATGGCGATGCGCCAGCTTATCGCCGCGCGCTTTCCCGAGCACGGCATCATCGGCGAGGAATACGGCCGCGAACGCGAAGACGCCGAGTTCGTCTGGGTGCTCGACCCGATCGACGGCACCAAATCCTTTATCAGCGGAGTGCCGCTGTTCGGCACCCTGATCGCGCTGGCGCGGCACGGCCGGCCGATCCTCGGCGTCATCGATCAGCCGATCTCGCGTGAACGCTGGGTCGGCGCCGAGGGACGCGCGACGACGCATAACGGCAGCCCGATCTGCTGCCGCCCCTGCGCCGGGATCGCCGCAGCGACCGTGTTCGCTACCACCCCCGACATGTTCAAGGGAGCGGACGCCGCCGCCTTCGCCCGCGCCGCCGCCGCCGCCAAGCTCGTGCGCTACGGCGCCGATTGCTACGCCTACGGCCTTGTCGCCTCGGGCTTTGTCGACGTCGTCATCGAGGCCAGCCTCAAGCCTTACGATTTCGGCGCGATGCTGCCGATTATCGAAGGCGCCGGCGGGATCGCCACCGATTGGCGGGGCGCGCCGCTCGGGCTGTCGTCGGACGGCCGGGTGCTGATCGCCGGCGACAAGCGTACGCATGGCGACGCGCTCGCCTTGCTGCAAGGATGAGCGAAACTGCCCACCGCTAGCTGACGGACGCCGGTCATGCGCAAATTGAATGCCGCGATTCTGGGTTTGGCGCTGCTCGTCGCCGGGTTCGGCGTGGCGCAGGCGGTTGTCACCTACGGCATATCGCTCTACGGCGATTTCAAGTATCAGCCCGGCTTTACCCATTTCGACTACGCCAATCCCGACGCGCCCAAAGGCGGCACGATGCGGCTGTCGTCGATCGGCACCTTCGACACGCTGAACCCGTTTGTCATCAAGGGCGTGCCGGCGGCCGGGGTCGGCCAGATTTTCGACACGCTGATGACCCGCAGCGAGGACGAGCCGGCGACCAACTATCCGCTCGTCGCCGAAAGCGCCGATCTCGCCGCCGACCGGCTGTCGATCCTCTACACGCTGAACCAGGCGGCGCGCTTCCATGACGGCTCGCCGATGACGCCGGACGACGTGATCTGGAGCTTCGCGACGCTGCGCGACAAGGGCGCGCCGCTCTACCGCTTTTATTACGGCGACGTGACCAAGGTGGACAAGGAAGGCGGGCGCGGGGTGCGCTTCCATTTCAAATCGGCCGACAACCGCGAGCTGCCGGCGATCCTCAGCGAGCTGCCGGTGCTGTCGAAAGCCTATTGGTCGAGCCGCGATTTCGAGAAGACGACGCTCGACCCGCCGCTCGGCAGCGGCCCCTACAAGATCGACGCGGTCGATCCCGGCCGCTCGATCACCTATCGCCGCGTGCCCGACTATTGGGCCAAGGACCTGCCGGTCAACAAGGGCCGCTTCAATGTCGACGTGATCCGCTACGACTATTACCGCGACGCCACGGTCGCGCTCGAAGCCTTCAAGGCCGGGCAATACGATCTGCGCCGCGAGAATTCCGCGAAAAACTGGAACACCGGCTATGACGGGCCGGCATTGCGCAACGGCCTCATCAAGAAGGAGGTCATCCCCAACCAGCTGCCGAGCGGGATGCAGGGCTTCGCCTACAATTTGCGCAAGCCCTTGTTCCAGGACCCGCTGGTGCGTCAGGCGCTGGCTTATGCCTTCGACTTCGAATGGTCGAACAAGAACCTGTTCTACGGCGCCTATACCCGTACGCGCAGCTATTACGACAATTCCGAGCTGGCGGCGACCGGCGTGCCGCAAGGCGACGAACTCAAGATCCTCGAGCCGTTTCGCGGCCAGATCCCCGACGAAGTCTTCACCAAGGCATACGACCCGCCCAAATACGACGGCTCGGGCGAGATCCGCGACGGGCTGCGCACCGCGCTGGGCTTGCTGAAACAGGCTGGCTGGAGCTTCAAGGGCGAGCGGCTCGTCAACGACAAGACCGGCCAGCCCTTTCAGTTCGAGCTGCTCGACGACGACCCGCAGATGGAGCGGGTCGCGCTGCCCTTCATCCAGAATTTGAAGCGGCTCGGCATCGCCGCGACGCTGCGCACGGTCGACGTGTCGCAATACCAGCAGCGGATGGACAATTTCGATTACGACATGACGGTCGTCGTCATCCCGCAATCGCTGTCGCCCGGCAACGAGCAGCGCGAGTTCTTCGGCTCGGCGGCGGCGGATCAGCCGGGCAGCCAGAACCAGCTCGGCATCAAGAGCAAGGTGATCGACCAGCTCATCGAGCAGCTGATCGCGGCGCCGACCCGGCAGCAGCTGGTCACCCAGACCCGGGCGCTCGACCGGGTGCTGCAATACGGCTACTACGTGATCCCGCAATACCATCTGCCGGCTTACTGGATCGCCTATTGGGACAAATACCGCCGCCCGCCGACCGCGCCCCAATACGCGCCCGGCCTCGAAACCTGGTGGGTCGATCCCACGGCGGAGCAGACGATCGAGACCAAGAAGAGCGAACCCCCGAAGTGATTTGGCAAAGCTCGTCATTGCGAGGAGCGCGCAGCGCGACGCGGCAATCTCGCGCCGTAGAGGGCAAAGACGGCAGGAGATTGCCACGCCCCCTGCCGGCGGCTCGCAATGACGGCGGTGAGCGATGATCGCCTACGCGATCCGCCGCATCCTCTTGATGATCCCGACCCTCTTCGCGATCATGGTCGTCAATTTCTTCATCATCCAGGCGGCGCCGGGCGGGCCGGTGCAGCAGATGATCGCCAAATTGAAGGGCAACACGGTCAGCGCCACCGCGCGGGTCAGCGGCGGCCAAAGCGAGACCGCGCCGGTCCAATCCAACAGCAGCAGCGAATACCGCGGCGCCCGCGGCATCGACCCGGCGCTCATTCGCCAGCTCGTCCACCAATACGGCTTCGACAAGCCGCCGCTCGAGCGCTTCGAGCTGATGATCAAGAACTACGTGACATTCGATTTCGGCAGCAGCTTCTTCCAGGACCGCAGCGTCGTCAGCCTGATCCGGGATAAATTGCCGGTGTCGATCTCGATCGGGCTGTGGACGACGCTGTTCACCTATCTCGTGTCGATCCCGCTCGGCATCCGCAAAGCGGTCAAGGACGGCAGCGGCTTCGACGTGTGGACCAGCACGGTCATCATCATCGGCTATGCGGTGCCGAGCTTCCTCTTCGCGGTGCTGTTGATCGTGCTGTTCGCCGGCGGCAGTTATTTTTCGTTGTTCCCGCTGCGCGGCTTGGTCAGCGACAATTGGGCGAGCTTCCCGTGGCCGCTGAAGATCGTCGATTATTTCTGGCACATCGCGCTGCCGATCCTGTCGCTCGTCATCGGCAGCTTCGCGACCTTGACCATGCTGACCAAGAACTGCTTTCTCGACGAGATCAACAAACAGTACGTGCTGACCGCGCGCGCCAAGGGGCTGACCGAACGGCGCGTGCTCTACGGCCATGTGTTCCGCAACGCGATGCTGCTGGTGGTGGCGAGCTTCCCGGCGACCTTGGTCTCGATCCTCTTCACCGGCTCGCTGTTGATCGAGGTGATCTTCTCGCTCGACGGGCTCGGGCTCCTCGGCTTCGAGGCGGCGATCAACCGTGACTACCCGATCATGTTCGGCACGCTCTATGTCTTCACCCTGATCGGCCTGGTGCTGAAACTGATCAGCGACCTGACCTACATGCTGATCGACCCGCGTATCGATTTCGGCACCCGCGGCGCGTAAGCCTCGGTGACAGCGCCGCGATTCGCCCGATCGGACAGCGGCGCTCGGTGTGTCGCAGTCAAAATGTCTTGCTTTGCGCCGAGTTATGGTGAGCCGCTCGTGGAGCTGCCCCGCCGTCTATCTTCGGTATTGGCGAAACGCAGCGATGGGTTCGGTGCAATGTCAACTCGCGACGAGATTTTAACCCGGTATCGACGGCTGCGCGCTATCAGCGTGGAGCACCACATGCGGCGCTGAAGTTCTTATCGCGCCAAAGTATCACCCGCAGCGCTCGCAACCTTGGAATGCTGGTGCAGAGTGCATTGATGGCCGAAAGCGACGAGGAGCTGACGCTTGTCTTCGATCTCGCTCTTTTACGCCGCTGAGCGCGGACGCTCCCGCGCGTTGGACCGATACTGGCGAATGGAGCGGCTTTCGCCGGGATCGGACGAAGCACGCGTGCTCGATGCCATGCGCCGCGCGCGATTTTCGATCTGGCGCATCGAGAAGCCACATGAGGTGGCAGGCGTGATCGTTCTAGACGTGTTGCGGGAATGCGAGGCGTGGCTGATTGATGAAGGGCTTGAGACGAGCGGGTCAAAAGGCATGAGCTTCGCCGCCCGATTAGGCAGGCTGGATGATTTTTGCATGACGAGCGGCGTTGTTGTGCCGGTCAATCGGGCATTAATCGAGGAGGTCGCGCTTGACGATCTGGCATGGCGATCCAACGATCCGAACGAGGTTGCCGCCACCCCGCGTTTCGCCGCGGCGATCTATCGGGCGGCAATTGCCAGCGGGGTGATGGAGAACGTCCGGTACGAGTGAACGCCGGTTTGACGGTGCAAGCCGCTCCTCTCACAATGCCGGTGTCTTGAGACATCGGAGAACGCGGCATGACCAGCTTCCGCATCGCCCTCGTGCAGCCGATCACCGCGCCGCCGCCGGACGATGAGCGGAACGTCGCCGCCGCGGTCGAATGGATCGCGCGCGCCGCAAGCCAGGGCGCCGATTTTGTCTGTTTCCCGGAGAGCTATCCGGGCCCGTGGCGCATGCCGGCCACGTTCGACCCCGCGCCGGCGATCGCCGAAGCCGCTGTCAAGCACGGCGTTCACGCCGTGTTCGGCACAGTCGAGCCGATCGATACCGCCAAGGGGACCGCCTACAACCTCACCTGCATGGCCTTCCCCGATGGCCGGCCGGTGGCGCGCTATCGCCGCTCTCACCCCAACGGCCCGTGGATCTACACCGGCGGCAAGTATTGGGAATTCCAGTACGTCGCCGGCAACGACTACCCGGTCTTCGACACCAGGCACGGCAAGATCGGCCTCGCGATGTGCAGCGAGGTCTATATGCCCGAGGTGACGCGCGCCCTCGCGCTGCGCGGCGCCGAGCTGATCTTCATGCCGGCGGGCATGGACAAGCGGCGGCTATGGGACACTTGGCGCACCCTCTTATGGGCGCGGGCGATCGAGAACCTGGCGCTCGTCGTGTCGACCCAGAACCTCGTAACCCATCAGAACCGCGGCTTGGCGATCGTCGCGTCGCCCGAGGCGGTGCTCTATGAAAGCACCGTCGCCGGGATGGGCGTGGTCGAAATCAGCCTCGACCGGGTGCGCGAATTGCGCAACGGCCGCGACACGGTCAGTTCGTCGGAGGGCAGCGGCGCCAAGCAAGGCGTCCTCTCCGAGCAGTGGCAGCGCCCCGAACTCTACGACAGCTTCTATCCACGCAAGCTGCGGCAAGCGGCGGAATGAAAGTCGCCATTACGACCCGCGAGGGGAAGCAATCTCTCAGCCTTGACCTCCGTGGCGGTAGATTGCCGCGTCGCACGTCGCGCTCCTCGCAACGACGCGATAATATTCCTCATATCAGCCAATGGTTTCGCGCCGGGCGGCGTCGGTTGACACCCTGGGACTCGGGGGCTAAGTCAAAGCCCAACGACAGGCGTACCTTTCCGCCGGACAAGAAGACGATGATTTCCGACCCGCGGCCACTATCGCCCCATCTGCAAATCTATCGCTGGCAACTCACCTCGGTGCTGTCGATCCTGCACCGGGCGAGCGGCATCGCGCTGTCGGTCGGTGCGATCCTGCTGGTGTGGTGGCTGGGGGCCGCCGCCGACGGGCCGCAACCCTACGCCACATTTCAGAGCTTCATCGGCTCGTGGTTTGGCTTGCTGCTGCTGTTCGGCTGGAGCGTCGCGCTCTTCTATCATTTGTGCAACGGCATCCGGCATCTTGTGTGGGACACCGGGCGCGGCCTCGATCTGACGAGCGTCTACGCCGGCGGCTGGACCGTCCTCGTCGCGACCGCGGCGCTGACAATCGTCGCCTGGATCGCCGGAGTTGCGGGTTGGGGCCATTGACATGGCGATGACCCGCCTGCGCTCCCCTATGCGTTCGCCTTTGGGCCGCGCGGTCGGGCTCGGCTCGGCCAAAGAAGGGGTCGAGCATTGGTGGCGGCAGCGCATGACGGCGCTGGCGCTGGTGCCGCTCGTCCTGTGGTTCGTCGTGATGGTGATCGAGCTTGCCGGCGCCGATCGCCAGGCGCTCGTCGCCTGGATGCACAACCCGATGGCGGCGGTGCTGATGATCCTGTTGCTGGCCGCCGGCTTTTACCATGCGGCGCTCGGGCTTCAGGTGGTGATCGAGGATTATGTCCATAGCGAAGGCTTGAAGATCGCGGCGCTCGTCGCGATGCGCCTGTTGTGCATCGTCTTCGTGGTGCGCGGCATCCTCGCCGTGCTCAAACTCGCGCTCGGCGCCTAGTTTAAGCGGAGCCGCCATGCCTGCCGCCTATCCGATCACCGATCACACCTACGACGTCGTCGTCGTCGGCGCCGGCGGCGCCGGTTTGCGCGCCACCCTCGGCACCACCGCCGAGGGCCTCAAGACCGCCTGCATCTCGAAGGTGTTCCCGACGCGCAGCCATACGGTCGCGGCGCAGGGCGGCGTCGCCGCCGCGCTCGGCAATATGGGCGAGGACAACTGGCGCTGGCATATGTACGACACCGTCAAGGGGTCGGACTGGCTCGGCGACCAGGACGCGATCGAATACATGTGCCGCAACGCCGTGCCGGCGGTGATCGAGCTCGAGCATTTCGGCGTGCCGTTCTCGCGCACCGAGTCGGGCTCGATCTATCAGCGTCCGTTCGGCGGCCACATGATGGACTATGGCGACGGCGCACCGGCCAACCGCGCCTGCGCCGCCGCCGACCGCACCGGCCACGCGATCCTCCATACGCTCTACCAGCAGTCGCTCAAGAACAACGCCGAGTTCTTCATCGAGTATTTCGCGCTCGACCTGATCATGGACAGCGACGGCGTCTGCCGCGGCGTGCTGGCGTGGAATCTGATGGACGGCACGCTGCACCGCTTCCGCGCGCATATGGTGATCCTCGCCACCGGCGGGTACGGCCGCACCTATCTCACCTGCACCTCGGCGCATACCTGCACCGGCGACGGCAACGCGATGGTGCTGCGCGCCGGGCTGCCGCTGCAGGACATGGAATTTATCCAGTTCCACCCGACCGGCATCTACGGCGCCGGCTGCCTCATCACCGAAGGTGCGCGCGGCGAAGGCGGCTACGTCACCAACAGCGAGGGCGAGCGCTTCATGGAGCGCTATGCGCCGCACGCCAAGGATTTGGCCTCGCGCGACGTCGTCAGCCGGGCGATGACGATCGAGATTCGGGAGGGGCGCGGCTGCGGCCCGGAAAAGGACCACATCCTGCTGCATCTCGAGCACCTCGACCCCAAGGTGCTTCACCAGCGCCTGCCGGGCATCTCGGAAACCGCCAAAATCTTCGCCAATGTCGACGTGACGCGCGAGCCGATCCCGATCCTGCCGACCGTGCATTACGACATGGGCGGGGTGCCGACCAACTACCGCGGCGAGGTGCTGCGCCCGACGGCGAGCGAGCCGGACGCGGTCTGCCCCGGGCTGATGGCGATCGGCGAAGGCGCTTGCGTGTCGGTGCACGGCGCCAACCGGCTCGGCTGCAACTCGCTGCTCGACATCGTCGTCTTCGGCCGCGCCGCGGCGCAGCGCGCGGCCGAGCTGGTGCGGCCGGGGGCCTCGCACCCGCCGCTCGCCAACGGCATCGAGGCCTCGCTCGACCGGTTCGATGCGGTGCGCCATTCGACCGGCCCGCGCAAGACCGGCTCGATCCGCACCGAGATGCAGCGCATCATGCAAGACAATTGCGCGGTGTTCCGCACCGCCGACGTACTGCGCGAAGGCGTCGACAAGATCGACACCGCGGCGCGCGCCTACGCCGATCTCGGCATCGCCGACCGCTCGCTGATCTGGAACAGCGACCTCGTCGAGGCGCTCGAACTGCAGAACCTGCTGGAGCAGGCGGTGGTGACGCTGCACTCGGCCAATGCACGCCGGGAAAGCCGCGGCGCTCACGCGCGCGAGGACTTTCCCGACCGCGACGACGTGAATTGGCTAAAACACACCCTCGCCTGGCTCGATGGGGGCGCCGACGTCAAGCTCGGCTATCGCCCGGTGCACATGAACCCGCTGTCGAACGAGGTGAAGTCCATCCCGCCCAAGGCCCGGGTGTATTAGATGGCCGAATTCACGCTTCCCGCCAATTCCAAGATCGGCGCCGGCAAGACCCATCCTGCCCCGCCGAACGCGCAACAGCCGCGGCGTTTCCGCATCTACCGCTGGAGCCCGGACAGCGGCGCGAACCCGGCGATCGACACCTACACGGTCGATCTCGCCGATTGCGCCCCGATGGTTCTCGACGCGCTGATCAAGATCAAGAACGAGGTCGACACCACGCTGACCTTCCGCCGCTCGTGCCGCGAGGGGATTTGCGGCTCGTGCGCGATGAACATCGACGGCACCAACACGCTCGCCTGCCTGAAGGCGATCGACGACATCAAGGGCGACGTCAAGATCTACCCGCTGCCGCATATGCCGGTGGTCAAGGACCTCGTTCCCGACCTCGACCATGCCTACGCCCAACTGCACTCGATCCAGCCCTGGCTGCAGGCCGACAGCCCGCCGCCGCCCGACAAGGAGCGTCCGCAATCCGAAGAGGAGCGCGCCAAGCTGGACGGGTTGTGGGAATGCATCCTGTGCTTCTGCTGCACCACCGCGTGCCCGAGCTACTGGTGGAACGGCGAGCGCTATCTCGGCCCGGCGATTTTGCTGCAGGCCTATCGTTGGCTCGCCGATAGCCGCGACGAAAAAACCGGCGAGCGCCTCGATATGCTCGAAGACCCCTTCAAGCTCTACCGCTGCCACACGATCATGAACTGCACCCGCACCTGCCCGAAAAACCTCAACCCGGGAAAGGCGATCGCCGAGATCAAGAAGATGATGGTGGCGCGGCGCTAATGCTTGCTTGCGGCCTCGCGGCCGAGACGTGCGGAGTTTGCAATTAAGGGATGCCAAGGCGTCGCTATCTGCCGTCGTCGACGCGGCGGAGCGCGGTGAAGCGACGACGATTACCAAGCACGGCAGGCCGGCAGCAGTCGTGGTCCCAGTCAGCGACGCGCGCCGGCTTTATTCATCGAAACGGCCAAGCCTCATCTCCCTGTTGATGGCGCTGCCTCACCCGCTTGAGACGTCGCGCGATCCTCTCCCGTGCGCGGAGCCGATCTGAGCGGCTGGCTGACACCAACATTCTCAGCGCCTTCGCGCCGGGGCGACCGTCTCTCGCGGCGGAAGCGGTCAAATGGTTCGAGGATAGAAATGACGAATTGTTCCTTTCCGCCATAGCCGTCACCGAGATAGACGCGGGGATCGCCAAGGTCAGGCGTGCCGGCTCTTTGAAGCGGAACAATTGCGGGCTTGGTTCGAAAGCATTCTCAATCATTATGGAGACCGGGTGCTGGCTTTCGATCTCACCCACATCGCGGGTGAGATGAGCGATGCCGCCGAGGCTATCGGCCGCCATCCGGGGTTCGCCGACATCGCTACCGCTTCGATCGCCAAGTCGCGCGGGCTTGTCGTCCTGACCGCCAACCGGCGCCATTTCGATCCTCTCGGGATCGATACGCTGAACCCACTTTAGTAGCGATCACAATGGCAATGGCCGGATTGCCCGCGTAGCATATCCGGGCGCATGCGGCGTGCTTAAGGAGGACATCCATGGCGGCTGACGGCAGGCTTCACGGCAAGGTCGCGGTGGTGACTGGCGCGTCGAGCGGCATCGGCGCGGCCAGCGCGCGGCTCTTCGCCGAGGCGGGAGCCAGGGTCGTCATCGGCTACAACCGGGGCCTCGACCGCGCCAAGGCGGTCGCCGCCGCTTTGCAGGGCAGTGGCCACAAGGCGATGCGCCTGCCGCTCGAGAACACCGCCGAGATCAACAAGGCGGCCGCGGCGGTGAAGGCGGAGTTCGGCCGCTGCGACATCCTCGTCAACTCCGCCGGTTTCACCCGCATGGTGGCGCACCACGATCTGGAAGCGCTCGACGACGATCTGATCGACCAGGTGCTGACCGCCAATGTGCGCGGACCCTTCGCGACGATCCGCGCCTTCGCCCCGCTGCTCAAGGCCTCGGGCGACGGCGTCATCGTCAACATCTCGTCGGGCGCGGCGACCGCCGGCACCGGCAGCTCGATCATCTACGGCGCCTCGAAAGCCGCGCTCAACACGATGAGCATGGCGCTGGCCCGGGTGCTCGGCCCCGAGATCCGCGTCGTCGTCGTCGCGCCCGGCATGGTCCATACCGGCTTCGTCCCCGGCCGCACCGAGGAGATGATGGCGAAGGCGGCGATGGCGACGCCGTTGCAGCGCGCGATCG
>Ga0209483_1002354_pt1 | contig 13328 bp, 10 predicted proteins | sample NGEPerA_FD_184508 | JGI IMG/M metagenome (GOLD analysis project Ga0209483, IMG submission 184508) | Arctic peat soil microbial communities from the Barrow Environmental Observatory site, Barrow, Alaska, USA - NGEE PermafrostL2-A... | ecosystem: Environmental > Terrestrial > Soil > Wetlands >... | reverse complement strand
CCCGGCTGGCTCACCCTCTGGCGCGGATGGAATGACCTTCACCTGATGGTCATGGGCGCGCGGGCGGCTGGACTGAAAAAATGTGACGAAAGATGAGGCGTCTCGCCCGTGCGCGGTGCTTTGAGATTGGGAATATCGTGATTCCTCGACCACCGCGCCATCGGCAGGGGCGAGACGCCCGTGATACGTTAACGGCCAATGTGTATGACCCTTCCGGTCGGCAAACTGAAAACTTCACTGGAGTTATCACATGCGATTTCGATTTACTGTTTTGCCCCTGGCGTTGCTGTGCGCGACTGCATGTTTTGGCGCGAATGAACCCGGCCTCCCCGCTGGGGTGAAGGCCCAGCGAAACATACAGTATGTCCCCGGCGGCGACGCCGCTCAATCCTTGGACCTTTATCTCCCCGAGAAAACCAGCGACAAGCCGTTGCCGCTGGTGGTTTGGATTCACGGCGGCGGTTGGATGGGCGGCAGCAAGGCGGGATGCCCGGCTCTGTACCTGGTGCCCAAGGGCTACGCCGCGGCCAGCGTGGAATATCGCTTCAGCCAGAAGGCCCTCTTCCCGGCGCAAATCCAGGACTGCCAGGCGGCCATCCGCTGGCTGCGCGCCAACAGCAAAAAATATAATATTGATCCCGATCACATCGGCGTCTGGGGCGAATCGGCCGGCGGGCATTTGGTCGCGCTCCTGGAAACGGCCGGCGGGAAAAAAGCGTTCGCCCCCATCGGCGGAAATGAAGCACAGTCCGACCGCGTGCAGGCGGTCTGCGACTGGTATGGGCCCACCGATTTTAATACCGTGATGCAACAGGCCGCCGACGACAAAAACGCCAAAAGTGTGATCAAATTTAATACGCCCGATGATCCGTATTCCGATCTGATCGGCGTCAAGCTCGGAGACGACAAGGAGAAAGGCGACGCCGTCAGCCCCGTGCATTATGTCGGCAAGGGTGACCCGCCAATCCTCATCATGCACGGAACCAAAGACACGCTCGTCCCGCTGGCACAAAGCCAGGAATTCGTGAAGGCGTTGAAAAAAGCCGGAGTGGACGTACTGCTCCAAAAATTCCCCGGGGCTGGCCACGGCGGCCCCGCCTTCCATCAGCCAGCCGCGCGAAAACTCATCAAGGCCTTCTTCGATAAGCACCTCAAGGGAATGGATGTGAAAGTGGAGTTGCTCGCGGATTCGCCGGGCAGCGCCAGTCCCGCGTCCGCCCGCTGAGCGCACGCGCGGCTCCCGACCCAACAGGGAAGGCCGCCACGAATCCGCACGAATGGACACGAATGAAGACAAACCATTCCGTCAGTCTCGGAAATACGACCCGCGCCGAGTCTGTCCACGACGGAAAGATCAACCGCAGAGACGCGGAGACGCGGAGAAGTGCTCGGAGATCGGCAGCGATTCCGGCAATACAACAATTCAGATTTGGAATTTTGGTTGTTACATGAAGTCCGTGGAACCCCGTCTGCGCCTCTGCGTCTCTGCGTCTCCGCGGTGAATTCTTCTGGTCGCGGCCACTCACCCGTGGATTTTCGGGGGAGAAGACTTTCACGGCTGCTGCGCCCTGCTCGTCTTGACGGGTGAATGAATGGGTAGGACATGCGAGCCGGCGGGGTTGAAGATGCCGGGGCGCATGAGCAGGACCAGGGCCGTGATGATGGCGCTGGTCAGCATGCCCGAGGCGATGGGCCAGCCGGCATCGAAGGTGGAGCGGAACGTCGCCGCGGCGCGGGCGGTCCAATGGGCGGCGGCGGTGCGAGCGAGGGCGCGCATGCCGCTGACCATCGCCATCTTTCCCAGTTCGTGTATGAGCGATGCCGACGCCGATTCAAGGCCGTGGCGGGCGAACAGGCCGGCCAGCAGGCTGGGGGCGATGTCGATGCCGCGCCGGCGCATTTCGCGGCGCAAAAGATCGACGGCCAATTTCATTCGCCGGGAGAGCGTGGCGGCGGAGGTGTTGGCCGCGGTGGCCAGGTCCTGCTGGGCCGCGCCGCGAAGGAAATGGCGCACGAGAAGGTCGCGCGAGTCTTCCGGCAACGCCGTCAGGGCCTCGTCGATATGGGGAGAAACGTCTGCCCAGCGCGGGCCGCTGTCATCGGGGACGGATCCGTCGGCCTCGACGCGGTCCACCGCCGCCTGCGCCTCGCGGCGGCGCCGGGCCGTGTCGCTGCGGCGTTCGTCCACGGCCAACCGTGTCGCGGCACGGTGCAGCCACCCCCCCAAAGACTGGCTGACCGACGCCGGCCGGGTCATCAACTTGTAAAACGTCTCCTGCGAAATTTCCTCGGCCCGGGCCCGGTCGCCGACGATCCGTCGGCAGATGGAAAAGACCATCCCCGCATACCGCCGCACGATCTCTGAAAACGCCGCCTGGTCGCCCTCCTCGAAGCGGCGCAGCAAAGCCAGATCTGTCTCGGCAACCGGCATGGAAGGCTCCTCAGGAACAAGGACGGAGCGGATTATACCACTTTCGCGGAAAATCCGGGATGAATGCAGAATCGGCTCCGATGTACAAACCCGATGGGAGCGCTCGCCACAGTCCCGGCGCCGATGCCGGTAATCGAGGAATTGCGATATTTGGAATCTCAAAGCACCATGTAAGAGTAAGATCGAGACGCGCGTGATACAAGACGTGCCGGCGATCTGTTGGCGTGACACGGGCGTCCCGCCCGTGCCAGGCGCGCAGAAAGTGCGAGAACTGATGTCTCGTGAAGCTCCATGACAACATGCACGGGCGGGACGCCCGTGTCACCTTGGGGGTTCCTGCTCGAGCCTCACGTTGACGCTTTTGACACCGAAGGGAACACGAATGCGAGCCTGTCGGATTATTGTCTTTCTTGTTGGCGCCTTGGGCGCGGCATGTTCCGCGTATGCCGGCGACTGGCCGATGTGGGGGCATGATCCTTCGCGGAACATGGTTTCGGACGAAAAGAACCTGCCCATCAGCGCGGATGCCGGCAAGGCCAAAGACGACGGCGGCCCGACCGATCCGGCCACCACTAAAAACGTGAAGTGGGTGGCGAAGCTGGGCTCGGCTTCCTATGGCAACTGCACCGTGGCCGCCGGGCGCGTTTTCGTCGGAACCAACAACGATCCGCCGCGCGATGCAAAGTATGCCGGCGATTATGGCATCCTCCTTTGTCTCGACGAGCAAACCGGCAGGATGCTTTGGCAGTTGGCAATTCCCAAGCTGGCCAGCGGGGAGATTAACGATTTCCCCAAGGTCGGGCTTTGCTCATCGCCCACGGTCGATGGGGATCATGTTTACATCGTCACCAATCGTTGCGAAGTGCTCTGCCTGGACGTACATGGGCAGGTAAATGGCAAAAACCGCGGCCCGTTTACGCAGGAGGCGCAATACACCGCCGGCCCCGGCAAGTCTCCAATAGCGCAGGGGCCGTCGGATGGCGACATCATCTGGCGCTATGACATGCGCGACGAGCTGGGCGCGTTCCCGCGCAATCAGACCAGCAGTTCGGTGCTGGTCGTCGGCGAAAAACTTTTCGTCAACACGTCCAATTGAGTGGATTGGACCAACAAGCACCTGCCGGCCCCCGACTGCCCCGCCCTGATCTGCCTCGACAAAAACACCGGCAAACTATTGGGCGTTGAACGATCGGGAATCAGCCGGCGCACGCATATGTGCAACTGGTCCAGCCCCGCATATGGCGTTATCGGAGGAAAGCCGACCGTGGTATTCGGCGGCGGGGATGGATGGTGCTACGGACTTGATGCCGGGTTTGTAAAATCGCGGGAACAGCCAAGCCGACCGAGACTAGCCGTGCCCGGCGCGCCGCCGCCCGATGTGCCGACGCTGACGGAGCTTTGGCGTTTTGATTGCAACCCGCCCGAGCGGCATATGAAGGCGGGAAAGCCGCTGAAATATGGATCGCCGGATGGGCCCAATGATGTCATCTCGACGCCGGTGATCAGCAATAACCGGGTGTACGTCGCAACCGGCCAGGATCCCGAGCAAGGTGATGCCCCGGGCGCGATGAACTGCATCGATCCCACCCGCGGCGCCGGCGACATTTCGCAAGCCGGCCGTGTGTGGACCAACGGCGGCATCGGCCGCTCGATCTCGACGGCAGCCGTCGCCAACGGCCTGGTTTACATCGCCGAAACCACCGGCATCGTGCATTGCCTGGACGCCGGCACGGGCAAGGAATACTGGAACCACGACACCGAAGGTCACATCTGGGGATCCACTTTGCTGGCGGACGGCAAACTGTATTTCGGCAACGAGAATGGCGTGCTGAGCGTGCTGGCGGCGGGAAAGCAAAAACAGGTGATCGGGACGATCGACCTGAAGGAGGCGATTTTCTCAACGCCAGTCGCGGCGAACGGCGTGTTGTTCGCGGGAACGGGATCGAACTTGTATGCGATAAGGAAATAAGCCGCGAAAAGCGATTCGGCGGCAGTCCCACGCGGGTGCCGGCACGGAGCCCGTCACCGTATCACGGGCGTCCCGCCCGTGCATGGTGCGTCGAGTCGGGAACACCGTAGTTCCTCTACTACCGCGCCATCCGCACGGGCGAGACGCCCGTGATACGGCGGCGGGCTTTTCCCCATGTCAACACTGCTTGAATCCTTCGTGCCTTCGTGTCTTCGTGGTCAATTATACATTTTCCGGGTTAATCGTTTTCCCCGGCATTGCGAAACTTGTAGCCAAATCCGCGTACGGTCTCGATGTGGGCGGCTCCCGGGCCCAACTTCCTGCGAATGGCGGTGATGTGCACGTCCACCGTCCGGTCAAACACCGCCTGATCGTTATTCAGGGCGGCATCAATGATCTCGTCGCGGCTGAATACCCGGCCTGGCCGCCCGGCAAGAAATTGCAGAATCTTGAATTCCGTGGCGGTGAGCGGCACGCGCTCGCCGCGGAACAGCACTTCGTGGCCGTGCAGGTCGATGGCCAGATCCCCGTTGCGGATCACCTGCGGCGCCTCGGCCTGCGAGGCGGCCCGCCGTAGCACCGCCTTTACCCGCGCCACGACTTCGCGCGGGCTGAAGGGCTTGGTGATGTAATCGTCGGCGCCCAGCTCAAGCCCCACGATCCGGTCGGCTTCGGTGGCCTTGGCAGTGAGCATGATGATGGGCATTCGGCTGGCCTTGGGATCGGACCGCAGCCGCTGGCAAACCTGCAAGCCGTCGATGCCCGGCATCATCAGATCGAGCACCACCAGATCGGGCCGATGCTTCGTCGCCACCTCCAGCCCGCTCTGCCCATCGTGGGCCGCGATGACGTCGTAACCCTCCCGCTCCAGGTTGTACTGAAGCATCTCGATCAAATCCTTCTCGTCGTCGATAACCAGGATGGTGCCTTTGCGCATGGTGGTTGCCTTGGTGCGAGTGCCTTGAAGTTCTAATAGAGTCTGCATGGTGTGAGTTGATGGCCGTTTTAGGTCGGCCATTCCTTATGTTGCCGCGCCATTTCCGTTGACAATGAGGTTTGTGGAAGAGGCTGCCGCGGGTTGCGTCGGCGCGCCGTCGCCCCCGCCCGCCGCGTCCGCCGGCACGGCGCCGCCGTGGCTGCGATGCGGCTTGGAATGGCGGATGTCACGCCCGTGGATCCAGTAAATCACTTCCTCGGCGATGTTGGTGGCGTGGTCGCCGATGCGCTCGAGGTTTCGGGCCATCAGGATCAACGACAGGCACTGCTGGATCGTGCGCGGATCGGCCATCATGTGCGTGAGCAGGATGCGGAAGATCTGGTCGCGGAACGCGTCCACCTGGTCCTCCTGCTGGAGGACTTCGTCGGCCAGTTGGCAATCGCGCCCGGCCATCGCCGCCAGACTGCTATGCACGATCTTCCGCACCACGCCCGCCATGATTGGCAGATCGACCAGCGGCTGTAGGGGCAGCCCCTCCAACGCGTAATGCGCGTTTTGCACAATATTGATCGCCTGATCGGCAATCCGCTCCAGCTCTCCGCCGATGCGCGACGCCATGAACAAAAACCGGGCATCGCCGGCGACCGGCTGCTGTAGCGTCGTCAGCTTCACCGCCCTGTCATCCACCTCCACCTGGAACGCATTCACCTCCCCCTCGCGGGCATACACCTCCATCGCCAGTGATTCGTTTCGCTCCGTGTAGGCGCGAATGGCGGTGTGAATCATCGACTCGGCGATCGAGCCCATCATGATGATCCGCTTGAACAGTTCGTCGAGTTGTTCGTCGAAATGACGCATTGGTTGGTCCGTTGTCAGTTGTGGGTTGTCAGTTGTAGGTAGCTGATCTTTTGTAATGCCTCACGCGATTGCAACGCAGCGCGCTTATCGCGGAATAGGCCCGCCAACGTATCACGGGCGTCTCGCCCGTGCCGATGGCGTGGCAGTCGAGGAATTACGATATTGCCAATCGCATAGCACCCTGCACGGGCGGGACGCCCGTGATACAACGAGGTCACTCGACGACGAAATTCATGGAACGCCGCGGCATATGTGGAAGTGTCACGGTTTCTTTGGCCGCACTATCCGAATCGGCCCGTGACGTAGGCCTCCGTTTCCTTTAGATGCGGGTTGAGGAACAGGGTGTTGGTGGGGCCGTATTCGACGAGGCGGCCCAGGTACATGAAGGCGGTGTAGTCGCTGCATCGGGCGGCCTGCTGCATGTTATGAGTAACGATCACCACGGTATATCTGCCACGCAGCTCGTAAATGAGTTCCTCGATCTTGGCGGTGGCGATGGGGTCGAGCGCCGAGCAAGGCTCGTCCATCAACAGCACTTCGGGATCGGCGGCGATGGCGCGGGCGATGCACAGCCGTTGTTGCTGGCCGCCGCTCATGCCCAATGCGCTGGAGTGCAGGCGGTCCTTCACCTCGTCCCACAGGGCGGCGGCGCGGAGGGATTTTTCGCAGATTTCCTCGAGTACCCGCCGATTCCGCTCGCCGGAAATGCGCAGCGCGTAGACTACGTTCTCGAAGATCGACATCGGGAACGGATTGGATTTCTGAAAGACCATGCCCATGCGCTTGCGCAGCCGGATGACGTCCACCCGCCGGTCGTGAATGTCCTGGTCGTGAAAGCGGATGGAGCCTTCCGTTCGCACGCTTTCGATCAGGTCATTGAGGCGGTTGAAGCTGCGCAGGAGGGTGGACTTGCCGCAGCCCGATGGGCCGATGAGTGCCGTCACTTTGTGGGCCGGGATGTTCATAGTGATGCCGTGCAGCGCGCGGGACTTGCCGTAGGAGAGCCGAAAATTTTCGACGCTCAGTACGTGCTGCTCGGCGGCCAGTTCGGAATGGATTTCAGCGGCTTGATCCGCGCGCGGCGTCGCCGTCTGCCCGCCGGCGCGAGGATTTCCATTGCCCATCAAACGGCCCGAAGCAGGCACGACCGCCGAGCCAGGTTCGATCGACCGGATAACCGGGGTCGTCACCGGAATCGTCGTGGGGCCGGGCTGAATGGGCCGGACCGACGGGTCCGCCGACATCCGCCGCGCTGTTCTTTCTGTCGTTTCCACCATGAGCATGCCTCGATACATTTCGTGATAAATGTAACATTGTGACACGGGCGTCCCGCCCGTGCTTTGGGCGCGGAATTCCGAAAATCTGAGCATCCGCGATACCAGCCAACCCGCACGGGCGAGACGCCCGTGTCACGAAAAAACTGTCGATCTCCTTCACTGCCGGTCGGCTGGCCGTTTGGCTATCGTCGCGGGTGCCTCCCTCGCAACAGTGGGCTTGCGGCAAGTCGGACCATCAGGTTCAGCACGAAAATCAGCAGGAGCAGGACCAAAATCCCCGCCCAGGCCTGGCGATTCTCCTCCTTGTACGGCTCCATCGCCTTGCGATAAATCTGCACGGTCAACGATGGAAACGGATGGTTCGGATTTGTTTCGATGAATCGGCTGCCCAGTGCCGTGAAGAGCAACGGCGCGGTTTCGCCAGCGACGCGGGCGATCGCGAGCATCACGCCGGTGATCACGCTGCCCGTGGCGGCGGGCAGCACGACTTTCAGGATCGTGCGCGCCTTGGTCGCGCCCAGCGCCACCGATGCCTCCCGATAGCTGCGCGGAACCAGCAGCAGCATTTCCTCGGTCGTGCGCGCCACCAGCGGAATCATGATGAACGCGAGTGCGACGGCTCCCGCCCAGCCATTGTAATGATGGCTCAGGGGCACCACGAGCAGTTCATATCCGAGAATCCCGACCACGATGCTCGGCACCCCGGTCAATACGTCGGCGATAAATCGAACCGGGCTGGCCATCCAGGAGTTGCTGCTGTACTCGGCCAGATAAACGCCGGCCAGCAATCCGATGGGAATGCCGACGGCGCTGGCGAGGCCGATGAGGATCGCGGTGCCGACGATTCCATTGAGCATACCGCCCGGATATCCCACGCCGCCCGGCGGCACCGGGGCCTGGGTAAAGAACGCGACATCCACCGATTTGTACCCGATGGAAATCAGATAGCCGACCACCAGCCCCAACGCCGCGAGAATCGCGCCGGTGGACAAAACGCACAGGCCGAACATAATCGTACTTTTCCCTCGCGAATAGGCGTCGTAAGCGGTGAGCTCCATGCCTATGCCCCTCCCGCGCGCGAGTGACGGCCCACGACCAAATATCGGGCGACGACATTAAACGCCAGCGACATCATCAGCAGGATCAGCGCGACTTCGATGAGTGCCGAGCGGTGCATGTCGGTGCTGGCCTCGGCAAATTCGTTGGCGATCAGGCTCGACATCGTTTGTGCCGATCGGAAAATCGAGGAATGAATCTGGATCGCGTTGCCAATGACCATCGCCACCGCCATTGTCTCCCCCGCCGCGCGGGCCAGGCCCAGCATGACGGCTCCGAATAATCCGCTGCGGCCATAGCGGAGCATCGCCCACGAGCTTTGCCACCACGTCGCCCCCAGCGCCTGCGTTCCCTCGATCTGAACGCGCGGCACCGAACGGAGTACATCGCGGCTGATGGCGGTGATGATCGGCAGGATCATGATCGCCAGGATCAATCCCGCATTGAACATATCCCGCCCGATCGGCTGGCCGTCCGTATGCAAAAACCGGAGGAACGGCACATGGCCGAAAAAGTTATTCAGCGGCGGCTCGAGATGATTCTGCAGGAACGGAGCGACGACGAACAATCCCCAGATGCCATACGCGATGCTGGGAATCGCCGCCAAAAACTCGATCAGAAACGAAATAATCGAGATGGACGCTGTGAGCCATGGGCCAATCCGCACCAGGAACAGCGCCGCCCCCAGGCTCACCGGCACCGCGAACAGCAACGCCAGCGCGGAGCTGACGACCGTGCCATAGATGACCGGCAGCGCGCCGAACACGCCGGGCACGGTCTTTTTGATGACTTCCCCATCCTCATCGTGAACCAGGAAGCCGGTGCGCGGGTCGCGCTTTTGCGCTTCATGCTCCGGGCTCCAGCGCGTGGTGCGCAGGAATCCGGCCCCGAAGCCGCGGATACTGGGCACGGCGGCAATGGCCAGCACGGGAACCAGCGTCGCCAACATCAGCAGCACGATTCCCGCGCTGCCGCGAGCGAGCAGGGCCAGATAAAAATCACCGCCCAGCGTGTTGCCGGTTGCCCTGAAGATACCCCCCTGCCGGGCCGGCGTGCCGCCGATCCCGCCAACCAGGCCGGTCAGCGGATCGGGGATTCGAGAATCGAAGGATGAGATGGACATGAGGCGCCCTATCTTGCCGTCGCGACCGGCTTTCCATCGAGAGTCAGCGAATCCAGCGCTTGCCGCACTTTTTTCTGCACGCCTGGGCTGAGCGGCGCGTAGTCGAGTTGCTCGGCCATTTTCTCGCCATCAGTCGTCGCCCACCGCAGAAATTGCACGAGCGCCTGGGCCTTGCGCTGGTCCTTGAGAATGCCAAGGTCCTTGTGCACGATGATGTAGGTGAAGGATGAAATCGGGTATGCCTTGGCGCCCGGCTGGTTCCAGATGTCGGCGGCCAGGATGTTGCTCTTCATGTTGCCCACCGCGCCCTCGCCGGCCATCGATACGCTTTCGCCGGTGGGCCTCACGAAATTTCCGTCCTTATTTTTCAGAACGGCATACGGAATCCTGTTTTGCAGGGCGTAGGCGAGTTCGACGTATCCGATCGCTCCGCGCGTCTGCTGAACGATCTGTGTCACGCCGGCGTTTTGCGGGCCGCCGCTGCCGAGCGGCCATTCGACGGTCTTGCCCGATCCGATCGTCCCGTTGAATTCCGCGCTTTGCCCGCACAGGTAATTGGTCCAGATGTAATTGGTGCCGCTGCCGTCGGTGCGGTAGACAGGCGTGATGGGAAGATTTGGGAGATTCGTGCCCGGATTGAGCGCGGTGATCTTTGGATCGTGCCAGGTCTTGATGGCGCCCAGATACATGCCGGCCAGAGTGGGGCCATCGAGCTTGAGTTCCCCCTTATAGCCCGGCAGATTGTAAGCCACCACGACCGCGCCCGCGACGGTGGGAATCTCAACGAGGCTTGGCGCGCCGCCGGCCTTGGCCAGTTCCTTCTTGGACAAGGGCGCGTCGGAGCCGGCGAAATCGAACGTCTTGTCGGTGATGCCCTTAATCCCGCCGCCCGAGCCGATCTCCTGGTAATCGATCTTCACCTCCGGGTGAAGCCGCTGGTATTCCGTGACCCAGCGCTGGTAGATTGGCGCGGGAAATGTGGCTCCGCCGCCTTGCAGACGAACATCCTGGGCGAACGCGCCCGCACCAAGACCCAGAAGTACCGTCACAGATGCCGCTATTGTTTTTGCTCGAATCATTCGTTCTCCTTGTTTGTGATGGATAGGGAATATCCCATGCGCATTTGCGGCCAATCCGCGTCGTGTTAAGGAAGGATTAAGGTCGCGGGGCCGAATTGCAGCAGGAAGGAAACCGGCTCGTGCCTCGTAGGGCTCGCTGTAGGGTTCGCTTCAGCGAACGCGGTTTCGGCGAATTATCGAAACGGCCTGTTTCAGCCGTGCCTTCGTGCCGCGTTCGCTGAAGCGAACCCTACAATGCTGGCTTGGCTATCATTGAAGGCGCCATTTTAACCACGCCGCCGGGCCACGTTCGACGAAGCGAACAATACGATAGGAATGCCGCATGTTTCCACGTTCTTACATCCTTGCTCTCCTGGTTGTTTTCCTGGTGCGCACGCCATGCGTCCGCGCTGACGAAGGCATGTGGCTATTCAACAATCCGCCGCGCGAGTTGCTGAAGAAGACGCACGGCTTCGACGCGACGGACGCGTGGCTCGATCATCTGATGCACTCGGCGGTGCGCTTGAACAGCGGCGGGTCGGGATCATTCGTCTCGGCTGATGGACTGGTAATGACCAACCATCACGTCGGCGCCAGCGCACTGCAAAAACTTTCGACGCCCGCGCATGACCTGCTGGCGGATGGCTTTTTCGCCAAAACCCGCACGCAAGAACTAAAGTGCCCCGATATGGAGTTGAACGTGCTGGTTAACATCCAGGACGTAACACAGCGGGTGAATGCGGCGGTGAAGCAAGGGACAAGCACCGCCGCCGCGCAAATCGCCCGCCGGGCCATCATGAACACCATCGAGCAGGAATCGCTCAAAGCCACCGGCTTGCGCAGTGACGTGGTGACGCTCTATGAGGGCGGCCAGTACCAGCTTTACCGCTATAAAAAATACACTGACGTGCGGCTGGTCTTCGCCCCCGAAAAGGAGATCGCCTTCTTCGGGGGCGATCCCGACAATTTCGAATACCCCCGCTACGATCTGGACATCTGCTTTTTTCGCGCATACGAAAACGACCGCCCCGCGAAGATCAAGCATTGGCTCAAATGGAGCGCGGCGGGCCCGAAAGAGGGGGAATTGGTCTTCGTCGCCGGGCATCCCGGACATACGGATCGCCTGAACACCGTGGCCGATCTGGAGTTTCTGCGCGATTGGGCCGTGCCCGAATCGTTGGATCGGCTTCGGCGGCGCGAGGTGCTTTTGCGGACGTACAGCGAACGCCGCGCCGAAAACGCGCGCCGCGCCCAGCGCGAATTGTTTGGCGTGCAGAATGGCCGCAAGGCTTTGCTTGGCCGCCTTGCGGCGCTACAGGATCCCGCCGTCATGCACGCCAGGGAGCGGGAAGAGAAGGCGCTACGCGGCCACGCCGGAAACGCTGGCGCGCAATCGTGGGACCAGGTCGCGGGCGCACTGAAAATCGAGCGCCAAATTTCCGTGGACCTGCACATGTGGGAAGGGGCCGGCGCGTTTCAGGCAAAGCTCTTTGGCATCGCGCGGCAAATCGTGCGATTGGCCGACGAATCCGAAAAATCCAACGCCACGCGGCTCCGTGAATACCGCGAGTCCAATCTCGATTCCCTTAAGCAGCAGTTATTTTCCAGCGCCCCGATCTACACCGACCTTGAGGCGCTCAAACTTGCCGATTCCCTGTCGCTGATGGTCGAGAAAAAAGGCGAGGACGATCCGCTGGTGCTGACGGTGCTCGACGGCAAATCCCCGCGCGATCGCGCCGCCGATCTGATCCTCCATTGCAAATTGGCGGACGTCGCGCTTCGCCACAAGCTGGTTGACGGAGGCCGCGCGGCGGTCAGCGCATCGGATGATCCGATGATCCGCCTGGCCCGGCAGGTGGATGAGCCGGCCCGCGCGCTGCACGAGGTCTTCGAGCAGCAGGTGGATGAGCCGATGCGGCAGGCGTACGCGCGCATCGCCGACGCCCGCTTCCAAATCACCGGCACCGCGACCTACCCCGACGCCACCTTCACCCTGCGCCTGGCGTTCGGAACGGTGAACGGCTACGGGTCGGGCGAACAGCACATCGCGCCATTCACCACGATCGCCGGCGCGTACCCGCACGCCGCCGAAAATGGAAACATCGCCCCGTTCGCGCTCCCTCAAAGCTGGATGGCGGCCAAAGACAAGTTGAGGCTTGACACGCCGCTCAATTTCATCTGCACCGCCGACATCATCGGCGGCAACTCCGGCAGCCCCGTCGTCAACCGCGCCGGTGAACTGGTCGGGATCATCTTCGACGGCAACATCGACTCCCTCGCCCTCGACTACGTTTATACCGACAAAACCGCCCGTGCCGTTTCAGTCGATTCCGCGGCGATTATCGAGGCGTTGCGGAAAGTCTATGGGGCCGGTGCGCTGGCCGATGAGCTGCAAAAACGGGGTTGACAGATAGTGAAACGCCGCGGGTGTCGGTTGATGCAGCCCGTCAACGTATCACGGGCGTCTCGCCTCATCTTTCGTCACATTTTTTCAGTCCAGCCGCCCGCGCGCCCATGACCATCAGGTGAAGGTCATTCCATCCGCGCCAGAGGGTGAGCCAGCCGGGTGGGCCGTCGGACTTGCGGTTTTGGTGGCCGCCCAGTCGGCCCAAGGCCATA
>Ga0209483_1002353_pt1 | contig 13345 bp, 23 predicted proteins | sample NGEPerA_FD_184508 | JGI IMG/M metagenome (GOLD analysis project Ga0209483, IMG submission 184508) | Arctic peat soil microbial communities from the Barrow Environmental Observatory site, Barrow, Alaska, USA - NGEE PermafrostL2-A... | ecosystem: Environmental > Terrestrial > Soil > Wetlands >... | reverse complement strand
GTTTCGATCTGGGGCATCGGCGAATATATTTTACCACTCTTATTACTATGAAAAAAATTCTCTATTTTGCGGGCGGCGCGGCGGTGATCTGGTTTCTTTTTTTACGGAAAAAGAGCGCGGCGCCGGTCGCGTCAGGTGCCGCAGGGTTCAATAACGAACTCGAATGACACGGGAATTATTTACTAAAAAAATTATGAAAGACGAAACACTCATCATCCTGGTAGCAGTCGGAATAGGATACTACCTTTACAGCAAAAGCAAAACGGCGGCGGCGGCGGCCGCGACACAGACAACGGTGGCCAACCCTGTGGGCACTATCGGCACGGACGTCACTACAGGAGTTGGGTTGGTTGGTGCCGTTGTCGGCGCATACGATCAATTTTTCAACGGCGCGGCAAGCAATGCCGGCAGCACGAATTCAAACAGCGGCACTGTCACGACGCCCTATAATTCCGGCAGCAGCGACAGTGCATATCTGGCCGGCCTAGGTTTCTAAAAAAATGAGCGCCACAAAATTACAACCAACCGGGCAGGCGCTCGCGGCAACGGTCGCGATTTTGCCGCGCGTTTCGAAAACGATCACCGTCCTGCTCCAGGCCGCAACATCATTGAACGGCCAGACGACTGCCGCAGAAGTGACGTTGACACAAGCTGGCGATCGCTTCTACGTGATAGCCACGTCCGCGCCGATTTCATTTCAACCGTTGCGCGCCGGAAACGTTGGTGCCACAAACAACTTTCAAAATGGCCAGGGCCAGACCGTGTCCCAAGGATTTGAACAGCTCACTGCCAAGAATTTCAACCCGTTTCCGATTGCCGCGCTGGTCTGGGTCGGCTTCGAAGATTTCATCAACGATCAGTTGATTCTCAACCAGACATCCACACCACAAGTCACCTATGCAACGCAGCCGATCGCTACCGGCGCGGCGGGTAACATTCAAATTCCGGATATCTCCGGGCAAGCGTTCACGGACATCAACGGCAAGGCATGGTATGCCATCGCACGCACCGCAATCGTCATCTCGAATATCGGATCCAATCCAATTTATTTGCAAAAATACGGTTCGACATCGGCCACTGCAAATGCTGTCCTGCAATGTCCGGCCGGACAGCCGATCGCGCACAACGCGTCCGGCAATTTCACGATCAGCGTCGGCGGTGCCGGCGTGCCGGCAATTGTCAGCGAAATATATTCCGCGATCGCCGCGTAAAAATTGTGTGGCTTTTAATTTTCAATATTTGTGTCCGACTCCGCTGCTCGTGTGGCGGAAGGGCAAGCCTGTCATCAATGAGACTGAGCGGATCGGCAACTCCATCGCACTCGCTGGCATGGTGGTCATTGATCCAGAATTTACAACGGCAACGGACGCATCCGTCAACGCGATCGCGCTTGCCGGCATGGTGGTCATTGCGCCGGAATTTACAACGATTTCAGATGATGTTGTCAACGCCGTGGCTCTGGCGGGCATGGTGGTCATTGCGCCTGAGCCGGAAGCCTTCAGCGACGCATCCAGCAACTCTATTGCGCTTGGCAGCATGGTGTTCTTCGATCCAGTCGCTTTACCGGAAACCGAATCGCAACAAAATAGCCTGGCATTAAAATCGCTTGTTTTCCCATGAAAAATATAACTGAAAAATTTGGCAGAGGAACCGAAACACAAGGCCGCGCACTCATCCAGGTCCGCGACGGCTCGACGAGCAAAGTCGTCCAAGAAGTCCGCTCTAAAAATCTGCTGTTCGACTCCGGCCTGGCGGCTCAGGCTAACGGCATCGGCTACGCAAGACTGATGCGACAGGTTAAGCTCGGCAGCGGATCGACCCAGCCCAATTCTTACTATGACGGATCGATCACGTTCACCCAGGTCGGCACGACGTTGACCGCCAGCGGAGTTTTTTTTACGTCAGCAATGATCGGCGGCGTGTTCAAGTGGAACACCGGCGGCACTGGCGGCGACGAGATGTATATCACCGCCGTTGGCAGTAGTGTATCGGCCACAGTCTCGCAGTCGGCCACGGTTGGCACCGGTGCGGCCGCGACTGTCTGGCAGGTTCAGCAGACCAGCCTGCAAACCGCGCTGCCAACGCTCGGATTCTTGACCAGTGCAACTTACGGCGTAGTTGCAACCGGAGCGAGCATCAGCGGGAACGTCTTGACGCTGATCCGCGAATTCGTTTTTCCGGTCGAGACTGTGAATTATACTGTCAACGAACTCGGTTACTGTAATCTCGAGGGAGGCGGCACTGTCTTGGGTCGGTTCGATATAAGCGGAACGCCCGTGACAGTTTCCACCTCGCAGTTTTTGGTGGTGACGCTCACTTTTACTTTCGCAGTTTCGCCGTCGGCGCCGGCCACCGTCGGGAACGTCGGGACTAACGTGGATACGTCCGGGACCGCGATGATAATGTGCTGGGATAACCAGTCGCTGCAAAACAATGGCAGCCAGGTTGATATCCAGTCGTCGGTAGCTGTTCATGATTTTTTGGACGGCTTCGGGCAACTTTCACTCGGTTTTTTGGCGGCGACACAGAGTCTGCCGGGTTCAATTCCAACTCCAACTCTCGTTAATGGACAGTGTAATACTGTGACCAATTTATCCACCATCTACCAAACTAACTCCGGGTCAATTGCGGCCGGAGCCGCGCAGACGGTCGTGAATTCCAGCGGCACCTGTTCACTCGGCGGCGCGTGTGCAGGCGGGAAGGCAGTCAATATTGCGGCAGTAACAATATCTTTTTCCATCACGACCGCCGGCCAGGTGGTCGAGGCACTGGTCTTCGGCGTGGAGCCAAACGGCGGCCAGGTGACTAATAATTTTGTTTTAAATCTGACTACTCCGGTCACGCTGCCGACCGGCACGCTGGCCGGCAGTTTCACTTTTACAAACACGTTCGGCCGCGAACTTTCCAACTGACAAAAAATGAAAATTGAAAATCCTCTTTTTGGTAAGGCAGACTTTCACGCCATACTTGGGACGTTTGGCGCCTCTTTTTCAATCGCGATCGCGCACGTGTCGGCGACGATGTCTTGCATAGCTGCGACCGCGACGGCCGTGTATATGACTTTCCGCGCGCTCAAGGAATTCTCAAAATACCGCGCGGCAAAGTTGCATGAAAAAATTCTCAATCAAACCGCCCAAAAAAAATGAAATTCCGATTCTTTTTTACGATTATATTTTTAGCGTCGTTGTGCGGCTGCGGCACAGTTCACGGAATCAAAAGCATGTTCACCGCGCCGCCGCCGGCAGTTGCCCAGGATGTTCAAATTGCGCCCGCGACTGCAAAGCCGCCCGGAGTTTTTTCGCGGTTCACCGCGCCGAAAAATTTGACGCCGCCCGCACCGACTATTTCCAGTCCTGCCCTGGTGACGGCGACGCCGGTTGAGACTATCCGCGCGACGATCAACTATGAGCTGCGTTTCATGTGGCTTGCCGCCGCGCTCCTGGCGATCGGCGCTGGCATCTGCGCCTACATGCAAAACTATTTCGTCGCGATCAAGCTCGGCTGCGCAGCTCTTGCTCTGCCGATCTGCGCCACGTTTTTCTCTCTATTTTGGGGTTGGATAATTGCTTGCAGTCTAGTCGGCGGCGCGGTATTTATATTTTTGCACTACAAAATGGTCCTGCTGCCGGCAATCGCGTCGGCTGCCGGCGTGCTAAAAAAAATATGATAAATCCAACTCCAAACCAGTCCCGCGCCATCGAAATATTAAACTGCATAGCTTTCCTTAAAACGCTCACTCCACAGCTTGACGCGCTCGCCAAAGACACCACACCGATGCCCGATGGTGTGGGCACCGTCGCAAGCGCAATTTCATTTGCCGCCGCTGAACTGGAAATGCCATGGCTGCAAATCGAAGAGGCTGGGCGATCTGTAAAATCGGTTGACGCGCCCGCGCCCACCGTTGACGCGCCCGCGCCCACCGCAGCCACGCCAGCGCCCACCGCAGCCGTGCGACAGAAAAACACAGTCAACGGCCGCGAAGTCGGTTGATTTATCGATATGGCCGCGCGAATTAGATGTTCTGAATGTTCAATGGTTTTTATGCGTTTTGGCAGCGGCGCGCGGAAAACATGCGGATCGGTTTGCACCAATGTCCGCAAAATCAGGAAGCAAAAAAAACGACGTGAAGCAAATCGAGCTTGACAAGAGTCCATTCACATGAGATCTTTCTCATGTGACCGCAATTAATAAACCTTGCCTGGCCGGTGCTTCACGCGCTCAAGCGCGGATTGTGGTCACTCTCAATTGCGCCGGCCAGGCGATTAAAAAATGAGTGACCTATGAAACATGAAATCGTCAGACACTTCGCCGGAAACTTTTCCCGGCATCAACCATTCCATCCACGCGACGGTGGGTTTTTCCACTGGGGAAATTCGCGCGAAGTAATCGTCGGATTTGGCCACGGCCATGGTGGCGGGCACGACGCAAACACCATCGGTATTTTCTTCATCGCCGGAATCGCCGTTTTTTTGCTGGCGGCAATTCTTTGGAGGAAAGCATGAAAAACCTCATATTTTTCGAGGCGGAAATCGGCGATAACGGCCTCAAATTCGAGGCGAGATATTCCGCAAACGGCAACGGCATTATTACCTTCATAACCCGGCATGGTGTGGATGATTCCTTTTTGCAAGATGCTGTGGAACTTCGGTTGCTTGGCGAGGCGGTCCGTGTTGCTGGATTAAAGGCCGTTGAAAACGAAAACGCGGCGTCTTTCGCCAAAAATATATGAAAAAACTACTGCAAAGAACTAATTCAGAGATCGAAGATCTCAGCGACGTGACCGGGCTGCGCGGCGACATGTCCGGGCTGCGCGGCGACATGACCGGGCTGCGCGGCACCGTGACCGGGCTGCGCGGCACCGTGACCGGGCTGCGCGGCGACGTGACCGGGCTGACCGGCACCGTGACCGGGCTGACCGGCACCGTGACCGGGCTGCGCGGCGACGTGACCGGGCTGCGCGGCATCGTGACCGGGCTGCGCGGCACCGTGACCGGGCTGCGCGGCAACGTGACCGGGCTGACCGGCGACGTGACCGGGCTGACCGGCGACGTGACCGGGCTGACCGGCAACGTGACCGGGCTGCACAGCGACGTGACCGGGCTGCGCGGCGACGTGACCGGGCTGACCGGCAACGTGTCCGGGCTGCGCGGCACCGTGACCGGGCTGCACGGCAACGTGACCGGGCTGCGCGGCGACATGTCCGGGCTGCACGGCGACGTGTCCGGGCTGACCGGCAACGTGACCGGGCTGCGCGGCACCGTGACCGGGCTGCGCGGCACCGTGACCGGGCTGCGCGGCACCTTGACCGGGCTGCGCGGCGACGTGTCCGGGCTGACCGGCGACGTGTCGGGGCTGCACGGCAACATGTCCGGGCTGCGCGGCGACGTGACCAGTCTGACCGGCGACATGACCGAGCTGACCGGCGACGTGACCGGGCTGCACGGCAACGTGACCGGGCTGCACGGCAACATTGATGATTGTGACCTTTCCGATGCTGAAAGGTTGATAGGATTTGAAATCTTACAACTGCTAAAAACTGAATGAGCTATCCACTTTCGCAGGCAGACCTAAAGCTTAACTCCTATGTCCTGGACAACACGAGGCACACCTTGCGCGTCTGCGCATGGTGTTTTCCAACGGATTCTATTTTCAAAGTGTTTCCCGAACTCGCCGGCACAGTTGCGATCAGCCACGGAATCTGCTTCGATCACAAAAAAAAATTCTCTGCGGAAATCTCCTCCAAAAAACCATGAACCCTAAAAAATTTACAACAACGGACCAGGTTGACAACCGCTTTGTGTGGCTTGACAAGGAGATTTTAATTTGCGACGCCAAAGCTGCCGACACGACGGATCCAAAGCATGAAAAATTCCGCTACCGATCGGTGAATTTAAGGCACGAAAAAAATCTGCTGGAAAAACGCCGGATGTTTTTACTGACGCCGGAATTGATTTGAAAATGAATGACGGCGATCCAAAAAATCCGCATGGCAGAGCGGGCTGTAGCCGACGAAAAATTATCAGACGGCTCGGCACGTCTGATTTTGCTTTTGATTGCCATGGAGCAAGATTTGCCGCAAGAATTTTCCATGTCTCATAAGCAGGTATCTCGCATAATCGGCATAACCGACAAGGCCACGATCTACGCTCGCATCCGACAACTTTGCCAAAATTACCTTGTCAGAGTAAGACTGTCTGGCTGTCCGCGCACCTGGAAATTCAGATTTGCCACAAAATGATTTACGTTGACCCATTGCGGCCATGCCCGCCGGTTGACCCGACCGGCGGCCGCTGGCGCTTCAAAAATTATTGCCATATTTGGTCAGCCGACTTAAGTGAGTTGCACAGATTCGCCCAGGAAAAACTTTCGCTTAAACTCGAATACTTTCAGGACCTTCCAGGATTTCCGCACTACGATCTCACCAAGACAATGCGGCTGCGCGCCGTGCGCGCCGGCGCGTTGGAAATCGGCGCGCGCGAGATGGTCGAGCGCGCAGACGCCTTACACGGATCACCGGACTCATGGATCAAGCGCAGCCGTCAAGCGCGCAATTATTAATCTTCCGGTTAAAAAAACGCGCGGGGTTTCGCGGCAAAATCGCGGCAAAATCGCGGCAAAATCGCGGCAAAATCGCGGCAAAATCGCGGCAGTTTTTTATGTGAACAATTCCTGTTTTTTGAAGAGTATGGTTTTCCCTACCATCAATGGTATGGTTTTCCCTACCATCAATGGTATGGTTTTGCATGACTAATAACGCTGTGAATAAGTTGTGAATAAGTTGTTATTGACGCTAGAAATCGTTCCCCCTCACACTCCCCCTCATACCAACTGCGCTCGAATGTTTCGATTTAATTCGGATGTTCCCCTTACGCATAATATTATTAAGCATCGCTTCGCCAGAAACGGTTTGTGTTTGAATTGCTCGCTACGCTCGTTTTTTTTGGAATTGACAAAATGATCGCTATCGCTCAGATTGACGGTGCAAACGGACGGGCGGGGAAGACTCCACGGCTTGCCGCGTTTTCTCCGTTCGTTTTAATTTATTCAGCAAATGCCTCACATAAATAAATCTCGCATCGCCGGAAAACCGGAAAATTATAGCTGGTCAAAGTCGGACGCTCTTTTCCGCCACAAAAAAAACGGACGGTTCCTTTCCAACAAACAGGCTCGGAGCATCGGCTTGAAAATTCCGGCAACGCAGCCGGAATCAATCGCGCCGCTTGCCACAACGCCAGTGCCCGTGCCGGAAGAAAAAAAAACGGCCGCTGCGATTTTGCCAACTGCCGACATTGCTCCGCTTGCGGACGCGCCCGCCGCTGCGTCACAGCCGGACAGTGAAATTTTCGGTAACTTGCCGCCGGAACCTGAAAAACCAGCCACCGATGAAAATAAAACCGACTCACAAAGCGAAGCGAACGCGGAAACCGACAGCGAACCCCAGGAGGAAACAACCGCTGAAGACCACAGAGGACTGGCGACTGGTATTTGGGACGGGGCCGTGGGAATTCTTTCCGGACTGATCGGAAGATTCTGGCAGCCGCGTCCCGTAGGCAGCGATCCGCAGAAAAATGAAATTCCTTATGACGAGCGCGAGCTCGTCATTGTGTCATTTTGCGCCTACTTCAAACACATCGGCATGGCCATCATGTCGCCCGTGCAAAACCTATGGCTCGCAATTTTCACCTACGCGTCGCCTCGCCTCCACGAAACCATCATGGTGATCAAGATTAAATGGTTCACAAAACGAGCGCAGCCCGGTCCACAGACGCCGCCGGGCGATACGCGCATGCCGCCGCCGGCACCGGACAAAACGCCTCCTGCGCAGCCTGGCGCGCAACAGCCGGCACCGCACGCCGCGCCAGTGACTTCGGAAACTCAGGCAATAATTTTACGCGGATGAAGATCTACGAAAAACTGCTCTGCGTCGTGATCGTTTGCGCAATTGCGTTTTGGACGATCACTTTTGTGTGGCTCGTTTTGCCTGGAATGAAAAAATGAAGACGAATCTTTTTTCCAACCTGAAGAGGTTTGGCATTTTCGGTGCTAGCGAAAGTGGTAAGTCCACGCTCGCGCGGAAAATCTCGCTTCTCATGTGGCGCGTTGAGCATCGCCCGACGATCGCGCTCGATCCTATTTCAAAAGCGAACTGGGGAAAACACGCCAAGGTCTTTACGAACGAAGAAAAATTCTGGGAATATATTTTTAAGGTTCGGAATTGTTTCGTGGTCGTGGACGACGCGAGTGTCACGATAAACCGCGACGCCGAACTCAACGGCGTGTTCACGACGTTGCGTCACCAGAACCACAAGCTGCTCGTCATCGGCCACAGTGCCGGGAATCTTTTGCCGCAGATGCGGGATCAGGTTCAGCGAGTATTTTTGTTCCTGCAAAACGAAGACTCGATCAAAAAATGGGAAACGAATTTTCCCGGCCAGGACCTGACGCCGGCGACGCAGCTCCGCCAATACGAGTTTTATTCGGTGGCAAACTACGCCGCGCCGCAAAAATTCATGCTCACCAAGTGACGTGAAAAAAATCTCGGCTTCAAAATTCCGCTTTACGGAGCGGCAGAAAAAAATTGCGGCGCTAATCGCGCGCGGGACGCCGCGAAAAAGGATCGCCGAAAAAATGGGCGTCAGTGTCAACACGATCCGCGAACCGATTGCGATCATTCGCGCTAAGATCGGCGCGGACACCATGTATGCCGCCGGCTGCATTTTGAGCCAATACTTTTGAGGTAGGGTTTCACCCCATTTCCAGCCGGGTCAATTTTCTGTTTTAATATCGTTGGGAGAGTTTTTCTGGCGGTCTTTTTGGCCGGTCTTTTTTGGCGGTAACTTTTGGGGTCTTCACAAAACGCGGTTCCCGTGGTTTAGTTTTCGGGTTATGAAAAAACAATATCTCATCCTGGCCGGAATCGCACTGGCCGCCATGCTGGCTGGAGTTTTTGCCCGCGGTTATACTGACCAAAAAGCTTGGACCACCGCCACCGCCTGATTTTTATGCCTCCAAAAAAACACATTTACATCGCGATCGGCCTTGGCCTGATCGCCGGTCTCTACGCCGCTAACGCGGCCAGCGGCACCGGGATTTACGGCACATTCGCCGGTCAAACTCTCGCCAACCTCTATGTCAAGGGTAACAACGCGGCGGGCGGCGACATGACTCCAACCACGGGCGGCACACAGAGCGCCGGAATTAAATAATTTCAGACAAAAAATAAAAATATGCCTCTTAATTTTGGACGGACAATTCAGACTATCCCCGGCATCCAAGGCGTAGTCGCCGGCGGCCAGGCTCAAGTTCAGATCAACCCCAATCGCCGGGTGTTCCGAATGAACTACCAGTGCACCGGTATAGCCTATGTAGCACCAGTGCTCACTCTGCCGGCAAGCGCTGGCGCGACGGTTCAGCCGACTTTCAATGTCGTTTTGACCGCCGGTAAAATCACAGCCGTCACGATCAACTCCAGCACTGCGACCACCGCAGCCGACGGCACCTACACTCTGGTAGTGACTGACACCATCACGACGGTTGATGGCGTCATCAACAATAATTCTTACGCCGCCAATATCACCGCAGTCGTGAGCAGCGCGGTTGTGACTTCTGTTACGCTGGTTTCCGGCGGCAGTGTGGCGGCAGTGCCCATTGAAATTTTCTTCAACGGCCAGATACTGATCACGGTCGGCGGTGTCAACATGAGTGACATCAACGCGACGCAGCTCAAGCAAATGGCTTATACTGACGACAAAGATCAGTCTTGGGCGCTTGGGCAATTGTCCTGGTATTCAGTGTATCCGGCTGCGCGGTTCACAGAAAAACCGGAGACGACAGTGTTCGATTTATGGGGCCAATCCGTTTTGCAGTTGCAGATGCCAATTTCCGCGAACATCACGTCTCCCGGCATGGTTGGTGACTACGAATTTGACTCGGATATTTCTCTTCGAAATATGACGACCGTGAACGGCCAGGCCGTGCCGGTATTGCAGCCGCTCGCGCGCCACTCGCAGACATTCCCAGTGCCGGCCGGTTCCGCGTTGTATTCGATTACAACGGTTCCGTTCCTTCTCGCCCCGAACGTTCCGCTGCCGATTTTACGGCTTTATTTTTCAGAAAGTATGCCCGGAAATATTACTCAGATTGAGATTGACCAGGACAGCAACAAGATCGTGCAGTTCACGGCCGCACAGATCAAACAGATGTATGCTGACTACCGTTTTAACACCGGTGTGTTTGGAGCGATGTTTATCGCCGATATAGACCACAGAATTTACAAGGCCCTGCGTTGCCAGCAAAATCTTGTGATCTGGGTCGCGTCGGCAGTGAGCCAGCAGATCAGCATCATCCGCGAAACTTTGCCGGGCGCGTATTCCGGCGGTTAAGGAAAAGGTTAATTGTTTAGGTAGAGCGGCACGTCGGCTTTGTCCGCCGTGCCGTTTTTTTTGAAAGGAAAAATTATGGCGGCAGAACCAATAAATTCATTCGGGCAACCAACATCGGGAATCCGGCGCGTGCCGACGACCCAAGGCACGGTGCCGGCAGTGGCGTCGCGATTCGAGCGTCAGACCTTCGTGCGTCTTCCGTCTGGCGCGGCTGGCCGCGCCGCAACTGCTGGCGCGGCGGTGCCAGTCTTTCTTGCGCGCAACGCCCGGCAGACTCACGTCACAAGTTAAAATGGGTTACGGAATTTCAACGGCGACGGCGACGCAGAACCCTTTGGAGTTCGGCGCGCCGACTACTATTAATTTTGGAAGCGGATACATCGATGCTCCAACGTCGCAGACGCAGACTCCCGATCAGACTGCCACAGCATCGACACCAGGAGGCAACGGAGGCGTGTCAGCCGGATCCGGCAGCGGTCCTGAAGGCACAGTCCCGGGAATGTCAACATCGGAGCTGGCGATAGTGGCGGGAATAGCCGGCGTTGTTTTGCTGGCGGCGGTTTTTTTGATCACGCACAAAAAAGGATGATATGATTATCGACGAACCTATACCGAACGACAAGCAGTTGACCACGACTATTTTTGCCAATGATATTTTTGCAAAATTAAATACGAACGAAATCGTTTCGGCCAAGACTCTGGCCGCATTTTGCGCGTCCGGCGGCCAGCCTTATTCACCTCCATTGCGGACAATTTACGCCGCAAGAATAGCCCAGTCTGGGACATCAGCACCGGTTGCAACCGTGCTCTCGACACTGATTGGCAACGGCACCTGGTCCCGGTCCGCAGCGGGAAAATACGCATGCACTTTCACGCCGATTTTGACGCAAGCCTTGGTATTAATCAGCTTTAACCCGGTAGATGTTACATTTGCCACGGGCGTTTTGGTCAGATTCGCTTTTGGTTCAAACTCTATATTGCAATTCGGCGTTGATGGAAGCTATGCGGACATCAACGGGACGGGAACACTTAACCTTTACGTTTTTGGAACATGAAATTCGAACAAAACAATTTTGATTTTAGACCTGGCATCCGCCGTTCAACCGGCGGACTGGCCGGCATTGCCGCTCGACTCGCGTGCCGTGGTGATGTCGGAACCGCAGAATTATCCGGGCAGGCGCCCACCACCGGAGTCCCCGCCACGCCCGGGACTCCGTCCACGGGATTCACGCTAAGCAATACCACCGCAGAATTATCCGGGCAGGCGCCCACCACCGGAGTCCCCGCCACGCCCGGGACTCCGTCCACGGGATTCACGCTAAGCAATACCAACGTCACGACAGCCTTATCCGGGCAGGCGCCCACCACCAGAGTCCCCGCCACGCCCGGGACTCCGTCCACGGGATTCACGCTAAGCAATACCAACCGCGTCGCGTCGCCAGGAGTAAGAGCTAGCATAGTTAAACCTCACCAAATTGCAGTCGCCGCGCATAGAGCTAGCATAGTTAAAGCTCACCAAATTGCAGTCGCCGCGCATCCGGCTGCGTCAAAATAAAATTTATCAAAATGATTGCCCAAAGAACATTCCGAAAAATGGCGTCCGATGAAATCCTTGAAATTTTCGAGGCGGCCGATATTTCCGAAGATGATCGCAAGCTGGCGTTCGTGATTGACGATCTGCCGGAGTTGTTTTTTTTGAAACAGGTGCAATGTGGCCAGATGCGCGTGAACGATATAGCGTTCAACATGCAGCCGCTTTACCGGATTTATTGGCAGTTTCAGGCCGCCGGAAAGCATCTTCACGTCTGCGCTTCACTCGCGCTTTCGCCGGCCGGCGATCCGTCTGTGTGGGGGAACGGCGTAGAGAAAATTGCGCGGCTGCACGGCTGCAATGTAGTTACTTTTTCGACCGCGCGCAAAGGACACGTGACCGACGGATTAACCTGGGGCGCGAAAATAACCGGCGTAACCATGCGAAAAGATTTGTGAAATTTGACCAGGACAATTTTGATTTTAGACCGTGCATCCGCCGTTCAAACTGCGGACTTGCCGGCATGGCCGCGCGCCTGGCGTGTCGCGGCGATTTGGGATCGGCTGAAAATAAATCCTCCAACCAGACTGACTACCAGCAACAGGTCACCCTTCAAGGTGGCGCGGCCGGTTCAACCACCGTTGGCGTCGGCGCTGGCAGCACGGTCAACTACACGTCTCAATCACTCGATGCGAGCGTTGCCCAGGCGGCTGCTGATTTTTCCTCAAATGCGCTGAATGTGGCCAGCTCTGCGACTACGAACGCGGAGATCACGGCTGGCGCGGCAATTTCGGCCAGTTCATACGATCTTAATCAGTCGCTCGGCTTCGCCTCGGATGTTGTGGATCAAAATTCCAAGATTTCCCAGGGCGTGCTCACGCTCGGCGCTGAAGCGCTTAACACGACCACGACGCTGAACGCCCAGGATCTCAATTTTGCCGCCGGCACGGTGAACCAAATCGAAGGCGATAATGCTAATCAGGCCGGCTACTATGCGCAGTCAATCCAGAATCTGGGTGCCGACCTGGCATATGCTAGCGGCGTGACTAATCCAGCGCAGCAAGCTCTGGCAACGCCAATAGTTCAGACGGCAGCGGCTACTGGTGGGACCGACTGGACCTCGCTTGCGGTGATTGGTGGCGTTGCGTTATCGGCATTTGCCTTTTTGAACACGAGAGGACGCGCTACATGACTGATTTTTTCAAAAATCCAAACGTGAAATACGCGCTGATCGGCGGCGCAGTCGTGGCAGTCATTTCCTTTTCGAAAGGTGCGGAGCAAGTCGGCGCCGGCATCGGCCAGGGCGCGACGAACGCGGGCAGCGGAATCGGCACAGCGGCAATTGCCGGCGTTTCGATCTGGGGCATCGGCGAATATATTTTACCACTCTTATTACTATGAAAAAAATTCTCTATTTTGCGGGCGGCGCGGC
>Ga0209483_1002348_pt1 | contig 13361 bp, 10 predicted proteins | sample NGEPerA_FD_184508 | JGI IMG/M metagenome (GOLD analysis project Ga0209483, IMG submission 184508) | Arctic peat soil microbial communities from the Barrow Environmental Observatory site, Barrow, Alaska, USA - NGEE PermafrostL2-A... | ecosystem: Environmental > Terrestrial > Soil > Wetlands >... | reverse complement strand
CTTCCGCACTGCGCGATCTCTGGATCGGTCGGGCCCGTCGTGGAGAGCCCAAGAAACGGGACCACATACTGCGGAACGAACAGCGCATCAGAGGGGCCGTGATCGCCGCCGATCGACTCGAACCCGTCGAGCACCAGATACCCGCAGGCGTTGTTCCACTGCTGCTCCGTGGCTTGGTGAGTCCCCAGGGTCAATCCGGTGTTCGTCTTCGTCGGATTGGTGCTGAGGTTCAGGAGATTGATGTACTGACTCTCTGACTCCGCCATGTTCGAATAGCTGATGATCGAATCGGCCGAGCCATGAAAGAGCTGCAGCCGGGGTCGATGTCCCGTGTACCCGGGATCCATGGCGCGCACGAGGTCTCCCCACTGCTGCGGGGTGTAGTTGACCGGACCGCCTGCGCACGTCCCGTTATATCCAGTGGCGTTGCTCGAGTTGTCGTTCGGCCCGTGGCACCCGCCCGGCATGCCCGCGAATGACGCGCCCGCCTTGAAGATGTCGGGGTAGAGTCCCAACAGGAGTTCTGTCATCATCGCACCGGACGAACAGCCGGTCACATAGACACGATCCGCGTTGGCCTGGTACTTGGAGAGCGCGTACACAACCATTTGCTTGATGGCGTTGCTATCGCCGCCTTTGTCGCGCGTCCATACCTGGGTGGAATCGGTCGTCCAGCATCTCAAGCTGGTGGGATTGCTCTGCGGAACCACGATGATGAACCCATACGTGTCGGCCGCGCTCTTGAGGCCGCTTGCCTGACCCAACACAACGCTGGCGTTGCTATCGCACGAGTGGATGAGGGTCAGCACCGGCGGATTGCTGGCCACGTTGTCCGGGCCACCCAATCTCATTTCCCGTAACCGACGGCAAGGACGTTGGCATACGCGGCCTGGTCAGTCGCGTCGGACGGCTGGCCCGTGGTAACTGCGCCTTCGTAGCGGAACATGGCGCGCCATGAAGGTCTCCTCACTCAACTCGATCGCGATGGAGCTCTCCGGGCAACGGAGGGAGCCAGTGTTTCTTGGGGACTGTCGCGGCCCAATCGCGAGCGGGACGCGGACCGGCAGCACGGCACGCAAGCGCGACGCGCCGGCGTGTAGTTTGTGAGTCATTCCTCTTCGTATTGCTTCGAGAGCCTCCGTTGTGCAGCACGAAGACCTCGATCGGGCAAACGATCCCGGAGCGGTACGCGGAACAGGCGTGCGGGACTCCCCTTTCACCCTCGCCTGGGCCGCGCCAATGCTATCTGGCGATCCTTGCGGTTCTGGCCATTTCACGGCGTGCGGCGTCAGCGGCTCCAGCGCCGACATCCTCCAAGCATAGGCTCGCGCTCTGAACCTTCGTCGACAACGCCGTCGTCGAGCCAACGAACAATCACGCCGAACGCAAGCTCCGCGCCTTCCTCTGGCGCAAAAAGAGCTTCGGTTCCCAGAGCCATAGCAGCTGCAACATGACCATCGCCGACTCCATGTGTAAACGGCGTCGCCACGTCCTCGGCTACCTCACCGCAACCTGCCGCCGTGCTCTCCTCGATCAGCCTGCGCCGTCGCTCCTACCCGCAATGTCCGCCCCGTGAAGGGTCACCGTCCGACGTCATCGGGCGTCCTTGCCCGGTCGGGCGCCCGATGTAAAGAGCGCCCTGCGCGATACGTTATTTGCTTGTGATGTTCGGCGTGTACTTGTTTGTGCTCGGGTCGTTCAACCAGGTCCAGATGTCATCCGGGGTCCAGGTGCAGGGGCATCCGGGCGAGCAGTTGCCCATAGGGTATTGGGAGGTGACGTTCGCGCACTCGTCGTAGAGGCTCGAAGTCCCATCCACGGTCGCATTGCCGTGTCCCGCCTGGTCGGCGCACCAGCGAACCGCGCCGGCCGAACATCCGGTGTAATTCGAGCATACGTGGCCTCCCGGGTTTATGTACGCGCCGGGCATGGGCGGTTGGGTAGGCTCTTGCGAGACCGTTCCGGTCGCCGATGCGGCCACGTTTCCGGTTTCGGACTTCCATCCCGTGCATCCATCGCGGGCGGTGAACCAATTGCGGACAGTCTTCGAATCGTCAAATCCACATGTGCCGTCTGTTAGGCCGGCCTTCTGCCAAATTGCGATGGGGTCGTTGTTTGGGCAAGTTCCTTCAACGAGAAAGCTGCATGCTTCGAACATGACCGCCGCTCGAAAGGCGTAGCCGGCCGTATTCGTCTTGGCATTCGCGCGGTTACACGCCAGGGTATGGGTCATTCCACCACCGTAGCTGAAGCCGCTGGCGATGATGTTAGACATGTCGACACAGTAATTGGTGGAAATGGTCTTGACCATGTCATCGGTGAACGCGATGTCCCCCGTCGACCACCCGCCGCCGCTCCATTCCGGAGCCACGAAGATCGCACCGTTCTTCGACTCTTTCTGCAGTCCCCAATAGGCCGTGAAGTACCCATTCGCTCCGCCATCGTCCATGCCGTCTGCGGTCTCGCCGTTCCCATGGAAGGCGAAGGTCAGCCAATAGGGATGGGTGTTGTCGTAGTTGTCCGGAAGTCTCATGGCGAAGTTCCGCGTCTGGCCGCCGCTCGTAATGGTCACCCAGCCGCCCTTACCGGTGCCGAGATTCGGCGAGCCTGGGGTGGCATTGGCATTCTCGTTCGGAACCGTCCCGAAGGTCAGCGTCGAGGTCTTGCCGCAGCCAGGGCTCGGCATCGCGACGCTGCTTCCGCCGGTACCGCCCACGCCGCTGCCGGCCGCTCCGCCGCTGCCCGACCGGCCGCCGCCCGCGGAACCGGCCGCGCCGCCCGAACCGGTCGTGCCGCCCGAAGAACCGGTCACACCCCCCGAACCGGTCGTGCCGCCCGAAGAACCGGTCACACCGCCCGAAGAACCGCCCACACCGCCCGAACCGGTCCTGCCACCCGTGCTGGTGGCCCCGCCCGTGGCGGTCGCGCCGCCGCGTCCGGTGATCCCGCCGGACCCGGTCGTCCCCCCGGAGCCGGTTGAACCACCGCTCTGAGTCATGCCTCCACTTCCCGGCGAGCCCCCCGAAGCCGTCGAGCCGCCGCTACCCGGCCTACCGCCGGTACCGGAGCTGTTGGAGCCCTGGCTGCAAGCGGCCGCCATCGCGAGAAGACACAGAGGCAATCGTAACGGATTGGGCAGCCGGCGGGGCGCAGGTCGTCGACTTTGGTTCATCACTTTCGTCCTCCGGATTGAGTGAAAAGCGGGCCGCGCACCGGCGTCGGCTGGGTTGGTTGTCAGGGACTGTTCTTCAGAGCGGCGTAGGCTGCCTCGAGACCGGCGGCGTTTACGATTGTTTGGGCATCGGTGGGGAAAGTGTCTCCGGTGATCTGGATGTTGCCCGACACCGTGTTGCCTGGGCCATTGAGTCCGGGGCTGGCAGAGCTGCCCCAGTTGTTGGTGAATGTGATGTGGCCCGTGTTGTTGGCGGCATTCGCGTTGGCGGTCACGTACGCACCGAAGTTCGCATACACGTTCTTGGTTTCAGTAATGTAGGCAGAGCCTTCGTCGTTGTACTCGCCCCAGAACGTACCAGAGAGGCCTGAGCCTTTGCCCTCACAGTAGTTTTGCGTCACCATCGTGCCCGGCTGAAAACCCAGGTTGTAGTGACACCCGCCGTCGTTCATCTGGAGCATGGCCAGATGAACGTAGTTGGCGCTGACCGTGTTGTTCTTGGCGGTGGTCGGGTTCGCGTAGAGCGGCTGGTAGAGATAGAGATCCCCCGTCGCCCGCGTCTTGTAGTCGTTGTTGCCGCCGGCGTCGTTCGTTCCCCATCCTAGTCCGGTGGCAATTCCCGTATAGGGCACGTTGTAGACCTCGTTGTGCGAGACGACCGCGCTCGTCGTATAGGTGAACATGATGCCGGCAAAGTCTCTGTAGTCGATCCCCACGTCGTGGACGAGATTGTCCTTGATGGTGATGTTCTGGTTGATGAGGTTCGACCCTGGATCACTGGAGGCGCACACCTTGTCGCCGCACGGATGGTGCGCCCAGGCCTGGATGCCTCCGACCACGATTCCACCGCCGGCGATCTGACCGAACACGCAGCCGGTCACATTGACGCCATTCGCCCCGAGCCCGACGCCTGATGCGTGCGCGCTGGGGTCGTTGCCGATTCCCAGCCCCACCTCGCCGAGGTCGACGAACCGATCGCCCACGAACGAGATGTTCTTCGCCGCAGACACCTGGACGGCGGCCGGCATCTGCAGCCAGTGCGGTCGCGCCGCCTCGAACACCGGGGTCTGACCGCCGCCCGGGAAGTTAGACCTTGGACCGATGAGAAATCCGCCCGTCTGCTGGTCGGCGAAGCCATCCGTGTTCGGCTCGAGCCAACTCGTGTAGGAGAACGTCAGGCCGCTGAAGACCAGATCGTGCGCAGGCTGGGCATACGGATCGCCGCCAGCCGGCGCGGTGTAGGCAACGGCCTGCGTCGCGTTGCTGGTTGTCGGCTGGACGCAGATGCCTCCGCTCGCCGAGGCCGAGGGACAGGCAGCTCCCACCGTGACCAGGTATTGCAACTGAGGCAACTCGACGTCGACCTTCGTCAGATCCTGACCGCTCGTCGGGATGTAGTAGATGACGCCGGCCGTCGTGTCCTGATACCACTCACCAGGCTGATCGAGGAGCGTGTAGTCGTTTTCCGCGTAGATGGGGCCCTGGCGGTAGGGGCTCTGAACGGTGTCGTAACCCCAGGTGTTCTGGTCCCAAACGGGCTGAAGCATCGTCACGGCGTTGTTCGTCACGCTTTGAATCGGCGAGTACCGATTGGTCCAGGATCCGATGACGTTCAGCTCCGCCCGTTTGGGATTCGAGAGGCTGTTCAAGTAGCTCAGGCTGCTGGACGAGAACGTCCAGCCGTTGCTGGTGAGGGTCATGTCCGAGCGGCTGATCGAGGCGGACCGTGCGCGGGTGGCGATCTTGCCGTCGACGTAAAGTTGGCGCGTGGCGAAGGTGCCCGGCGCCGAAGCCTTCCAGATGTTCTTGCTCGAATCGCTGACGGTCCACCCCGTGATTGACTTGCCACCGGAGAGCACGGGGTGAGCGCCGCTGGCGGCCTGCCAGGTGATCGTGTGACCGTTCATTCCCGAGTCCGCGGCCGTGAAGACCAGAGGCGCCGCAAGCCCATAGGTGCCGTCGGCCAGGTTGACGACGAGATCGGTGTTCATCGCGCCCGCTGCGCTCCGGACAACGGTCTGGGCCTGGGTGATCGAGCACGGCGCGCCGCTGGTGCAACTGGTGCCGGTCCCGTTCGGAGATACGTAGAACGTGCCGTTGCTCGTCGCACCGCCGCTCCCTGACTGGCCCCCAATCCCGCTGCCGCCGGTGGAGGACGTCATGCCGCCCGCCCCAGCGCTTCCCATTCCCGCTGCGCCGCCTCGTCCGGCAACGCCACCAGTCCCCGGCGCGGCTCCGCCGGTGCCGGTCAAGCCTCCAGTGCCCGTCACGCCCCCACTGCCTACGCCGCCTCCACTGCCGTTGGCGCCTCCGGTCGGGGCGCCGCCGCCTGCACCGCCTTTCCCACTGGCGCCCTGGCCGCCGGTCGAGATGCCACCGGTACCGCTGGTCGTTGTTCCCCCACCAGTCCCGCCAGAGGATGAGCCGGGGCCGCCGCACCCCGCGAACAACAGGGCCAACATGACGCCCGATATTAAGACTTTGGCGCCCTTCAGGGTCTCGATCCCCTGGCACAGAGAGAACAACGATCGGTCTTTCACCGCCTAAACTGTCGCGAAGGTGGCGGTTGTTGCCTAAAGAACGACGGGGAGGCATTTCGCGTCACGTCTCGTCGGCAGTACAAGGAGGACATCCCCGAGACCGGCAGAGCCTGCACATTCGTGGGTGCGGTCACTGGGAAAAAACAGTCAATCAATGGCGGTCTGGCGACAGGTACAGGCATGGCTTCCTGTCGATCCACGGTCGTTCTGTCTGTCTTGTGCGTTCTGCTGGGCTGCCTGGGCGGCTGCTCCGGTGGAGGCGCGATGTCGGGGTCTATCGGCGGTGCTGGCGGTCGCGGGAACAGCGGGAACAGTGGAACGGGCGGCGTAGCTTCGGGCGGAAGTCTGGGCACGGGAGGGGGCGCTGGCGGGACAGGCGGCTCGCCGGCGGGCGGCTCCCAGGGAAGTGGCGGACTCCAAGGGAGCGGTGGAAGCAACTCGAGTGGCGGTCGCGGCGGGTCGACCGGTTCCGGGACCGGAGGCGCTGTGGGCACGGCCGGTGCCGCTGGAACAGCGGGTGCCACGGGAACAGCGGGTGCCACGGGAACAGCGGGTGCCACGGGAACAGCGGGTGCCACGGGAGCAGCTGGGGTCTCGGGAGCAGCGGGAGCTGGGGGCGCGGGTTGCGGGTCCGCAACGTCAACGTCCCTCAAGCCGAGCGGCGTCAACGGGGCATCCATCGTGACCGACTCTTCGGCCAATGGTGGCTCGTCGGTCGGCCTAGCCAACACCGGACAAGGTGCCCAGGTCACGGGCACCCCGGCCGCCAGCATGTTGGCGATTCACTACGCGTCGACCTCAGTGGGCACCATCAGCGTGTCGGTCAATGGCCAGACGGCCGTCAAGGTGAACGTTCACTCCTCGGGAGCCCTCACGGGCTCGTTCCTCAACGCCATCATCAGCATCGCGATTCCGGCCAATGCGACGGTGACCATCAGCCACGCTTCGGGCGACGTCGCCGTGAACATCGACAAGGTCATTGTGGGTGGTTGCGGTCTGGGCTTGCCTCCGGACATCTGGAATCTGCCGACCTTCACGCCGGGCTCGGGCCCATACACGGCCGACTGGACGGCGCTCGGCAAGGCGTACGTCACGCCCGAGTGGTGGCGTGACGCCAAGTTTGGCGCTTGGGCGCACTGGGACCCGCAGTCCATGCCCGAGCAGGGCGACTGGTACGCCTATTACATGTATCAGCAGGGTTCGGCCGACTTCAGCTACCAGGTCAGTCATTTCGGCGATCCGGGGGGGGCCAATCCCTACGGCTACAAGGACATCTGCGAAAACTGGGTGATCGACCAATGGGATCCCAGCAGCCTCATGGCCCTCTACGTCCAAATGGGCGCCAAGTACTTCATGGCCATGGGCTCGCACCATGACAACTTCGCCTGCTACGATTCAATTTACCAACCCTGGAACGCGGCGCAGGTCGGTGTGAAGCAGGACATCGTTGCCACCTGGGAGCCGCTCGCGCGTAGCGCAGGTCTGCGGTTCGGCATCGGGTTCCACAACACCCCGGCCCGCACCTGGGGCCAGTGGACGCCCATACGTTACACCAGCGACTCGAAGGGTCCGTACGACGCGCTGCAAACCATTTTGGACGGCAAGGGGAAGTGGTGGGCGGGTATGGATCCGGTGGCTCTCTACGGCTACCAGCACACCACCGACTGTTCGAATCAATCGTGCAACAACTCTCCTTACGGAACCCAGTTCATGTATCGAGTCGACGAAGCCATCACCAAGTACCATCCCGATATCGTTTACTTCGACGACCATGCCGGCGATTCGCAACTGGACCTGGGCGTCCATATGGGGCTGGGGTCCATCGCCACGACGATCCTGGCGAACTACTACAACAAGTCGCTGAGTTGGAATCAGGGCAACATGGAAGTGGTCATGAACATGAAGGGGGTGGGAGGACAATACGACAGCTTCCAGGACAACGAAGCCCTGCTTCCTTACGTCTCGCACGGCTTGGTCAGAAGCACCGAAGCGATCACCGAGCCGCAGATTAGTCCGGATGCTTTCCAGACAGAGCTCGACATCCAAGGGGGGAACTGGCACTACTTGACTGGGGCGGGATACACTTCTGCCGACAGTCTCGTCAATACTCTCATGGAAAATGTCTCCCGAAATGGATCCCTGTTGCTCAACCTGACTCAGCACGGCCGGGGGAATCTCGATCCTCAGTGCATCCAGATCGCCCAGGACATCGGCGCGTGGCTGAAGGTCAATGGTGAGGCAGTGTACTCATCCCGTCCCTTCGAGGTCTCGGGCGAAGGCTCGACGCAAACGGCCGTCTACACCCGGAACAATGGCAACGTCTATGCGACGTTGTTCAATTGGAGCGGGGGCGCCATATCGCTTCCCTCCTTGAAGTCAGGCGGCGCGACCATTGGAACCGTTTCCAAAGTCGAGATGCTCGGCTCGACGGTGGCGATGACGTTCTCTCAAACCGGTCAAGGCTTGACCGTGACGCCCAGCGGATCGGTCCCATCCCTGCCGGGGATTTCCAATGGGACTTTGGCCTCCAAGTTCCGCGTCCTGCGGATTACGCACAATAAGGGTTGGATCAACGACGACGATCCGGGAGCGGCTGCGCCTGGATGGCTACGCACCAGCAACCTGGGGACGGGTGACTACAATAACGACCTGACCAGCAGCACTACGGTCGGCACCGTTTGGACGACTACGTTTACAGGAAGCGGCGTCACGGTCTACGCCCCGAAGCAGTCCGGCGCTGGGACGATCCAGATTCAGATTGACGGTAAATCACAAGGGACGGCGGATCTGTCCACCACGGGCGCCCGCCAGCCCCAACAAGCGGTGGCCACAGTGACTGGACTGACCGCGGGCAACCACACCATCAGCATCGTCAATAATGGTCCAGGACCGGTGGCCGTGGACGCCATCGTCGTCCATTGATGCGTAACCGTCCGGCGAAGTTCCGAGAACGGACGATTCGGTGCGCCGCAATTTGCAGAGGCCGCGCGGCGGTCGAGCGTCGCTGTTGCGGCGTCTGTTTAAGGAGGAAGCGAGGCGATGAGACTTGGTGCTCGGGTGAAAGACCAAGAGTTGGAGGCCGTCATGGAACGGGGACGGCAAATTCGGCGAGCGCCCGATGTTGTGCGCGCGCGGCTGTTCGTCCGCGCGCGCGCCTACCTCGCCGCGTCGACCCCGGCCACCCCCGTCAACACGCCGAAAACGCCACCCGTGCGGCCTGGAAGGCGAATCGCCGCGGCCGCCACGGTACTCGTGGTATTCACCGCAGCGGGCGGTGCCGCAGCGCTGTACCCGCACGCCACCCGCTCGACCGCCATCGCTCCATCTCAGCAAAGGCCCTTCCCAAAGCCTTCGATCCTTGCCGCAGCGCCCGAGTTCCCAAGGGCCGAGTTGGCGCCGTCGGTTTCGAGACTGAGGCGCCAGAGTATCCATCGAACGCTCTCTTCCCAGGATTCGTACGATGCGGAGATTGACCTACTGCAACGTGCTCAATCTGAATACGCCAGTCAAGACTTCCCCGACGCGCTCGTGCTCGTCGCGGAGCACGCTCGGCGGTTCCCGACCGGACGCCTGGCGGAAGAGCGCGAAGCCATGCGGGTGCGATCGCTCGCGGGCCTGGGCCGCAGTGACGAAGCGTGCCGCGCCCTCACCGCAATTTCCGTGCGCTTCCCGCGCAGTGTCTTCCTACCCGGGTTGCGGGAGCAGGCCCGCGCCGCGGAGAGTAGAGGAGGTCGATCTGGCCGCGACAAGGGCGACGGTAGCGGGGGTCACCAAGCGGCTCCAACGATTTGCGCCACCGGCGCTGGGAGTGCGGGAAGATAAGTAAAGGAAGCGCGACTTTCGGTTGATAACGCGCCAAGTTTGTAGGACGCGCTCCTTTTGTTTGCCGGGATCACGTTCGCGAAGCAGCGGCGCTCCGCTAGCGGCCACTACGATTCCGAGATCGGACCGCTCGGGAAACTGAGCGTCGAGCGCAGCTACAGCACCAATCTCAAGGTGGAGAAGGAGGTCAAGACCAAGATCCCGCGCGATGTCCGGGTCCACCCGGTGCTCGCCGTGCTGCTACCTGATTGGAAGGAGAGCGGCGGGCCCGCGATGCTCGGGCGGCGAGCCGGGTCCGGACGACCTGATCATCCCTTCTCGGCTGGGAAGAACCGCAGCGCGAACCACATGCTGAAGAAGTTCCAGCAGGACTTGGAGCGGCTGGGTATCCGTGCCGGCCGGCAGCATGACCTGCGCCGAACGTCCATCTCGCTTTGCCTCGGTGACGGTGGCCGGTCGGACATCCTCCGCTGGGTGACGCACAGCCGGCCGAAGTCGGCGACGTTTTGGAGCGTCCATTTCGGGGGGGATGAGTTCTTCTCTGACTCCCAGCTCGACCTGGAGTCGAAGGACGCCGCCAAGGGTGACCTGAACACTTGATCAAACTCGACGCCTGATTGGGTGTTGTAGCGCGGGTGGTCTGGCGGATCACTCGAACCTCTTAGCTTGTCGGGAGGCCGCTATGGATCACTGCTCGCTGGTCGCGCTTTTTCGTCGCATCATCTCTGCCGCACCGCCGCTCTTGCTCGGGGGATGCCTCATCACCGGATGCGACCGCTCCTACGGCAACTGCCCTACGACCCAGACGGTGACATATCCGATCAGCCAGGATGACGCGGGATCAGCTGACGCCGGCATCGATGTCCTGCTTGCCCGCTGCCAGGAGTCGTCGACCGACTGCATGCCTTTATGCGAAAAAGTCACGCCCTCTGTGGGGCTCTCGCCGGGGGAGATCACCTCATGCGGGCTCGTCACGAGCGACTATCCAATGCTGCTTCAGGGAGCGTGCATATCGCAGATCTATCCCGCGATCGCGTCCCGAGGCGAACGTCTCGAAGCGAACCTGAAGTTCCGCTTGCAGCAGGTCTCGAGAGAGTTCTTCGAAATCCGCGGGCGATAACGCACGAAAATTATAGGTCACGAGCAGCCTTGCTTTCCTTTCAACTCAAGCTACTCAAAGAAGACGCTCACTAGTAGCAGAAACATTGGCCGTGAGACTCAGCCGAGTGTACGACGACTTCGTTGCCTGAGAGAAGAAGAGTTCACCGCCCCAGGCTCGCCGTCGATGAGCGCCGGCAACGCGTCGGTCGCGCGGCCCTGGAACGCGTGCGCGACCTCGGCGGCTCCCCCGCACCTCGGGCACCAGGATGGGCCGGCCCCGGTCCTGGTAGGCTGCGGCCACACCCAGGGCCTTGGCGTCGGCGCGCAGCACGGCGTCGGGCGACAGCACCCCGAGCAGGCGATCGAAGTCGTCCTCGCGCGACGTCGCCAGGAACGCGCCGACCAGCTCGCGATGTTACGCGACGTCGGTGGGGGGCGCGGCGGCCCCGCGCACGCGGCGGCGGGCGCGGCTGGCGAGCTGCCGGGCCGCCGCCGGCGTACGCTCGACGATGGGCGCGATCTCTTCGAACGACAGGTCGAACATGTCGTGCAGCACGAAGGCGACGCGCTCCTGCGGCGCGAGCATGTTGAGCACGACCAGCAGCGTGGGGCCGATCGCGGCGGCGAACGCGACCTCGGTCTCGGGGGTGGGGCCGGCCGGCAGGGCGTCGGCGGCCGCCCCGAGCGGCTGCTCGCCCCGCGCGCGGCTTGAGCGCAGCATGTCGAGACAGACGCGCGCGACGACGGTGGTCAACCAACCGGCGAGGTTCTCGACGCCACCCGTATCCGAACGGCTGACCTTCAGCCAGGACTCCTGCACGGCGGCGTCCGCCTCGCCCGGCGAGCCCAGCATCCGGAGCGCCACCGTCCGCAGGTGCGGGCGGCTGTAGTCGAACCGTTTGGCCAGGCAGTCGTTGTCGTCCATCGATTGGCCATCCATCGCTTGCCTCTACCAATACTTCTCGGCCTGCCGGATCTCCACCGCGCCGCCCAGCCGGGCCGCCGGGATGCGCGCGGCCAGGGCGATCGCCGCCTCCATGCTGTCCGCCTCGTACAGGGAGAAGCCGCCGATCCCTTGCCCATCGCCGAGGTGCGGCCCGTTCTTGACCGTAACCTTCCCGTCGCGCGTCGAAACCATCCGCGCCGCTTCGGGCAGTCCCAGCGGCAGCCTCTGCTCCGCGGCGGGGAGCGTCTTCCAGTTTTCGTACATCGTCCGCGCCGCGGTCGCATCGCCGAGCCCGATTTTCTCCCCTGAGGCATCGATCCCCGTCCGACCCCCTGCCTGATCCAGACCTTCAAGCCGGACGGCGGCTTCCTCAAGGGTACCTGGCGGGTTCCGTGGTCGTGGCGCGCGGGGTCCGCGGCCTGGTTGGCGACATAGAGCCGAAGCCGTTACAGCTCGGAGTATTTAATTCCGTGCCGGACCGCGAAGTGCATCCGGAATTCGGGTGCCAGACGGCCCTCGGGGGTGACGTATCCGATCGCCATCACGGTCTCGACCCGCTTGTCATAGCGTCCGAGGAAACGCTCCTGCTGGGGAAGAGCCACAGGAATGCCTCGCGGTCCCACCCGTCCGCGCCGTGCCCGCCGCTTGCCACTTCGAATATTCGGTCGTCCACAGCGCCGAGGCGGAGCTGGCGCTGTACCAGCGCGCCGGATTTATCCGGGATTGCGTACCAAGGCGCCACGTCCTTCTCGAGCTGACGTCGGCTCGCGCGGTTGAGCGGTTCGAGGCGCGTGTGGTCGGCGATGGCTAAAGCAGGAGCGGCATTTGTGGTCTGCTATTCGATTCTGAGGTCGAACCGCTCGCGGAATTCTTGGGCCAGTCCCTCCTTCCACGCGGTCTTTCGCTGAGTGAGCCGTCGATATCGGGTGTTTCCGCCACGGTGGCTGTTGAGGCTCCAAAGCTTGGCGGTCGCCCGATCTTCCGCGAATTCTCCAACCAGAACGTGGGCGTGATAGTGAATTTCCCCGTTCTCGTTCCGCGTGTGAATGGCGGCACTGGCGGTGTAGCGCTTGTCTCCGTATATCGCGTCCAGGGACTTTTGAGCCGCGGCTTACATCGCGGCCTTGGCTTCCTCCGGGTCGCCCTCGGCGCACAGGCTGACCTCCTTCGGTAGGGTGAAGGTGTGACTCTCATTGGCAGCCGTCGCGCAGCGGTTGTGGGGGACACAGGACTGCTCGAACGCATCCACCATTTGTTGCTCGTCAGATTCCCTTTCAGCTCACCGATGGCGACGAGCGTCACGTGCCCGCCTTCGAGATCGGTCTTCCATCCGTCCGCGCACGAGCGCGATGTAGGTGAGCTCGGCGTTGGAGTAGCCCGGGTTACGGCGAGTGTCGTGACCATCCATGATGTAATCCGAACGTCTGCCTCGGAGTGCCTTTCGAGACGGAATTAACCCCGCGCGTCACAACCCTTTACGTCGTACCGGTCAGCACGGCTCCCAACCCGCGAGTGGCTCCGCCACCGTGGGGAAAAATACGCGGCGGGCGAATTAACGCCCGCAAAGTATGATGTACATGCCCAAACCCGATTTTTGGGGTTTGGGAGCCGTCGCGGAAGCGACGGGGGTCTGGCTGTTCCTGGGCTCTTAAACGTCGATTTCGCACGCCCGGTGTGAAGCCGGTCGAGATGGCCCGGGGCGGCGGCGTGATGACGTCGAATGGTGGAAATGGAGGCGCCAATCGGCGGGGCACACGGTGTTTCTCCACACGCGGGCACA
>Ga0209483_1002346_pt1 | contig 13374 bp, 12 predicted proteins | sample NGEPerA_FD_184508 | JGI IMG/M metagenome (GOLD analysis project Ga0209483, IMG submission 184508) | Arctic peat soil microbial communities from the Barrow Environmental Observatory site, Barrow, Alaska, USA - NGEE PermafrostL2-A... | ecosystem: Environmental > Terrestrial > Soil > Wetlands >... | reverse complement strand
GGGCCGCCGGCAAACTAATGTTTCGGGAAGAAATTCAATGAGCAGTCCGGCATTCGCCATCCCGCCCGATCTGACGCGCGACACTGGCGCGTGGCCGGAGGATGGTCCCATCCGCTTCGGCTCGGACGCGCACAAGCGCCTCTTCTGCAAGACGCTGCTGGACACCCACGATCCCTATCGTCCCAAGGTATTGGACTGGCCGCGCCTGGGCGAGGAAGCCGAGAAGCGGATCACCTCGCTGCCGATCTGGGATATTGCGGTGCAGACCGAGAACCGCGCCGGGCTCAATGTCTGCACCTATGCCGACACCATCACCGATCCGCTGCTGAACAAGGCGGTGAACCTCAACGGGTTCGAGGAGCGCCGCCACCGCCATGTGCTGGCCAATCTGGTGGAAGCCTATGGTATCAAGCTGGCGCCCGAGCCGGTCTATCCGGTGCCGAAGGATCCGGAATGGGCCTTCATGGTCACGGGTTATTCGGAATGCATCGATTCTTTCTTTGCTTTCGGCCTGTTCAAGGCGGCCAAGGACACCGGCTATTTCCCACCCGAACTGATCCAGACCTTTGATCCGGTGGTGAACGAGGAAGCGCGCCACATTTTATTCTTCGTCAATTGGATGGCTTGGCATCGGCGCAACATGGCTTGGTGGCGCCGTCCTTATTTCGAAGTGAAAGTGTTGGCGGTCTGGGCCTTCCTGATCTGGGAGCGCATCGGCATCGCCGGCGACATGGGCCATGGCCAGCAGGACAATAACTTCACCATGACCGGCGCCGAGCAGCTGGGCGCCGACATCAATGTGGGCGAGCTGGTCGCCATCTGCCTCTCCGAAAATGACCGTCGCTTGTTGCCTTACGACAACCGCCTCAAGCGGCCACGCTTCGTGCCTTTCATGGCGCGGTTAGCGCTGAAATTCCTGGGAAAGAAGAAGGGCACATGAAGATCGGATCGCTGGAGCATCGCGATACATTCTGCCGCCATTTCCACGATACCTATACCGAATTCAATCCTGACACGCTGCCTTGGCCGGAGCTGGACGAGGCGGCGCTGGCGCGCCTCAAATCCGTGCCGTTCTGGGAAGAGGTCTTCTATACCGAACGCCGGGCAGGCGCGATTGTCGCCGCCTTCACCGAGACCGTCACCGATCCCGTGCTGAAGAAGGCCATCGCGCTGCAGGGCTTCGAGGAAGCGCGCCACGCCAAGCTGATCCGGGTGATGATCGAGAAATACGGCATCGACGCGGCGGAACGGCCGCTGGAAGATGTAAGCGACAATGGCGAGACCCGCTTCAAGGATTTCGGCTTCGGCGAATGCATGGATTCCTTCCTGGGCTTTGGCGTCTTCAAGATCGCCATGCAGTCTGAGTTCCTGCCCAAGGAGATGTTCCAGATTTTCGAAACCCTGATGTACGAGGAGACGCGCCACATCGTCTTTTTCGTCAACTGGATGGCCTATGCCCAGGCGCAGCGCGGTTTCCTGGCGCGGCTGGCGCTGCCCTTCGTTTCTTTCCACTATTACATGCGCGCGCTGGGCCGCATGATCGGCACCGCCAAGCGCGGCAAGGACTTGAATGACGGCAAGGAATTCTCCGCCACCCAGGCGTCGGTCTTTCTGGACGGGTTCACCTTCCGGCGCTTTCTGGAAGATTGCTATTCCGAAAATCACCGCCGCATGGATGCGTTCGATTCCGAATTGTTGCGGCCCAGCTTTCTGCCGCAGCTGGCGGAAACTGCGCTCTCGGCGTTGCGGCTTTGGAGTTTCCGCGCCCGCCCCTTGCCGGCATAATCTGCAATGAAAAAATGGGGCGTCGCCATCGCGCTTGCCGCCGGTCTTGTCGCGGCGATCTGGCTGGTCTGGGCAATCGGCTTCGGCGCGGTGATCGCTGCGGTGGCCCGCGCGGGTTTCGGCGGGCTGGCGCTTCTCTTTCTGTATGCGCTTGTGGTTTTCCTGGTGCTGACGGCGGCCTGGGTCTTCCTGCTGCCGCAGGATCAGCGCCGCGGCGTCAAGGATTTCTACCTCGCCCGGCTGGTGCGTGACTCCATTGCCGAGATTTCGCCTTTCTCGCCGGTGGGCGGCATGGCGGCGGCCGCCAGACTGATGATCCTGCATGGCATGAGCGCGGGTTACGCCGCGGCTTCTGTCGTGGCCGACGCCACCACCGAGGCGATGGCGCAGGTGGCGTTTCTGGCGTTCGGCATCGCTTTGGGCGTCGCGCATTTCCGGCACCTGGCCAGCACGGAGCCGTTGATCGAGGCGATGGTGGCGACCTTGCTTCTGGCCGTACCGGGCATTGCCGCCTTCATCCTGCTGCAGAAGAAGGGCGCCAATTTTGCCGAACGTATCGCCGCGCGCTTTTTCGGTGAGATCAAAAGCGGCGCCAGCTTCCGCGAGACGATCCACGCGCTCTACGACGCGCCCAAGCGGCTGGCCCTGTCATCTTCGCTGCATCTGGCGGCCTGGATCGGTTCCGGCGGCGGCACCTTCATCGCCTTCCGCCTGATCGGGGGAAAGATCAGCCTTCCCGACGCCCTGGCGCTGGAAGCTCTGTTATGTACTCTGCGATCCGTCGCGGCTTTCGTGCCCGCGGCATTAGGCGTGCAGGAAGCGGGCTATGCTCTGCTGGCGCCCTTGTTCGGGCTTCCCGCGGAAATGGGACTGGCGGTGTCGCTGCTCAAGCGCGCGCGGGAGATCGTGATCGGCGTGCCGTCGCTGCTATATTGGCAAAGCATGGAAGCCCGCGCAGCGTTGCGCGGCCGCGCGGCGTCATGAGTGACACGGTCCTTGTCACCGGCGCATCCGGCTTTGTCGGCGCGGCGGTTGCGCGCAAAGCGCTTGATCGTGGTTTCAAGGTGCGCGTGCTGATGCGGCCTACCGCGTCGCGCGCCAATATCGCGGGCCTCAACGTGGACGTGGCGAGCGGCGACATGCGCGATGTGCGTTCCATGCGCGAGGCGCTGGAAGGCGCGCGCTATCTGTTCCATGTCGCGGCCGATTACCGGCTGTGGGCCCGCGATCCCATGGAGATTGCCCGCAACAATCTGGAAGGAGCGCGCGCCACCATGCAAGCCGCGCTTCAGGCAGGCGTGGAGCGGGTGGTCTATACTTCGTCGGTGGCCGCCTTGAAGCCAGGCAAAGGCGAGGCGGTGGACGAGACCTCGCGTCACACCGAAGAAAGCGCCATCGGCGTCTACAAGAAAAGCAAGCTTTTGGCCGAACGCGAAGTCGAACGCTTGATCGCCGAGGAAAAGCTTCCCGCCGTGATCGTGGCGCCGTCCACCCCCATCGGTCCGCGCGACGTCAAGCCCACGCCCACTGGCCGCATCATCGTCGAAGCGGCGCGCGGCAGGATGCCGGCCTTTGTCGAGACCGGACTCAATTTGGTGCATGTGGACGACGTGGCGGAGGGTCATTTCCTGGCGCTGGAGCGGGGCCGGATCGGAGAGAATTACATCCTGGGCGGCGAGGATGTGGGCCTGGCGCAAATGCTGGCAGATATCGCCGCCCTGGCGGGCCGCAAGCCACCCAGGATCAAGTTGCCCCGGGCGCCCTTGTTTCCGCTGGCTTTCGCCGCCGAAGCGGTGGCGCGCATCACAGGCAAGGAACCTTTCCTTACCGCTGACGCGCTGCGCATGTCGCGCTATCTGATGTATTTCTCTTCCGCCAAGGCCCGGCGCGAACTGGGCTATACCGCGCGTCCCTATCGCGAAGGGCTGAAGGACGCGCATGCCTGGTTCGCGGCACACGGATATCTCTGAATGATCGCGAGCATCCTGTTCGGTTTCCTGCCGCTCTTGATCTGGCTTTATCTGCTTCTGGGCCATCGCTTCTTTTGGCTGTTGCGCGAGCGCGACACGTCTCCCGTCAGTGCGCCTGAACATTGGCCGGCCGTGGTCGCGATAGTTCCGGCGCGCAACGAAGAAGACGTGATCGAAGAGAATCTCAGAAGCCTTTCGGCGCAAGATTATCGGGGCGAATTGCGCATCATCCTGGTGGACGACCAATCGGAAGACCGGACGTCCGAGATCGCCCGTGCCATCGGTGATTCCCGCCTCATGGTGCTGAAGGGGGACCAACGCCCAGCCGGCTGGACCGGCAAGCTCTGGGCAATGCGCCAGGGCGTCGCGGCGGCGGGAGCGCCGGAATTCTTCTGGTTCACCGACGCGGATATCGCCCACAGTCCCGACAATCTCAGGCAATTGGTGGCGCGTGCCGAGACGGGCAAGAAAACACTGGTCTCGCTGATGGCGCGGCTCCATTGCCGCTCGACGGCGGAGCATTTCCTGATCCCCGCCTTCGTGTTCTTTTTCGACATGCTGTTTCCGTTCGGCGCGGTGAACGATGCCAAAAGCCGGGTGGCGGCGGCGGCCGGCGGCTGCATGCTGGCGCGGCGCACGGCGCTGGAAGCGGCGGGTGGACTTGAGGCCATCCGGCACAACATCATCGATGATTGCGCCTTGGCCCGGGTGATGAAGAAGCAGGGTCCGATCTGGCTGGGCCTTACCGACCGCGCCGTATCGCTCAGGCCCTATCCCCATCTGGCCGATATCCGCAAGATGGTGGCGCGCTCGGCTTTTGCCCAATTGGATTATTCGCCCATCCTTTTGGCGGGGACCTTGATCGGTCTTTTCATTGTTTACGTCGCGCCGGTACTGGGCGCGCTCTTCGCCATGTATTATGTGCAGCTTGCCGCCTATCTGGCCTGGGCGATCATGGCCGTGATGTTTCAACCGATGCTGCGATTTTATCGCCTCTCGCCTTTGTGGGGCCTGTTGCTGCCGTTGATCGGCGCCTTCTATGCCGCCTTCACCCTGGATTCCGCGCTTCAGCATTGGTCGGGCAAAGGCGGCATGTGGAAAGGGCGCGCCCAAGCCTCAAAAGGAGGCACGGCGTGAGCGAAGCGGTCGCGCTGCAATCGGGCAAGGGACATCATGACGAGAATTTTCCCGTCGCCTCTTTCCTGATCGCACCAAAGGCGCGTGCGCCGGTTCTGGCCTTCTACCGTTTTGCCCGCTTCGCCGACGACATCGCCGATCATGCCACCGCATCGCCGTCCGACAAGCTCAGGCTGCTGGAAGAGATGCGGCAAAGCCTGGTGGGCGAAAGCGATGCTTCGCCCGAAGCGGTGGCGCTGCGCCGCGTCCTGCTCGAGCGCGGCCTTGGCGATCAGCATGCGCTCGATCTGCTCGAAGCCTTTCGCCGCGATGTCACAAAATTGCGCTATCACGATTGGGACGATCTGATGGAGTATTGCCGCTATTCCGCCATGCCGGTGGGACGCTTCGCCCTCGATGTGCATGGCGAAAGCCGCGACACCTGGCCCGCCAATGACGCATTGTGCGCGGCGCTTCAGATCATCAATCATCTGCAGGATTGCGCCAAGGACTACCGCAACCTGGACCGGGTCTATATTCCTGAAGACGCGCTTGCGGAAAAAGGTCTGGACGTGACGGCCCTGGCCGACGCCAAAGCCAGCCCGGCGCTCAGAAGCGTAATCGCCGGATTGGCGGCCAAAAATGGCGCGCTTCTACAACAGTCGCAGGTTTTTGCGGGCCTCATCCGCGACGGCAGGCTTGCCTTGGAAGTCGATCTCATTCAAACCCTCGCCGACGACCTCAATGCCTTGCTGGGAAGCCGCGATCCCTTGAGCGAAAATGTCCATCATTCCAAGGCGCGCGCGGCGGCGCTGTTCTTCGGCCGGCTGCCCTTTTTCCTTCTGTCGCGCATGAGGCGCGTAGCTCCATGAGCAAGGTTTCGCCGGCCTCCCAGGCCGCTTCGGCGCAGAAGAAGGCCATCGGCAGCTCCTTCTATCTCGCCATGCGGCTGATGCCCAAGCGCGAGCGCGACGCCATGTTCGCGATCTATGCCTATTGCCGCCGGGTGGATGACATCGCCGATGACGGACTGGGCACGCGCGCCGAGCGTCATGAAAGGCTTGAAGCCTGGCGCTATGACCTGGAAGCGCTTTATGGCGGCCAGAAGCCGCAGCGCGTGGCGTTCCTGGCGCCGGCGGTGGCGCAGTTCGGCCTGCGCATGCAGGATTTCTTCACCATCCTGGACGGGATGGAGATGGATGTAGCGGAAGACATCGTCGCGCCCGATCTCGCCACGCTCGATCTTTACTGCGAGCGGGTGGCGAGCGCGGTGGGCCGGCTTTCGATCAAGGTCTTCGGCATGGAGGAAGCGCCGGGCTTCGAGCTCGCCCATCATCTGGGCCGGGCATTGCAGCTCACCAATATCCTGCGCGACATCGACGAAGATGCCGGCGTCGGCCGGCTGTACCTGCCGCGCGAATATCTTTTTTCCGCCGGCTTCAGATCGCTCGATCCCCGCATGGTGGTGTCCGATCCCCGCGTCGATGGTGTTTGCCGCGCGGTCGCGGCACTGGCGCATCAGCATTACGACAAGGCGCAAGCGATCCTGGCCAGGAAACCCAAGGGACGGATCGCCACGCCTCGCCTGATGGGCGCTGTCTATAGCGAAATATTGAAAGCCACCGAGGCCCAGGGTTTTGTTCCGCCCAGGAAACGCGTGTCGCTGTCGCGCGGCAAGCTTGCGGCGTTGCTGCTGCGCGCGGGCTTCGGCTAGGCATGGCCGCGCTTCAGCCTGAGCCGGAAGATCGACGCCGCGCCTTCGTCATTGGCGCCGGTATTGCAGGCTTGGCCGCAGCCACGCGTTTGGCCGAGCAAGGCATCGCCGTCACGCTTTATGAAGCGGCGGGGCAGGCGGGCGGCCGCTGCCGCTCCTATTACGATCCTGCGCTGGATCAGACCATCGACAATGGCAATCATCTGGTGCTCTCCGGCAACAAGGCGGTGCATCGCTATCTGAGGCGGATCGAACCCAGTGGACGATTGACCGGGCCTGGCCGCGCCTTTTTTCCTTTCACCGATCTCAAGACCGGCGCGCGCTGGATCCTCAAATTGAATCGCAGCCCACTTCCTTGGTGGCTCGCCGCGCGGGGCCGCCGCGTGCCCGGCACTAGCGCGCGCGACTACCTTCCCTATGCCAAGCTGATGTTCGCCGGCCGCAAGGCGCACATCGCCGATGTCGTGCCCATCAAGGGCGCTGTGTGGAACCAGCTGATGCGACCTTTCCTGCTGGCGGCGCTCAACACCGATCCGGAAACCGCTTCCGCTCAACTGGCAGGCCAAGTGATCCGCGAGAGTTTGGCGCGAGGCGGCTATGCTTGCCGTCCTCGCATCGCCACGCCCAATTTGTCGTCGGTCTTCATCGATCCCGCTCTGTCGTTCCTGGAGCGGAAAGGCGCGAAGGTCGAGTTGGGCAAAAGGTTGCGCACCCTGGTGTTCGGCCCGTCTGCGGTGCTGGCGCTGGAGTTTCCCGACGTGACGATACCGCTCAACCCCAGGGACATGGTGGTGCTGGCGGTGCCCCCTTTTGTCGCCAAGGAATTCCTGCCCCATCTCACCGTGCCCACTGAATTCCGCGCCATCGTCAATGGCCATTTCCGTTTTCCCGCGCCCAAGGGCGCACCGCCCATCCTGGGCGTGATCAATGGAACGGCGGAATGGATTTTTTCGTTCGAGGACCGCATCTCAGTCACGGTCTCGGGCGCCGATGCCATCGTGGACCGCGACCGCGAGGAGCTGGCGCGGCTGTTGTGGCGTGACGTAACGGCGGCTTTGCGGATCAATGACGACCTGCCGCGCTGGCAGATCGTAAAGGAAAAGCGCGCCACCTTCGCCGCGACGCCGGAACAGGACATGAAGAGGCCGTCCACGAAAACCGCATGCCGCAACCTGTTCCTGGCCGGAGACTGGACCGATACCGGCCTGCCCGCCACCTTGGAAGGCGCGGTCCGCTCGGGCGAGGCGGCGGCGGTTTTGGCGCTCAAGCGTCTCACTCTATAGTCGCGCATCATGAACCAGCTTGCTCCCGCCGATTTTGCCGAAGTGGAAACGGCCATCCGGGCCGCCACCGATGCGATCCTGGCCGAGCAGCAGCCGGACGGTCATTGGGTCTTTGAGCTGGAGGCCGACGCCACCATTCCGGCGGAATATGTACTGCTGATCCATTATTTGGCAGAGACGCCCAATCTCGAGCTGGAACGCAAGATCGGCGTCTATCTGCGCCGCATCCAGGGCGCGCATGGCGGCTGGCCGTTGTACCATGACGGCGCATTCGACATCTCCGCCACCGTGAAAGCTTATTTCGCGCTCAAGATGATCGGCGACGATAGCGATGCGCCGCATATGGCGCGGGCCCGCGCCGAAATCTTGAAACGCGGCGGCGCGATCAAAACCAATGTCTTCTCCCGCATCCAGCTGGCGCTCTATGGCCAGATGTCCTGGGCAGATATTCCCACCATGCCGCCGGAACTGATCCTGGTGCCGCGCTGGTTTCCTATCCAGCTCTCCAAGATGAGCTATTGGGCCCGCACCGTGATCGTGCCGCTTCTGGTGCTGACAGCGAAGAAGCCGCTGGCGCGTAATCCGCGCGGCGTCCGCATTCCTGAATTGTTCGTGCCGGGCGTGCCCGCGGCGTCACCTCGCGCACCCCATCAAAAGGCGGGCTGGTCGGCCTTTTTCAACGCACTGGACTGGTGCCTCAAACGCTTCGAGCCTTTCTGGCCCAAAAGCCTGCGTGCCGGCGCCATCGAAAGATGCCGGGGCTGGACCGTTGAGCGGCTGAATGGCGAGGACGGGCTGGGCGCAATCTATCCCGCCATGGCCAACAGCGTGATGATGTTCGACCTGTTGGGCTATCCGCCCGACCATCCCGACCGCGCCATCGCCCGCCGCGCGGTCGAAAAGCTTCTGGTGGTGAAAGAGGAAGAAGCCTATTGCCAGCCCTGTGTCTCGCCGGTGTGGGATACGGCGCTGGTGGCGCATGCGCTGCTCGAAACAAGAGACGAGAGGGCTGGCCAGGCTGTGGCGCATGGGCTCGACTGGCTGAAAGCGCTCCAGGTGCTGGACGTCAAAGGTGACTGGGCGGAAGAAAAGCCGGATGTGCGACCCGGCGGCTGGGCGTTTCAGTATCGCAACGATCATTATCCCGATCTCGATGACACCGCTGTGGTGGTGATGGCGCTGGACCGCGCCGCCAAGACCGGCGTGGCGCGGGATTGCGATGCGGCCATCGCCCGAGGCGCGAAGTGGGTAGAGGGATTGCAGAGCCGCGATGGCGGCTGGGGCGCCTTCGACGCCGACAACAGCTATTATTATCTCAACAATATTCCCTTCGCCGATCATGGCGCGCTGCTCGACCCGTCCACCGAGGATGTTTCGGGACGCTCGGTTGGCATGATCGCGCAGTTGGGCGGCGATGCCGCGCGGCTCAAAGCCGGCATGGACTATCTGGTCCGCACCCAGCGCGCGGACGGCTCCTGGTGGGGCCGCTGGGGCGTCAATTACATCTACGGCACTTGGTCGGCGCTGGCGGGCTTGAACGCGGCGGGTCTGGGAGCGGACGATCCCACCATGCGCCGCGCCGCCGATTGGCTGATCGCGATTCAGAATCCGGATGGCGGCTGGGGTGAGAATTGCGACAGCTACAAGCTGGATTACAAAAGCTATGAGCCCGCGCCATCCACCGCGTCACAGACCGCCTGGGCGCTGTTGGGCCTGATGGCGGCGGGGCAGGTCAATCATCCCGCCGTGGCGCGCGGCATCGCCCATCTCAAGCGCACCCAGGAAGAAGACGGGCTGTGGAGCCAGCTGCATTATACCGGCGGCGGCTTCCCGCGCGTCTTCTATCTCAATTATCACGGCTATCCGAAATTCTTCCCGCTCTGGGCGCTGGCGCGTTACCGCAATCTCAAGCTGGGCAATTCCGCCCGTGTCGAGGTTGGCCTATGAGAGATATCAAGTGACGGCTCTTGCCGTCACCGGCCTCAGGCGCGAAGCCGAGATCGTAGGCGTCCCGGGTGTGGTCGCGGTGGCGGGCGGTGGCGACGCGGCGTCGCTAACGCAAAAGCTCGATGCGCTGCATGGCGACATCAAGGGCGTGATCTCGGTGGGCTTGGCCGGAGCGCTGTCACCGCTGCTCAAGGTGGGCGATGTGGTGATCGCCGATCGCGTGATCCAGGGGCGCGAGACCTGGCGCTGTTCCGATCCCTGGCGTGTCGCGCTGGCGGCCAAGCTGGCCTACGCCCATCAAGGCGCAGTCGCGGCCAGCGAGACGATCCTGGAAAATGCCGAGGCCAAGGCGGCGCTTTACGAAAGCACGGGCGCGCTTGCCGTGGATATGGAAAGCGCGGTCGCCGCGCGCTTTGCCGCAAAGCGCAATCTGCCTTTCGCGGTGCTACGGGTGATTTCCGATGATGCTCGGCATGGGTTGCCGCCGGCGGCTTTGGTGGCAATGAAGCCGGATGGCGGGATCGCGATCGGCCGGGTGCTGGGCTCGCTCTTGCGTCATCCGCTGCAGGTGCCGGGCCTGATCCGGACCGCGCGCGCCTCGAACAAAGCGTTCAAGGAACTACTCCGCTGCGCGAACCTCTGCGGTGTCGGATTTTCCGGACCGGACCTCTGACATCTTCTTCTCCACATGGCGGGAGAAGACGAATTCCGCCGGCCGCTGGTGCGACAGATCGATGTCGGGCGCCATCGGCCCTTCGGTCTTCACGCCCTTGAACATGACCGGCAGCGATTTCAGCGGATGCCTGATCGCGTCGGTAGCGGCGGTGCCTTCGAAGCCGCAATGCACCATGCAGTTGGCGCATTTCTCGTACTTGCCGACGCCGTACTTCTCCCACTCAGTGCCTTCCATCAGTTCTTTGAAGGTCTTCACATAACCTTCGCCCAAAAGGTAACAGGGCTTCTGCCAGCCGAAGACGGTGTAGAGCGGCATGGACCAGGGCGTGCATTCATAGGTCTGATTGCCCGCCAGGAAGTCCATGAACAGGGGCGAATTGGTGAAGTCCCAATTCTTGCCGCCGCGCCCACGTGAGAGAATCTCGCGGAACATCTTCTTGGTGCGCTCGCGATTGAGGAAATGCTGCTGATCGGGCGCGCGCTCATAGGCATAGCCGGGCGACACGGTGATGCCGTCCAGGCCCATCGCCATCATCCCGTCGAAGAATCGGGCGGTGCGTTCGGGGTCCGCGCCGTCGAACAAGGTGCAGTTGATCTGGGTGCGGAAGCCCTTGTCCTTGGCCAGCTTGATCGCCGCCACGGCCTTTTCATAGACGCCGTCCAGGCAGACCGACTTGTCGTGCATCTCCTGGTCACCATCCAGATGAATGGACCAGGTGAAATTGGGATCGGGCTTGTACTGGTCGATCTTTTTGGCAAGCAGCAGCGCGTTGGTGCAGAGGATGACGAACTTGTCGCGCTCCAGGAAGCCCTGCACGATCTTGGGCATGTCGCGATGAAGCAGAGGCTCGCCGCCGGCGATCGAAACCGCGGGCGCGCCGCATTCGTCGATCGCGTCCATGCATTGCTTGATCGAGAGGCGTTGGTTCAAGATCTCGTCGGGATAGTCGATCTTGCCGCAACCGGCGCACTCCAGATTGCAGCGGAACAACGGCTCCAGCATCAGCACCAGCGGGTATTTCCCGCCGGAGAGATGCTTCTTCATCACATAGGCGCCGATCTTGGCAGCCTGGCGGAACGGTAAACCCATGGCTCTAAGCCCTCAATTCGGCCGGCAGGCGGAACTCGATATGTTCCTTCTTGCCGTCCATCTGTTCAACTTGAACGTCTTCGATTTCGGAAAGTGCCGCGATCACATGGCGCACCAGTTCCTCGGGCGCGCTGGCGCCGGCGGTGAGGCCTACTACGCCTTTGCCCCGGACCCAATCGGCCTTCAATTCGCTGCCATCGGCGATGAGATAGGACGGCACGCCCTCCTCGATCCCGATCTCGCGCAGCCGATTGGAGTTCGAGGAATTCTTGGCTCCAACCACCAGGATCACGTCCGCCACTTTGGCCAGTTCGCGCACAGAGGTCTGGCGGTTCTGGGTGGCGTAGCAGATGTCGCTGGTCTCAGGCCCGACGATGTCGCGGAAGCGCTTCTTGAGCGTGACGATGATGCCCTTGGTGTCGTCGATGGAAAGCGTGGTCTGAGTGATATAGGCGACGGGACGGTCGGCGGGAATTGGCAGCATTTCGACATCGGCTTCCGACTGGACCAGATGCACTGGCGCGCCCACCTGGCCCATGGTGCCTTCCACTTCGGGATGGCCGGCATGGCCGATCAGGATCAGGGTGCGGCCATGGGCGACATAACGCTTGCCCTGGTTGTGCACTTTGGAAACCAGCGGGCAGGTGGCGTCCAGCACCGGCAGGCCCCGCGCTTGCGCGGTCTTGACCACCGATTGCGGCACGCCATGGGCGGAAAACACCGTCACCGCCCCTTCCGGCACTTCGTCCAATTCTTCGACAAAGCGGGCGCCCTTGCTCTTGAGCGCATCCACCACATGGCGGTTATGGACGATCTCATGGCGCACATAGACGGGCTGGCCGAACTTATCGAGCGCCTTTTCGACGATGTCGATGGCGCGCACCACCCCGGCACAGAAGCCGCGCGGCTGGGCAAGAATGACTCGCATATTACTTCCTTTGCGGGGCCCTTGCGGACGCCTTCAGGGGAGATAAGGCCTAACCCCCGCCAAGCCAAGCCAGTTTCCCGTATCGACCCCTCGAAAACAACCCTTCGGGTTTCAGGGCCGGAACCAGGATGTTACATGTCCAAACGGCAATATGCTGGGGCGCAAAAGGGGCATTTTCTTTGCCTTTCCGGCCCGAAGGACCAGATGTCGCATCATGGGCTTTGGGGTGGCATAGAGGGGTGCGGACCGGGCATGCATGGGGGATATGCGCATCACCAAAGACGCCGATAAAACCGAACTCCCGCGCGCCATCGCGGCGGCCGTTCAGGCCGTTGATTCGGTCTTGGAGCGGGTGTTGCCCAAGCCGCACGGCGCCCAGGCGCGGGTTCAGGAGGCGATGCGCTATGCCATTTTCGCGGGCGGCAAGCGGATCAGGCCGTTTCTGGTGCTCCATTCCGCGCGGCTGTTCGGCGTGGACGATTCGCAGGCGCTGCGCGTGGGCGCGGCGATTGAGGCGCTGCACACTTATTCGCTGGTGCATGACGATCTGCCCTGCATGGACGATGACGATCTGAGGCGCGGGCGTCCCACCACCCACATCGCCTTCGACGAAATGACAGCGGTCTTGGCGGGTGATGCGCTGCTCACCATCGCCTTCGAGATCCTGTCTGACGCTGCGACCCATCCGGATCCGCAGGTGCGGGTCAATCTGATTGCGCGGCTGGCGGAAGCATCCGGCCATGACGGCATGATCGGCGGCCAGATCATCGACATGCTGGCGGGCGATAATTTCGGGCTTGACGAAGTCCGCAATCTGCAGCGTCTCAAGACCGGCCAGTTGTTCGAATTCTCCTGCGAGGCGGGAC
>Ga0209483_1002345_pt1 | contig 13376 bp, 20 predicted proteins | sample NGEPerA_FD_184508 | JGI IMG/M metagenome (GOLD analysis project Ga0209483, IMG submission 184508) | Arctic peat soil microbial communities from the Barrow Environmental Observatory site, Barrow, Alaska, USA - NGEE PermafrostL2-A... | ecosystem: Environmental > Terrestrial > Soil > Wetlands >... | reverse complement strand
GCTCAACGGCGAGGTAGATCGCATCCCCGAGCCGTTCCTGACGCAAAAGGCGCCCTGCGTCGTCAAGCCGCTCCAGCGCTCCCTTGCGGTAATCCTCGCCGTTGAGCATGTGCGAAGTCAGCGGCTTGTTGCCCATCTCTTTCGCCACGCCAACTCCCATTACTCCCATTACTTACAAACGACCACATACAATCCATCCCGGTGGCAGGTTTTTCTTCACGACAGCGGCTTGCGTTGTGAGAACGACCGGAAGGCTCATTGTCGAAACCGCGCTAACGCTCGGGCCTCAACCGTTTCCCAAGTAGTGACTGCATCGGGGTTCTGATCCAACGATTCGATGCGATGATCGAGAAGTGTCTTTAGTTCGTCGTGAACCTCCGCCACATCACTCGCTGCGCACAGGCCGCCCCACACTTCTTCGACCAGCCATAGTCGCTGCTCGGCGGGCCACGCGCCGACCTCATCTAAAATCGTCTTCAGGTCCATTGGTCGCATCCTAATAAAAAATCGGCCCATTGTCGCTTGACACGAGAAATTATACGGCGCCAGGCGGTGAACTCAAAATTAGCTTTCAATTGAATGCAGCCACCTCACGCCGTCTTGCGGACGTACACACGGCCGTGCTTGGCGAGTTCGTCGACGCGGCCAGTATTGGCCAGTTGCTGGAGCTGGTCGAGAAACCGGACGGTTGCGGGTTCGAGATAAGGCTCGGTTGGATCGAACGCCGGAAGCACCGCATCGACTTCGATGCGGGCGACGCACAGGTCGCCGTGGATCCATTTGGTCACGCGGGTTTTGATTCCCTCGATAAGCATATTCACCGGTCAAGAAAGTGTACCGTCACAAGGACCGCTACGCCACTGGATTCCGCATATGAGGGCGTTAGTTGCAACGGGCCGATAGCGGGTTTACGATTGCGATCGCCATGAGCACTGTCATTCTTTCCGACAACTTCGAAGTGATCATTCAAGCGGAAATTCGCGAAGCGCTTCATCTTGAAGCCGGTGAAACGCTGCGCGTCTCTGCTTCCAACGGACATGTTGAGTTGGCGCCGATTCGTTCCATCCAATCGATGCGCGGCTTTCTGCGCGGCATGGACGCGGACATCGAACGCGATAAGGACCGACTGTGAGCGCGTTCAATATTGTGGACCCATCCGGGTGGCTCGAATACTGCCCTTGCCGTCCAATGATTCGCCGTCGCGACATCTTCCCAAAGGGCATTGGGCCGTGATGCACATTGACCAGAGTATTGCGGCGACTTACACTTTGGACGATGGAATACTCTCACCTGATCACGCTCGAACCGGACAAACGGAGTGGGCAGGCGTGCATCCGGGGGTTGCGAATGACGGTGCGGGATGTGCTTGAGTATCTGGCCGCCGGAATGACGCCGCAGGAGATCGTCGAGGAGTTTCCCGATCTTACGCTGGAGGACATCCGGGCCTGCCTCGCCTATGCCGCCGATCGCGAGCGGCGGCTGTGGGTGGTCCCGGCGGCATGAAGCTCCTTTACGATCAAAACCTGTCGCCGCGGTTGCCGCGAATGCTGGCGGTGGAATTCCCCAGCTCGGCTCATGTGCGCGAGTTCGGTCTGGCCCGAGGGACCGATCCGGCAGTCTGGGCGTACGCGGCTGCGGAAGGGTTTATCATTACGTCGAAGGATGTCGATTTTCAACAACGCGCCCTTTTGCGCGGTCCACCGCCGAAAGTGATCTGGATAAGGCTCGGCAATTGTCTGACCGCCAGCGTGGCGGCCCTGCTGCGTTCCAACCACGCAAAGCTGCTGGCGTTCGAGGCGGATCCGTTTGCGTCGTTCATCGCGTTGGGATAGCGCCCACGTCGGGGGTGGCGAGATGGTCAACGACGAAACATCGTGATTCAATCCCGCGTTTTTTGAATGTCCGCGGCAGAAACGTCACTGAGTTGATTGCGGTTGTTCCGCAACACGGGAGGCGCCGGCGCTTCCCAACCAATCGGCGCCCCCACGACAACAACCGGTTTGCCGGTGTTGTCATAAATTCGCAGGTTATCGGCGATGACTCCATTCGCCGAGTGTCGCCAGCAGTGAATGGCCACGCCGTCGCTCTTGATGACATTGCCGATGACCTCATAGCCGTCGAGGTTAAAGTTCGGCTCGATGGCGGTCTTGCCGGTCTCCATGTAGTTGTAGTTGCAACGAACGTTTCGGATGTGGCCTCGGAAGGAGGGATGGCCAAGTAGATAGCCCGCGCCATTGGGATTGATCGTTCGGGTGCGCTGGATCGTGATGTCTTCGACGTCGAATGATTCGCCGGGGCCGACTTTGCCGCCGGGCAAAAACTTCCCGGTATGATCGCCATACGCCATGACCGAGCGCATGGTGTTGGTCATCGTGATGTCTTCGATCACAACCTTGCGCACGCGACCGTGGACGAGCACGCAGGCGTTAATGTTCTTAACGAGCCCGCTCGGCTGTGCATTGTGGGAGGCGTTGAGGTCAATCGTGCCTTTGCCAAAAATGCGAACGTTCTCAATGTAGTTTGGTTGGAATCCATAGCCGATTCGGATGCCATAGGCTTCGGGCGCGCCATAGGAGACAAACCACAAGCTGCGCATACTGTGTCCCGTGCGGCTGGCGAAGCGGATTTTTACGCCGTGACTGAGTTCCTGCCATTCGCCGGTGATGGCTACTTTTTTCTGCGGCGTTTCGAAGAGCTTGCCGTCTCCCCATGCAAAGGTGTCGGGTTGTCCATCGGTTCCGACGCCGTCGCAGATGATGGTATAGATCATGGCGCCGTATGCTTCGGGTCCATCCGCCGCCGGCGGCGCCAGATCAAATTGCCCGCCGATCTCAAGATCATCGAGCTTCTTTCCTGCGTCTTGATCCGTCGTAATTTCTCCCACAGTTTGAAGCTTTGTCTCGCCCGCTTTGAGTTTCAGCGTGGCGCCTTCCTTCAGTTCAATCTCCACCGGTTTATCCACATAGAGAATCGAGCGATGCTTCCCCAGCCCGTGTTCGTGAACGCCAGGCAAAAAGACCAGCCGATCGCCCGGCGCCGACGCGTCGAGCGCTTCCTGCGGCGAATCGCCGGGGCGGATCAAATGTTCCGCGGCATGCAATGCGCTTACAAATAAGATCAGTGAGAAAGCGATGGAGGTGAGAATCTTTTTCATCATTAGTTGATTGGCAGGAATGGCATTCATTGCATACATCTCCCCTCAAAATTGGCCCAATTTCTCCCTCACAAAAGCAATCGTATCTTTTCTTGATCTCCCCGCTTCATATGCGTTCACTTTCACGGCGGGGCGATCTTATTTAGCGCCGCTTTGGCATCGGTATTACCCTGTTCCGCAGACTTGCGATACCACTTGATCGCTTCAACTCGGTCTTTCTCCACGCCCACGCCGTCGGCGTAGCAAATAGCGAGATTGTATTGAGCGCTGGCATCGCCCTGTTCCGCCGCTTTGCGATACCACTTAACTGCTTCAATCGGGTCTTTGTCCACACCCGCGCCGGTCGCGTAACAAACGCCCAGATTGACTTCTGCGGCAATATAACCCTGTTCCGCCGACTTTCGGAGCCACTTGGTCGCTTCGACCGGGTTGTGGTCCACGCCAACGCCGGTTCCGTAGCCAATAGCGAGATTGTATTGGGCGTCGGGATCACCCTGTTCCGCTGCCTTGCGGAACCACTTCATCGCTTCGACCTCGCTTTTCTCCATTCCTGTGCCAAACAAGCAGTAAATGCCAAGATTGTATTGGGCCATGGAAAACCCTTGTTCCGCTGATTTGCGGAACCACTTGCCCGCTTCAACTTGGTCCTTTTCCACGCCCGCGCCATTGCGGTAGCAATCGCCAACACTGTATTGAGCGATGGCATCGCCCTTTCCTGCTGCCTTACGATACCACTTGAACGCCTCGACTGGGTCTTTCTTTACGCCTGTGCCCTGGCGGTAGCATTGTGCGAGATCGAATTGGGCGATGGGATCACCCTGTTCGGCCGCCTTGCGGAGCGCGTCGACGGATGGTGCGGTTGTTGGTGACGGGGAACTGCCGGGCTTCGGGGCGGCATCGGCGGAAAACGCCAATTGGCAAATCAACCCGCTCGCCAACATAAACATGATCGCTGCATTTGCCGCTCGTCGATTTCCGAGATTTCCCATGACTTGCGATATTATAGATTTTTTGATGCCCCACAATGTAGCCGCGACCGGAGGGATTTTCTATACATCGCATGGCCAAGGTGCTAGAATTATCTCATGGTCCGCCATGTAGATGCCATCTTTAGTCACGGTGCATTTCGACCACTTGAGCCGCTCGCGCTGCCCGAGGGGACTCGCGTTCATTTGAGCGTCCAAGAGGAGACGAATACCGGCCCCGTGCGAAGCGCCGCGAAGATTCACACGCCCAGGCTGGCGCATCCGGAAGATGCGGGCGATTTCGAGATGAAGGCCGACCGCGCCGATGCCGAAATCAGCCAGTGGGCGCAAGAGATGGACGCCTCAACCGCCCAGATACCCGCCGAGGAGCATGACCGTTTCCTGAAGGCGCTTGACGAGATCGAACGGGAAAGCAAAGAGGCCGTTCGCAAGCAGTGGGGGCTTCCGTGACGGCGGGCTACCTGATCGACACCAACCACCTCTCGCGAGCCGTCACGCCAACTTCATCCGTTCGGCGGCGGATCACCGAGTTGCGACAGCGAGGTATTAAGGTAGGCACCTGTGTTCCAGTGCTCTGCGAGATCGAAGCCGGTATCCAACAGGTCAGCAAGCCCGATGTGTACCGCCTCAACTTGGAACAACTGCTCCGCCAGATCCGCGTCTGGCCGATCGACCCCTCGACGGCAAGGATCTACGGCATCATCCACCACGATCTGAAACACCGCGGCCGCGTACTCTCCCAAGTGGACATAATGCTCGCCGCCTTGGCCAGGCAAATGACGCTCACGGTGGCCACATCGGACCAGGACTTCAACGCGTTGCCAGACATCCCCACAGAGAATTGGCTTGCAACCGTTCCCTGATTCAACCAAGGAGCGCGGCCGAAATAAGTTCCTGGTTAGCCGCGACGCGCAGCGGAGCGCTTGGCGTCACTTGGGCATAGGTCCCCGAGTTAGACCAAGCGCTCCGCTGCATCTGCGCGTCGCGGCTAAGCAATCGCCGAATGCGGAAGTTAATTCGACCGCGTTCCCCAAGTGCCGGTGGGCCGCCAAGCGGTTACTTCGCCATTGGGGCTTCTACCTGCTTCATCACCCGGCGGTGGGTGAACGGATAGCTGGTCACAACGCCGACCACCAGCGTCTGCATGCGATAGCCATCCTTGGCAATCGCGCTGGAAAGCTGATCGACCACGACCTCATCATACCCTTCCAACTGACGGCACAGCGCGTACGCCAAAAGTTTGCCGGTCAGGTTGTGGCAAAAATCATCCGAACGTGCGGCGATGATCCGCTTGAGTTCCGCGGGTGTGCCGAAACGGTGTGCTCCCGGCAGCTCACCCGTGGCGTCGATCGCGACGCCGGAGTCGTCGCGGTCGCGCCAGCGGCCGATGGCGTCGAAGTTCTCCAGGCCGAAGCCGATGGGATCGAAAACCTTGTGGCAGTTTGCACACACCGGGTTGCGACGATGAATCTCCATGCGTTGACGCAGCGTCATGTTCGCGACCTTCTTTGGGTCCTGTTTTTCCAACGCCGGGACGTTGGCCGGCGGCGGGGGAACATTTTCGCCGAGGACTTGTTCGAGCACCCACACGCCGCGATTGACTGGGCTGGTGCGATTGGGAAATGAGCTCATCGCGAGGATGCCGGGCATGGTCAGGATGCCGCCGCGGTTGGCGTCGCGAAAGTTTACCTTTCGCATCGCCGGGCCAGTGACTGTGCCCTGCATTCCATAGATTGGCGCCAGGGCGCCGTTGAGGAATGTATACTCGCTGTCGATGAAGGTCGTCAGGCTGCGATTCTCGCGCAGGATACTCTCAAAGAGCAGGCGTGCTTCGTCGTACATCGACGTGCGCAGGTCGCCGGTCATCTGCGGAAACTTTTCCGGGTCAAAGGTCTTGCCGGCGAGCTTGTCCAAACCGAGCCACTGGGCGCCGAATCCATCGAACAAGGCGCGCGAGCGCGGATCGCCTATCATGCGACGGACCTGAGCGGCCAGCATCTGCGGGTCGTGCAGCTTCCCGGCATCGGCCAGCGCCGACAACTCCGCATCGGGCATCGTCGCCCAGAGCAAGTATGAGAGTCGCGCCGCCAGTTGATAATCGTCGAGCGCGACAATGCCGCCCGCCGGCTTCGCATAGGCGTTGGGAGAATCTGGCGTAATGAAGAGAAACTGCGGCGAGACCAGGATCGCCTTCAGCATCAGCCGCAACGCATCCGGATACGGCTTCCCTTGGTCTGTCGCCAACGCGAACACGCGCAGCAACACATCGATCTCCGCGTCCGACGCCGGCCTGCGGTAGGCGAGGCGGCCGAGCGACACAGCGATCTTCCTCGCCGCCGCGTTGCGATCGGCCTCTACGCCCGGATCGACGCCAAACAGGCGTTGCTGCACGGCGGTAGGCGGCGCTCCCGGCGGCGCGATGATCCGATTCAGCGCCTCATTTGCCACCGCCAAATACTCCTCCATCAGCAGCGGCGAAACCGAATTGGTATACCCGGCGCCGAACACCTCGTCCGGCAAATCGTGCGCGATCCGCGGATCGACGCCGAACAGATCGTGCAGGGTGTTGCCGTATTCGACCCTGCTCAACCGGCGGATGACGAAAAGGCCCGGGTCCTTGGGGCTCAGCCGGTTCATCCCGCCGATCCAGTCAACGATCGCCTTGCGTTCCCGCTCGCTCGGCTGCTTCTCCTCATCGTCCGGCGGCATGTCGTGCGCCTTGATCTTCGCCGACGCTCGCTTCCATACTTTTCGAGATGATGATGAATTGGGATTCCGCAGCGCGCTTTGGAAGGTAAAACCAGCCTTCTGTCTCCTCCCGCCATGGCAGCGCTCGCAATACCTCCCCACAAACGGCGTCACGTCGGCCTTATACGACTTCATCGCCTCGGCGCGCGCCTTGGCCCACTCGGCGGCATCATCCGCTTCCGCCCCGAGTGCCACGGATGAGTACAATGCAACGCCGCAGATGAACGGCAAAAACAGTCGTGCATAAAATCGGGTCATCGGCAACGTATTGTCTCCGAAGCGGTGAAATCAGGCCGCAATGGAACTACGTTACCTGTCATGGAGCGTTTAAGGTGGATATAATTCCGGTCATGCCGATTCACGACTGGACACGGGTTACGGCTGGCACGTTTCACGACATGCACCTGGCATGGATCGCGGAACTTCGCCGCTCGTTGAACGCCGGAGTGCTGCCGGGTGGGTATTATGCTCAAGCGGAGCAAGTCGCCGACACCATCATACCTGACGTGCTCACTCTAGCGTCGTCTGACACAACGGAAACGGATTTCGAGGATGAAACAACTATCAACTGCCGCCGAACAAGCGATTGACGCTTGCCGCCTACGTCGCCAATCGGCGCGCCGCCACGGCAGTCACGTGCCACGTTCAACCGACGTCCGTCGGCGAGCCGCTTGTGGCGATGCCGCTCTTTCTCGACCCCGGCCACTATGTCAATGTTCCACTGGAGCAGACGTACATGGCCGCCTATGAAGGCGTGCCGCGGCGGTGGAAGCAGGTGATCGAAGGGGTTGGGATGGAGTAACAATGCATATCCGATCATGAGGAGCGTATGTTTTCAAAGGGTCATCGTGAAAATGAAAATCGCTCGATCGCTGGATTATGCCTCGTCGCTAAATCGAACGAAGCTCTGGTTAATCGTGGTGATACTTGGGCTTGTCGTGGCGGGATTCTTGCTTCTCCGATATTGGCCGCCGCCTCAGATAACTCAATCGACGACATTGGCCGCAGTTCCGTCCTTCATTCTCAGTTTTCAGAACGACAAAGTTGGTTCCATTGCAACGGCGCTGGATCAATCGCAAACGGGCGACAAAGGCTCACTTGGGTGGGTGGTCGTGCAGGACGGCAGCAAGAGGGTGCTCACCCGGACCCCGCCGTTTCAAATCCCGACTTCTTTACTGTCGCCGTCTTTTACGGATTCATCGGGAAGGATGTGGAGGTTTCGACCCGATTCAAGACCCTCTCCGGCAATGCCGATCCGGGAGGAGGCTTAGTCGTACGGTATAAGGATAAAGACAACAACTACTTCGTTAGAGCGGATGCCCGCAAGAACAACATATGTCTATTCCGAGTAATCGGCGGCAAACAGACCCAATTTGCCGGCGCTAATGTGAATGTTTCTGTAGACGAATGGCATCAACTGGCCCTGTCAGTCAAAGGATCGCATTTCAAAGTCACCTACGAGGGAAAACCACTCTTCGAGGCCGATGATCCGATGATCGGAAATGCTGGCCAAGATGGGTACTGCGGACTGTACGCCGACAGCGTGACGGAATTCGAGATGTTGATCGGAACGGAGAAGTAGATAGGCATTGGTGACGGCTCTGGCGTCCTTTTTTGATAGAAAGACTCCCGCGGCGTTAGAATTTTCCTGAAAATGTTCGCGCCCTGGTTCAACCACCGTTAGCGGCGAATAACCGCTTGTCACCGGCGTGCAAATTCACAAATGCCTCCGTGAGTAACGCGGCCAAGGTTGCGGCGGATGAAGAACTGGTATGTGCGACTGCGACGGGATTGCAACTAAACAGCCGGCTGGGTGGGCCCCAAGACCCTTCGATTCCATGCCAGTTCCGCCAAACTCTTCAATTTTTCCGTAACGCCGATCTTGTCATCTTGATAGGCCTGCCACGAAGTCTCGGGTATCGAACAATGTCCGGGCAAGTCGTTCGTCAGTCAAAGTAACGGTCAGACCCATTTTCACCAATTCATCAACCTGAAATTTGCAAACGTAATATCCCCATTTGTTACTTTGCCCGAAAACCAAATCGTCCGGGGCTTTTACGGGTATTCGCCACACCGTTAACCCGTCGGTATCTTTTGGCGTCGGAACGAAATGGCCGTATGGAAACCGATCGACAATGTTAAATGCGCTTACACGGCGCAACACGTATTCAGTCGGCAAAAGTAGTCGGCGCGCATCCATTCAATGCAGACTCCATAGGCCAGGCGCCGCTAGGAAATGTTGGAGAAATCTTGCCAGACACTGGATGTCGGCCTGCCGGGTGAGAACTTCATTACCTGTGCTTTGAAGGGATCATCAAATCGCATAATGACATGCTCGAAATTTGGCACATGCCACTCCAGGGCGATTGTTCCGTCCCTTAGCGCATTGACCGAGTCGGGCGGGGTTCGCAATATACGCCTCCCCTCATCCGTCTGAATTACTGTCAGGATGCCATCAATGATACTTGATGCGGGAGCATAGGCCCCGTCACCATCCCAGTCTTCCCTCACGCTTCGCAACTGCAAAAGTTGTTCTCGGCAATTATTCCATTGCCGCTCAAGGTCAGCAAGAATAGCCGCTGTTGAATTTGGCTGCTGTTCGAGATGCTGCATATGCTCCGAACCGTAGCACGCATAATATCGAAAATCAACAACCCACCGGTTGCTTCTTCTTACACCCGATTCACGCCGCCCGGCGTCCCGACAACGAAGTTGCACACCACGGCGTCACGCGCACATCCCGGCAATGCGACTGGGTCAGCCACTCGCTCACCTCGTCGGTCGTGTGGGTCGAGGCGATGGCGGGCGTGATGGCGTCGAACGTGTCCAGCACGCGCCAGCGCGCGTCCTTCACGTAGAGCGATACGAGCCAATGTCGTTCGATGTGGTTGACTTGCTTGGCCAGCCCCCATCGTTTTAGTCGGCGCAGGAAAGGGGCCAGGCAGAACGCCGCGAAATAGGAATAGGCCAGCGCGAAGCGATACCCGACATGGCGGCGAAGGGACAGATGCAATTCGCGGAATCGGCGGACGGATGGGAAATCGTAAAAATCGCCCTTGGGATAGACACAGCAGGAGACCCAACCGCCGGGGCGGATCAACTTAGACAGAGCGTGCATGCCTTGCCGAGGATTTGGCGTATGGTGAAGGACGCCGATCGAAAATCCGCCGTCGAACGCGCCCGGTCGAAAGGGGGGATTGAACAAGTCGCCCTGAACGATCAGGACATCGGGGTCATCGGCAAAATTCCTGCGGGCCGCATCGACGGCGTTGCTCAGATCAATGCCCACCGCGATTCCCCCCTTGCGGCGGACCACATCCAGAAACCGGCCCGGGCCGCATCCATAATCCAAAATCGTCTTCCCGCAAATTTGATCGTCCGGGGCGGCGGTGATTCTCTCCCACATCCGCGTGGTATGCCCTTCCATCGGCCGACCGCGATTCTCCGACTCGAACTGCACCCGCGGCCAGCGGGTCCACTCGAAACCGAAACTGTCCGCGTACTGCTCCCTGGAAACAAACCGCGGCACGCCGCGAATGATCGGATACGACCGCCCCGAAGCGCTCCGCAATTCGCCGGTGATCACCATGCCGCGATCGTTCTGTTTTTCGATCGCGAGCGACAGCGTTTCGCCCGTGGCCGGACAGCAAAGTAGTTCAAGGAACCGGGGATGCATGAGAGGTCTCCGCTGGATCGCTCGATAACGTCCGAGAAAATCGGACATCTTAAAATTCCATCGGCGATCCGACAGCCCGGGCTTGAAGTTCGGCGCGGATGATTGGGGAGCGGGATTATCGCAAGGAGTGTTGCGACCATTCCTGGCCGGGGCCGTTCAGAAACAGCATGACGCTGGCTCCACGATCTGCTTGACGAAGTCTTTCGACTGCTCGGGATGAGCCAGACGCGGGCTGTGAATCCGCGTTCGCTGAGCGATCTCTCGGCTCGGCCCGACAAGCTCGCGCAACTTGGCCTGCACCTGAGCCAATTCGTCTGGACTAAGACGGGGCAATTCCGCGATGATTTCGGCGGTGCTCATACGACCAAAGTATAGCATGTCATCTGGCGAAGTCGCCCCACTTCATCTGGACGGCGGTCAGCCCAACGATGACAGCGGTTTCGGCGCGGAGGATGCGCCCGCCAAGAACCCATGGGCTGGCCTTGCCTTCCAGCCTGGAACGTTCGGCGTCGGAGAAACCGCCTTCCGGTCCGACGAGCAGAACGATCCGCCGGGGAGGCGTTGCGGGAGCGGGCGCCGGATCGCTGCGGTCGTCGAGGACCACGCACGCATCGGCGGCGGTATAAGCGGGCGAGACGAGAAATGCGTCCAACGGCGTTGGGGGAAGCACTTGCGGCAGCGAACCGCGCCGGCATTGTTTCGCGGCACGGATCACCTGAGCCGGCCATGAATTGGCCCGTTCGTGTTCCAGGCCCTCGGGAGGCACGGAGTGGTCGGTGAGAAGGGGGACGATGCGCGTCACGCCGAGTTCCGTCGCCTTCTGCATGATGAAGATCATGCGTTGGCGGGCGAGCACGGAACATGCGAGCGTGATGTCCACGGTCGGCTCGGGAGAACGCTCCATGCGTTCATAGGGCAACGCCAAACCGCCGTCGGCGTTCAGTTCCTTGAGGCTGGCCCTGAAATAACTGTCCGACCCATCGCGGATCGTGAAAGCTTCCTTGGGGTTGATCTGACGGCGTTCCAGGCGTTTGACCAACGCGCGCTCGATGCGGAATGGCTCCTGTAACGTAAGGTGTGAATCGATGGCGATCGGCTCATCGCCGGGGGCGTCGTACCGGCCCGTCGAAACGGGGTTCCCTGATTGGGTGTGGGATATCTTGCCTGGATGGCCGGACCGTCGGTCCTCCTGACGGTTCGAGTTATTCGGATTGGGTTTCGCCATTGCCTCATGCCTCCGCTTGGCGGATTATATCAGGGTCCCTGCAAGCCGGCCCGGCAAATGAACGCCGTCGCCAAGCTCACGTTATTTTGAGAGTATCAATAAAATGACTGGAATGAATCCCAAGGTTAATGGATATTTAAGAAAATCCAAACAGTGGCAGGAGGAATTGCAGAAGTTGAGAACGATCATTCTCGACTGTCAGTTGACCGAAGAAGTGAAGTGGCGTGTGCCCTGTTACACGTTTCAGGGACATAACGTTCTTTTCATAGGTCGGTTCAAGGAATCCTGCGTACTTAGTTTTGTGAAAGGCGCCTTGTTAAAGGATGCCAGGGCTATCCTAATCCAACAAACGGAGAATTCGCAGTCGGTGCGCATCATTCGTTTCACCAATGTCCAACAAATCGTCAAGCTAGAACCGGTCTTGAAAGCCTACATCAACGAAGCCATTGACGTGGAAAAAGCCGGCTTGAAAGTGAAATTGAAGAAGATTTCAGACTTCAAGATTCCGGAAGAATTTCAGACTAAGTTGGATGAAGTCCCCGCCTTGAAAAAGGCTTTTGCCGCATTGACGCCCGGACGGCAAAGAGCGTACATCCTTTATTTTTCGGCGGCCAAACAATCCAAAACCCGGGCGTCAAGGGTTGAAAAATGTGTGCAGCAAATTCTCAATGGAAAGGGAATGGATGATTAGTAATACAATCTGGGTGTTCGATCGGTGACGTCCGGCACGCTTAGGCTTCGTGCCAAGTCCGGCTCACCCACGGAATGTCGATCTCGGCATCGAGCCGCAGGCGGAGGCTCAACTGGGCGGCGTGGTGCTGGATGTGGCGGATGTTGTAGACGTGTAGTTCGGCGCGCGAGCAGTTGCGCCGGCGGAACCCCGATGGTCCGGCAAGTACGGCAGCCGATTCCAGCTCGATCGTCGCCTGGGCTTTATGCCGCACATTCTGGAGGTAGCTCTGCACAAAGGGCTTTGCATACAACAAAACCTGCGGGCGATCCTCCATCTCCTCGTAGTCGCGGAAATCGCCCCGGTGGTCGACGTGAAACGCCTGACGCTTGAGTGCCTCCACGTCGTCGCTGGGCTGGAGGTAGACGTCCGCGAAGAAGACGGCATGAAAGGCGGCCTGGCAGAATTTCAAGTTTGCGACGCGTTCGTTCCAACTCTCGTCGGAACACCCGGCGATCGCGAGATTGAGCGTGCTGAGCGAGGCTTCGTACTGATGGATGAGCAGTTCCTTGAGCGTATCAAGCATGATGTCTATGGAAATCGGCTCGGGGTCGCAAGTCAAGCGAGACCAGGCCGGTGGTATTGTCGCTTGATCGACGCGTTCAACTGATCCTTCGGCAAGATCGTGGCCGGACTCATCGCCGAGGGCCAGAGCGAGCCAGCCGTACTTTAGGAGTTCTTTGGCCGCTGGGTAAGTCCCCGGCGGAACACTACCTTCGCCGATCTGCAGCGAGGCAAGAACGCGGGCGAGTTGCGGTCGGAGACAGAACCTGAACTGCTGAACGACGCGATCTTTGGCGCGATTTATTACCGGTTATTATTGCGATCGGCGCCATTGACCAGGGGCGGCTACGAAT
>Ga0209483_1002344_pt1 | contig 13382 bp, 11 predicted proteins | sample NGEPerA_FD_184508 | JGI IMG/M metagenome (GOLD analysis project Ga0209483, IMG submission 184508) | Arctic peat soil microbial communities from the Barrow Environmental Observatory site, Barrow, Alaska, USA - NGEE PermafrostL2-A... | ecosystem: Environmental > Terrestrial > Soil > Wetlands >... | reverse complement strand
ACCCTGCCCTCCCCCGGAGTACCGGGAGAGGGGAAAGCGCGGCGACACCTGAGTGGGCCCACATATACGTTCGCACCCAATACGGCCATATTTTCATCCGCCTATGGTGGGCACGGCCCTCATTCATTTTCAGTTTCGCGCTCAAACCACCACCGCCTCTCGCGCGGCCATCGCCCGCGGCGCAAGCCGGTCGAGCAATCGGCGGTGCCAGAGGATCACGTCCTGATCATCGGTGTATCCCTCCCCAAGGAGCCGGGCCATCGCATCGAGCAGATATATGATAACGATCGCCTGTGCCTGCTCGGGCAGGAGGCCCAGTGGCCGGCGGGCACACAGATCGTGCAGGCATTGCAGCGCCGCTTGGGTGTGCCAGTCCTCCAGCAGCCAGCCGGATTGCAGGCGGTAATGAATTTCATCAAGGAGCGGCAGCCCGCGCGGCTCGCCATACTCCCAGTCAAACGCGGCCAGTTGCCCGCGATGCAAGCGAAGATTCCAAGGGGCAAAGTCGCCGTGAATTATCGTCACGGGGGCCTTGAATTCCCCAAGCGTGGGAACCACCGCGTCAAAAATGGCGAGCAAATCATCAGCCGGCATCGGCAGCGCGCGCAGCCGGCCCGGCAGCCCGGTGACGGTTGCGGTTTGGGCGGCGGGGATTCGCTCATCGGATTGCAGCGCATCGAGAAATCGGCGGTGGGCCGGCGTAGTGCCCAGGGGCGCGGGATGACCGGCCAACGGCGTTTGAACCATCACGCGATTGCCGTCCACTTCACCGTCAAACATCAGCCGCGGCGCCGCCCCGGCGATTGCGGGAATGCGCGCCAATTGTTGCAACACGAGCGCTTCATTGCCCGCGATTTGTCGCGCGATCGGCGAGCGGGCCAGTTTCGCGAAGCCGAGCATTCGGCCATCGGGCGCGATCGCCAGGGCAGAGGCCTTGCGGTTGCGGGCGCCCTCCGGGGCCCCAGACGATAACGCGATGCGAATGTCGTCGCCGGGAAAAAGCGAGCGAAGCGACAATTCCAGCGGCGGAAGCTCGCGCTGCGCGATCCAGATATGATCCCGATACCAGATCGGCAGCCCGACGCGCATCGCGGCCCGCGCGGCAGCGCGTTTAAGCTTTGCCGACGTGCGCGACGGCGTGTAGAGCGACAGCCCCGCCGACGCCACCGCCGGCGAATCCAAGGGCACCAGCCAGCGGGCGCTCCTCAGGTTTGGAAGAACCGCCAGGTGGCGCAAGTATTTGAAACCGGATTGGCGCAGCGCTTTCCCCGGAAAATGCCGGCAGTTGATCGCGACTGTCATCCCATGCTCACCGGCGGGGTGTGCACAAAGTTCCGGGAACGGATGGCCTACTGGAATGGTGGGGCAGACATTCTTGTCTGCCTCCCACTTGCGATTCGACGGCAGACAGGAATGCCTTCCCCACCCCGGTGTCCCCCAGGTAATTGCGCATGCCTCAGCCGAGGCAGCGCTGCCTGCGGCGGGTCGTCCCGCATTATGCTCGCGCAACAGCGCACGAAACCATTGCGGCCCATCGGCGCAGTCGTAGATCGACGAGGACGCAAGCAGGTGCGTCCACGTCAGCGCCGGTGGGGGAGTTTGTTGGTTGCGGGAGGCGGGCTTCACTTCGCGCCTCCGTGCCCGAATCGCCGGGCAATGCGCCGTGCGAGCATATCCAGCACGAGCCATTCGACGTTGGCGGCTACCGATTGCAAGGGTTGCGTGGCGTCGATGATCCTCCCGATGGAAAGCCCGCCGATCGCGCCGCGATAGGCGGATACCTGCCGGGCGGTTTCCTCGAATGGAACCTCCTGCTTGCGCCGTTGGATGATCTCCGGAGCCGCGTCGAGCAGGATCACGACATCCGGCTTTGGCGCGATCGCCCATATCAACTTGAGCAGCCACACCGGGCCGCTGTACCGGTAACGCTTTTGATCGACAATCGCATCGACCAGATAGCGATGGTTCACCACCAACCCCGCGCGGGCGCGGGTTGGATGAACACTGGCGTAATAGCCGGCGGTGTAACAGACCGCCCACCACGCCGCCTTAAGCAGCGATGCCGGCAAGGAACGCGGCGGGAGCGAATGCGGGCCATCCGGCTTGGGCGGCGCGAACTTTTGCGGCAGCAACCCGGGCGCGAAGGTCAGATAAATGGTGTGAAGAAACGCCGGCGACAAATCGCGTTGGAAGGATTCGATGGTGGTGGACTTGCCGACGCCGTCCGGGCCCAGGAAGACGACGTGAAATCCGTTTCGCGGGCGGATCCAGCGGAGGGCTTTTCGGATGATGCGATGGGCGTTGCCACCGGCAGGTTTGGCGGGGCCGCGGAGCAACTGCTCGCGGAGCGGCGCGACGCTGCGCTGCACGGGATGCCAGTTGCCGCGCTCCGCGGCGGTGGCGATGAGCCTGGCGCTGACTTCGCCCAGGAGCCGCGCGGCTTGCGCGTGGCATTCTTCGGGCGCGATCGCGAAGAGCGCCGATAGCCGCCTGCCATGCTCGTCGCTGAGCCGGCCCTTGGAGACTTTGTTAGCCAGGACGCAAGCGAATTCAATATCCGTTGCCGGCGCCCAAAATCCGTTCGCGCGGCGGCGGTTTGCAAGGATATCATCCGCCTCGAAGAAGACTCGCCCCGCCATTTCGTAGCGCGGCGAAACGTGCAGTTGAAGCAGGACGGGCGGGCCGTCGCGATCTCCGCCCGCGAGCACGATGAAATGTGCGCCGTCGTCGAACCACTGCACCACGCGCCCGCCGATCTCGTCGCGGCGGTCGTGCAGCACGCGGGCCAAGCCGTCCGGCAGGAAGCTGGCGGGGATCAGCAGATCGACATCGCTGCTGACGCATCGCGGATACTGTTCGTAGCCGTGCAGTATGCAGTAGGGGATTTGAGCGTCGTCCAGCGCCGCCAACACGCGCATGAGCATCGCGCCGTGTGCCGAGGTATGGCAAGGCGCGGGCGTGCAGGAGTGCGCGGGCGCCGGCAAGTTCGCGGACACGGGCATTTTCGCGATTGAAGGTGGGGGCACGGTAATCGGCATTTCAAGCATCAGGGTCATTGCTGTTACATCTCCCGCATTGGCCGCTTCAGCGTGACACGGGCGTCTCGCCCGTGCCGAGGACTTGGTACACATGAAAATGCAGGTACCCGCGCACTCAGTGCACTGGGCACGGGCCCGACGCCCGTGTCACAATTATGCCCCGCGCTTCCAAGCCTTGTTCGTTTCCGACCGTTCTAATTCCGCTTTCATCGAGCGGCTGCTCCTTCGATGCACTGGCGATTGTCGCGTGCGCCCGCGCGCCCCGGCGGTAGGCGAGCCCATATACGACTGTCACGGCCGCGCCGGTCAGGATCATTCCCATCAACGCACCGTCGATACCCATCGCGCGAGTGAGCGCGACGCCCAGTACAAGCGTGACGACGGCCCCGGCGATGCTGCCCATGAAGATGTAATGCGTAAGCCGCCGGGCGGTCAGGGCGGCGGCGAAAACCATCTGCACGTAGCTAAGGAAAGCCACGATCGCATAAATCGCCAGCACGCTGGCATTGCCCTTGAAGTCGCGGCCAAAAATCAACATCGCGGGCTTGGCGAAGAGCGCCACCAATAGGCAAAAAATTCCAAGAATCGGCAGCACCCGAAGCGCGGTGGACTTCACCTGCCGATCCAGCGCGCCGATTCCGCCCCGGCCGATGGCGCCCGCGAAGCGGATGGGCAACACGGTCGCCAGGTAAAACGAAATCACGCGGGCCGGCCCGAAGAGCGTTTGAGCGGCCTTGAGATCGCCGCTGGCTTCCTCGCTGATGAACGCCCCCACCAGGTACATATACATCGGCAGCGAAGAGCAATAGGTGAGGATTTCCGAACCCAGCAGCCACCTTCCGAATTGCCAGTTGTCGAGCCAGCCGCGGAAATGAAATCGGCCCACCAGGCTTTTTCGCACCTGCCAGGCGCCAAGCAGCGCGGCCAACGCCGAGGTAATCGCCAGCACGTACATCGCCACCGTGGGCGTGAGTCGCGGCGCTGCCGATGCCGGCTTTGCGAGATCGAGCCACCAGAGGGCGACGATCCAGCTGGCCTGGCCGCCATAGCTCACAAGATCGTTAAAGAAGGCGGCGGCGATTCGACCTTCGGTATACAGCACGCGCCGAAAGAATTCCTGAAACTGCCACGCCACGATGGACGGCACCAGCGCCAGCAGCAGACCCCGGCAGTGCCAGCCGTGGGCATATGCAATTCCCACAAACGCCAGCGCGCCGATCGCTTCGAGCATCGCGATGGCCAGCTGCGCGAGCGCGGCGCCGGCGGTATAGCTCCGATAATTAGAATCTTTTTTCCCGGTGCCCAGCACGTTGTGCGGCTGGGTGATCAGGGCCATCTGCACCATGTTCGCCAGCAGCAGCCCGTTATAAACCAGCGTGAATTCGCCAAATCCAGCTTTGCCCAGCGCGCGGCCGGCAAAGATCATGGTGACGAAATTGGTGCCGCTGATGAGTACCTGATCGGCCAATCCCCAGGGCCGGCGGCCGTGCAGGAATTTACGCCGTGGCGCGGGCGTACGGGGTGGAATGTCGGGGGAGACAGATGATGCGTGGCTTGCGTTCATGCTCTTTATTCGCGCGGTCTTAACGAAGATCGGATGAAACATGACGAGGATGAACCACGGACTGTTTCGCGGAAGGGTTCCGCGAGCCACAGAGATTCATACCCGGACCTTCGGTCGGGCGACCTTTGCAGGCAGCATCGTCGGGACGCGACGACCCGCATGACGCGGGGACCCACATCGTGACACGGGCGTCTCGCCCGTGCGGAAGGGCGTGACGCGTCCATGAAAATGTGGCTCCGTGACAGTGATGCACCACGCACGGACGAGACGCCCGTGTCACGAAAAGGGCACGAAAAGAGAATGTGGCGAGCCAATTGGCCGCCCGCTGGTCCTGAGGCCTCCGCTTCGGTAAACCGCTGGGAAATTGGGTAACTCGCGTCGTTCGCCAGCCGCGCCGGCGGCGCAGGTTCCCCATCTTCGGCGCGATTTGCGTTCCGCATCACTGAATTGGCTTGTTTTCCTTTGCGGGCGCAATGGGGCCGGCGTATGGTTGCTGGAAGCCATAGCGCACGTCCGCGGCTACGGCGGGTTGAGGTTCGCAGGGAGAAATCATGGCAAATTCCAACGAATTGCTACAGGGCGTGAAGAAGCCCTACGTGCAGCCGCGCCTTCTGACGCACGGCAGCGTGGAAAAACTGACCGAACGAGGCCACGATCACGAAGGCCATCAAAGCCACAATGACGAAGGCCACGATCGCGGCGGCCCGGGAAGCCATATTTGGTGCCGGTAAGCCGCCAGGGCCGGAGCAGGCCTTCATCTGCCCAAAAGTAGAAGCGGCGTCCTCGCCGCTTTTTCGGACCTCGCCTCTTGCGCCGGCCTGCGGTCCGTGTTACGTAGAAGCGACGTCCTCGTCGCTTTCTGCCCATCGATCTGGGACAGGCCTTCGTCTGCCCAAAAGTAGAAGCGACGTCCTCGCCGCTTTCTAACCGTCGGCTGCGGACAGCCGCGTATCTGCCCGATAGCGGTGTAAGAGCATGTACTCCTACACCGCTTACGGCTTGAGCATGTGGTCGGCGTTCGCGCTGCCCGAACTGCTGGAATCGCCATCCGGTTCGGCGGTGCCCTGCGCGCCGGACGTATCAGTGGCGTTCGCGCCGGTGGATCGTGCGCGGCCCAGGGGCGTGGCGGAAGATGCGCCCGTTTGGGCGACACCGCGTGTCGCATTTCTAGATTATCCGGGGGCCGGCGCGTTTTTAATCCGCGACGGACGCCAGATCGTTATTGATCCGCTGCCAGGCGCCGATCCGCGCATCATTCGCCTATTTCTGCTGGGCCCCGCCCTGGCGCTTCTGCTCCATCAGCGCGGGTTTCTGGTTTTGCACGCCAGCGCCGTGCGGATCGGCGGGGGGGCGGTGGCGTTCGTGGGGGACAAGGGGATGGGCAAGTCCACCATGGCCGCCGCGCTGCATGCACGCGGGCATGTTCTGGTCGCCGACGATGTGGTCGCGGTGGACACGGCCGGCGGGCGCTCGCTTGCACATCCGGGATTTCCACAACTCAAATTATTCCCCGAATCCGCCGCCCTCCTTGACGCGAACCCCGATTCGCTACCCAAAATACATCCCGACTTCGAGAAGCGCGCCCGGCCTGCCCTGGAGCGGTTCGCCTCTGACCCGCTGCCGTTGACGCACGTATTTGTGCTGGACAACGGCGAGCGCGAGGCCATCGAGCCGGCCGGCCGCCAGCAGGGGTTCATGGAACTGGTTCGTCACTCGTATCTCCTGGAATTGCTGTCGGCGACAGGATCATCGGCGGCGCATTTTCATCAGGCCGCCGCCTTGGCCGGCCGGATGCCGGTGCTGCGCCTGCTGCGCCGCCGATCGCTGGACCTGCTGGCGGATGTCGCGCGGCTTGTGGAGGAAGAAGTTGAACGAAGCCGGTGAGAAGCGCGACATGTGAAGTTCGATGGACAAGCATTTGTGACACGGGCGTCCCGCCCGTGCATGTTGCAATTGAACGTCAAGCACCTCAATTTTCCAATGTCTGGGTCCGCTTGCGCGGGCGGGGACGCCCATCCCGGAGCTTCCGAAGTACACCTGCTCCTCGCATGTGCGCGCCAGCACAATCACGCTCATTCCCCATCGCAGCTGCAAGACCTGCTGGACCATCCCATTGAATGGAACGCTTTGACAGCGCTCGCCGCCCGGCATCGCGTGCGGCCTTTGTTGCACGAAGCGCTCGCGGCGGCAAACTGGCGGAACGTCCCGGCGGAAGTCCGCGAATCGCTTCGCGCCTTTGCCGAGTCGAACCTTCATCGAAATCTATTTCTGCTGCGGGAACTTCTGCAACTGCTGGAGGCATTTCGCTCGCACGCCATCGGCGCCGCGCCATTCAAGGGGCCCATGCTCGCGGCCGTGGCGTACGGCGGATTCGCCCGGCGGGAAGCGGGGGATCTGGACGTACTGGTCCGCCAGCGCGACATCGCGGCGGCCAAAGCGCTGCTCGAATCGCTGGGGCATGCCGCTGTTTTTCCCACCGCCACCGCGCGTGAATCGGCGTATCTCCGCTCGCTCACCGGCAGACGGCAAGCCGCTTATCTTTCGCGCCACAGCGAACACCACCTCGTGCGCGAGCGGGGGACGCTGAACATCGACCTGCACTGGGCACTGACGTTGCGTGAATTTAGCCTGGGGATAAGGCCGGATGAATTGTGGAGTTGGCTGGTCCCCGTCCCGCTGGCGGGGCGAACGATGTACAGCTTCGCGCCCGAGGAATTGCTCTTGGTGTTGTGCATCAACGGGGCCAAGGATTGCTGGGGCCGGCTCGATCGCGTTTGCGACGTGGCCCAGTTGCTCGATCGCCATCCATCGCTGGATTGGGGCCGCGTGTTCGGGCGCGCCAAGCGTATCGGAGCCTTGCGGATGGTGCGGCTGGGGGCGCGCCTTGCCGCCGATCTGCTGGGAGCGCGGCTACCCGAAGGAGTGGAGGAGACCGTGCGGCGTGATGAGCTGGCGGGGAAACTCGCCAGGCAGGTTTGCGAAAATCTGTTTGGGCCCGTGGATGGGGGAATCGAATGCGCCGCGCTTGGGAAGTCGCTATTTCATCTGCGCGCCCGCGAGCGGTTGGCGGATCGGGCGGGGTATTGCCTGCGGCATCTTGAACCGACGGTGGGGGACTGGGCGGCGATGCCTCTGCCGGGCGCGATGTCGTTTTTGCATTATATTGTTCGGCCGTTTCGGTTGGCCGGTAAGGGTTTGGGTTGTGAACGAAGTTTACGGAAGTTTTGAGATAGACCGGGCCCCGGGGGCCGACCTAAAAAAATATCGGGAACTGGGGGGATTGTGGGGACGTCTAATCGTCAAGATGATCATCGAACCGTCAACGCCGGGTCCCCTCTCGTGCCCGTCGCTGGATCCCACGCCGATTTTCGAGATGGTGCGGTGGTCGTTTGGCACGGAACTGCTGGCGGCTGCCGTCGCGCACTTCGACTTGTTTTCCCTGCTATCAGATCGCGCATTAACCTTCGACCAAATCTCGCGCGAACTGGGATTGGCGCCTCGGGCGGCGAACGTCCTGCTGGTCGCATTGCGGGCGATGGGATTGCTGATGGCCGACAGCGCCGGAAAGCTGGCGCCCAGCGCGCTGGCCGGCGAGTACCTTGTCCCTGGCGGAGCCTTTTACATGGGGGATTACGTCCGGCTGATTTCCGAATCGCCGGGCGTGAAAAACATCGTCCAGCGGCTGCGCAGCAACAAGCCGACCGAGTCCCGCCCGGATGATCCGGGGGCGGCGTTTATCTTCCGCGAGGGCCTGGAATCAGCGATGGACCACGAGTCCTCCGCACGCCGACTCACCCTCGCCCTGGCGGGTCGGGCGCGCATCGTCGGGCCGGTGGTGGCCAAGGCGTTCCCGGCAGGCAACGCGAAAAAACTCCTGGATGTCGGCGGCGGATCGGGCCTATACAGCATCGCCCTGCTGGCAGCCAATCCGTCCCTGCGCGCGGTCGTCTGGGACAGTGAACAGGTCCTGAAGGTTGCCCGCGAAATGGCGCAAAAGCATGGCGTGATCGATCGCATGGAGTTTTGCCCCGGCGACATGTTCGCCGACCCCGTGCCCGGCGATTGTGACGTGATTTTGCTGAGTAATGTCCTGCACGACTGGGACGTGCCCGAATGCGAGATATTGCTCAAGCGTTGTGCCGCCGCGTTGGCGCCCGGCGGGCAACTGCTGATTCACGACGTGTTCTTGAATGACGAATTGGACGGCCCGCTGCCGGTCGCGTTGTACTCGGCGGCGTTGTTCAACATCACCGAAGGCCGCGCGTACAGCGCCGCCGAGTACCGCCGGATGCTTGCCGCCGCGGGACTGCGAGCAGGGCAGATCACGCCGACGCTGGTTCACTGCGGAATCTTGGAGGCAACGCGAGAGTAGTCACAAAGACACCGGGCGTAAGCCGCGCCCAGGACGCAAGCGAAGGGTGAAAATCCGAAATCCGAAACACGAAATCCGAAACAAATTCAAAAACAAGAAAAGCGGAAAATTCAAAGCGGGCGTCCGTCGCCCGTTTTTTAATCATTCTTTCGACTTGTCGCAAAGACGCGCGTCACCTCGAACGCGCCTCGGTGCTTCAGTGCTTCCGTGGTTGTCTTTCAGTTTGGCCCGCCGAGGCAGGCGCGGGAAATGATTCAGACCACCTGCACCCGGCGGCCGGCGCGGCGCTTTCGATTGATCATCTGGCGGCCCTTCTTGGTTCTCATCCGGGCGCGAAACCCGACGCTTCGGGCGCGCTTCACCTTGCTGATTTTATGGGGGTAATGCATGACAATCCTGCGGTTGCGAAGGCAAATTCGGGTAAAGGCGGGCCAGCCGAGCCGGCCCCAATGACGAACCCGGCCCGCCATCAGGCGAGCCGGAAAGAGCCCTCTATACCAGATCGGCCCTCACATGCAAAGGGGATGGTCTGCCGGGGTGAAGGCACGATTGGGAATGCGGGGCGGATTCGGAAGGTCGATCCTCAAGGGCCTCATTTCTCTTGCGTGCGCGCCATCGTGTTGCTACAATCGCCCACGATCTGCCACAAGTCGCCATGCGCCGCCGTGGGCCGGCACGCGGGCGGAAGAGCCCATCGCATCGCTTCTCTCTCCCCTCCGAGCGGTGCGAACCTTCCGCCCATTTTTTCCCGTTCGCACAGTGATACACCACGGGTGAGGAAAATCCGAAATCCGAAGCACGAAATCCGAAACAATCTCAAAACTCCAAAGAAGAAATATCAGAAAAATGACGAACGCGCGAATACGACCTTTATGTTTTCCGCATTTTATTGCTTTTGGATTTATTCGGATTTCGAGCTTCGGATTTCGGATTTTCACCTGTAGTCGGTGAGCGGCGAAGCGTACCCCCGTCACATCGCCACCTTAGGCCTTGGGCTCGCGGACATGCACCCAGGTATGGACGTGAGGCGCGCCGCGGAAGTACCAGATCATGTTGGGGCCTTCGATTTGCCAGACGTCCCAGACGCCGTCGTTGCCGATGTCCATGCCTTTGGCGTTGTAGAAGGCCATATGCAGATTATCCATGCCGCCGGCTTCGATCATCGCCAGGGCTTTGTCGGCATCTCCCTTGCGGAACGGGGCGAGAAGGTCGGCCATGACCTTGCGGACGAGGCCCTTTTGATCGCCGGACAACTCTGAAAGCGGCACGCCGGTGAGACCCTGCGCTTTGCCGCTCAGATCGACCGTTGCGGTATGGCGTTCGGGACGGGGGTCCTGGCGAAGGGCCAGGGCGCGCTGCTTGCCGTCCAGGGCCTGGTAAACCTCGTTGGCCTGGAGCGCCTGATACCAGTAGATGTTGCCGCGATGGTTGGCGCTTTCGTTGAATCCCTCGGCGGCGTGGCCGTAGAAAATCGGTCCGCCGAACCCTTCGCCGATCACGCTGTTGCCGTCGCAACGGCGGGTGACGTGTCGGCCCGTGAAAACAAACTCAAACTTCTGGCCCGGCTCTCCAAACATCGCGACGGCGCAGGCGCCGAACCCGCCATCTTCTTTGTTGTCGTCCTCGACCTGGTGATAGACCTGCCCGGCGTACTCGTCGCTGTGCAAGCCCATGAAAATATCGCGGACGATTTCCCGCTGCTCTGGCTTGAGCAACTGCTTGATCGGCTTGTCCACGATGAACCAGTTGTTGTCCACCTTGGAGCGCAGCTTGTGGTCGAAGGGGAAGCAGATGATCTTTTTCTGCTCGTCGCTGAGCGTCTTGTAAAACTGCGCCACCAGCGACTCGGCGGAAGCGCCCGCCGCCGGCGCATCAGCCCCCAGCGAAAAACGCGGCACCGCGCCGACGCCCGCCAACCCCGCCCCCGCAACCGCTGCCGCGGCTGCGCCGGCGGCAGTGGTCTTCAGAAAATCCCGACGCGTCAACTGCGAACAATCCGAACAAACACGCGCATTCAACATCTGCGATTGAGACATGGAGGACTCCTTGTAAATGAGAGGTATGCGGAAGGATACCGCGCGGTGCGGGGAATGGAAGCACAATGCAGTTTCCCGAATCATCTACTTTGGCTCGCCAGCCGCGGGCGCCTCGGCGATTTGGCCGCCCACGTTTGATCGGACCACTTTGCCGTCGGGGCCCAATGACAGCGTGATTCTCGCCGGCGAGGGCTTGCCGTCCACCGCGCCGACTGAGTAGACGTGTCCATCGGCATCGGTTTGCATCAGGTCGTAACCAAATGAGGTAAGTTCCGCCTTGGTCTTTCCTATAAACACGGCCGCGAGCTTCGCGTCAGCGTCTCTTGTTCCGGCGGCAGCCCTCGCGATGGCCGCGCGCATTTTTGCCTCCGCCGGGGCTTTAGGTTGATCCGGTGAATCGGCATGGATCGCCAGGTCAGCGGTAACTTCGCGCGCAATCGTTGCGCGTCCATGGCGATACCCGATGTACCCGGAAGCCCCGATACAAACGACAAAAGCGAAAACGAACAGAACCCAGGTCCCGCGATCCGTATGTTCGATTCTCATAAAGCCACCGTCTGGATTATACATCGCTTGGGTCTGGGAGAAACATTGATCCGCGTCAATCCGCGGCTCAATCGAATGAGCCGCGGATGAACGCGGATTGAGGCGGGATCGACAACTGCGAATCGTGACACGGGCGTCCCGCCCGTGCGCATTGCATGGAACCAGGGATATATCGTTTTTTCTTACTTCTCAGCCGTCGGCACGGGCGGGACGCCCGTGTCACGTTATAAAATCGTGAACCACCAATGACATGAAGCCCATCGCTTGCCACGTCGGACCCCGCTCATGGCCCGCACCACGTTAACGCGCATGATCGCGCACGGCTATTTCGCTGCTGATGAATGGCGGCCCCGGCGCGGCGCCTTCGCGCATGGCCGGCGGCGCGGACGCTCGTGCGGCGGCCAGCGCCGCGCCGCGGGTGCGGCGCTTTTGCTGGGCGATGTGGACGAGTTGATCGAGGATGACGGCGACGAGGATGACGCCGCCGATCACGATGGATTTCCAGTTTTCGTTGGGATGCCAGGTTCCGATGCGGAACATGTTGAGGCCGTTCTCGATGATGCGCATGAGGGCGGTTCCGATGAGCACGCCCAGGATGGTTCCCTCGCCGCCGCGCAGCGAGCAGCCGCCCAGGACGCAGGCGGCGATGGCGTACAGCTCATAGGCCACGCCGACGTTTTGCGATTGCTCGCCGTCGTAGGCGGCGTAGAGGATGCCGGCGATTCCCGCCAGCCCCGCCGAGATAACATATGTGATCGTTTCAACGCGCTTGACGGGTATCCCGGAATATTGGCAGGCGTCGCGGTTGCCGCCAATCGCGTACACATACCGGCCGAACACGGTGAAATGCAGCAGGTAGCCGCTCACCGCGATCACCGCGAGCAACACCCAAAACGCATAGGGAATCGAATGTCCATCAATGAGGAAATTGATGGCCGCGTGCAGCCAATGCGGCAGGCGGTCGGCGAACGCGAGGTTGTCGGCGCTAACCAGATTGCCATCGGATAGGTTGCGGAAGTCGGAATCTCCAAACCCCAGGGTCGCTCCCTTGACCACGGTTTGCGAGATGCCGCGGATGGCGAGCATTCCGCCGAGCGTCACGATGAATGGCTGAAGGTCCAGCCGCGTGATCAGCAGCCCCTGGATGAAGCCGATCAGCAGTGTCACGCCAAGGGCGATGGGGATTCCAAGGGCGAATGAATACCCCATGCCGCCGATACTCGGATCGGAGGAGATTTTCGCCAGCACGACGCCGGCCAGGCCGACAAGCGAGCCGACGGAAAGATCGATCCCGCCGGTGATGATGACGAACGCCGAGCCGATGGAGAGGATGCCCAGCATGCCGATCTGGCGGGCGGTGTTGCTGATGTTGGAGGCGCTCGCGAAGGCGGGATTGGAGAACGCCAGAACAATGCACAGGCAAGCCAGCGCGGCAAACATGCCCAGCTCGCGCCGGCCGGCGCGGCCGAAAGTGTTGGCCAGGAGGCGCGATAGGCCGCGGGAATCCTGGGTGAGAGTCGGCTGATATGAGACGGCGGTTTCCATATGACTATGAGAATTCGAGAAGTAGATGCCGCTGTCGTATCACGGGCGTCTCGCCTCATCTTTCGTCACATTTTTTTGTTTCTGCCAGCGAGTATAACACATTGGTGGCATTATCGTTCCATTGATTCAAAGGAGTATTGGCATGGAAGCCAGGGCGAACAAGGTACGAAGGCGTTCGATCCGCAAGGCCCGCAAGCAGACGAGGGATCGCATCCGCCGGAACGTGCGGCGGAAAGTGGCGGAGATGGCCTTTGGACGCACGCACTTTGGAGCGGCGGTGC
>Ga0209483_1002343_pt1 | contig 13383 bp, 15 predicted proteins | sample NGEPerA_FD_184508 | JGI IMG/M metagenome (GOLD analysis project Ga0209483, IMG submission 184508) | Arctic peat soil microbial communities from the Barrow Environmental Observatory site, Barrow, Alaska, USA - NGEE PermafrostL2-A... | ecosystem: Environmental > Terrestrial > Soil > Wetlands >... | reverse complement strand
GTCGGCGTCTCCTTGCGTGCCAGGATGACGTCGCCCCAGGTTTGCGGCCCGGCCGCAAACCTGGGGCGACGTCATCCTGGCACGCAAGGAGACGCCGACCAGCTATCATCTGTCGGTCGTGATCGACGACGCCCTGCAGGGCGTCACGGAGGTGGTGCGGGGCGAGGATTTGTTCCGGTCGACCGATGTCCACCGGCTGCTGCAGCAGCTATTGGGTCTGCCGCAGCCCGGCTACCGCCATCACCGCCTCATTCTTGACGGCGAGGGACGAAAACTGTCGAAGTCGTCGCAGGCCACCGGCCTGCGCGAACTCCGCGCCGCCGGCGCGACATCAGGGGATATCCGTCGCCTCGTCGGGCTGCCTTGATTGCGATCCGCTGCCGGGTTGCACGGCCACAGGGGGAAAAGCCCGCGATGGCGTGGCTCGCCGCGCCGGGCCATGGCATGGTGGGGCGGCCAGGCTCGGGGGAATCATGGCGTCAAAATCGCGCTCCTCGCGCACCGGGCGGTCACCGAAGAGCCGTCCGCCGAAAAAACGTGCTTCTAGCCTTGCCATCCGCAAGCTGAAGAAGCGCGCCGCCAACGCTGCCGGATCGAACGTGGTCGAGGCCGCGCTCGCTGCGTTCGCACACGAGGTTCGCACCCCGCTTACCGGAATTCTCGCCATCAGCGATCTGCTTGCGACTTCCGACCTCGACGAGCGCGAGCGGCGCTGGGTCGACACCATCAAGGCGGGCGCGGAACATCTGGCCGGTCTGGCGACCCTGTTCGTCGATGCGGCGCGAAGCGGCAACACCGCCGCGATAAGGCAGGATCTGTTCGACCTGCGAGCGCTGGCGCGCAATGCCGGCGATTCGCTCGCCGGCCGCGCCGCGGCCAAGGGTCTGCAGTCCCGCGTCGAGCTTTCGGAAAAACTTCCCGCGCTGGTGGTCGGCGATCCCGTGCGGCTGCGCGCCGCGCTGGAAAACCTGATCGACAATGCGGTCAAATTCACCGAACAGGGCGGGGTCGCGCTGTCGGTTGCGCCGCGCCGCGGTGTCAAGGACAAGACGGGCGTTGTCTTTTCCGTCGCCGACAGCGGCATCGGCTTGACGCTCGCCGAGGTCAGGCGGTTGTTCCGCCCGTTTTCGCAAGCCAATGTCTCGATCGCGTCACGCTTCGGCGGCGCAGGCCTTGGCCTTTCGTCGGTCAAGCAGATCGCGCGCGCGATGGGCGGCGACATCGCGGTGGCGCATCGGCGCGGCGGCGGCACGACCTTCACGCTGACGGTCATGCTGGCGCCCGCGAAAGCATCGGACTCGGAAAATTTGCCCGGCGATGCCGGCATATCGACGGCCCCCATGCGGTCGCTTAAAATCCTCGGCGTCGAGGACAATCCGTTCGGTCGCGTCGTGCTCAACACCATTCTGACTGAACTCGGTCACGGCGCCGAATTCATCGGGCGCGGCGAGGCCGTCGTGGAGCGGATCGCGGAAGGCGCGTTTGACGCGGTGCTGATGGACATGGTGCTGCCGGGCATCGACGGCGTCGAGGCCATCCGGCGGATTCGAAGCCTGGAACCGCCGCGCGGCCGCATCGCCATCATCGGAGTATCGGGCCGCGGCGCCGACGAGGCGGCGGCGCGCGCCGCCGGCGCCGACGCGTTTCTGGTCAAACCTGTGAGTCCGCGGGCTTTAGCGACTGCGCTGCTTGAAGCGACACGCCGTGCGGCAGCTGCGACTTGATGATCGCGGCGTTCAATTCGCCGCCATAGACGAAGATCGCGGCGATGAAATACAGAAAGACCAGCGCGATGATGACCGACGCCAGCCCCGCATACATCGAGACGTAGTTGTTGGCGAAGCGCGCCAGATACTGGCCGAACACGATGCCCGACACCAATGAGGCAACCAGCGTAAAGACGATGCCCGGCAGGATCTGCAGGAATCCGCGACGGCCGGCCGGCAGCCACGCATGCAGGATGAACAGCGCCACGGTGAGCGCTCCGATGGTGACGCTGTAGCGCACGACGTTGAGGAATTGTTCGTTGCTCTCGACGATCAGCGGAATGTGACGTCGCGCCGCCTCCAGCATCAGCGGGAACAGCACGATCAGGAACGCCATGGCGAGCGCCGTGAAGGCGGCGATCAGGGTATACCCGATCGATTCCAGCCGCAGCCAGTACCAGCGCCGCGGCTCGATCACCGAGTAACCGCGGTTCAGCGCGACCCGTAGCGCCTCGACGCCGTTCGAGGCGAAATAGACGGCGAGCACCGCGCCGATGGTCAGCACGTCTCCCCGCGTCGTCGTCAGCACATCGTGGATCTCGCCCGAAAGCGAATCGGCGACCTGTTTCGGCCAGACCTGCAGCATCAGTCCCGCGGCCTGGTCGGCAAGTTCCTTCGAGCCGAAAAAGCCCGCCAGCGAGGTCAGCACGATCAGGAACGGAAACAGCGCCATCAGCGTCGACAGCGCGATGTGGCTCGCGATCGCCCAGCCGTCATCGGCGAGAAACTCGTAGAACGCATCCATGACGACCAGATAGACGTAGCGAAGCTGCCTCACATGTCACCTTGGCCTGCGGCGGATTGGGATCACCCGGCGGACATACTACCTTCTGATATTATTGAACTAAAAGCCAGATCGTTGCGGACGGCGGGAGCGCGGTGGCGGACCGCCCGGGGCGGTGTTAAGTACGGGCCATGGCCACGTTCCTGAGCAAGATCATCCTTCCCCTGGCGGTTGCCGCCGTCGCACTGGTCCTGCTCCTGGGATTGCTCAACATGATGCGGGGCGGATCGCCGAACCGCTCCCAGAAATTGATGCAGCTGCGGGTGTTGCTGCAATTCGTCGCGATCGTCATCACCATGCTCGCGGTCTGGGCGATGGGACGTTAGGTCAGGGAGGCAGACCATGGTCGTGCTCAATCGCATCTACACCAAAACCGGCGACGACGGGACCACCGCGCTCGGCAGCGGCGAGCGCCGTCCGAAATACGATCCGCGCGTCGCCGCCTATGGAACCGTCGATGAGACCAATGCCGCGATCGGCATCGTGCGGCTGCATCTCACTGATGCGCGCGATCTCGATTCGATGCTGGGCCTGATCCAGAACGATCTGTTCGACCTCGGCGCTGATTTGGCGGTGCCGCAAGCCGCGGGCAAGGCGGAGCGGTTGCGGATGCTGTCGAGCCAGGTCGAGCGGCTGGAGCGTGACATCGACAGCCTGAACGCCCATCTCGCGCCCCTGACCTCGTTCGTGCTGCCGGGCGGAAAGCCCGCCGCCGCCTATTTGCATCTGGCGCGCACCATATGCCGCAGGGCGGAACGGATTGTGGTGGAACTCGCGGCCAACCCCGCCGAACCGGTCGGCGCGGCCGCGATCCAGTATCTGAACCGCCTGTCGGATTTCCTGTTCGTCGCCAGCCGCGCGGTCAACAATAACGGCGCCGGCGACGTGCTCTGGGTGCCCGGCCAGAACCGGTAACGCCCGGTCTGGTGGCGATTTTTGGCCCTCGCGCGTTGACCGGGGTTGGCCGGACCTTTAGGTTCCGCGCCAAGCTGATCAATAGCCGAAAATGCAAGCGAAAGAGGATCGATGAAGGTTCTGGTGCCGGTCAAGCGGGTGGTCGATTACAACGTCAAGGTCCGCGTCAAGAGCGACGGATCGGGCGTCGAACTGTCCAACGTCAAGATGTCGATGAATCCATTCGATGAAATCGCCGTCGAGGAGGCGCTGCGGCTGAGGGAGGCCGGCAAGGCGACCGAGGTCGTGGTGGTGTCGATCGGCCCGGCGCAGGCGGCCGAGACCATCCGGACCGCGCTTGCCATGGGCGCCGACCGCGGCATCCTGGTCAAGGCCGACGGCAATGTCGAACCGCTGGCGGTAGCGAAGATCCTGAAAGCGATTGCCGACGAGGAGAAGCCCGGCCTCGTCATCCTCGGCAAGCAGGCAATCGACGACGACAGCAATCAGACCGGCCAGATGCTGGCGGCGCTGCTCGGATGGTCGCAGGCGACCTTTGCCTCGAAGCTCGAAGTCGATGGAAGCGATTTCAAGGTGACACGCGAGGTCGACGGCGGCCTGCAGACCGTGAAACTCAAGGGGCCCTCGATCGTAACTACCGACCTGCGGCTGAACGAGCCGCGCTACGCCTCGCTGCCCAACATCATGAAGGCGAAGAAGAAGCCGATCGCCGACAAGAGCGCGGCCGATTACGGCGTCGACCTGGCCGCGCATCTGGAAATCCTCAAGACATCCGAACCGCCCGGCCGCAAGGGTGGCGTCAAGGTCAAGGACGTCCCTGAGCTCGTGTCGAAACTCAAGAATGAAGCCGGGGTTCTCGGATGACCACGCTGTTGATTGCCGAACACGAACACGTCAAGCTGAAGGACTCCACCAACAAGGCGTTGACCGCGGCGACCCAGTTGGGCGGCGATGTCCATGTTTTGGTCGCCGGCGGCGGCGAGGGCACCAAGGCGGCGGCCGAGGCCGCCGCGAAACTCGCCGGCGTCAAGAAGGTGCTGCTGGCCGAGGGCGAGGTCTATGCCCACGACCTCGCCGAGCCATTGGCTGCGCTGATCGTGGCGCTCGCGCCCTCCTATGACGCCTTTGTCGCGCCCGCGACCTCGCGCTTCAAGAACGTGATGCCGCGCGTTGCGGCCCTGCTCGATGTCATGCAGGTGTCGGAGATCATCAAGGTGGTCTCTCCCGATACCTTCGAGCGACCGATCTATGCCGGTAACGCGATCCAGACCGTGAAGTCGAAAGACGCCAAGAAGGTCATCACGGTGCGAACCTCGACCTTCCAGGCCACCGGCGACGGCGGCAGCGCGCCGATTGAGAATGCGGCCTCCGCGGCCGATCCCGGCCTTTCCAGCTTCGTCGGCGAAGAAGTCGCCAAGAGCGATCGTCCCGAACTGACATCGGCGAGGATCATCGTCTCCGGCGGCCGCGCCATGCAGAGCCGCGAGAATTTTGCCAAATATATCGAGCCGCTCGCCGACAAGCTTGGCGCTGGCGTCGGCGCCTCGCGCGCCGCGGTCGATGCCGGCTATGCGCCGAACGATTGGCAGGTCGGCCAGACCGGCAAGGTGGTGGCGCCGGAGCTATATATCGCGATCGGCATTTCCGGCGCGATCCAGCATCTCGCCGGCATGAAGGATTCCAAGGTGATCGTCGCGATCAACAAGGACGAGGACGCGCCGATTTTCCAGGTCGCCGATTACGGCCTGGTCGCGGATCTCTATCAGGCGGTTCCGGAACTGACCGAGGAACTCGGCAAGCTCGGAAAGTGAATGGGGCCAGCCGGATGAAGCCTGCTCCGGCTGGTGTTGATGCAAAGAGGGCGTACAGGCGCGCTACGCGCGCCACGCGCAAGTGAGATGACAAGATGGCGGCAATGATCAAGAAGGTCGGCGTGATCGGCTCGGGCCAGATGGGCAACGGGATCGCGCATGTGGCGGCGCTCGCCGGTCTCGACGTGGTGCTCAACGACCTCTCCGCCGACCGGCTGAAATCGGCCATGGCGACCATCAACGGCAATCTGACGCGCCAGGTCGCCAAGAAGATCATCACCGACGACGCCCACAAGCAGGCGCTGAAGCGGATCGTCGCCACCGAGACCATCGAAGGGCTGGCCGACTGCGACCTCGTGATCGAAAGCGCGGTGGAGAAGGAAGAGACCAAGCGCAAGATCTTCCACGATCTCTGCGCGGTGCTGAAGCCGGAGGCCATCGTCGCCTCCAATACCTCGTCGATCTCGATCACGCGGCTTGCCGCCTCCACCGACCGCCCGGAACGCTTCATCGGCATCCACTTCATGAATCCGGTGCCGCTGATGGAGCTGGTCGAGCTGATCCGCGGCATCGCCACCGACGATTCGACCTTCGAGGCCGCCAAGGAATTCGTCACAAGGCTCGGCAAGCACATCGCGGTGTCGGAGGATTTTCCGGCCTTCATCGTCAACCGCATCCTGCTGCCGATGATCAACGAGGCGATCTACACGCTGTATGAAGGCGTCGGCAATGTCGAGGCGATCGATGCCGCGATGAAGCTCGGCGCCCATCATCCGATGGGGCCGCTGGAGCTTGCCGATTTCATCGGGCTCGACACCTGTCTCTCCATCATGCAGGTGCTGCATGAGGGGCTCGCGGACTCCAAATACCGGCCGTGCCCGCTGCTCGTGAAATACGTCGAAGCGGGCTGGCTTGGCCGCAAGACCCATCGGGGCTTCTACGACTATCGCGGCGACAAGCCGGTCCCGACGCGGTAGCTGCTTGTCGTTGCCGGGCTCGACCCGGCAACCCGAAGCGAAACCCATCCATAGTTGTCGCGAGGCGATGGGTATCGCCGTCCGCCACCCGTCCTGCAGGCCCGGATGGTGAGCGCGACCGGACCCCGGCCGTAAAGTCATGATTAACGGCTTTGGCGTAGCGTTTCCCCGGGATTTAGGGGTGTTGCGTTATGGATATGATGGCGATGGTCAGCGGCATGCTTGCCATGCAGGCAGGCAACATGCAGACGCAGGTCGCCACCGCCATGATGAAATCGAACATGGATGCGGAGAAATCCGCGGTTCAGACGCTGTTGGGCGGCGCCCAGCAAAACCTCGCCTCGCTGGCCAATGTCGGCGCCGGCATCGGTGGCAACGTCAATATCACGGCGTAATTTCATCCCGCGTCATTCCGGGATGGTCCGAAGGACCAGACCCGGAATCTCGGGATTCTCAGATGTGCAATGGCACATCGTAGTTCGACGCTGCGCATCGCCCCGGAATGACGAACTTGGCTAACCCACCGGCTTCTCCGCCGCCTCGATCAACTTGACCGCGTCGTCGCTGTCCCATTGCGCGGGGCCTGCGATGGTGCCGATCTCGCAACCCTGGCCGTCGACCAGCACCGAGGTCGGCATCCCCAAAGCCCGGCCTATGGCCTTAAGATCCTGAAAAACCCTGGCATCGGGGTCGTTATAGAAGCCGAGCCGGGTCAGATTGGCGTTCTTCAGGAAAGCCTTGGGCTTTTCGGGGTCGCGGGTGTCGATATTGATCGCGACCACCTGGAAATTAGTCCCTCCGAGCCGGGTTTGCAGCCCCTCCAGCGCCGGCATCTCCTTGCGGCAGGGCACGCACCAGGTGGCCCAGAGGTTCACCAGTACGGTCTGTCCACGCCAGTCCGACAGCTTCTTCGGGCTGCCGTCGGCGTCCCGAAAGGCGAGGTCGGGCAGCCGCAGCGGCTCGGTCGCCATGGTGAGCGCGGCCACCTCGCCATGCGCCAGCGGCGCGATCTTACCGGCCAGGTCGACCGCCCCGCGGCAGGCGGGATCGCCGGAGGCGTGGCGCCGCAGCCCGCCGATCCCGTAAATCCCGGCAAATCCGATCGCCCCCCCGATCGCGACCGCGGCAATGGCGATCGGAATCCGGCGCATGGGACCAGCGCGGGGCGAGGAAAGCTCAGGCATATCGTTTGTCATCCTGTATCAGATACGGCTATGCAGGGGCCGGCGCGGGGCCCGGTTTGAGGCTGGTAGCGGCGATGGGCTAAGTCGTGAATAGCAGGTCATGAGTAGCAGGTCATGAGCAACAAGATGTGGGGCGGCCGGTTCACCGAGCGTCCCGATGCGATCATGGAGGAAATCAACGTCTCCATCGACGTCGATCGGCACATGTATGCCCAGGATATCGCCGCCTCCAAGGCCCACGCCGCCATGCTGGCGGCGCAGGGCATCATCAGCAAAAACGATGCGAAAAATATCGCAGGCGGTCTAGACACGATTTTGTCAGAGATCGCCAAGGGATCGTTCGATTTCAAGCGCGCGCTCGAGGACATTCACATGAATGTCGAAAGCAGACTCGGCGAGTTGATCGGCCCGGCCGCGGGACGGCTGCACACCGCGCGCTCTCGCAACGACCAGGTGGCGACCGATTTCAGGCTTTATGTCCGCGACATCATCGATGAGACCGACGCGGCACTGGCTGCGTTCCAGCAGGCGCTGGCGGAGCGGGCGCTGGAACATGCGGCAACCGTGATGCCCGGCTTCACCCATCTGCAGACCGCGCAGCCGGTGACGTTCGGGCACCATCTATTGGCCTATGTCGAGATGGCCGCGCGGGACCGCGGCCGCTTTGCGGATGCGCGCCAACGGCTCAACGAATCGCCGCTGGGCGCGGCCGCGCTCGCCGGCACTTCATTTCCGATCGATCGTGACGCCACTGCGAAGGCGCTCGGTTTCGACCGGCCGATGGCCAATTCGCTGGACGCGGTCTCGGATCGCGACTTCGTGCTGGAAACGTTGTCGGCGGCGGCAATCGCCGCCGTGCATCTGTCGCGCCTTGCCGAGGAGATCGTGATCTGGACCTCGCCGCTGATAGGCCTGGTGCGGCTTTCCGACAAGTTCACCACCGGCTCTTCGATCATGCCGCAGAAGCGCAACCCGGACGCCGCCGAACTGGTGCGCGCCAAGACCGGCCGCGTGATCGGCGCGCTGACCGGTTTGCTGATCGTGATGAAGGGCCTGCCGCTCGCCTATCAAAAGGACATGCAGGAGGACAAGCAGGGAGCGATGGAAGCCTTCGCCGCGCTGTCGCTGGCGGTGCGGGCGATGACCGGCATGGTCAGGGATATCGTGCCGGATGAGTCGCGCATGCGGGAGGCGGCGGGTGAGGGCTACGCCACCGCGACCGATCTTGCCGACTGGCTGGTGCGAACGCTGAAGATGCCGTTCCGCGACGCCCATCACGTCACCGGACGTATCGTCGCCGCCGCTTCAAAAGCGGGCGTGCCGCTGCATGAGCTGCCGCTGAAGGCGATGCAGGCGACCGAGCCCCGCATCACAAAAGAAGCCTTGGCCACGCTCTCGGTCGAGGCGTCCGTGAAAAGCCGCAATAGCTATGGTGGAACCGCGCCGAAGAACGTGCAGGCGCAGGCAAAAGCCTGGCTAAGGCGGCTGGAAAAACAGCGAAAATCGGGCTGAGGGTTGGAATTTCGCTGCAATTTCATGATGGTCCTGCTCTCGCCAGAACAGGCCAATCTTTGTATGGTGCGGCCCGCATTGGGGATGTCGTCGTGATCAGCAAGTACCGCCCGGCCATTTCGGGATGGGCCATCGTCGTTTTGAGCGCGGCTGCGCTCGCGCTCGGCGGTTGCGGGCGCAAAAGCGGACTCGATCTGCCGCCGCATGATGGGTCGCAGAAGCCGGTTGCATCTGCGCCGTCCGACAGCGACGCCGAAGCCGCCGCCAAACCGAGTGTCTTCAATCCGACCTATGGTGCCGACGCGCCGCCGGCCGCCGCCAAGGGCAGCAAGAAAAGCTTCATCCTCGACCCGCTCCTGAACAGCAACTGAGTCCCATGAACCATTTCGACTATCGCAACGGCGTGCTGCACGCCGAGGCGGTGAATCTGATCGAACTGGCGGATGCGGTCGGCACGCCGTTCTATTGCTATTCGACCGCAACCCTGGAGCGCCATTACCGGGTGTTCACGGAGGCCTTCGCCGGCGAGAAGGCGGTCGTCTGCTACGCCCTGAAGGCCAATTCCAACCAGTCGGTGCTACGCACGCTGGCAAAGCTCGGCGCCGGCGCCGACGTGGTGTCCGGCGGCGAGTTGAAGCGGGCGCTGGCCGCCGGTATTCCGCCGCAGAAGATCCTGTTTTCCGGCGTCGGCAAGACCGAGGCCGAACTGCGCGCGGCCCTTGCCGCCGACATCCTCTGCATCAATGTCGAATCCGAGCCTGAACTGGAATTGCTGTCGCGGCTTGCGGTCGAAGCCGGCAAGACGGCGCGGATCTCGGTGCGGGTCAATCCCGACGTCGACGCCGGCACGCACGCCAAGATCGCCACCGGCAAGTCCGAGAACAAGTTCGGCGTTCCGATCGCCCGCGCTCGCGCCGTCTACGCCCATGCCGCGAAACTGCCGCGACTGGAGGTGACCGGCACCGACATGCATATCGGCAGCCAGATCACCGATTTGAGCCGGATGGAAACCGCCTTCCGCATCCTGTCGGACTTCGTGCAAGTGCTGCGCGCCGACGGCCACACCATCTCGCATATCGATTTCGGCGGCGGGCTCGGCATCCCCTATTACAGGGATCGCGAGGCCCCGCCGGAACCATCAGCCTATGCCGCCATGGTCAAGCGGGTGACGCATAATCTCGGCTGCACGCTGATGTTCGAGCCGGGCCGGATGATCGTCGGCAATGCCGGGATTCTCGTCACCCGCGTGATCTACCTCAAGCCGGGAGACGCCAAGAATTTCGTCGTCATCGACGCCGCCATGAACGACCTGATTCGGCCTACGCTGTACGAGGCGCACCATGACATCCTCCCCGTCCGCGAGGCAGGCTCGGGCGCGCCGACCATCGTGGCCGACGTGGTCGGCCCGGTCTGCGAGACCGGCGACTACCTCGCGCTCGACCGCAAGCTCGCGGAGCCCAAGGCCGGCGACCTCTTGGCGATCATGACCGCCGGCGCCTATGGCGCCGTGCAGTCCGGCACCTACAACACCCGGGCACTCGTTCCGGAAGTGCTGGTCAACGGCGACCAATATGCGGTGGTCCGCCCGCGCATCGAGGTCGAGGAGTTGATCGCGATGGATCGGCCGGCGCCGTGGTTGTGAGTAATCGTCATTCCCGCGAAAGCGGGAATCCATAACCCCAGTTTTTCATTGCTGCGCGAAGCTGAGGTTTTGGCAAACACCGCCGACGGCGGCGAACGATGTGATATCACTTCGCCGCGTGGCTGCCACCCTTCGCGCCACCGACCACCACTCCGGCCGCCTTTTCGATCGGCTTGATCGCGGTGGTGAAATCGGCTTCCGGGCCCATCTCGCGGAGCACGGCGTCCCACAGGCGCCCGACCGCTTCGGCGACTTCCATCGACAGCCCCAGCGATTTCATTTCGGCGAGCGCGAGCCCCACATCTTTGACCATCATGGCGTTGGTAAAGCCGTAATCGAACGTCCGCGGCAGGATCGCGCGGGGAAACTTGTCGCGGCTCGCGGTGCTCAGGCCGGAGCCGGAGTTGATGACGTCGATCATGAGGTCGGGATCGAGCCCTGCCTTCACCCCCATCACCACGGCCTCGGAGGTCGCGACGAGTGCGGTCGCCGACAGGAAATTGTTGGCAACCTTCATGGTCTGCGCCGAACCGGGTCTTGTGCCGATGAAGAACAGTTTGCCGATTGCTTCCAGCGCGGGCCTGATCGCATCGCAATCGGCGCGCGGGCCCGACACCATCACGGCAAGCGTGCCCATCTCGGCGCCCCTGACACCGCCGCTGACGGGGCAGTCGACCTGCACGATGTTCTTCTTTGCCAGCAGATCGTGAATCTTCACCGCCATCTGCGAGCCGACGGTGGAGAGGTCGACAAAGCGTTTTATCCGTTTGCCCTCGATGACGCCGTCCTTGCCGGTGGCAACCTCGAGCGAGACCTGCAGCGAGGGCAGACTCGCCATCACGGTCTCGACGCGGTCGGCGACGTCTTTTGGCGATGACGCGGCCTTGGCGCCCAACGCGACCAGTTTGTCCGTGACCTCCTTGCGGGTGTCGAACACGACGAGCTGGTGTTTCGCCTCGATCAGGCGGCGCGCCATGGGAAAGCCCATGTTACCGAGGCCGATGAATCCGATGTCCATGGTGATTTTCCTCTCTGTCGTCATTGCGAGCGCAGCGAAGCAATCCATTCTTTCGCTTGCTGCGCCATGGATTGCTTCGCTGCGCTCGCAATGACGGATTAAATTTCGGCGGCTTGCCTGACGACTTCAGCCCTTGTCGATTTCCGCGAACACTTCGCGCGCGACCCTGAAGCTGTCGACACCCGCCGGCACGCCGGCATAGATCGCGACCTGCATGAAGATCTCGCGGATCTCGTCCTTGGTGACGCCGTTGACCAGCGCGCCCTTGATGTGGACCCGCAATTCATGCGGCCGGTTCAGGATCGAGATCATGGCAAGGTTGAGCATGCTGCGGGTCTTGCGCGGCAGTTGCTCGCGGCCCCATACCGCGCCCCAGCAATATTCGGTGACCAGTTCCTGGAACGGCTTGTTGAACTCGTCGGCGTTTTTCAGGGCGTTGGCGACATAGGCCTCGCCCAGCACCGCCTTGCGGATTTCCAGTCCCTTGTCGTGTGTTTTCTGGTCCATGATGTTCCTCAAAGTTTCTTTGGACGTTTCCTTCGACATTTCCTGGGGCGTTTCCCCGTAAATGTTCGGGGCCGGACCCTACGAGGTCGACGGGTCGCCGTCACGCCTTCGTGCGTCATTTGGGGTGTGGGTTGTGCATTGCGGCACGTGCCCCAGTGCTGCCGTTGTGCTAACCTAGCGTGTGGGCAACCCGGAGAGTTGCAGCCTGGAGAGTCGATTGAGCGGCGCCACCCCCGACCCGTCAGAGCCCGCGCGCGACGCCGATGCCGTCTCGCGGCTGAAGCTGACGCAGGCGTTGCAGCAGGCGAGATATGCCATCGCCTGGGAGCGCGGCTGGCCGCCTTTGGCCGGGATATTGACCGTGATCGGCCTGTTCCTGGTGGTGTCGTGGGCCGGATTGTGGCTGGCGCTGCCATCCGTGGCGCGCGCCACCGGCCTCTTTCTGTTCGCGATGCTGGCGCTGGGCGTGCTGTTCCCGCTGGTCAGATTCCGCTGGCCAAGCCGTGAGGAAGGTTTGAGCCGGCTCGACCGCGGCTCCGGCATCCGTCATCGCCCGGCGACCGCACTGACCGACACGCTGAAAACGCAGGACCCGGTGGCGCAGGCGCTGTGGCAGGCGCAGCGCCTGCGCACGCTGGCCTCGATCAAGCGCATCCGCGCCGGCCTGCCGTCGCCGCGGTTGGCGATCCACGATCCCTGGGCGTTGCGCGCGCTGGTGGTGGTGCTGATGGTCGCGACCTATGTGGCCGCCGGCGACGAGCGCGGCCTTCGCACCTCCGCGGCATTCGACTGGAACGGCGTGCTGTCGCCGGCCAATATCCGCGTCGACGCCTGGGTCACGCCGCCGGTCTATACCGGCAAGCCGCCGGTCATCCTGTCGGCGGCAAACAAGGAAGCCGGCCCGGCTACCGGCGCTCTCCCGGTGCCCACTGGGTCGACGCTGATCGTGCGCTCCAGCGGCGGCACGCTCGATGTCGTTGTAGGCGGCGGCCTGAACGAGGCCCAGCCCAAGGAGCCGGCGCCCTTGGGCACCAATGAGCGGCATTTCACCATTGCCGGCGATGGCACCGCGCATGTCCGCGCGCCCTCCGGCCAGCCGCAATGGCAGTTCACCGCCATCCCCGACCGCGCGCCGACCATCGCGCTCGCCAAGGATCCGGAGCGTCAGGCCCGCGGTTCGCTGCAGATGTCCTACAAGATCGAGGACGATTACGGCGTCACCGAAGCGCAGGCGCATTTTGCCGCCCGCCCCGGCGATGCGCAAAAG
>Ga0209483_1002342_pt1 | contig 13384 bp, 11 predicted proteins | sample NGEPerA_FD_184508 | JGI IMG/M metagenome (GOLD analysis project Ga0209483, IMG submission 184508) | Arctic peat soil microbial communities from the Barrow Environmental Observatory site, Barrow, Alaska, USA - NGEE PermafrostL2-A... | ecosystem: Environmental > Terrestrial > Soil > Wetlands >... | reverse complement strand
CTCCTCAGCTCCTGTGCGCGCCGTGGGCCCGGGCGAACATGGGGACCGCCTCGCCGTGCTGCTCGCGGATCTCCCGGCCGGTGAAGTGGAGGAATACGTCGTCGAGCGTGGGCCGGTGGGCCCGGACCGTCTGCACGGGGACCCCGGCGGCGGCCACAATGGGTCCGACCGCCGCCTCCTCGTCCGCCACGAAGGCGACCAGGCCGCGCTCGCCGCGCTCCACCCGGTAGCCCGCCGATCGAAGGGCACCCAGGGCGGCGGCGTCGTCCGATGTCTCGATGGTGACCGTGTCGGTCCCGACGGAGGCCTTCAGGACATCAGGTGTGTCCATGGCGATAAGTGAACCATGGTCGATGATGGCGATCCGCTCGGCGTACTCGGCCTCGTCCATGTAGTGGGTGGTGAGGAAGATCGTGACCCCCTCCTCCGTGCGCAGGCGCTGGATGTCATCCCAGATGAGCGCACGGGTCTGGGGGTCGAGGCCGACCGTCGGCTCGTCGAGGAAGAGGATCTTGGGCGTGTGGAGCATGCCCCGGGCGATCTCGAGGCGCCGTGCCATGCCGCCCGAATACGTTGACACCAGGTCTTTGCGCCGGTCGGACAGCGCCACCAGCTCCATGACCCTGGTGATCCGCGGCTCGACCTGCCCGTGGGGCACCCCGTAGAGGACGGCGTGGAACCGGAGGTTCTCCTCGGCGTTCAGCTGGTCGTCGAGCGTCTGCTCCTGGAATACCAGGCCGATGTGGCGACGGACCGACTTGGCCTGGGTGGCCACGTCGAATCCGGCGACGGTGGCCCGGCCCGACGTCGGGTGCGCCAGCGTGCACAGCATTTTGATGGTCGTGGACTTGCCGGCGCCGTTCGGGCCCAGGAAAGCGAACACCTCGCCCTGGCCGACTGTGAAGTCAATGCCGTCCACCGCCACCAGGTCGTCGTAGCGCTTGGTCAGACCCCGGACATCGATCGCCGGGGACGAAATGGCGGACATGCCGACCTGCAGTTCCCCGGCCTCAATGTCGGTCACTTCGCCTCACCATCCGGGAGGATCCAGGCACATTGGGACCGGAGTGGCACTTGTTGGACTCCGGTCATAGACGGATTCTCACATCGTTTGTCGGGTGCCAGTAGGGCCGATGGTCCCGTCGGGGCTCCCGATCAGTCCATGCATCGCCACGTGGTCACGTCGCCCTCTCACGCCATCTCAAGACCGAGAGACAGTGCAGATCGAAGGGCAGGCGCACCCCAGCGCGGGTCAACTCCAGTGCTCAGTCAAAGGTTCTTCGCTTTCGGCAACCGTCACTGCCTCGTGGGCTTCCGGTCGAGCGGGCAGGCGGAGAATCTCCACATCTCTCAGTCGACGCGGGGGCAGTTCGTATCCGAGGAGCTGATGGAAGGTGGCGAGGGTGTTCAGGACGATACGGCGGTAAAGCCAGAAGAAGAACACTGCCAGCGGTAGTTCGCCCCCTAATCCGGTGAGCAGCGTGAGCCACTGATCGCGATGGCCAATGGACGTGATGATGTCGAACCAGGCATCACACAGCAGGAGCGTTCCCGCAACGATTGCCGTCGTCGCCAGGACCTGGCGGCGAAACCAGGCCGCCCACGCCGCGTACCCAAGGACGCAGAACAGTCCGATGTCGAACCCTGTCCACAGGAGGTCCCAATGTCCGGCATCGTATTTCCGTGGGAGGGTCAGGCCGAGGAAGATCGTCCAGACAATCAGCGCGGTCGCAGCCACCAGGAGGATCGTTAACAAGAGCTGTGTACGTCGCGAGAGCGACAGGTGCAGGTGGTGCGTCCTCGAGCTACCGGGAGGCGGCTGCCTGAGCCGGGAACCACGCTCGTCATCGTCCATAGACCAAGGGTCGCGCAGAACTGTGTGCGGTCCGCAGGGCCATTGGTCACATCAGGACCCGGAAGGGGTGGTGGCTGTGCGTGGAGTGACTCGGGGCATCGCACGAGCACCGGTCGGGCGAGGCGTCTCTCGCGTGCAATGGCCCTGTCGTGCCCTTACTGGCGCCCAGGAAACGGGCCAGGTCAAAACGAACTGAATCATGCGCGAGACAGTTACCTTGTTGCTTCAGTCGGCAACTAGAGCAACTGCGACCTCCAGATTCCCACCCGACCTCAACATCTCGTCGATGTCGTCGGCAACCGCTTCGTCGTCCAAGGGCATGGCGTGGGCGTAGTTCCGGAGCGTCGTGGAGGCGTCCCGATGACCGAGTCGTTGCTGCGCCTGGAGGAGGTCTCCCCGCCCAACCAGATAGGTGGCGACGGTAGGTCGAAGCCGGTGGAGGTTGACGCCCTCCAGGCCAGCGTCGTCCCGAAGTTCGGCGAACCAGTGGCCGAGTCCACTGGAGGTCAGGCGCCGATCATGGTCCAGGTCCCGGGAAAACAGCCAGTGACCGAAACTGCTCTTGCCGGCTGCTCGTCAGTGACCCGGTGTGCTCCTCAGAGGCGTGCAAGGACCGCCAGTCCGCCGATGACGGCGAATTCGGCGCTCGGTGCCGATTCGGTCAGGGCGGCCAGCGATGCCACCAGGTTGCCGATCCCTGGACCTTCCAGTCGGAGCTCACCAGACACGTGTGAACTCCTTCGGATCCCAACCATCGAGGACTTCGTGACCGCGCGCCCGGTCCTGGGCGAGGTCGAGGGCTACGACGAGCTGGTTCGCCACCGGGTACCCGTCCCGATGAGCCGACGACTTCCAGGCGAAGCCATACCGGGACGGGCATATCGCCACTTCGGACCCTGTCCACCCTGAAGCCGAGCCGTAGGGGCCGACGACAGTGGCACGGTCCACGTCGTCGGCCACGTACAGATTTGGCCACGTCCCCGCTGCTCCGGCGACAAGAGGAACCTCAAGAGCCAGGGCACCCAAGGTCCCGGTCAGCCGGTACCGCTCCGGCGGCTCGGGAGGCGGTGGAGAGGGCATCGCCGTCCAGCGAGGCTTCCACTCTTCCGCGACCGTCCAGAACAGCTCGGGGGTGATCGGAAGGTTGTCCGCCCCGACGAGTCCCTGGCGCCGGAGCGCAGTCAGGATCTCGGAGACCCGACCAGGAGAGCGACCGATCTCTCGGGCGAGCTGGTTCACGCCATGTGACTCGAGCGGGAAGCGAAGCAAACCGAGGGCGACATCGAGGCCAGTCCCCTTGAAGATCTCCATGACCCTGCGAGCAGGTGGGCCAGTAGTGGGCTGAACATCGGCGTTTACGAAGATCCCCGCCGTGCGGATCCACAGGTGCCCACGGCGATCCAGCCAGGCCAGACCGGCCCTACTCAGTTGCGCCCTAGCCGCCTCGGAGATGCGGTCGGCCACGATGATCGTCGGAGGGCGAGCGGACGCGTCGTGAACGTGTGCCAACAGTGCACCGTCGCTTTCCCGGACGACTTTCACCCGGTCGACGACAAAGGCCGTGCCTCCGATCTCGACGAAGTGGTCCCCCAGCCAGCGCGCCTCTACTCCTGCCTCCTCGAGGGCTCCGACCAAGTCGTCAGAATCGTTCGCTGTTCGTGGCACCTCGAGTAGCGAAAAGCATCTCCGGGAGGTCTCTCGACTGTGAAAGCTGATCGGAACCAGGATCGAGCGCCGGTCGAGAGCGGGAGTACTCCGGTCAGGCCAACAGGGGCTCCAACTCCCTTTCCAACAGGGAAGGCCGGACACGCTCCTGCTCGAGGCGGATCGTGGGACCGAACCGGTCTTCGACAAGATCGCCATAGAGCGCCGCTTCGGCCTCGGTGAGATTCGGCAGGGGTCGATTGGTCGGGCTGGGCTCCGCGACCCATTGGCCTCGATGAGCGAGCAATGTGGCTTCATCCATAAGGATCGATCGAACCGAATCGAATCGCGACCGGAGCCGATTGAGGATGTCGAATCCGTGCGTGTCGATGTCGCCCCAGTACACGATCTCCTTCCCGACCAGCCACGGGAGCGGCCGCAACGAGGCGAGTCCGAATCCCGATCCGAACACCACGAGGGCATTGGGTACGTGAGGAAATGCCAGGTAGGTGATCTCGTTCTCCACCACAAACAGGAACCGGGAGGTCAACTCCAGTGACGCAAGCTCCTCCGTGCGCAACGTGAATTCGGTGCACGCCTCGGGCAAGGCCGACTCAGACCCGAGTACACGGAAGCGCGTGTACTCGGGTCTGGCCCGGAAGCGATAGCGACGGGCAAAATCGCCCGCTGTGTAGTGCGTGTCGATTCGTCCTTCAGGCAAGACCACCAGGAGGAGCTCGTCCAGTACCTTTCTGTGACGATCCACGAACTTGGTGTCGACGCCGTCGACGTCGATCTGACGCAGATAGAGCCGCTCGGTGCTCGCCTCCCTGACCCAGGCAACGACAGCGAGCAGATCGCTCCAGACGTTTCCGTTGTCGATCGCCTTCAGCGGATAGGCACGCACCCACGAGACCAGCTCGGGCACGGTACTCCTCGTCTGATCGATGATCTGATCGAGGCTCCGCACCTCGGGCGTCGTTCTCAGCACTGAACACAGCTGGTCGAAACTCTCGATCCGGATCCGGGCCGGCACCGAATTCGATCCGAGGCTCCGCCCTCCGATCGTCCGGTAGTCCACGGCGAACCGTGCCGCCCCAGCCCTGGTCCGGCTGTCCCGGCGGAATCGCTCCGCCCAAAGCACGGCGTCGTCGAACCGATGGAGCAATTCGTCGGCCGACGGTGACTTCACCGGTAGTTCGATCGGTGCCCACGGCAGGCCCTCCGCATACTCACGCAAGTAGCGGCCTGACTTCCATCGCCCGTGCAGGGTCGCGACCAGGTCGTCCACGTTCGTCCAGGTCCTCATGGAGTGTCGGCTGCCGCCACGTCCTCGGGAGCCTGAGGATCGGCACGGTTGCCGTGCTCCTCACGACGGCTCCGGAACTCGGTGATGGTCAGGCACTGGAGACGTGAGTAGCTGCCGCTCGGGTTGTCGACGAAACCGACCGCGGCAACATGTGGCTCGATGACATGGATCTTCTGGAGCGGGGTCACGATCAGCAGCTGGAGGCCGAGGCGGGTGAACAGGTCGAGGGCGTAGCGGGTCGAGAGCTCCGAACCCCGGTTGAACGCTTCATCGATCACGACGAACCGGAAGGATTTCGATCGCTCGGCGCCCCAATCCAGCTTGAATTGGTATGCCAGCGACGCAGCCAGCACCGTGTAGGCCAGCTTCTCCTTCTGCCCCCCCGACTTGCCGCCCGAGTCCGTGTAGTTCTCGTATTCGACGTCGTCGGCACGCCAGCGTTCAGATGCGGAGAACACGAACCACTGGCGGACGTCCGTCACCCTGCGGGTCCAATTGCGATCCTGATCAGCAGTTCCCTCGCGACCCTTGAACCGCTCGATGATCTTCTTCACCTGGAGGAACTTCTCCTCCGAATACTGATCGTTGGTGACGGCACCGACCACATTGTCCGTACAGGCCCGGAGTTCGGCCCGGAACTCGCGCACCTCGATATTCGGTGTCTGGTCGGGAACGAGCCGGATGTAGCGACCCTCGTTGTAGTCGATGCCCATCAACGAATCATTGATGGTCTCGATGCGGTCACGGATCACCCGCTCGTGCTTGTTGAGCTGAGCGGAGAACCCTGCGATGTCCCGGATCGTGTTCTGATTCAGGTAGTGCTTGAACTCCTGTTCGAAGCGGGGGAGATCGTCGGTGGCCACCCGCTGGTGGAGTAGGCGGTACTCGCCGGTCGAGCCCATGGAATCGTCGAACTCGGACGTCTCGGTCGGGTACTTCGTCCGGAAGCCACCCATTGCACGGACGATGCGCACCTCGAGGTTCCCCCGTTGCCTGGTGATCTCGTTGAGCTGATCGGCAAGACGGGCACCGATCTCCTGCTGAGCGGTCGTGAGTACAACTGCATCAGGCGTACGGCCCTCGAGCAGCGTGGTCACCATCTTGTCGATAGATGGGAACGATGGAGAGGCGTGCTCGAGCGCATCACCGTCGGACAGCAACGTGGCGAAGCGGTCGCGCTCACCCTCGGCTGACCGTTGACGCCCCTCCACGGCACCCCGCTCGCGCTGCAACCCGTTCCGCTCCTCCTCGGCGACGCTCACCTGTTGTCGAACACGTTCGAGCTCGGCGGTCAAGAGGGCCAGTGTGTCCGACGAGGAGGCGATACGGTCCTGCTCGACCCGGAGAGCTGCGATCTCGTTGACCAGCGTCTTCCAGTCCAGCTCCTCCCATCGGTCGTGCTCGGCAAGTCCGGCCAATGACTGAAGTTGCGACGATGCTGATCTCTCCCGCCCGACGAGCTCGGCGATCACCTGCGTGGCCGACGAAAGCCGCTGTTGCAGTGAGGTGGCATGGGCCACGAGCGCCTCGACCTTGGCTTGGTTGGTCCAACCCAGGACGTACTCCCGACGGTCGTCGATCCTCTTGCGATCGTCCTTCTCGTGCCGTTCCCTGTCTTTGATCTGTCCCGCCCGGGTGACCGCCTTCCGGGCGGAACGGAAATCGCCCATGGTGTCCACGCAGGAATGAATGGCACGACGGCCGAGCTCGCTCTCCAACCACTGCTCGAATCCTGTTTCAGGCTTGATCTCGAGCATGTCGACCAGGAGCGGATGGGCAGACGGACGCTCCGGAGGCGTCGACCGGGCGAGGCGGGGTGGGACCCGGAAGTAGACGATCCGGGCACTGAGGTGGTGGTCGTTGATCCAACCGGCCACGGCTTCGTAGTGGCGTTCCGGGACAAGCAGGGAGAGTGCGAACGAGTGCAGAACCCGTTCCGCCGCGCCTTCCCAATCACGCGCCTCGTCGACTACCTGGATTAGCTCTCCGGCAAACGGGAGGTCGTCAGGATCGATACCGAGGTCGTCCCCGAGTCGCTGCCGCAATTCGAGACTCACTCGAGGAACGTTGCTGCGACGGGACTGCAGGCTGTGCAGCTCGTCATTGACCTGCTTCGACTCCTCGTCGACCGAGCGTTGCTCGAACCGCCGCTCGCTCAGGTCGTTCTGGAGAGCGGCGTGTTCGCTCTCCAGCTCTGCTCTTCTGGATTCAGCCCGGGCACGGGTGCCGGCGAATTGCGCCGCCTCCGCTACCGGTGCCATACCCACCTCCGCCAGGCGCGTGTTGTAACGATCGAACTTGTCCTTCCGGACCGGCTTCTCCCTTTCGCGACGTCCGATCTCCAGGTCGATGGCGGTCAACCGATCGCCACCGCTTCCGGCGACCTGGAGACGCAACTGGCTCTCCTCCTGGCGCGACGACTTGATGGCCGACTCAAGCGACTCGAGCAAATGGCCGAGCTCGAGCGCCCGGGTCTCCAGCCCCGCGAGTTCCGTGTCGAGGACCTGGCGCATCCGGTCGGCAAAGTAGAGCGGCAGTGCCCGCTGCTGTAGTTCGAGAGAGGCGCGTTGCTCCGACAGCTGATCATGTATCTCGATGTCGGCAACCAGGGGCTGGAGTAGTTCGAGCTGGGCACGTGCGCGCTGCACTGCATCGTGGGCCCGGGTCAGGTTGTCGAAGTGGTCGATCAGATCGGAGATCTGAGCGCTGGTGTCGAACGGCTCGAGCATGTGGCTGCGGACGAAATCGTTCAGATTCTCGACCGCCTTCATCGACACGGTCTGGTGGAAGAGCTCCATGGCCTGCTCGGATTCGATGCCGAGGCGCCGTCGGAAGTCTCGGCCGTACTCAGGAAACGTGTCGTACAGGCGGGCTCCGACATCCCGAAGCCTTCGCTTCAGGACGGAGAACTCGGAGCCGAACTCGGCGAACTCTTTGAGGATCGACAACTCGGCATCGGAGGCCACGAAGAACCGCTCCGGCTGGCCGACATCCCTTGTCCGGAAGACCTGGGCCAATGTGACGGTCGTGGCGAAGTCAGTGTTTGCGAACACCCCGAGGATGACCGAGAACTGCCGGTCATCTCGAAGTCCGACCGGCCGTGAGGCCCCGGTCGTCTCATTGCGTTCCGACTTGTAGTGCCCCTGGACGTAGGAGCGTAGATCCCGCTCTCGGGTCTCCGCGCCGGCGGCCTTGTTGTAGGAGATCTTGTTCGCAGGCAGGAGGAGGGTGGTGACCGCATCGACCAGGGTCGACTTTCCCGAGCCGATGTCGCCGGTGAGGAGTGCGTTGCGGCCGGCGAGTTCAAACGACCAGATCTTCCGGTCAAAGGTTCCCCAGTTGAAGACCTCGAGTCGCTGCAGGCGGCAGCCTGGCAGTCGGTCGGTGCGTTGGTCCTCCAGCTCGATCGGGCTGAACAGCGAGGACGTCACGCCGACTCCTCCGACACATCCAGTTCGGACAGATACTCGTCTAGTCGCGCATCGAACTCCGACAGCCACTGCCCATCGATGTAGGCCTTGAGAATCCGTCGGACTTCATACTTGTCCTGCTCGCCTCGAAGCGGGTGCAGAAAGCCCAGTTCGCAGATTCTCTTGACCGTGGTATCGATGTTGTCCACCAGGCGCGCTTCGTTGGTGCTGTCGGGCATAAACAGGCGGAGTAGCTCGATGATCTGGTCTCGGCTGAGAACCAGGCGGACATCTGAGCTGCTGGCATCGAACTCGGCCAATCGCTTGCGCAAAAGGGCCAAGAGCACGCTCACCTTGAAAGGCAGCGTGCGCCTGACCACCAACCGCGGAAATTCGGTCGCGTCCTGATCGACGACCTGACTGCGCAGGTAGGCATAGCCCTCCGCCTCGTCGACGACGACACTCAAACCGAGCACGGAGACATAGTCGCCAACCTGGTTCCGCAGTCCGAGCAAGAGGCCCCAATACTTCTCGTGCACATCCCGGTAGAGCGGACCCTTCATCAGATGGACCAACACCAGCGACAAGTCCGTCGGCTCATTCGGCGCGTCGATCGGCGTGTCCGTCACGACGGCTCCGAGCGGTCCCGGCTGAACGAGACTGCGGGCAGGTCGGCCGCTCGCTCGACTTCCCCGGTGCTCCACTGAATCTGATCATGGCGCTCCTCGTCGAAGACGACGGTGAGGCCCGGCTCCTGCAACGACAGGTACCCGACCAGCTCAGCCAGGCCCTGCTCCAGCGGCTCACCTGCAACCACCTCACGGAGTCCGACCTGGTCGTCTCTTCCGAGCGAGCTGAACACCCGCTGCACGAGCATGTCCCTGTCGACATACAACTGGCTCAGCATGGCCGAGGCGTCGAAGTCATCGTCCCCATGTTCCATCGATTCAGTCTCGAGTCGGTTGCGCCGCGAACGACGAAAGAGTGGACGCTCCATGGGCAAGCCGACGGTGACACCGATGTCGTCAAGCTCCATTGCGACCACCGGTTCGGGTTGGTTGCGAACGCGCAGTGCCTTGCCCTCGATGGAGCGGAGCAGGTCGAAGACCCGCCGATTCTCGAGCCACACGCGATCGTCGAGGAAGCGGCGGAGCTGGTCGGAGAGGAGGCGAACAGTTGCCTGGGTACGCTCGCTGGCGTCGATCCAGTCGAAGTGGACCCGGCGCAGTCGCCCGTCCTGACTCCCGAGGTCCTCGATCTGTTGGAGTCGCTCGAGTAGCTCGGTGAGTTCGGCCTGCTTGTGATGGGACAGCAGGAAGTCGTAGAAGGCCTGAAAGCTACGGCCCTGGTCCGACTCGGTGATGTTGGCGCGGCTCCCCAGTGCCTCATCGAGCAGGGCGCCCTTGGATCCCGACCAGCCTGCGATCTGCTCGCGGAGTGAGCGGTCGAGCCCGCGAAAGTTCTCTTCGACCTGTCGAAAGTCGGCAAGTAGCTCCCGGGCGGTGCGGGCGAACTGCTGGTACCGGTCGCGCTGGCTCACTGCGTCGAGCATGGTGAGTTCCCCCCGCTGGGCGGCAGCGATCTCCTCATCGATCTGCGCCCGACGCCGCTGAAGCTCGAAAAGACGGCGCTCGGGGTCGTCATCTGCGCCGAAGACCATCTGACGCAGCAGTTCGAAAATCGTATTTAGACGTGACTCGGTACCGATGAACTCGCGAGCCGGAAGATCTTGAACCCAAAGAAGTGCCTTCTCGACTGCGGGGGCCAGGTCAAAATGGGCTTCATCGGCACCGGCCGGGTAGTACTTCCGCAGCCAGCCGTGTTCGGGCGATGCCCAATCGTCGAGGTAGGCAGTTGCCGACCTCGGGAAGGCATCTTCCCCGAGCCGCAGGTTGAGCGCGAACAGCTCGTCGTCCAACTGACCAGCGAGTTCGCTCGCCGGGATTCCACTGGCATTTCCGTCGACGAATATCCGACCGAGGAAACTGAGTACTAGGGCGACGTTGTTCGAGCGCAGGAGCACCCACGCTGGGTGTTGGCTCCTCAGGTGAGCAATCTCGTCGTAGTTCATCGTCGCCGCACGCCCCCCTCAGGGGAATGGGAGGACTCCCGGATCGGGCACGGGCGTCTGATCACATGAGAATCGTACGTCGTAGGTCTGACGCCGGAGTGGTTCCGTGGCGGCAACGCCCCAGTTGCCAAACCAGTGGAGGAGATCCTCCCACTGGCCAACAATGTTGCGTCCCGCTTGGGCTTGGCCGGGTGCTCGCCTGCGTTCTCAAGGACCCCCGCGCGCTCAGGCGACTCGATCTGAGGCCGGCACTTCGCCGAGCCTCGTGGCCATCAGACGGCCTGCGTGGCAGAGCGTCCCAGTTCACTTCTCCACATCCCGTCGAGGACCAAGGCCAATGTTGGCTTTTCGTCAGAGGGGAACAGGGGCCATATGAGTCCCCTGACATGGGCTTTCGCGGTTCCCCCGGGACACTCGGACACGCAATGTTTGCTCTATTGCGTCGGCAACTCCTCTTGACTGCCCTCTGACCTGGACTTACTTGGCGCGCTCGGCAGGATTCGAACCTGCAACCTTCTGATCCGTAGCGCGATTCTGGTTGTGCCACAGCGTCGCTGAGAATCCCAACTCGTCGCATTCTCCCTTGCACAGAGGGGTTTTTCCGGAGGTTCCCTCTACGAGGTAAGACGGGCTGCGACGCGGTGAGACGCAATTGTTGGCTCGCGTGTTGGCTTCTTGGCCCGTGTTTCCGACGTCGAAGCCGGAACCACCCTTCTACCCCAAGCCGAGCCGGAGCAGCGCTGCCCGGCCGATCCTCTCGATGTCCTCGGGAGTTGGGGGATCAAGGAGCATCGTCTGTCGGATGGCCCGGGCGGTGCGGCCGGCTCCCGTAACGAATTCGATCTCGATCCTCTGGGCGCACCATTGGCCAAGCCCTTGGGGGGCGTTTGGTAGGTCAGCGACGATCTCGCTAAGTGCCTCCGGTTGGAGGAGAAGCGCGTACAGATCTCCGTAGTCGTTGGGCCCCTTGTGCGCCCGCTCGGCCCGTCGACGGGGCGCCGCTTGGAGCTTCATGGCGACAAGGGCTGCCGGGGCAGCCACACGGCATATCGCGGTGGCGATGGGCATTCGCTGCTCGGAGACCACAGTCAGAGAAGCCTCCCTGGCGGAGTCGAGCGCCCACCGGTGTGCCAAGAGAAAGGCCCGGTCGAACTCGTCGTCGGGCAGGCCACCCGGGTCAAGATCGGCAGCCGGAGTGGACCCGACATCGATGCAGTCGACCTTGACGCCCTCGACCGGCCGACGTTCCCGCCCACTCTCGCCACCTCCCACCAGGATCGAGAGACGGGAGGGTCCTCCGTCGATGCTTTGTGCCGCAGCGTCGAGGTCGTCGGTGGCACGGTGGACCCGGCCGAGTCTGGTCATGACGGCCAGGCCGCCTATGAGCGCGAACTCAGATGACGGGATCTCCTCGGCCAGCGTCCGCAAGGCGCCAACGAGGCGCGATGCCGAGCCCCCGGGCCCATCGATGAGCAGGATCTCACCAGACACGAACGTGGCCCTCCGGTTCCCAGCCGTCGAGGATCTCCCGACCCCGCCCTCGGTCCTGGGCCAGGTCGAGTGCGACCACAATGTGATTGGCCACCGGGAACTCAGTGTGCGAGATCCCCGCCGGCACCGACCATCCAAAGCGAGACGGGCACACAGCTACCCGTCCTGCCAACGGCATGCCCGCGGGCGCCCCGTGGGAGCGGAGCACGGCCCGCAGTTCGCTCTCGTTCTCCACGTAGAGTTCGGCGGGCCAGTCCGCGGTGGCCACCACCGGAGCGTGGTGCGAGACGGCACCCAATGTCCCCGAGAGTCGGAAGAGGTCGGCGTCGGGCTGGGGAAGTGTCCCCAGTAGTCGCCACGACGGAGCCCAGGCATCGGCCATCTCGTCGAACAGGTCGGGAATCGATGGCCGACACTGGCGGTCGATGAGACCCCGGTCGCGCATGGCAGCCAGTATCTCCGACACACGCCCCGGAGACCGTCCGATCAGCGTTGCGACCTCCATGGTGCGGTGGGCCTCCTCTGGCTCGAGGAGCAGTGCGATTCCGATGTCCAGGCCGGTCGGGACGAAGATGTCGGTGACCCGGGCTGGCTCGGGCCGGACGAGCGGGGGCACGTCAGCGTCGATGTGGACGGTCGCTCCACGGAGCTGCAGATGCCCCCGGCGGTCCAACCAGGCCACCCCGCCGTCGGCGAGCAGTCGGCGAGCCTCTGCGGAGATCCGGTCCGCCACGAGGAACCCGCCAGCCAACTTGCGGGCCAGACCCTCGGCCTCGGTCTGGCTGACGCTCCGGCGCGTCTCGACAGGAATCTGGCGTCCGTCGACCTCGACAACTCCTGGGGGGAGGGCTTTGGCCGGCACGGCAAGGGCCCCTAGCGACTGGGCCACCTCCTCCGCCGGACTATTCGGGCTTCGTGCGGGCACGAATCCAGAATATCAGCTGCATGGATGCGGTGTCACCATGCGTGGCTCAACTCACCGGAATCCGGTCACCTCCTCGCCAGAGGTTTCCCTCGCTGGATTGGGCCGCCATCCTGTCGAGATACCCAAACATGGCCTCGCGGATTGCGACATGGCCTCTGACCTGGACTTGTTTGGTGCGCTCGGCAGGATTCGAACCTGCAACCTTCTGATCCGTAGTCACTTTGCCTTCGTGAGGTCTGGATTGGACCAGTTCGGTTCTCCCAGGCCAGGTTGAGAATCCGGGGGTGCTTCATGAGGTCCAGTTGGGTCCTCCGAGGGATAGTTCGGTCAAGTCCTGTTGACAAAACCGTTGACATCCTGAGGCACTCCAAACGCAGCCCTGCCGTCAAGGTCACCGCCGCCCGGCGGGGACCCCCGGTGACGTCCGGGTGAACGTTCGCTGAACGTTGTCCGAACGGTCGGGAACCCAGTAAATCACCGGGAGAACCTCCGCCGCGGCGCACTGCGATGTGGGGTACATTGCAGACGGAGTCGACGGTGGAATTCCCGGGCGCGGCAGGGACTGCTCCCGGGCAAGCGAGAACCCCGGCGGTGGTTGCTGCCGGAGAAAGGCAGTTGCCATGATCCGCAAACTCTTGCTCGGGGCGGGGGCACTCTCGCTCGGTGCGGGGACACTGGT
>Ga0209483_1002340_pt1 | contig 13393 bp, 14 predicted proteins | sample NGEPerA_FD_184508 | JGI IMG/M metagenome (GOLD analysis project Ga0209483, IMG submission 184508) | Arctic peat soil microbial communities from the Barrow Environmental Observatory site, Barrow, Alaska, USA - NGEE PermafrostL2-A... | ecosystem: Environmental > Terrestrial > Soil > Wetlands >... | reverse complement strand
TGTTTGAAACGCTTGCGCCCCAACTGGACTTTCCGCGACCTGGCTTGTTGGCAAGGCGGTGGGCGAAATCTCGGAAGCGCGGGGCAGCGTTTTCTCAGCGTTCCTCTGGGCGTTCGGCAAAGGAAGCGGCGCCGCCTTTGCCTGCGTCTGCGTGACAGGCGCTGTCATCAGGCCCAGCGCCAAGGGCACGGCGAGAGCGACCGCGGCGGATGCGCTGAGCACGAATCTGCGCGCGGCGTTCAGCTGCTGAATCAATCTGTTTTCCATGATGACCTCGATTCGTTTTTTCAGGTCGGCGCCCGAGACACCTGCGACGCAGGCCAGGGGCGACTGAAGATAGGCACGGCAGACTTTCAGAATGCCTTCGGCATAGATCTGGGGATCATTTCCGCCGGCCAGCACGCTTTCATCACAAGCACACTCACGTTCGGCATTGAGACGCGCACCCAGCCACCACACGAGAGGAAAGAACCAGAACAGCGCCTCCACCAGCATGTGGATGGCCGCCAAAAGATTGTCATGGCGGCGCCAATGGCAAAGTTCGTGCGCCAGGACTGCGCGCAATTCCGCCGCCGAAAGCTGCCGTTCGATGCCCTGGGGCAAGAGGATGACGGGGTTGAGAATGCCAACCAGGCCAGGCTCCAACCGCGAGCCTGAGAATTTCACCGCAACCGGCGCATCGACCCGCGCGTCTACGGCTTCGCGCAGCACCGCGCGCACCCGCAACCAGCGAACCAGCCACCGCATGACGAGCATCAAGAAACCTGCAGCCCAAAGCGCCAGCAGCGCGGATCCCAGGCCGAGATGGAAGGTGGGCAAAGGCGCAGAGTGTGCGGGCAGCGCGAAATGCGCAGGATCCGCAGAGGGTTCAAGGGTCAATCGCGTTGCGGCTGGGATTATTGCCGGCGCGGAGAAGGGTTTGGCGAGCGGTTCCATCAGCGCGACGGTCGGAACGGCCACCGCTGGAATCATCGGCCCCAAGGCATAAGCGCCCAGCGCCGTCACGGCGGCAAACGGGATCAGGAATTTGATCGACGCCGCGAACCACAGCCAAAAGCGGACATGGGCGCTGTTTCGGCTGAGCGCCAGCACAATCAAGCCGGCTCCGCCAACGCAGAGCGAAGATTGCCACAAATGATTCAGCAGCAGCGCAATCATGGTTTCCTGCCCCTTTTGGAAATTTCGCGTAGGTGTTTTTCGGCTTCCCGCACATCGTCCAGCGTGAATTTTCCCGCCTCGATCAGGTGGGTCATGATCGGCTGGGCTTCCCCACCGAATACCGCAAGGAAATCGTCGATCAGGCGGCGGCGGGCGGCATCGCGGGGAATGGCCGCTCCATAGATAAAGGCCGTGCCGATCTTCTTGACGTGCCGAAGGGCCTTCTTTGCTTCCAGCCGGCGCACCATTGTCAGCACGGTCGAATAGGCTGGCCGTTTTTTCGCAGCGAAGGTCTCCTGGATTTCGCGGACGGAAAGATCGCCGCCTGTCCACAACGCCTCCATGATCCGCATTTCCAGATTGCTCAGCCGGGGGAGTGTCATGGCGGCCCTTCAGTTACGTTGTAATGATTACTACTACAATGTAATAGATGAGTGCAAGCGATAATGTTCAGAAGGAAAAGACTATCGCCGCGAAACCTTGCCCAGGAAGAACATGCTGGCGGACGCGGCCACGCATGCCGCAGCGCACACCAGCGCGGTGGCGTGAAAACCCGCAATCAGCCCCGGCCCGCTGGCAGCCAAAACACCGCCCAGAAGCGCCGTCGCCACCATCCCGGCGACGCGCGCGGCGGCGCTGTTGAAGCCGGAGGCCGAGCCGGTATGGGCGCGGTCCACCGCCGACAGCACCGCGGTGGTCAAGGGCGCAACCGCGCCGGTCATGCCGATGGCGATCAGCAGGATGGCGGGAAAGACGCCCGACCAATAGCCGGCCTGGGGCGTCATGCGCAGCATCAGCAGAAAACCGCCCGCCACCACCAGGGGGCCCAGCGACAAGGGCAGGCGGGCGCCGATGCGTCCGGCCAGCGCCCCTATCGCGGGCGAGGCCAGCGCCACCACCGCCGCGAATGGCAGAAGCGCCAATCCCGCCTCGGTCGCGCCAAAGCCGAAGGCGCGGATCAGCACATAGGGCACCAGCACCAAAAGCGCGCCCAGCGCGCCATAAAGCAGCAAGGTCAGCAAAGTGAGGCCGACAAAGAGTTTCGAGCCGAACAGGGCAAGCGGCATCATCGCGTGCTCGCCCCGGCGTTTCTCCACCAACACGAACGCGGCAAGCAGCAGGACGCCTCCGGCCAGAAGCAAAAGTGCGACCGGCGACCAGCCGCCCGCGCCCGATCCGATGGTCAATCCCCAGGTGAGGGATCCCAGGCCCAAGGTCGCCAGCGCGCCGCCCAGAAGATCGAGCGGGGCCGCATCCTGTTCGCTTGCATGATCGCGCACGAACCGCAAAGCCAGCGCGATCGCCGCCAGCGCCAGGGGCAGGTTGATCAGGAAGATGGCGCGCCAGCCCACCATGTCGATCAGCCAGCCGCCCAGCACCGGCCCGATTGCCGCCATCGCCGCGCTGACGGCGGCCCAGATGCCCACCGCGCGCCCCTTTGCTTCGCCGCTGAAGCTGCTGCCGAGAATGGCGAGACTGTTGGGCATCAGCAGCGCCGAGCCGATGCCCTGTAGCCCGCGCCCGGCCAACAGCTAGGCCATGCTGGGCGCGGCGGCGCACATCACCGAAGCGACCGCGAACAAAGCGGTGCCCCCGATCAGAAGGCGCCTGCGCCCGAAACGGTCGCCCGTCGCGCCGCCCAACAGCAACAGCGCCCCCAGCGGCAACAGATACGCGTTCACCACCCATTGCAGGCCGCTAGTGCTGGAATGGAAATCGCTGCCGATCGCCGACAGGCCGACATTCACTACCGAGCCGTCAATGAAGGCGAGACTGGAGGCCAGAATCGTGGTCACCAGCACCCAGTTGAGATGCGGCTCAGCCGGGGGCCCGCGCATGGCGTTCTCCTAAAGCCGCGTCATCTGCTCCAGCCGTTCGGGATAACGCCCGCCTTCGACTTTGATCGCGGCTGCGGCGTCGCCGATCTCGCTGAGGTCGGCGGCGGTGAGTTCGACTTTCGCCGCGCCGATATTCTCTTCCAGCCGGCCCAGCTTGGTGGTGCCGGGGATGGGCACGATCCAGGGCTTTTGCGCCAGCAGCCATGCCAGCGCGATCTGTCCCGGCGTGGCGTTCTTTTTTTTGCCGATGCGGGCCAGCAGATCGACCACCGCCTGATTGGCTTGGCGCGCTTCAGGCGTAAAGCGGGGCAGGGCGGAGCGGAAATCGCCTTTGTCGAATTTGGTGTTCTGATCGATCTTGCCGGTCAAGAAACCGCGGCCCAGCGGACTGAACGGCACCAGGGCGATGCCCAGCTCTTCCAGCACGGGCAATTCCTCGTCCTCGACCCGCCGCCACCACAGCGAATACTCGCTTTGCAGCGCGGTGACGGGCTGCACCGCATGCGCCCGGCGAATGGTCGCCACGCCCGCTTCCGACAGGCCGAAATATTTCGCCTTGCCTTCGCGGATCAGTTCCTTGACCGTCCCGGCGACATCCTCGATCGGCACGTCAGGGTCCACCCGGTGCTGATAGATCAGATCGATGGTCTCGAGCTTTAGCCGCTTCAACGAGCCTTCGACGGCTGAACGGATATGCGCGGGCTTGCTGTTCAGGCCCGGCTGGCCCTTCACATCAAAGCCAGGATTGATATCGAAACCGAATTTGGTGGCGATCACCACTTGATCTCGCACGGGCGACAATGCTTCGCCCAGCAATTCTTCATTGACGAAGGGGCCATAGACTTCGGCGGTGTCGAAGAAGGTGACGCCGCGTTCCACTGCCTGGCGCAGCAGCGTGATCATGTCCTCGCGCGGCGGCGGCGGGCCCAGCGAGAAGCTCATCCCCATGCAGCCCAGGCCGATGGCCGAAACGTCCGGGCCGTTTTTTCCCAATTTGCGTTTTTGCATATCAATACTCCTGGATGGTGGGGCGGAATAGAATCTCGTTCACATCCACATTGTCGGGCTGGCTCATGGCGAACAGCACCATGCTGGCGAAGCTGTCCGCCGGGATCGCCATGTCACGGACGCCGGACAGGTTCTGCGCGATATCCTTCTCGGTGATGCTTTCCAAGAGTTCGCTGGAGACCGCGCCGGGCGAGATGATGGTGGTGCGGATATTGTAAGGCGTCACTTCCTGGCGCAGCCCTTCGCTGATCACCCTGACGGCGGTCTTGGTGGCGGAATAGACTGTGCTCGTGGGGCGCACGCGATGGCCGGCCACCGACGAGACATTGATGATGTGGCCGCTCTTCTGCGCCTTCATATGAGGCAAGGCGGCGGCGATACCGTAAAGCACGCCCTTGATGTTCACATCGATCATGCGGTCCCAGTCTTCGATCTTGAGACGGTCCAACGGCGATAGCGGCATTAACCCGGCATTGTTCAGCACCACATCGACCCGGCCATGGATTTTCACGGCGTGATCCACCAGATGCTTGACCTGGGCGTAGTTGGACACGTCGGTCTGGACCGCGGCCTTGTCGCCCAGCGAGAGTTCGCTGGCCAATGCCTTCAGCCGGTCGATGCGCCGCGCGCCCAACACCAGCTTGGCGCCATTCTTGGCCAGTGCCCGCGCGGTGGCTTCGCCCAGCCCGCTGGACGCGCCGGTGATGACCACAACCTTATCCTTGATATTCTGCATGATGTCCTCTTTTGGCGAGCGCTCGTATCGGCAGCAATCTAAGGGGAAGCGGCGCCTTCCGTTAGAGGCTAGGATTGGTATGGAGCCATGAAGAATCGTCATAATGGCGCAAGAAATTGATTTTCCAGCGCCAATACTTCCCAAGGCGCGGGTTTATGACACCAAAGCGATAGCCGCGATTGCCATCAGCCTGGTGCTGTGGGGCTCGGCCTTCGCCGGCGTCCGTGCGGCGCTGACGGGTTATCCGCCCGGTGAGTTGGTGCTGCTGCGTTTCCTGATCGCCTCCACATCATTGGTGGTATGGGCGCTGGTCTCGAAAATGCCCATGCCGCGTCTTCGCGACCTCCCCGGCATGGCGGCGTTGGGGCTTATCGGCATTGGCTGTTACCAGATCGCATTCACCTTCGGGCAGCAGACCATCACCGCGGGCGCGGCGGTGTTGATCATCACCCTCACGCCCGTGTGCATGGCGTTGTTCGGCACGGTGCTGCTGGGCGAGCGGCTCACGCTGTTGGGCTGGCTGGGTGCGCTGATTTCTTTCGCCGGCATCGCCATCGTCTCGTCCGGCGAAAGCGGCGGCTTCAAATGGAGCCCCGGCGTCGCCCTGGTGCTGTTGGCGACATTGGCCACCAGCCTGTTCTTCGTGCTGCAGCGGCCTTATCTCAAACGCTATTCGCCGTTCCAGATGACGGCCATCGGCATCTGGGCGGGCACGGCGCTGATGGCGGCAATCTGGCTGCCGGGTCTTGTTCCCGCCATCCGCCACGCGCCGGCTGCCGCGACCATGTCCATCATCTATCTGGGTGTGCTGCCTGGGGCGCTGGCCTATGTCACCTGGGCCTATGCGCTCAGCCGGGTGCCGGCATCGCTGCTGGGCACCTCGCTCTATCTCGAGCCGCCCATTGCCATCGCAATCGCTTTCGTTTGGCTGGGCGAATTGCCGCCCACGCTCACCATCCTGGGCGGGCTGGTCGCCATCGCGGGCGTGGCGATCTCGTCCGTATGGGGCAAAGCAAAGGCCTGAGCGTCAAAAGCCCGCAGCGGCTTTACACGTCATTGTTTATCAACCCAGGACGCCTATATCCCCCTCAGCGCGCGAGGGCATGATGACTCATTCCAATCCCGTCGAAGTGAAGCTGGCCGCGCGCCGCGGCTTTCTGGGCCGTTGCCCCGGCTGCGGCGGCACGCCACTCTTCCGCGCTTACCTGAAGCAGGTGCAGGCCTGCCCATCCTGCCATGCGGAGTTCGGCCGCATCCGTGCCGACGACGCGGCGCCCTGGCTCACCATCATCGTGATCGGCCATATCTTCCTGCCGCTGGTGTTCTTTCTTAACCTCGACAGAGTGATCCCGTTCTGGGCCGCCATCGCGGCCTATGCCGGTTTCCTGTCGCTGTTGGCGCTGGTGTTGTTGCCGCGCGCCAAGGGCCTGTTCATCGGCATCCTTTGGGCGACCCGCGCGCCTGGTGTCGAAGCGGGCTGATCGCTGCGGCTAACGTCGAGCTTTCGGCTGAGAGGCGAGAAATCCTCTGATCTGCGTCACCGCATAATCGACCTTCATGTCGAAATAGATCTTGCCCAGCGCCGCGCTCGAACGCCGCCCGTCGCCGGTGATGCCGTTATTGACGGGCCGCACTTTGGGATCGGGCTTCTGGCCTGGGGGTAGCACCGGATCGCCCACCGAAGTCGCGATCAGGTTTTTGCGCACCCATGCGCCATCGGCCAGATAGAGCATCTCGGAGGTGTCGGGAATCCCGCCATGGTCGCTGGCGGGATATCCGTGATCGGCAAGGTATTTGTCGAAAGCGTCCTTGGCGGGCGTATAGACCCGGTCGCAGTAATAGACGTGGATGCCTCTTGCCGCGTACTTGGCGTCAAGCTTCTTGGCCACGGCCTGATAGACATTGGCGGGGCCGGGCTCCTGGCCGTCGCCATGATCGCCCATCAAAATGACGTTCTTGAAGCCGGTGGCGATCGCCTGTTCGCTGAGCCGTTCCAGAATTGCGGCCAGGAGGTCGTTGGTGATTCCGATCGTGCCGGGCAAAACCGCGTCGGCGTTGTTCGGCGTGTAAGGAAGCACCGGCATCGCGATGGCGTTGCCCAGCTTCAGCGCGATGGCCTTGACGGTGGCTTGTCCCATCAAGGTGTGACCGCCATTGACGTCTTGGGGACCGCGCTGTTCGGTGCCGCCGGTGTAAATCAGCGCCGTGGTTTTCCCGGCGGCAAGAGCCGCCTTCACTTCCGGCCAGGTCATCAACTCAAATTCAACGCGCGGTGCGCTTGATGGCGCGCGGGCCGGTGCCTGTGCAAGCGCCGCCGTGCTTGTCAGCGTCACCATGATAAGGCCGGCCATGATGAAATTGCGCATCTCACGCCTCCCCGATTGACCCGAGATTGATACCAGAGGTTCGCACCCGCGTCTGCTCGAAGTCATGACTGGATTCCCCAGCCATGACAGGTAAAGTCACGGCAATAGGGAGTCATGTCTTTGAAAATGATCGCGCTTCCGTCCGCTTTTATCGGCGCCTTTCTCGCCTGCTCCGCCGCATGGGCGGCAGATCAGGCGCCGCCGCCCAGTCCTGCGCCCGCGATGATGCGCCTGATCGGGCAATATGGCCCCTCTGCTAATCTGGCGCCTGATTTGCTGGAGATCTATGAGTCCGGCGGCAAGCTTTATGCCGATGGCGACGGCTTTCATCAGGCAGAGCTGGTCCCCGCCAGTCCCGGCGCGTTCAAGGTCGCGGACAAGACGCTGATCTTCGTCAAGGGCGGCGGCGAGGCGTCGTCGGTGTCGCTGGACGGCGCGTCGCTTCCCCGCCGCGACATCGGCGCCGAAGTGATCAAACAAATCCGCGCCGGTGAGCATGGCGATCCCGCCAGCTTGCGCGCCGAAGCCCTGAAGGCTGCGCCGCCCGCCCAGCCGGCGGCGAAACGGGCGATGGATCTGGTGCCGCTCGCCAGCGTCGATCCGACCATCAAGCTGGATATCCGCTACGCCACCAGCAACAATTTCATGGGCATTCCGCTTTACGAACAGCCGGGCGCCTATTTGCAGCGCCCGGCGGCGGAAGCCCTGGGCCGCGCCGCCAAAACGCTCAAGGCGCAAGGCTATGGATTATTGATCCATGACGGCTACCGGCCCTGGTTTGTCACCAAAATGTTCTGGGATGCGACGCCGGTGCCGGATCACATGTTCGTGGGCGATCCCGCCCATGGCTCGCGCCACAATCGCGGCGAAGCGATCGATCTTACGCTCTATGATCTCAAGACCGGCAAGCCCGTGCCGATGACCGGCCGCTATGACGAAATGTCCAAGCGCTCCTATTCCGATTACATAGGCGGCACTGACCGCCAGCGTTACGACCGCGGCGTGTTGCGCGCGGCGATGGAAAAGGAAGGCTTCCAGGTCCTCAATGAGGAATGGTGGCACTTCGATTACAAGGATTGGGCCGACTATGGCATCGGCAACGTCCCGTTCAGCCGGTTGAGTAGGTAGCGCTGGCATACGCTGTTGTCATGGCCCGGGAATCCGGGCCATCCAGTTTTCGGCAACACTGAAGAGAAAATCGTCCGCGCGGACTTTCTACTGTGGAGATCGCTTCACCTGGATGGCCCACACTGTCGCTAGCGGCAGCGTAGTGCGACGGGCCATGACAGCGGGGAAAGTCAGTATTTCGGCTTCCAGGCCGAATCGGTTTCCACCGACAGATCGTCCATGTCTTCCTTGCGGCGGCGCGGGCCGGTGTAATTCTCGCGCGATTTGCGCCTGCGGTCGGGGCCGGAATAGGTCTCGGTATGCACAAAGCGGCGGGGCCGCTCCATCGCTTCGGCGATGCGCCCGGTGAGATTCTGCAAGGTGATGGGCTTGACCAGGAATTCGGTGACGCCGGCATCGCGCGCCGCTTCCACCCGGTCGCGTTCGGTATGGCCGCTGACCATGATGATGGGCACCGACGGATTGAGGCGGCGGTCCAGCGCGCGCACCTGGCGGGTGAGTTCCAACCCGTCCATCTGTTCCATCGACATGTCCGTGAGGATCAGGTCGCAGCGCTTGGTGCGCAGTATTTCCAGCGCATGCGCGCCATGGACCGCTTCATAGATTTCCTGCACGCCCAGCGCATTGAGCAACGCGCGCAACAAGGCGCGCATATGCTGCTTGTCCTCCACGACCAGGACCTTGATGCGGTCCAGGCCTCCGGGGATGGCGTTCTTGGCGGCTTCGGTCAGCAATACACTGTCACGGGTTCGGAATGTCCGGCTCCAGCTTAGGAAAAGTTCCGTTATCAATCAGTTGATTACGCGGGGTAGATTTGATCGGTGGCCTGCAAAATTGATGGGGATTTCATGTCCGGTTCAGCTTGGGCAGGCCATGATGGGCGCCATGTTTTCCAAAAGTCTTATGCTTGTCATGGGCTTGGCGCTGGCCGCACCCGCCGCCCGGGCCAATCCTTCATTTGTTAGTCCGCCGGTTCTTTTAGCCCCGCCGCCAAGCGCTGCCCCCAATCCATGCCAGAACCAGGTCTTTGCCCAGGAGGCCGAAGCCCTGATCGCCGAAGGCATCAATGAAGCGCGCGCGAAATTCGCCCCGGACTGGCCGCCGCTTATGCCGGATATCGATCTCACCCGCATCGCCCAGCGCCGCTCGTGCGACATGGCGCGCGGGATGAGCGATTTCTCCCACACCGATGCCCAAGGCAATTTCATTGCCGGCGATATGGTGCGCAAGATTTTTGGCCCCTATGGCGCGGTGGGCGAGAACATCATGGAGATGGGTGAGGAGCGGCCCGCGAGCAGGTCCAGTGGACCTGCGAGAGCGACGAACGCCGCGAGCTGGGGCGAGCGGCCGGACGGCGTCCCACTGTTCAGTGCCGAGCAATTCGCCAGGGAAGCAGTCGAAGGTTGGATGAAAAGCCCCGGGCATCGCGACAATATCCTCAATCCCCGCTACGACACCTCCGGCATCGGCGTGGCGATGGCGGGCGACCGGGCCTTCGCCACCCAGGTGTTTCGCGGCCCTCCGCGCGCGCGGGACAGGTAATACACGTTATCTCATGCGGCTTTAGAGCTTTTGCCGCACCGATCATGCGCAAATGCCACAAAAACGGGCCTCGCTGTCGCAGCCGTAAACGGATCGCTAACCGAGTTCCCCGTATCTTCCGACCCACGGAATCACCCATCTTTTCATACGCGGGCGGCATGGCGACGAGTTCAAGGGCTTTCGAGGCGCTGAAGGTTCTCATCATCGAGGACAAGGAGCATATGCGTGCGTTGCTGCGCCGCCTGCTCAACCATATCGGCGTGCGCATCACGCATGAGGCGCCCGACGGCACCGCCGCGCTCGAGATGCTGCCCACGCTCGAATGCGACCTGATCCTGTCAGACCTGTCGATGGCGCCGATGGACGGCCTGGAATTCGCCTACAAGGTGAGGAGCGCCAGCAATCCGCGCGCCGCCTCCATCCCCATCATCATGATCAGCGGCTATACCGAGCGCGCCAAGATCGAAGCGGCGCGCGACGCCGGCGTCAATGAATTCCTGGCCAAGCCGGTCACGCCGCAGAGCCTGATTTCCCGCATCACCGAGATCATGGAGCGGCCCCGCGCCTTCGTGAAAACCGAGACTTATGCCGGCCCCGACCGCCGCCGCCGCCAGTCCGGCAACTATGTCGGCCCCGGCCGCCGGGCGGACGATCCCCCCGGCAGCAAGGGCTTCCTGGAGCCGCCCAAGCAGCCCATGGTGATCGAACCCGGCAAGCCGGCCGAGAAAGTCTAGTTTTCCCTTCTCCTTTCCTCCAACCCATTGTCATGCCCGCGAAAGCGGGCATCCAGCAGATCTTTGAATTGATTCTGGATTCCCGCTTCACGCGGGAATGACAAGATGGGCCCTCGCGAATTCCCCTCCCGCACCAATGAGTTGCGCCTGGGGCATGGCCCCAGTACAAACCGCGCGCCATTCGCGGACATAATGTGAGTATGAGCGATTCCCGCCCCACCAAGGCCACCAAGCCCAAGGCCAGGCTGCCGCGCGGCTTCCGTGACCGTGGCGCGGCCGAGATCGCGGCCGAGCGGCGGGTGATCGAGACCATCCGGGGCGTTTATGAGGCTTACGGCTTTCAGCCGCTGGAGACGCCGGCCTTCGAATATACCGACGCGCTGGGCAAGTTTCTGCCCGATGTGGACCGGCCCAATGAGGGCGTCTTCTCGCTCAAGGACGATGACGAGCAATGGCTGTCGCTGCGCTATGATTTGACCGCGCCTTTGGCCCGTCATGTCGCGGCCAATTTCCAGAATCTGGCCAAGCCCTATCGCCGCTATCAGGTCGGGCCGGTGTGGCGCAACGAAAAGCCGGGGCCGGGACGCTATCGCGAATTCCTGCAATTCGACGCCGACACGGTGGGCAGCGCCTCGCCATCCGCTGATGCCGAATTGCTGATGATGCTGTCCGACACCTTGGAGGCGCTGGGCCTGAAGCGCGGCGAATATATCGTCAAGCTCAACAGCCGCAAATTGCTGGACGCGGTGATGAACGATGCCGGGATCGACCCGTCGCGCCGCGGCACGGTCTTGCGGGCGATGGATAAGTTCGACCGGCTGGGCGAGAGAGGCGTGCGCCTGCTCTTGGGCGAGGGGCGCAAGGACGAATCCGGCGATTTCACCAAGGGCGCAGGGCTTGATGCCGCGCAAACCGATCCGGTGATGGAATTGCTGCTGGGCAAGACCGAACGCTATCAGGGCAGCGCGGCGATGCAGGATTTGCTGGCGATCAAGGCACTCCTCACCGAATGCGGCTATGGCGAAGACCGGGTGGTGATCGACAGCAGCACCATTCGCGGGCTCGATTACTACACCGGCGCGGTGTTCGAGGCGCAGCTCACCTTTCCAGTGCAGAATGAAGCAGGCGAGACCGTGGTGTTCGGCTCGGTGGCGGGGGGCGGGCGCTATGACGATCTGGTGGCGCGCTTTACCGGCCAGACCGTGCCGGCCACCGGCGTCTCCATCGGCGTCTCGCGGTTGATCTCTGCTTTGTCGTCGCGCGGACTGTCGGGCGAGCTTGCGCCTTTGGTCGTCGTCACGGTGATGGACAAGGCCGAAGCCGCCCGCAGCTTCCAGATGGTGACGGAATTGCGCCAGGCCGGCATCCGTGCCGAGGCCTATGTCGGCACCGGCAAATTCGGCGACCAGATGAAATATGCCGACAAGCGCGGCGCGGCCATCGCCGTGATCGAAGGCGGCGACGAACGGGCCAAGGGCGAAGTCACGATCAAGGATCTGGCGCTGGGCGCGGAACTGGCCAAGTCGGTGGAAAGCCGCGCCGCCTGGGTCGCCAATCGCCAGGCGCAGATAAGCGTCAAGCGCGACGCGCTGGTCGCGGAAATCAAAACTCTTCTGAGGAAAGGCTGATGGCCGCTTTTCCTTATTACGACAGCAGTGAACTCAAGACCTTGGAGACGCAGGAAGACGCCATTCTGGGCGCCTTCCGGGCGCGCGGCTATGCGCGCGAAGAACCGTCGGTGCTGCAGCCCGCCGATATTTTCCTGGACCGTTCGGGCGAGGAAATCCGCCGCCGCACTTTCACCCTTACCGATCCATCGGGGCGCGACCTTTGCCTGCGTCCTGATCTCACCATTCCGATCTGCCATCACGCGGTGAAATCGAACGCCAAATTTCCCGCCCGCATCTGCTATAATGGCCTGGTCTTCCGCCATCAGCCGTCCGAGCCGCACCGCCCCACCCAGTTCTTTCAGGCGGGTGTGGAATTGCTGGGGCTGGACGACCGCGCGGCGGGCGAGACCGAGATCATGACTCTGGCGGTGGAAGCCTTGCGTGCCGCCGGCCTCAAATCCTTCACCGTCAAGATCGGCGACCTGGCCTTGTTCGGCGCGCTGGTCGATGCGCTGGACGTGCCCAGCCAATGGCGGGCGCGGCTGAAGCGGCATTTCTGGCGCGCCGGTTATTTCGAGGCGCTGCTGGCCCGCATGACCCAAGGCGCGGCCAGCGATGCCCAGCGCCTGTTGGGTTCGTTGGGTGGCCTTTCCCACAGCGAATCCCACGCCGCGATCGAAGGCTTGATGGATATGGTGGCCGATGCGCCGCAGGGCGCGCGTACCCGCGAGGAAATTGTCGAGCGGCTGATGGAGCAGGCCGCCGATGCCGCGGCGCTGCGGCTTGATCCAAAAATCGCCGACGTGATCACCCGGCTGCTGTCGGTCTCGGGCACGGCGTCCCAGGCGCTGACGGACATTCGCGCGCTCACCAAACATGCGGGCATCGCGTTGGATGCGCCGCTGGCGGCGATGGAAGCGCGGCTTGCCGCGCTGAAATCCTTAGGGGTTTCCGCCGACCAGGTGAGCTTCGTCGCCCGCTTCGGCCGCAACATGGAATATTATACCGGCTTCGTCTTCGAGCTGTGGGCGCGTGACAAGGAAGGCCCGGTGCAGTTGGCCGGCGGCGGCCGTTACGACACCTTGCTGGAAATGCTGGGCGCGGATCGCCCCGTGCGCGCGGTGGGTTGCTCGATCCGCACCGAGCGCGTTTTGGCCGCGCGCCGCCAGGAAGGGGGCGTGTGATGCCAACCCTCACGCTCGCCATTCCCTCCAAGGGCCGTCTCAAGGACGATTGCCACGCCTATTTCGCCGACGCTGGCGCGGTGCTGAAA
>Ga0209483_1002339_pt1 | contig 13394 bp, 3 predicted proteins | sample NGEPerA_FD_184508 | JGI IMG/M metagenome (GOLD analysis project Ga0209483, IMG submission 184508) | Arctic peat soil microbial communities from the Barrow Environmental Observatory site, Barrow, Alaska, USA - NGEE PermafrostL2-A... | ecosystem: Environmental > Terrestrial > Soil > Wetlands > Peat... | reverse complement strand
CAATTCCAGCGGCAACACCAACATCACCTACTGCGATTTCAATGCGTTTCTGACGAATGGCAACCGGTTGCCGCTGCGGCCAGGGACACACGACGTGACCAATCTTCTCAGTTTCAACTGGCAGTCTAGTTGGTTCGGGAATTTTTATCTGCCGACAAATTCGCTGCTGATCAATACAGGCAGCACGACGGCGGACCAATTTGGGCTGTATCATTTCACCACGCTGACCAATCAAGTGAAGGAAACCAATTCCATCGTGGACATTGGCTACCACTATGTGGCGACCGATGCCTATGGCAATCCACTCGACAGTAATGGTGACGGCATTCCCGATTATCTGGAGGATGCCAATGGCAATGGCTTGGTGGATCCAGGGGAGGTTCCATTTGGCATCACGATTGATAGTCCGGCGAATGGCGCGGTAATTTACTGATGGCAAAAAACTGAAAGTGATCATGAAAAATATCATCAATAATTTGTGGAAGCAATTGAGATTGCTTGTGTTTTCACTGGCTTTGCTGTCGGGGAATCAAAGTCACGCCCAGTCTGTTTTAACCAACTATATTTACAAACCAATTTTAGCTTGCGGATGGCAGCACGAATTGATGTTAAAAACGGATGGAACAGTTTGGACATGGGGAACTTCTGGACAGGATAGCTATAGCTACGGCCAATTGGGACAAACCATGTTGCTTCCTGAATACGATTATGTTGGAGAGCCACTAGGGCAGCCAATGAGGGAAACGAATATATTAGGGGCAACATCGGTCGCCGCAGGTGATTGTTTTTCTCTGGTTTTGAAATGGAATGGGACGGTTCTTGCTTTCGGACATAACAATGCCGGCCAATTGGGCAACGGCAATACTTCCGATACCAGCAAGCCAACGCTTGTGACAAACTTGAACTCAGCCGCGGCCATATCGGCGGGAAGCGATTTCGCAATGTGCGTCTTGAGCAATGGGACGGTGACCGCTTGGGGAAACAACGGCTCAGGACAGTTGGGAATAGGTAATAATTCCGGCAGCCACTACATGCCGACAAATGTTACCGCTTTAAGCAACATCGTAATGGTAGCTTGTGGATTAAGTCACGCATTGGCACTGACCACAAACGGCACTGTTTGGGCCTGGGGTGACAACTCTTATGGTGAACTGGGAGATGGCCCACTAACAGGAATATACCGACCAATCCTGGTGACCAATCTGAACGGAATCAGTTTCATTTCTGCTGGAAATGACGTGTCATTTGCTGTAAGCACAAACGGTAATGTTTTCGGCTGGGGGTATGGTGGTTATGGAGCATTGGGTTTAGGAAATAGTGTCTCATCAACTAACAGGCCTGCAATGATTCCAAACTTGACAAACATTTGTATGGTGAATTCCGGGTGGTCTGTGGGATACGCCCTTGATAACGCAGGCAAGCTTTGGGGTTGGGGAATGGGTTGGCCTCCTCTTTTGGGGAATGATCCCAGCCAATCTTTCACAGAAGTTTATTCACCAACCCAGCAAATATATTTACCATCGCTTGAATTTATGGGCACTATAGGTCCAAAAGGTCGCGGCATAGGCGGTTATGGAGTTTTTATGGCAGCGCTTGGAACAGGTGGTCATATTCAACATTGGGGAGAGATGTATTATAGCGACTATATATCTTCTTTTGTCAACGGTTTGGCAGAGACCAATATGGATTGGGGATATAATGATACCTATACCGAATCAGCGGTAGAGCCGAATGCTTATTTCAGGGGGAGCAGTTCGCAGGCAGATTTTGCTTCCTTTGTCATTCCGCTTGACCTCGAACGAGGCGTCATATTAACCAATATGGGTGGGGTAGCGACCAACCTGCTTCCGTTTGTTCTCAATTACGCGACGAATTATCAATACAATGTGGCCAATTCGGGGGCAAATGGGCAGACCAATTTGACTTTGCGGATACAGTATCAAAATCCAATTGTTGCATTTGGGTCAAGGGTTGGCGGCTCGTCGTTATACACGGATCAATCTTACCAGTTTGCCGTGTTCGGTGGCTGCCCGACGATGATCAACGATTATCCGATGTTGACAAATTATGACAGCGCATTGGAAATCGAAATCTATTCCAAGACAAACTACTCGTTGATCGCCGTCACCAATCTGCCCGTTCCCTTTTATCTCGCCACGAATGGAAGCTGGGCGGTATATCTCACCAACGGGTTGACGACCTCCTTAAATGCCTTTGGCCTGACGACAACCCTCTCCACTCTTGCTTATCCCAATGCCTACGGAGTGACGAACAATGGTGTCTTGCAACTGTCGCATCTGGCCTCGGATTCAGCCACCAACTACATCTACGTCATCAAATACAAGGGCATGAACGGAAACGGCTGGATGTCCCTGAATGGGAGCATGAATCCGGTGTGGGAACAGTTGTATACCCTAGAATTCCAGCCGTCGCCGCCCTGGAACATCCGCTTCCTGTCGCAAATCCAGTTTCAAAATGAGCCGCTTCCACCCTTTTATGATGGAAAGTCCGTGGATGAGCTGTTGACGAATTCGTGTATGGTTACAAATGTCATCAATCCGCCGCTGCCCATAGCCAGCTACACAAATGTTGATGACAGCCCGGAATTAAGAAGCCATCCCATATTGGACACCTTTGTGAGCCAGTTGAAAAACGATCCGCTGGCCATAGCTCGTTTCGTTCAAAATGAAATTGAGCTTACTGACGCCATTGATTATCTGGGCAACGGCGAAATTACCATCGGCCAGCTAAATTTGGGCGGGGTGAATCGGGGCGCTTTGGGAACTTACCTGGAACGACAGGGGTCGCCAGTCGAACAATGTTCCCTGCTCATTTACCTGCTCCGCAAAGCCGGAGTGCCGGCGGTTTACTGCTTCCCGCCGACGAATGGAATCAAAATGCTTGATACGCGCCTGAGCAACATGCTTCGCGTGCAATTGAATGGAGCCATTGATCCTTATACGGGTGTGGTCAACACCAACTCGCTGATTTCAGTGAATTACCCCTGGGTGGCAGCTTACGTCAACAACCAGTGGGTGAACCTTTTCCCGTGGATCAAAGACACCGAAATTATCCAAGGCCCAAATTTATATGACTACATGCCGACCAATTACAACAATGCTGCCAAGTGGGTGATCGGATACCTATATGACCGGCCGGAGATCGTCGGGCTGGGAGAAACTAACGACCCGCCGGAAATTCTATTTCCCAGGTATGTAGAACAACAACTGCTCACCAACGCGCCGGGAGTATCATTCGATCAGCTGGGTATCCAGGCGGTCAACCGTCCGCATCCCTATGGGAATTGGAGTGAATTTCCGACCCCGACATGGGTTGCCGGCACAAACCAGGTAGCGGAAAGCCTGTCCGACCCTGTCGTCACCAACGCCGCCTTTACGACCTGGAATCCGAATATCTTCCCGGCAAACCATGTCTTCAACACGGCTGACATACAGGTCGTTCATAACGGAACCAACCTGATGGATACGTTGGCCATCCGCTGCTGCGATATTCATGACCGGACATTTCTGATTTATGCTGAAAGAACGAATGCAAATTCAAATGCTCCGGTGGCCTTGAAAATGAACCTGGCCGCCTACCGGCCGGGGATAACCAACGCTTCAGGGTTCACCAATGATGCCCCCTTGCTGAACAACGAGGTTCAGAGCATTGTGTTGACGACCAACATTTATGCCACTAATTTTAACTCGGCCCTTTCCATAAATGTCACCTTGACCCTCTATCGGTCGGCGGGAAATCCGGCTGTAATAAATCGCACCATGCCTATGGCGCAGGGCGATTTGAACGCCTTGTGCTTCAACTTCGGGCGCGTTTCCGAAGAGATGCTGGAACCGCTGGCGCAAAATGTATGGGATGTGGAAAATCAGATCAAACAGACCCCCACAATCACAAACACGCTGACCATGGCGCAATATCAGGGGCCGCTTATGTATTTGATGGGAATGTCATATTACCAGAAGGTGGATCATTTTATTCCGGTCAACGCCCAGATTCATGATCGGTCTCCAATCTCGGATATTGGCATAGGTCTGGCAAAGCTGATTGCAAAAATGACCAACAATCCCAGCACCCACCAGCTTGAATTTCCATACGGCTCGATGATCTACAACCAGCCTTCGGTGGACATGGAATACAACGAACTTGTCATGGCTGAAGCGCCGACCGCTCTGGCTGAGTCCGGGACGGAACTGAATTACGCCAATGATTCGTTCAACATATTGACAATTGCGGATGGTTCCGCCAAGGAGCATGTCATCATTAACAAGTTTTTTAACCAGGTTGATGCGGTTTCAACCGTCAAGCTGCTCCAGTTGACCGCGCAGAGACACAAGGCCAACCCGGCGAACTACGACATATTCGTTATCAATTACAATAATGTATTTACTAATGACGATCTGTTCACTTTAAAAACCATAAATCTGCCCGATTCATCAGTTTGGAATCAGGTGAAATCGGCGGTGTTGGGTTCCGTCGAAAGCCAGGCATTTATAACGCCGGGATATGTAACGAACAATACCGGTTCATATAACGGCATGGGTGCGTTGGTTATCAATCAACAGCAGGGGAGTTATGCCGCCATGATTACGGGTGCCGGGAATGGCGGATGGGGGGATTATGTGCCTGACGGTTCGTTCCAGAACTGGAATCTGGCCAATATCTGGCTGGGGTCAGATGGGGGAGGAGATTATTCCGTGAACTTCACCCCGCCCAGCCTGAGCTACCAACCCTTGGCCTTTGACAGTTTTGATCCCTCCCAGACGTTGGCCATTTACAACGATGCGGAGAATAATTTTCTGCAATACACGGCTTTTAACACCGACTGGGCGTTCCAATCTGCGGCGTTTTTGGGCAGTGGCGTGGCCGGCCAGCCGTTGAACACGGTCTTTGCCAACGATTTGGTGGCCAGCCAGAATTCCGGTTTTTTGGGCTGCTTAAGCGATGCGTTGGGGCAGGCGTGGTCGGCCGTCAAAGACCCGGTGCATGTTGTCACCGGTGAGTTTTATGTGGACACGGCGGATTTGACCTTGGTGGGGCCGCTGCCGCTGGAAGTCCGGCGCAACTACTCCAGCCTAAACCTGGCGGACAATGAATTTGGCACTGGCTGGAAGCTGTCATTCACGCCGTATATCAGCGTGACAACGAATGGAACCGAGATGTATGCGGCGGAACCCGACGGGAGCGTGCTGGCTTACACCTCGACAAATGGCAGCGTATGGATTCCCACGTTGCCCCAGAATCCCCAACTGGTGAACAATCGGAAGCAGGGCATCGGCTCGACCGCCAACCTCCTCCTCACCCGAATTGTTGAAACCAACCAAAGCGGAACCACCAACCTTTATCTATACAGCCCCAACGGAGACATCCGCACCTATCAAGTCGAGTCGTTTTCAATCAGCAACGTCATCAGCCGCACCCGGCCGTATTTGCTCACCTGGCTCGACGCCCGGGGCAACTCGCTCAATTTCAGTTACGGCACCAATTCACAGGCGACCGACTATGGCCAGCTTGCACGGGTGGACAGCAGCAGCGGGGCCTATATCCAGTTTACTTACGACATTTACGGCCATATCCTGCGGGCGCTTTCCAATGACGGACGGGAAGTTGACTATCAATACGATGATTACGGTGATCTCGTCACCGTGACCCTGCCGGATGCTTCGGAAATTAACTACCAATACAGTCACGGCTACCAGCCGGTGACCAACAGTTACGTTGCAAACGGGACGCATTACACCAACGTAGTCCAGCAGGTGTATTCGTTTCACCTCTTGACCACAAAAACCGATCCTGACGGACGCATATTGGACAACACCTACGATTCACAACGGCGGGTGATTGCCCAGGCGTCCACGGTGGGAGCGGATGACACTCTGGTGACAAATGCCACCTTTGTTTATTCAAACAATTTTGTCCTGACCAATGCCGTCACCAACACGATCAGCGGTTACACCCTGCTGGCTGATGCGGTTGGCAACGTCACCACCTACAATTACACCAACAGCCGGATCACGCTGATTACCGACCCGCTCAACCAGACCATTGAGCAGGACTGGTTTGATGAAAACCCGTCCTTGCCGGGGGCGTATCCACGTAGTTTATGGAAGACCAAGGACAAGCGTGGACTGTGGACATTCTTTCAGTATGACGGTTTTGGAAACATCACGAATACCATCACCTCGGGCAGTCTGACGGGACAAGGCGGAACCCAAACGGCGACGAATATGACCTGTTACAATTCCAATAACCTGCCGGTTATGGTGGTGGACGCCGTGGGGAACAGCAATGTCTTCCATTACGATCCAGTCTTTGCGTTCATGCCCAGTGAACTGGTCGCCTGCCGGCAGGGACAGGCGGTCACCACCAATGAGATTTTCTACGGTAACAACACCAATGTGGTGACCTTTGGCAGCACCGTCTGGACAAACATCGCCTGCGGTCTGCCGCAACTGCTGGTCCGGGCGTATAATTCGCCGGATGCCGCCAGCAACCAGTGGTTTTACAACGGCAGCGGTTTTGCCACTAACGAAGTGGATTACACCTCGACCACCGATCCGGCCATCACCAACGCGCTCTTGTATGACGGTCGCGGCGAACTGTATCAGTTGATTGACGCGGCCGGCCGGAATTACACCTATGATTATGACGGCCTGGGCCGGGTCATTTCCGAGGAGGCTTTTGAAGCCGGCCAGACCACGGCGATGTCCTGGCAGCAGTTTTATTACAACCATAATGGCGACCTCACCTGGTATGACGGCCCGCAATACAACCCCGAAGATTATATCTGGTTTGATTACGACGGGGCAGGGAGAAAAGTTTCGGAGGTTCACTGGCGCAGTCAGGCCACTGCCGATGGCTCCGGCGTGCAGGCGGCACCAGACAACAGCCTATATTCCATCACGTCCTATGATTATGACGCCTTTGGAAATTTGATCGAACAGATTGACCCAGTGGGCAATTACTCAACCATGATTTATGACAAAATCGGCCAGATGACGCAGCAAGTTTTCTATGACGTGAACAACAACGCTTTGGCGACCAATTTAATGTCGCATGAAGCGGGTGGAGCAGTGGCCAATTTCACGAATTCGCTAGGAGGCATCACTCAGACGCTTTACACGCAGACCGGCAAGCCCTGTTTCCGCCAGAACCCTGACGGCTCGACCAACGGCTGGCAATACGACCTGTTGGGCCGGGTGCAAAGGGAATTCCTGTCCAACGGCAGCTACTGGCAGACCACCTACAATGACGCCAGCCGCACGGTCGTCCGCCAGTTCTTCAATTCGGTCGGCACCGTGCTTGCCGTCACCACCAATGTCTTTGACCGGCGCGGCAACCTCATCACCAATGGTATCGCCCAGGGCGGGGTGTTCTTCAATGTTTATGACGGTCAGGACCGGCTGAAGGCTGCCGGTGGCCCGGCGGCGTCCGGCAGCGCTTCCGCCCAGCAGATTGACTATACCTACTACGATGGGGCTGGCGTGGTTACAACCAATATAAATTCAGTGGGCCGCGAGACGGTGACTGCCTACGATGCGACGGAACGCCCCCTTTCGGTGCAAACCTACGACCTGCTGAGCGGGGGCGCTTTGATCCGGTCACAAACCACCAGCTATTCTTCCGACAACCATGCTGTTACCGTCACCACCGGCACTGATGGAAACGCAATCTCTCGGACAATCCTTTCAGATTCCTTCTACAACGCGGTCTTGACTCGGACGTATCCCAATTCCACCACGACAAATTATGCCATTACCAGTTACGATCTGGCGGAACGCATCGCCACCAATCAGGACGAATTGGGGCGGATCACCTCCTTCGCCTACGATGGCTTGGGTCGTGTCAGCGCCAAGCAATTGCCTGACGGGGCGACGATAACCAGTGCCTACAACGGTGAAGGCGGTCTCACCAGCATGGTGATGCCCGGCAGCTTGACCTGGTCAGCCACCTACAATGCTGCCAACCTGCGCACAGGCGAGAAGCTCGCCAGCGGTGCCTCGGTCAGCCGCCAGTTCACCAATATATTTTATGCCAGCGGGCCAACCGCCGGGCTGGTGCAATCAGCAATCGACCTGGGCCGTTCGGTCACTGACACTTTCACCTACGATGGATTTCGACGCGTATCAACCGACTCTGCAACCGGCGGGCTGCCTTGGCAGGCGCTCTCCACCACTTATCAGTATGACAGCGGCGGGACAGTGACGAACTACACCCAAACATCCGGGATCAATCCGACGACTACCATCAACCGTTCCTTTGACGGTTATGGCCAGATGACCAATGAGCAGATTTACATTGCTGGCACGCTTCAAAATTCATTTGCGCAAAACTGGGATGCCGCCGGTCGTCGTTCACTATTGCAATCACCGACCACTGCATTCAATTATTCCTATTGTGCAGATGGGTTGATGAGCGGAGTGACGGCCTTTGGCTACAACTATAGTTTCTTCTACGCCAACAACGGCCTGCTGACGGGCCGCAGCAATCCGTGGCGGACCTTGGCGATGAATTCGTTTGATGGCCAGGGCCGGTTGTTGCAGCAAACCGCCTCCGTAGGCAGCGGCAACCCGCTGGTTGAAAATCTGACGTGGCGGCCGGATTCGACCCTGAGCAGCTACGCTGCGACGCGCACCGGCACGGCGTCGTGGAACGACAGCCGGACGTATCAATACAACCTGCGCGGCCAGTTGACCAGCGAACCGGTTGGCGTCAACAGCAGCACGCTAGCCACCAACAATTATTCCTTTGATTCGAGCCTGTTGGGGGTCTTGGTGGGCGCACAATGGACTGGTGGTTTGACGAACACCTGGCAGGGCAGCCTGGACGCTTTCAGCCAGATTCACACGGAATCTTGGAATGAAGGAAGTGTGACCCTGCGCGCCGATGGATCGGCTTGGAATGCCAGTAGCGCTTCCGCCAGCCTGGATGGCAGCGCCGTCGGCACCAGCTTGGGCGGTGGCCGCTGGTATTCCGACCTGACGATCTCGCCGGGCAGTCATTCGCTCGCGGCGTCGGCCTACTACCCGGCGGGCCAGTTCACAATGGCGGTGACCAACAACTTCACGGTGTTGGGCACGAACAATGTGACGGACGTTTACGATGCCTCGGGCAATGTGACGAACCGGATTTTTGCCAGTGGCAAGACGCAGACTTTGATGTGGGATGCCGCCGGGCGGCTGGTGAGCCTGACGCAATGGAACAATCCGACCAACGGTTTCTTCTGGACAGCGATTTACGATGCCTTGGGCCGGCGGTTACGGACAACCTATGTGCCGGTGGTCAATGGCTATACCAACATCGTGGGGACGTTGACGCTGGATTCATATTTTGATCCGCAGGTGGAATTTGAGGAGGTGGGCGTGGCCGTCAATGGCCAGCGGACGTGGAAGGTCCTGGGGCCGGACTTGGACGGTCATTATGGCAGCCTGCATGGCGTGGGCGGATTGGAAGCGACGGTGCGGGAAAGTGATGGCCTGACGACCCCGGTGCTGAATGACTATTTCGGGAATGTGCTCGCAACAATTGCTGGGACAACGGCAAATTGGAGTCCGGTGCGTGTGGGTGGTTATGGCCCGGTGCTGGGCTATCAATCGCCAACACTGACTGCGAATACGCCGTTGGCGGACACGCTGGCATGGCGGAGCCGGGGGATTGACCCGAGCGGATTCTACAATTTGGGTGCGCGGTATTACGATCCGATGGCGGGTCATTTCTTGAGCGCTGATCCGTTGGGCCATGCAGCGAGCATGGATTTGCACAGTTTCTGCGGTGGCGACCCGATCAACCGGTTTGATTCCACGGGCAGGTTTGGAAAATCTGCTGGTAGTGATATTCAGGGGTTTGTTTCTGGTTTAGCCGACGCTGGTGCAAGGGGACCTTCATCTTATGGCGTGCTGGTTAATCCATCATCAGGAGCCCAAAATGCATACGGTTTTGGTAGCGCCGTTGGACAGGTCGCAAAGGTCGTGGGGTTGGTCGGTGGTTTTTTTATTGCGCCGGAAGCGGAAGGCGGAGTGTTGGCAGAAGGTGAACTGGCTGAAGGTGGATTGCTTGCGGAAGAAGGCTTTGATTTGGGAGCGGAAGCAAATCTGGCAAGAGAAACAGAAATGGTTTTGCCGGAAACCGAAACTGCCTTGTCAACCGAGACGGAAGCTGCGTTGCCAGCGGAAGCGGAGGCCGCAAGTGAACCGGCGTTGGCGAACACATTTACTGAAAGTGGCCAAGGTGAGTTTGGATTCGTGAATAGGCTGGAATCTGCATCAGCGCAAAGTGCGGCCCAGCCAGTTGCGACACAGATTTCTCAAAATACAGGTGGCGCTTCGCAGGCATCACAATTTACAATTCCAAATTATGCCGCTTCTTCAGGAGCGGGTCAGTTGGATTTGGATTTCGGCGAAAATGGAATAAATGTAATCGTTCCAAAAGATATTGATGTGAGTCGAAATTGGTCTTCACAATTTGTTACATATGGGCAAAATATTTCTGGGCCATTTGGCGGCAGCTTTTCTCCCGTCCCTGCATTTCAACTTTCAGCGGAAGATGCCATGCGTTCATTTGGGTTGGGTAATTATAATAATGCCCAGCGGGCTGGACTTTTTAATGTTATTAAAAATGTGCCAGCAATACTTCGGAGGTCAGTGGGCGGAACTGATCCTGAATTATATCTTGGTAAAGAATTGAATCTGAAAGATTATCTTAAGCTTGACCCGGAAAGCATATCAATTATTCCTCCAACAAGATGAATTCACCTGTCATACCATACGAAGAGCAAGTAAATGCTGTTGCAACCCTTTCAGTCCATGAGCTATTAAAAAAATATGTCAAAGACGAACGATATCGCCTAGTCCCGGGACTTTATCTGAAAATTGAAAAAAACGATTTGATTGCCTATTTCAAAAAGAAGCCATCTGTTGCACTCGATCATTTGACCAATTGCCAGAAAAACAGAGATAAATTATTTACTGACACTAATATCTTGCTCCAAGAGGAAGGGAAATTCATTGTTGCAGGCCTCGACCACGGACGATTGGTTGGTCGCAAAGAATTTCAAACGTTGGAAGAAGCCTGTGCGGAATATGTTTTGAGCCTATACTGGTTGTAAAACATAAGGCGTGATTAACAGTGGCGCATGAGCCACCTGATTTTATTGAAATAGAGAAAATGAATATGCTAAGACTCATTAAAGCCTGCACTTTGGCGGGTGTGTTGTGTTTGGTGGGGGCGACATTCGTGTCTGCCGCATTGGTGGTGCAGGTTGATCCGCCAAAGACCACTGGCAGCAAGGTCATCGTCAAATTGGACCTGCAAAACACCTACACCAATAAAATTCAATCTGTCCGCGCCGCCGCCTTTCTGCTGAATGACCAAGGCAAAGTCGTCGGTCAGTCAACAAGCTGGATCATCGGCGGCGGTAAAGACAAGCCGCCACTCGAATCAAATGCCAAAACCACCTACAATTTCGTCGTCACCACCGACAAGCCATTCACCAAAGCAAAATTGCTGGTCGAACGTATTGTCCTCGAAAACGGCAAACTCGCCAACGCCCTAAAAGACGTGCAAATCACATACGCATTAAAATGACCAACTCGTAGATGAAAATTCCGGATGGGGCAATTTGTTATGTTGAGGGAAGCAAACATTGCTTTTTTGCGCGTGTAAAACCCAACACGCCATCTGCTGTTGGGTTTCAACTGGTGGGGCAAGCGGGATCCAAACGCAAGATGTGCGCTAACGCCTGCCAGTGGTCATCGCTGGGGCTGGTCTGGTCATGTTCCCACTTCCGCACCGTCCGTGCTGAAACCCCTGCCATTTGCGCCACTTCCGGCTGGGTCAGGTTGGCTTCAATGCGTTTCAACAAGAGGTAGTCGCCCGTTGATTTTACATTGACAGGAATGAGCTTTCGGAGGCTTAATCTGCCTCCAGAATGCTGATGAATGACACGGATTGTCCGCTGTGTAATTCCCAACAGCTGAGCCAACCGCCGTTGGCGCTTGCCGTTCCGCTGTCGCGGTTCACGTCGCAGGTCGGCGGTGGCTCAGCTTTTTTCGTTAGGCCACATCGAGCTTTTAGGTTTTGCCGAGCCGTGTTTCGTTGCGGAGTCAGAGTTAGTTCGCAGATTTGAGATGAGCAAGATTTCGATAGTTAGTTTAGGTTTAGCTCGCGCTTGTTCGAGCGGCGAGCAAATGCGGAGCTTTTAGATTTATGAGCGTTATGATTCGCCAGGATTTATTTAGAGTGGGGACGTTGATGTGGCCTAACAAGTCGCTGGAGACAACGGGCGTTGCCGTTTTCTTTTATGCGAGAAGTCGCCGGTTGGCGAATGCCGTCGTTCGCCCGTGTCTCAGCTTTCATCGTTAGGCCACAAGGTAGCGTTGAGATTTTTTTTGAGTCAGTTTGGCTGACGGAGATTTTGAGTAGTTTGATTTTTCGGTGAGAGTAAGTCAGACATTTTCGCGGCGAGATTCGGCTCGCGCAGATTTGGTTGGCGCGAGCAAGTGCGGCGCGTCGTTTTGTTTCGGCAGAGTTTTTGTTGGATATTTTATTTGAGTTATGACGATTTTGTGGCCTAACACAGCGCTGGAGCCAACGGCGGCTGCTCCTTCATTTGGAGGTTTGCAGCAAATCCACACTTGCTCTTCTTCGCGCCGTGGCTCAGCTTTTGTTCGTTAGGCCACATCATGTTTTAGGATTTTGCGGAGCCGTATTTCGTTGCGGAGCCAGAGTTAGTTCGCAGACTTGAGATGAGCCAGCAGACATTAGTTCGGAAGTTTTTAGCTCGCGCTGGTTTCGTGCAGCGAGCAAGTGCGGAGCATTTTGATTTATGAGCGTTATGATTCGCCAGGATTTATTTAGAGTGGGGACGTTGATGTGGCCTAACAAGTCGCTGGAGACAACGGGCGTTACCGCTTTCTTTTATTCGAGAAGTCGCCGGTTGGCGGATGCCGTCGTTCGCCCGTGTCTCAGCTTTCATCGTTAGGCCACGAGACGGTTTTTGACTTTTAGTGAGTTGATGGGGCTGGCGAGTGGTTTGGATAGTTCGCCGATTGAGATGAGCAGGCATTCGAGAATTAGTTCAGGTTTAGCTCGCGCTGGTTTTCGGTCGCGGGCAAGTGCGGCAGCTTTTGGTTGGCGGGCATTTTGATTTATGGATGCCATTTCAGAGGACACGTTTTCGTGGCCTAACAAGTCGCTGGAGACAACGGCGGTTGTTCCCTGCTTTTGTTTTTCGGAAGCCGTGAGTCCGCCGTGTCTCAGCTTTCTACGTTAGGCCACATCGAGTTTTGGGAGATTGCGGAGCCGTATTTCGTTGCGGAGCCAGAGTTACTCCGCAGATTTGAGATGAGCCAGCATTCGATAGTTAGTTTAGGTTTGGCTCG
>Ga0209483_1002338_pt1 | contig 13395 bp, 11 predicted proteins | sample NGEPerA_FD_184508 | JGI IMG/M metagenome (GOLD analysis project Ga0209483, IMG submission 184508) | Arctic peat soil microbial communities from the Barrow Environmental Observatory site, Barrow, Alaska, USA - NGEE PermafrostL2-A... | ecosystem: Environmental > Terrestrial > Soil > Wetlands >... | reverse complement strand
CGCCTGCTCTGGTCCGGCTTCGACAATCTGAATATCTACGACACGCATGAGCAGACGCCCCGCATCTTCACAGCCACCCATGGCGGTCTGATGCTGGGCTCGCCCGCCATGGTGGCGCAACTTTCCGACATCGTGATCACTGCCTTGCCGTCGGCGGCAGAGATGCGTGAGGTATTCTTCGGCTGGGAGGGCCTCGCCACCGAGCCCAGAAAAGATGGGCTGGTGATGGATATCGGCGTCACCGATCCGCTGGAAACTGTCGCCATGGCCAAGGAGCTTGGCGAGCGCGGCATTCAGCTGGTGGATGCGCCTGCCTTCGGCACACTCGATGATGCGCGGGAAGGCCGCCTCACGATGGTGGTCGGCGGGGAAGATAGCGCGGTGGAACGCTGCCAACCGGTTCTGGAAAAGCTTAGCCAGCGCGTGATCCGCGCCGGGGCGTCCGGTTCGGCCCAAGCTGCGGCCGCGATTGCCGATTATCTACGTGCCGCGCGAGTTCTGGCCGCCAGCGAGGCAATCCGATTGGGCAGCCATTTCGGTTTCGAGCCCGCCAATCTGCTTGAGGTGTGCGACGCGTTGGGCGGGGTAGGGGTAGACAAGATGCTGCGCAACGAGGTCGCCACCCGCCGCTTCAAGACCGGCCACCAGCTAGGGCTGATGCGGGCCAATGTCGAATTGGCCGGCCGGCTGGCCGGCGCGGCGGGCCTGCCATCGCCGCTGCTCGCCGCGACAAAGGACGCGTTGGCCAGCGCGGAAGCGCGGCTGGGCTACAGCATGGATCACGCCGCGCTGATCAAATGGCTGGAGACGCTCACCCCTTCCGAACCGGCCAAGCCCGTATCCTATGAGACAACGAGCCCGGCCTGAGAGCCGACTCGTCATTCGTGCCGATTGGCCTAATGCAGCGTGATCAGCACCCCTTTGCGGCCATGCTCTTGGCCAGCGCATCGGTCGCGGCGGTGACCTTGGCGATCAATTCGTCGCCGCTGGAATCGCGGATGCAGCTCAGCGTGTAGTCGAATTGGCCCTTTTTGGAGGCCGATGCCTTCTTCGTCTGGATGTTGCAGCCGGTCGAGCAGGTGTCAGCCAGCGCTGGAATCGCGATCAGAACGATGGTGCCGATCAAAAGGCCCGCGGCGGTTGCGATTTTCATGGGTACTAGTCCTCACTGGTTGGAATGGTCTCTCCTTATAGTCGGCCGGACCCCGATCGTGTAGCCTCTAGGTATAGGCTGAAGGTGTGGGATGTCGCACGGCTTGAAACCGGGAGGAAAAGCATGAAGCTCATCTTTTCGGCGGTAATAGCGCTCCTCTGCTGATGCCATTGCCGGCTTGGGCCATTCCGGCCTCGATCTCTTTTTCCGGATCGGGGTTAGCGTCGTTTGGCGTCACGCCTCGTCCAAAGCCGCCCCCCCGGATAGGGCTAACAGACCATAGGGCGCGATCTCAAGCTGGCTGCCATTGTGTCCTAATAGGCGGGTCCCAGCGAATTCCGGCACTTAAGCGCATTGATATGGCCGTGGTTGTGGCGGTGTCCCCTGTGTTACCCTCACTCTTGTTGTTGAGAATGGTATTCACCTCAGGGGCAGGCGAGCCATGATCATTAGGGCTGAGATTAGCGGTCTGAATGTCGCAGCGATGCCACCGCCGATCCGCGCGGGTTGGGCTCGACGTGGAGAGGCTGTTGCGTCATGAGCGAAAGCAGCGGCGAGCACGAGCCGTCTAAAGCCGCGGAAGCCGACGGGCCTGAGCAGCTGTGGCGGCGGATCAAGGAGCACCGCATCGCCCAATGGACACTGGGTTATGTCGCTGTTGGCTATGGCATTCAGCATGGCGTTACCCTGACCTCGGAAGCATATGATTGGCCGCACGCAGTCATACGAATCTCGATGACGCTGCTTGCTCTAGGCCTGCCTCTCGCGATGGTCCTCGCCTGGTATCACGGCGAACGCACCAGTCGCCGCGTCTCAGCCGGGGAGATGACGCTCGCATCTTTGCTCCTGGTCTTGATTTCGCTGGTATTTTTCCTCTTCGTGCGCGCGCCGGATCACAAAGCTTCCACGCCTGCTCAGGAGGCAAATGTGAGTGCGGCGCAGCAGACGATGCTGGGCGTGCCCATACCGGTAAATGCAAAATCGGTCGCTGTGCTGCCTTTCCTCAACCTCTCGGGCGATCCCAACGAAGAATATTTCTCCGACGGCATGACGGAAGAGATCACTTCGGCGCTGGCAAAGATTCCAAATCTACCGGTTGTAGCGCGTACGTCGGCGTTTCAATTTAAAGGTGTGAACAAAGATGTGCGCACGATCTGCCAAACGCTTGGCGCGAGCTATGTGATTGAAGGGTCAGTGCGCAAGGCTGGCAATGAAGTGCGCGTTACAGCGCAACTCATCAAGGCCGCGAACGGCGACCATGTGTGGAGCGACAGCTATGATGGCGATCTTACCAACATCTTCGAAGTGCAGGAGGATGTCGCCCGCGCTATCGCTGCTGCTCTTCAGGTGCCGCTGGGACTGGAGCAGGGTGAGAACCTGGTTTCAAACCGCGACATCGATCCCGATTCCTATCAAGACTACCTTCGCGCCAAGGCGCAGATCGGATCGCGTGGCACCGGTACCGCGCTTACTGTACCTATCGCGTCGCTGGAACAAGTCGTGGTGCGGCATCCCAATTATGCGCCGGCCTGGGCGCTCCTGGGACAAGCCTACGATGTGAAGCCCGACTATGACCCTGTCATTTCCAATGGCTCTGTGGAAGAATTGCGTCGCCTAATCAAAGAGTCGCTGTCCAAAGCGGAAGCCGCGGCTCAGCGGGCGATTCAACTGGACCCACGCAACGCTAATGCCTATGCGGACTTGGGGTCCATTCAAACCGATCGTCGCCAACCGCTAGCTGCGGAACAGTCGTTTAAGAGGGCGCTCAGCCTCGACTCGTTGAACCCCGAGACATTGCAGGGGTACAGTATATTGCTCGCTGAGAGTGGGCGTATCAAGCAAGCGGTTGAGATGCGCGAACAACTGAAAGCGTTACTTCGAAGCGATGGTGGGGTTCACCCAGCCATTCTTCATCACGCCGTGAGACGGACGCAAACTGATATAGTCCACATGATCGGGAATATCGAACCAGCCATGTATCACGCCCGGCGGAACGATCAGCACATCACCGACCTTCAACTCGACTTTGCGTGAGCCAACCGCCAAACCGCCGCAGCCAGGACCATTCGGTCCGCCGTCGGGGTTGGCCGTGCCGTGCCGGCCATTGACAAGAGTGCCGTCAATAAACGCTGTGCCGCCGCCAGAGACGACGTAATAGCCTTCGGTCTGATTATCATGCGTAATGGCGCCCCGAATTGCATCCGCCGGCGGATTTGCCATTTGCTCTCCGCACGGCGTGCGCTGTGCCCCCGCTGCTGCGTTGGCGGGATTGGGCGGCGCCGGCGGAAGGTGGGTGGAGGCGCGATGAATGATGCCCAACTCCATGCTCCAGCCGTCGCCGATATCGACAACCTTGGCGTTCTCGTCACGGGTCCGCTCGGACTGTTCCGTTGCGCTGATTTTTGCGATCTCTTCCTTGGTGATGACGGTGGCGGTCGTCGGATTTCCCGGCCTGGGCTGGGCATAGACCGCCACCGGAGTCAGAACCGCCGCTGTAAGCAAAACTTTCAATGCAGTGTTTTTCATTGTCTTCCTCCTGAACATATTGTCGCCCCTTAGGCGGTGTTAGCCAGCTTCCCCCGACATCCCCGGATGACCTCTGGTTGAAGCGGACAATAGCGCTATTCTGGGGCTCGTTGAACCTCCCGATACAGAGACGAGGCCTATTCCTTGGACCGAGTGGACGCCCAAACGTCAGTCACTTGTCATTATCCGCGAACCCGACGGCAATATACCGGGACTGCATGGCTGTGCACGCAGTGCAGCGTGAACCGGTCTAAGCCTTCGATTGAGCCCATAACAGGGAAAAATACAAGGAAAAATCGAGAAAATGGATTTTTTTGAACCGCTGATTCATAAAAGGCGCCATATTTTCAGGCCTTTTTGAACCTCTAGATGATTATTCCCGATGCCAAATAACAGGGAGGAAAATTCGCAATAACAGGGAAACGACATAAAATAACAGGGAAAGAACAGGTGCGCGCGCCCGACAAACATCTACTCGAAATACGGCATTACGAAGTGTCCTAACGAGTCACCAGTTGCGGCGCGCGGACGAATAGGAGTGCGACTCATCGCCGGCGCGCTTAGGTCAAGGCCGCAGCTTTTTAGATCAGGATGGCGCCGCGGAGGCGTTGGTCACTGCGGAATGGCGGGGGGAATAGGATTTTATTGTCCAGCGCGTTGCCTTTGTCGGCGCCGGTCTTTGCCCAGACCACGAGCCAGGCATTATTGGGATGGCGTGAGGGCGTCCTGGCTATGAAATCCAGCCACGCCCGCACCACCCCCGGCCATACGGTCGATCTTGCGGCCGTGGCGAGCATTGTCGATCAGGAGGGAAAATAGCCAATTTAAAACATTCTCACCTTAGATCCAAAGAGGGAACCCTAATGTCGGATAGGGCGGCCATCCGATATGGGGTCGTTCGCGCATTGCTTTTCGAGTTTCGGATTGCTGATGTATTCTGGCGCTGAGTTCGCGCCGAAAGGACCACGCGATGGCTTCTCAACGATCACATGCCAAGAAAAACGCGAAGAGACGCGCACTATTGAAACGGAAACAGGCAGCCAACGAAGCCCCCGCCACAACGGTCGCCCTCAAAAAGGGCCGGCGGACGCCCGTCCCGAAATAACCACTGTGTTCGGTAACGCCGACTGGCTTGCGGGTTTTTCTGATCGCAAGCAAATCCGCCGGCCATTGCAGAAAAGCGGTCTCACCTCCTGATTGCGGAGTAATCGATATCGAAGACGAACGTCCCGTTGCCATTGTCACCGGAGCGACCGGTGGCATAGGGCGGTGGATCGCGCTCGGACTCGCGCGCGCGGGGCACCATGTCGTATTGATCGGGCGGGACCGGGGGCGGGGCGAGGCGGTGCGGGCCTGGATCGCGCAGCAGGCGCCGCAGGCCAGTATGGCGTTGTTGATTGCCGATGTTTCGTTGCTGTCAGCCACTCGGGGTCTGGCCTCCCTCATCCTCGCCGACTACGAGAAGATCCATCTGCTCGTCAATAATGCGGGCGTATTTGAGGCCAAGCCGGCCTCAACATCTGAGGGGCACGACCGTGTTCTCGCTACCAATTTGCTATCTCCCTTCGTCCTGACCCGCGCACTGTTGCCGGTGTTGCGGGGAAGCGCCCCGTCGCGGGTCGTCAACATCGGTTCGTCCACATCTGATCGCGCAAGCCTCGATCCGGATCATCTCGTGCTGGGAAATCGCTGGAGTATGCAGCGCGCCTATAGCCAATCCAAGCTTGCTCTGATGATGACGACGTTCGCCTTGGCCAAGCGACTGGAAGGTTCGGGCGTAACGGCCAATGTGGTGCATCCTGGGTTGGTGGCGACGAGATTGGTGCGGGCTGGCGGCATTATCGGCTTGGTATGGCGCGCCTTGGCACCGATCGCCCTGAGCGAGGAGGAAGGGGCCGACACTGCACTCTATGTGTCCCTGGCGCCTGAACTCGCAGCGGTGAACGGCGCCTATTTCAAGGCTCGTCGGGTCGTCCTGCCGAACCCCCAAGCTCTCGATACAAGCCTGGTGGAGCGTGCGTGGATAGCGACGGAACGTCTGGTGGCGACCCAGCCTGACGAGACCATGCGGACGTAAACGTCGCCGCAACGACTAGAAGCCGCTCCAGCAAGAGTTGCATGCTCCAACTTCGCGCCCATCTTCCGAACGGGCCATGCACACCGAAGACCCGCTGCGAAGGCGTGAACAAGGTCGGTTCCTGCAGCCGACAGATGGGCTCATCGCGGGTCAGTTGTCGCTCCACCCCGAGTCGTGCCGTACACCAGGCAATCAGTGCCGGCGCAACTCGACTCATCAACGAAAAAGTTGCGGCTGTTCCACTGATGGTCATTTCAGGCCGCCCGCTCATGGCCGCCTGCCATATCCCTTGTGCAACCACCTCCGGCTGATAGACGGGACGCGCAGGCCGGGCAGGCCAGCCCATATGGCTGGTCGCGTGGCTGAAGAAGGGCGTGTTCACAGCTGGTGGGAATACGGTGCTGATCCGAATCGGGCTGCGATCGATCATCAGTTCGCCATGCACTGCTTGGCCGAAGGCGCGCACCGCGGCCTTTGCGCCGGCGTAAGATGACAGTAGAGGCAGCCCATGGAAGGCAATTGCCGAGCAGACGTTCACGATGCTTCCGTGTCCGCGTGGGCGCATGTGGGACAACGCCACGCGCGTGCCGTTAACAGTCCCATGATACGTCACATCGGTCACTCGCTGAAATTCCGCTTCGGGCACATCGTCGAAACGGCCATAGACGCCGTTTCCGGCACAGTTGATCCACACATCGATCGGACCGAGTTCGGCGATGATGGCATTCGTGGCGCTAAGGAGGGCCGCGGTATCGGTTACGTCCGCCTGGGCGGTCGCCGCGACGCTCCCTGCCGCTTCTATGTCTTGGCTACAAGCCGCCAGACCTTCCGCTCCACGCGCGATGAGGCCCACGCGCCAACCGCGCCGGGCAAACAGGGCAGCCGTACAGCGACCGATACCGGACGATCCCCCCGTGATGACGACGAGACGCGGAACCGTCCCTCGCAATGTCGATTGCTCCGCCGTTTGGAAGCTATCCATATGAGCCCCGTCTCTTGTCGGTGTGATGAGGTAACGGCGCGCGCACTGGCCGGCTGCGGGTCGGGGGACATCAGAACCGACATCCGTGCCATCCCGCCGCGCCACCAAGCATGCGCCGGGCTTTTATGAATTGCACCTGGATCACCGATTAAATTCCCCTTAGACCCGGGATGCTGCAGTCGCGATTCCCAACGAACCTTCAGCGATTTTTCAGGAGGATTCCATGCACGCTGCATAGACTAGATGCCAGTCAGATCGCAGCATTGACGACCCGCTCGGGGTATCTGAACGCGCAACCCTCCCAACAAGGTTCGACGTCGGCACTCAGCTTTTCCCGCAAGGGTACCATCCTTTTGCTTCAGCGCGAGACAGGTGAAGTCGCGCCAATAATATCACCGGCTCGTTCCCAGTCTGCCGTTCCCTGCTGCAATCCGCGCTGGGCGCGCACTGCAAAAATGCCAGCCTGCTTCGTTGAACCAGCCGCATAATATGCTTCTGCCGTCGCGAGGTTAGCCATTGGCTCATTATGCAAATTGGAATAGGCCTGTGCCGTCTCGTACCATGTGAAAACATCGTCGTTCTCGACCAGACTTGCCGCCTTTAGATTCTTCAGCGCAGCGTCCGCCAGAGCTGCGTCGTCCGTGGCGAGCTCCGCTGTCGCGAGTCCTAATCGCAATTGGGGAGCGCCTGGCCGTAAGTCGACCGAATTTTGATATGCTGGTATGGCGAGATTTGGCTTTGCCATGCTGAGATAAATCTGGCCAAGTACCTCGTAGAAAAAAGGATTGTTCGGTTCGTCCTTTATCAGGCTGTTAATTTCGGCCAAGGCGCCAGCAAGATTGGGCTTGCGGAGATAAATCATCGAGCGCGCGTAACGAGCGGGTTCACTGGTATCCGTCACCGGGTAACGATTGAGAGCTTCCTGTATGGGCAGCACGAAACCTGCCAGCTTTGCTTGCACCATTTCAAACGTATGAGTGACCTGTGGCGGGTCCTTGACGTCTCGGTAAGGTGACGCCTCGACGGCCGCTTCCAAATAAGCAACACGTCCCTGGCCAACTGGATGGTCGACCGCATAAGGATCGATCTTATGCGCGCTCTGGGCTTCCTCCGCTGCAAACCTCACGAACGTATTATAAATCCCAATCGGTGACTGGTGCGTCGCGTTGAGCAACTGTAGGGCGATTTGATCGGCGGTTGCTTCTTGCGTCCGGCTGAAGGTATTGAATTGGTCTTCGGCGATCGCCTGGCCAAGTTGCATAATTCCGCCAGCCGCTGCACCGCCACCCGCAATCGCCACAGCAATCGCAACAACCAGGGAAAGCAACATGGGAACCATGGCATGGTTCATTGCCTGGGTGTCGCGTGAAAGATGACCAGCTTTAATATGGCCCGTCTCGTGCGCCATGACGCCGATAAGTTCATTCGGAGTCTTCACATAGAGGATAATGCCCGAGAGGACGAACATGTTCTGGCCTTCGGCCACGAAGGCATTCACGCCGGTGTCACCGACCAGGTAAAGCTTCACCGCAGCCGGATCGAGCCCCGCCGCTTTGGCAAGCGGCGCCTCATAGCTCCGCAGCATGTCTTCAGTCTCAGTATCCCGAAGTATACTGATTCCCTGGGCATAAGCCGGCTCGGCTGCCGAAAGAAGCGCACCTAACATGCACGCGCTAAACCCAAGACTCCGGAAGAAGCGTTTCCGAGTGAATTCTCGCCTTGGATATACAGACGGGGTGCGTCGCAACGGGATATCCCTAACGCTCAAGCTAACCTAGGGGTCTCATACCCAAGCGTCAAATGACGAAAGCAGCATGACGGAGAGACGTCGGTACCCATCAGATGCTCCCCAACTGAAGCCGGCGTGCCGGATCCATCGGACGGCAGATAGCTGACTCAATGGCGGTGCGCTCCGGTTCGAGCAATCGGGGCGCTAAAGGCGGCCATTATCCAAGCTGTGAATGCTGCAATCCCAATGAGGCCGGTCATCCACTGAGGATCGGGGTACAATGACATAAACCTTATTCCGCTTTCCCACAGGAACTGGACAAAGGCGGTTTCCACTACCATCGCCCAATATGTTACGGGATTTCCTCCCGCGACAACATCATCCATCACTGGCATGATTTTTCTGAAGAGTACTCACCCCTTGGCCTGATGAAACTTCTAGACGTTGAAGGCCGAGCCGCGCGCTGGTGCCCCTGCGCCGCGGCAGGCACGGCCGCACGGGTTGCGCCATTGGTCGTTGCGCCTCTCAAGAAGATGGCACGTATTCAGCACTGCTTCCATTATGCGTGCAGCGCGTCGGGGCGCTCGGCCCGACCAAGTAGCTAATACTGAACCGTTACCTTCCAGTTTTACACTGACCACGATGAGCCGCGATCGTCGCTATCGATATGCAGATTGTTGAATCCAGCCCGGAGCAGTATATAAATGTGTTGTTTTGCGAAGCGTTAACCCGGCATCTGTTTGCCAAGCTCGCATATCAGCAAGCGTCCAACTTGTTGCGCCTGGTTTGCTCTGGAGCGCAAAGTACAAACCCAAGAGCGTTCCAATCTGACTAGTCTGCTGAGGCGACGACGACCTCAAAGCTTCCTGAATTACGAAAATCCCGCCTGGCCGCAGGGCGTTCGCTACGCGCTTTGCCAATTCGCGGTTTTCCGTTTCATTGAGATGATGCGCAAGATTTGACATGAATATGAGGTCATATTCTCCGCTACCAAGCGCGATCTGCGTTACATCACCTGTTACGTGAACAACGCGCCCGGCGAGGCCTTCTGAGGCAAGCAGCGGTGCCGCCCACTCAACAGCCTCCGCGAGGTCAAGTACTCGACCTGAGAGCCCCGGATGATGTCGACAAATTGACGCCGCAAAATGACCATGGGATCCGCCAAGATCCAACATGCGCCGAGCATTGCGTGGGACGGGAGTCCGCCACCCTACTTCGCGGCCCGCAATTCCCGCGATCGCCCGCATGGCGCGATGATAAAGCTTGCGTTCAGCATCCGACATCGTGGCGTGAAAATCGAGCGGCCGTCCCGTTCGGACAAACTCTTCCATATGTGTGAGCCAAATCCATTCGATCGTCTGGAGCAAAAGCTTGTCCCGAACGGAATTCGCGCTGCTGCGCAGAAGCCATTTTCGGCTGCTAGGAACCAGCGCGTACTTGTCCTTTTTAAGTCTCAAATACTTGCACGCAACCAACGAATCCAAAAGTAACAAAGTTGCGTGTGCGTCAGTACCGGAGCGTTTTGCAATTTCCGCTCCTGAAAGTGGCTCAAATTCAAGACATTCAAATAATTCAAGCTCCACTCCAGTCATGATGGCTCGCGCCATCGTTGCGCTAATATGTGTTTCAAATAGCGCGATCGGCACCAAGCTAAGCCACAACCCTAGCTGCTCAAAGAATGACTCAGCGAGGACGGTTGTTCTCATAACGACGGGCCTTAAGTTACGATCAAAAGCATGCTGGCACACTGTAGGAGACGAACTGGCCAACCGCGAAAGCGGGAAGTCCATACTCCCAGCCATAACGGCCCCAAAGAAATGACGATCCGGAAAATATGAGCGCACTGGTGGCGGAAGGAAATGACTGGTCGTCCGAACCGCTGGGGCGCTCTTCATGCAAGATATTTTTCAGCGCATATGCGGCGCTCGCCGTGAAAAGCGTCTCGGCGGTCAGCTGCGCAAACTCCATCGTGTTGTTCTCGTAATGTGTAACTCCGGCAGCCGTGAGGGGCGGGGCGACTGCCACGCCAGTCCCTAAGGTCTCGATATTCTTCTGCGTCGAGGTAAGCGGTGTGGTGTTGATGGAAGCGGCGTGGTCGGGGCTGCTGGCGGCAAGAAGCAGCACCGCTAAAACTGTTCTGACAACAGACATTATATTCTGCTTCTGAATCATGAGAAAGCCTAATGGTCATCACAGCGGTTGCAAGCCTAGAATGCCAATATTGGCAATTGGTAGTAATCGCTTCCCCGTTCTATGGCGTCAGTCCATGGAATGTTGATGCTTCACCGTGGGAAGGAAAGGTATCAGACGCGGCGTGACGCGCGCATAGGCGTCATATTCGGAGAAGGTCTCTCTCAGAACCTGCTCTTCGTAGCCCATGCGTGGGAACTGCATCGTGAATGAGGCAGCGACGAGAAGAAGACACCCTAGCTGCCATGGTGCAAGACAACGCACTGCGACGCCAGCGGCGAGGTGGACGAAAACCTCGAACGCCCGTGATATCGCATTGTAGCTAACGGAATAATCGCTCTGTTTTTAGGAACAAGAGTGAATAATTTTCGTTTTCCTGACGGTGGGTTGTCTCTCGAGCGCGGCTTTCCGGTTTTACCGATCTGGACTTAGCCCGCTCGCTTCATGATCCTTGACGGCAATCGCAGAGGAGGACGTGGCGCATGGCGATCACGATCAACGGAACTTCTATTGCACCACCTGAGGATCCGCGTGTCGCTGCAGGATCTGCTGCGCGAATATCTCCACATGCCGGGCACAAAAAAGGCTGCAACCAGGGCGCCTGATATTGCGTGTGAATAGCCTGCTTGCGGCGAAAACCCTCTAATCAGCACCCTAGCGGGACGGCGAAGTGGCGCTCGGCCAGTCGGCGGAGAGGTCGGGCTCTACGGACGGCGGGGTTGCGCCGATGTGGTCCGCCCAATTATTCGCGGTATTACCACCCGTGCTGCTTTCGCGAACCTCCGGCAGCATGGTGGCGTTCCATGCGGTCCATTCCGCTGCCAGCCGGTCGAAAATTTCGCGGTTTCGATCTTTGAGATTGGCGCGCTCCATCGGGTCCGCCGCCACATCGAACAGAAATGCGTTGTCGTTTATTTTCAAAATCTTCCAATCGCCATCGCGGGCGGCGCGCTGATGATTGGCCTTGTAGCGCCAGAAGAGCTTGCGCGGGAATGCCGTGGTCTTTTCTGTCATAACGGGCAGTAGATCGACGCCATCGCTGGGATAGTCCGGCGCCGGTGCCGTACCGGCGGCGGCCAGTAAGGTCGGGAGCCAATCCATGCCGATGGCCACCTGCTGTGTCGTGACGCCCTTAGCTATCCGCGCGGACCAGCGCGCGATCATGGGAATGCGAATGCCCCCCTCCAGTAGTTCCGTCTTGCGGCCCGTGAACGGCCAAGTGTCGGCGAACCGCTCTCCGCCATTGTCGCTGGTGAAGATGACGATGGTGTTGTTGGAGAGCCCGTGTTCGTCCAGCGACTTCAGCACACGCCCGATCTGGAAATCCATGCGCTCTATCATCTGCTGATAAGTGCGTTGCGTTCCGCTGTCGTAGTCAAATTGGGAAGCCTTGCGCAGCCGCTCGGCTTCCGCCTGGTCGCCGACGGCCTCCCAGGGCCAGTGCGGCGCATTGAAATGCACATCCAGGAAAAAGGGCTGCCGGGCCTTGGCATATTTACCCACGGCATCGACCGCGCGATCACCGATCAGATCGGTCATGTAGCCGGTCTCGTGAACTGGCACGTCCCCATCCCACAAATCGTCCTTATGGTTGGTGTCGGTATGCGTGTAATAGTCGAGGGAGCCACTGCGAAACCCCCAGAAATGGTCGTAACCGCTCTTGAGCGGGCCGTAATCGGGCAGGTAGCCGAGGTGCCATTTGCCCAAGAGCAGCGTGGCATAGCCCGCCTTCTTCAGCAGCGACGGCAAAGTGGGATGTTCCGGCGGGAGGCCAACAGTCGAATTGGCGACGAGCGGCTCCTCAAGCCCGACCTTCAAGCGATACTGGTATCGCCCGGTGATCAGCGCCGCGCGCGACGCCGTGCACACGGCTGAATTGGCATAGGCCTGGAGGAAGCGAATGCCCTGCGCAGCGATCCGGTCGATATTCGGCGTGTGAACGTCGGGACGGCCGTAACAGGCGACATCGGCAAAGCCCATGTCATCGGCAAGAAAGAACACGATGTTGGGCGGACGCTTTGCCGGTTGGGCGCTAGCATTGGCCGCCAGCAGCGCCATCCCTGCAACACTTCCACATAGCAGGGAGCGCCGCGTCACAGTGTTGTTCGTTTTCATGGTTTCCGCGTCCGCTCCTTCGGCCATGGCTCACCGTCGCCAGTTCGGCTTTGTCGTCATTGGAAAGGTCGAGCCCGGGCAGCCAGCGCATACTGCTTCTGCGCCTCGTCTTTCTTGCCCCCATAACCCAATGCCTCCCCCCATTTGAGGTGCAAGCGTCCCCAGTTGGGGGCGCCGATCCCCTGGAATTGTGGGGAGAGACGCAGATGAAGCAGAACCGCTCCGATCTGGCGTTGGCGAAATTCGCGGAAGCCGGGAAATACGCCGCTGGCATGAAGCACCCATAGCGACCAGTGGCACAGGCCCAGTTCGTGGGAGAGTTCCCTGGCTTGCAGTTGGACCAGCCTGCGCTGATCGTCAATCAATGCGCTCTGCTTTCGCAAAAATGCGCGCGCATCCTCGGCAATACTTGGATCGATATTCGCAGCGTTCAGCGCCAAAGCCACGGCTGCTGAGTCAACGCCAGAGGCAGCTGCCTCTGCGCCGGTATCCTGACCATCATCGGCTTCGTCGGCCATGCTGGCGGTCCCCCAGGGCGCTGATTTGCTGCATTGAGCCATATGCAGGTGGTGGGGGCAATCACGGGGGCCTTTTGGCTCAAATGGCGGGAAGAAATCCCACTC
>Ga0209483_1002336_pt1 | contig 13395 bp, 19 predicted proteins | sample NGEPerA_FD_184508 | JGI IMG/M metagenome (GOLD analysis project Ga0209483, IMG submission 184508) | Arctic peat soil microbial communities from the Barrow Environmental Observatory site, Barrow, Alaska, USA - NGEE PermafrostL2-A... | ecosystem: Environmental > Terrestrial > Soil > Wetlands >... | reverse complement strand
GCAGGCCCTGAAACCTCTCGCCAGGCAGGCAAATCTCTCTCTGGCGCAATTTGCGCTGGCGTGGGTACTGCGGCAGCCAAACGTCGCCTCAGCGATCATCGGCGCATCGCGGCCGGAACAAGTGGATGAGAATTGCGCGGCATCCGGAGCTCAGGTCAACCCCGCGCTGTGCGCGCAAGCTGAGCAGATTCTCGGACAAGTACTGCAGCAATGAAGCGCTTCAGGGCGATCGAAACCATGGAATGAAGCGGCTGGTGGTGCGCTGATATTGCCGGTAGGCTTCACCCCGGGCCTCGAGCGAGTGCTTTTCCGTAAGCGGAATGCCCGTGACGTTGAGCAGAATGTGCAGCATCAGCAGTGGGCAGATAACCGTCAGCCAGCCGTAAGGGGAATCAAGCGCGGCGATGAAGAACCCCCACCACACCAGCGACTCGAAGAAGTAATTCGGATGGCGCGAGTAGCGCCATAGTCCCATATTCACAATCGCATTCCTGTTGGCCGGATTACGCTTGACTCGCTGTGCCTGCCAGTCCGCGGTTGCTTCTCCGGCGATCGCACACAGCGCCAGCGTCAGGCCGAGCAGTTCCCAGGTCCCGAGATTGGCCGTCGGTTGAGCGCCGCCATCGCGAACGGTAGGGAGAACAGCACGGCGACCAGCGCCTGCAGTTCAAAGAACAACAGAAAGCGACCGGGCCCTGGCCATTTCTTGCGCAAAGTGCGATACCGCTGGTCTTTCTTTGGGTGCTGTCGCCAGACCCGAATCAGAATATATAAGCCAAGGCGCAGGCTCCAGGCCGCACCAATCGCGGTGAAAACCAGCCTTCGCGCCGCGTAGCCATCACCCGGCAGCGCATAGATCAGCGCCAGCACGGCAATACTGAGCGACCAGGTCACGTCGAGAAAGCCGTAGTTACGCTTGCGTACGCTAAGGATCCAGACGCACGCGAAGCCCAGTGCGGCGACACCGGCGCCGATCGCGAGCAGTTCTATCATTCAGCCGGCCGTTGAGGCACCTTTTCGAACTTGCCGGGATCGTACCGCTGATCGGAAGTGCGACGCAAAATGCTCTGATAGATGGATTCGTCCAGCATTTTGGAGCGCGCCATTATCCAGCCATAACGCCGTGAGGGATGTCCGACCATGACCCATTGATAGCTCAAGTCGAGATCGAGAATGAAATACTGGACCGAAATGACCTTGAAAAACCTTACCCGCCAGACCGCATTACTGAGCTTGTCCTGGACCGTTGCGATCGCGTTCGCTTTGCGTTCCATGGGGGCGGGCAAATGAGCCCTTGCGGCACGTGAACCAGTTGTCGATTTTGCCGTCCGACCGAAGCGCGTAGCTTTCGACCGAGTCCAGGCAATTCTTTTCCGCGAAATAGGGAATGTTGGCGAGGACGTACCAATCGCCCATGTAGCGCTGCAGATCCACTTGCGGCACGGGTCGCAAAGGCCCTTTCATCGAATTCAGGTCATCGCTTGCGCGATGGGAACTTGCAGCTCGGTCCGGCTAATGCTGACCGACGCACGACTGGCAAACGCGCCGCTCCTTAGCACGACTGGACCTTGGCTGCGGACATCCTGAGTCTCCCCCTGCGGGAGGGTCCAGTATAGCAATCGAGCCTCGATGGGCGAGCCACGCGGCGGACCGAGGTCGCCGGGATCGGTGGCTGCGAGGGCGGGCGTGAACCACACGATGAGCAGCGCCGACAGCTTGATCAACAGGTATCGAAAGGAGCTATTCATGTGGTCGAATCTCCCGATGCGGTGGGGGAAATAAACTCGAATCTGCATGTCATCGCGATTGTCCGTGATCTCAACCTGGCTTACCGTCTGCGCGCGGCATCCAGAGAATCGGCGCATACACGGCGACGAAGATCGCAAACGCAGTAGTCCAGAACAGCGCACTCCATATGATGACCACGGGATAGCTCAATCCGAATCCTGACAAGCCGAATACGCGCACTATGGCTGCGGCGGTCAACAGCAGATACGCGAGCGTGATCAGCGGGTCGACTATCAGCGCTCGGCCGGTATGACCGAGCGAGGCCCGCGTCATCACCCCCATGATCATGGTGGTGACTGCACCGATCGTCAGGGCATGGAGCCAAAATGCCGCGATCGCAGATCCGGCCAGCAAAGCCACTGCCTTCAGCGCGAGTCCCACCGGAAGCCACACATAGGCCAGATGCAGCACCCAGACTATCGGCTGTCGCAGCGTTCGAAGCGTTGCCCATTGCAGTAGACGTAGTCCCTGCAAGCAGGCTGCCACGCCGGCGATCATGCCGGCGAGCCTGGTATCCGGCCAGAACACGTCAACTACTGCGACCAAAGCCATCGCCGCCACGGTGAGCAGCGTCAGAGTAAGGCTTGAGTGCACGAGATCACCCATGCCCCTCGGACGCAGGGCTGCAGTCGTAAAGGTCGGAATGATGCGGCCGCCAATCACGGTGACCAAGATCAGCACGATATCGATGCCGACTATCGCGGCGTGCAGTGCGAGGGGTGCGTTGTTACCAATGACACCGACGTGAAAAACCAGATTCGAAAGCCACAGCAGCCCGAGGATCACCAGTAGTGGCGTATTGCGATTGTGCTCGCGCAGCAGCGGTCGCGCGATGAACAGCGCGAGCGCCGGAAGAAAGGCCAGATCGACCACGCTGACCAGCAGCGCCGGCCACAGCGCCGGGCTCGCAATCAACACCCGGGCGGCTAGCCACAGTATCGCCAGAACGATGAGCGGACGGCCTGCAAACCCTTTCTGGCCAGTCCAGCTGGGGACCGCGGTGAGCATGAAACCGGCGAGGGCGCTCGTGATAAATCCGAATAACATCTCATGAGCGTGCCACAACGTCGGCGGCCACCCGGAGCCGACGGGTAACCCGACGACGAAGTTCAGGGCCCACACCGGTACCAAGAGTAGCGCCGCCAGACCCGCCAACAGAAAGTGTGATCGAAAGCCATAGGCAAAGAGGCTCGACCTCATTTGGAGTCCCCGTTCCCGACGCACCCAGGCCTCAGAGCGGCGGCAATCACCACTGACCGCCGGTGGATATGCTGCGCGAACGGCGCTACCAGATATCCACTTCGACTCGAGCAATGGGAGCGCTTCATAAGAGGCAGTGTATGCGCCTATTAAAGTGACCTGCCATGTGGCTTGTACCTGTGCGGTGCCCGCTCTGCTTCGATGCACTCACTCATCTTGATGAGCAGCTCGGGCGCGAGTGTGTCGGCCTTCATGGTTGGTTACAGGCGTCGACCCTGAATGAGCTGAATCAGAATCACCACGACCGCAATGACCAGCAGCACGTGAATGAATCCGCCCAAGGTGTACGAGGTGACTAAGCCCAGAATCCAAAGGACGATCAAGATGACAGCAATGGTGTAGAGCAAGTTTATTCTCCCTCGATCTATGTGGCGACACCTACGTGCTCGTGAGCCTCGACGGCTCGATGCAGTCTCGGAGCCATACCCGTGGGCGCTGCAAGATCGGCGAATAGATCGGAGACCGGCAACAAGCGCTCAGACTCCTCCCGTACGATCGCATAGCACTCGCAACAGGGCTCTTCCAGACCCTGCCGATCGACAACTGAGATGTGACTGCGCCTGCAGCGGCTCAATCCGGCATGCTGTAGATCGCCGGCTGTGTCGCTCACGCTCTCGCGGCGAACACCGAGCCTGTGAGCAATGAGCTCATGGGGCGTGCCCTCTGGCTACATTGAAATCCGGGACACTCATTGGTGGTCGATACTGGCTGATGGGGTATGTGTATCGACGCCGTCGAGACAGGTGATCTTGTCGACGCTCACCTTGATGACGTCAGTCGTATGCGCGCTTTCAGCGGTATCAAAGTACTGGCGATCTGTCGTCATGGCGCGGTTGGCGTGCGGCGGAGCAGCATAGTTGACCAGCTTGGCCTCCGAACGGGTGGTGCCGTCCTCTGTTCTCCATTCGACCCGATAGTGGATTACACCGTTGCAGCCGTTTGGGGCACAATGCTCCGCATTAATGGCAAATGCTATGCGGAACTCGTCCTTGTTCAGGCGCATGACAAGCGGGTCTTGATTTAGGGAAACCGAAATATCGGAGGCAGGCGCGGCGGTGGCGCCGGCGCCAAAAGTCAGGACGGTGATCAGGGATAGTGAAATCTTCTTCATGTGTCCAGCTCCAGTTGCGCATGAGTGCTTTTTCTGCTTGAGTTCTTCGATGATTGAAAGTCAGGATTGCGTTCGCGTTCCACGCCGTATCAATCGCTGCAGCGGCACTTAGGGCCCCAGGGACTGCAGGTACGTCGCGACCGCCTGCATGTCACCGACTTGCAATCCGGCCGCTACGCCGTGCATAACCGCCACGTTGCGCATGTTGTTCTGGAAGGAGTGCAGCTGCTTCATGAGATATTGCATATGCTGGCCGGCGAGTCGGGGGAAGCTGCCGGTGCCCGCCGTCCCTGGCGTGCCTGCAGCCGCCGGTCCATGACATGCAACGCAAGGCGGTACGCCCAGGGTACTGTCGCCGTTCTGGTAGATGTCTTTCCCCCGCGCAATCAATGACGGGTCTCCCTGATGGCCGGTCCGTGGGATTTGCCGGCTGTAGTAGTCGCCTAGTCCGGCCATCAGCACATCGTCCAGGGGCGCAGCCATGCCCCACATATACCCGAGCGCGTCCGCATCGCCACGTGACTGCGCCTTAAACCCCTGCAGCTGCGACACCAGATAACTTGCCTGCTGGCCAGCAAGCACCGGGAATTTGGGAGAGAAGCTGCGGCCCTGCGGGCCGTGACAGGTCGCGCAGGTGCCGATGGCGACACGCTCGGCCGCCGCGCGGCTGGCAGCATCGATGTCCCCGGCACGTGCCCAGCTCAGTCCTAGCAACATTGTGCTGACCAGGCTGATGACGAGTCGGCTCTTCATAATGGTCTCGTCCTTTATCAGAAGGTAAGCCACAGCAGCAGAAAGGTCGAACCATTGGCCGAGGCGTTGCGGCCGAAACCGTCGTAATTGCTGCTGCCGCCGTTGAACTCGGTGTAAGTCGTGTATTGCAGCGAGAGCTTGGTATTGAGCCACGGTAGATAGTCTGCCTCGACGATCCAACCCTTGGTGTCAGGGCTGCCATTCGCGCTGCCGATCACGCCGGGGCTCGAACCGCCCGGATACAGTCCGGTATCGACACTGCCGGTAGTCGAGAAGTGGCTGATTGATCCGCCGTACTTGCGCCGGAAATAATACGTGCCGGTGACTCGTGTAGTGGTCAGATCATCCTTCGGATTGATGACGGCCCCCGAGGCAAAACTTGCGGCGAGCTGCATCGACTCGTGGATGCGTGTCCCATTGAGAGAGAAAAGCTGCTCTTCGCCGACGTATTGGTACTGAAAGTCTTCGGCAATGTCCCTGAATTCGTTCACCGGGCCGCTTAGCGAGGCCGGGGCGGCGCCGCTGCCACCTCCAGGAAAGAGTTTGAATGTCGCGCCGTAGACACCGATCTCCAGATCGTGGCGCCCATGCTGAAACTCATAGGCTACTCGGCCGTACGGTGCCGCGCCGCTGATCACATTGGATACGGTTCCGTCGAGCGGTCCGGCCGCTCCGGTGATTGGATTGAGTACGCCCTGCTTGGCCGAGCGATAAGCGCCGAGTTCCCCATAGAGGGCTTCATTCCACATGACATAGGCGCTGATCCCGGCGACATCTTGCGCCAGCGCGCCATCGATCTGGGTGCCAGCCAGCGGCGACACCACCGCATTGCTGCCGGCAAAGGGGAACCCCCACGCCGGGGTGCTATTCCACAGATCCTCGACGGTGGGATTGTTGTTGACGCTGATGCCGTAGATCAGGCTGCTCTCGTGCTGCAGTACCAGGCTGTTGGCATAGCGCAAATCGGTATTGTCGATGCCGATGGTGCCCGAGTCATTCGCATACGTGAGCTGAATCATTGCGCCCACGTGCGGCGCGACCTTACCCGCATAAAAGAGACTGAGCTGCTGCGGGAAGCCAACCGTACTGGTCTGCGAGTGCCCAGGACCGCCAGTTCCGTCGGGCAGCGGCGAATTGAGCCAGGTCTCCGAGACCTCAATCATCGCGGCGAGCGGCGGCAGAGTCGCCAATGACAGCATTTCCTGCTTGGTCGCATCGATGTCGCGTACCTGCTTCAAGTTGTCGAGCGTAAAGCCGTTGGCCTTGAACATGCGTCCGAAATGTGTGAGCTCCGGGAAAACCGTATGACAGGCTTCACAAGCCATGCCAGTCTGGCGTGCGAAGCTTGGTACCGCTTGCGCCATTGGCGGCGCAAGAACAGCGCTCAGCAGCAGTTGAAGAATCCAGACTCTGCGTGTCCGGTTTGAATGCTGCATAAGGCTTCGCCATCAGATGATGATGAACATTGAAGCATTACCAGATTCAGCCCGTCAGTACGCCAGCGCACGCAACAATACGCGATGCAACTTGATATATAGTGCGCTCCAGACGCGCGCTGACGATCCCGGGTTCTGGCAGGCTGGGCCATCAACTTCGGGGAGGAAATGAGTCAAGCCGGCTCCCTTCGGCAGGCGATCAGGTATAAAAATACCGGCCTCCGAGCAGCTCTTAGCTTGGCGGCGGGAAGGGACAGTTCGACATCTTAGGCGTTAAGGCCCCGGCCAAAACTCCGCGAGCACGCGAGCTGCCGGAAGACCACCTGCTGGGTGAATTCCTGGACGTTGGCGTGATTGGCTAAGCGGCACGTGATCGCTCACGCATACCGGAAAAGTGCCATAAAGCCGAAATCCATGCGCCAAGCGTTTCGTGACCTCAAAGACTATTCCTTCGTCGATACCACGCGGATTTTTCTGTACCTTCTCGAGCGGCGGTCACTGCGCGATATTTTCGCGCCAAGGCCGGACCTGAAGGCAGTGCAGGAAGGTCCGGACGACCAACAATACGGAAGACCCACCACGTACTACCAGCAACTCCAGAGCCTCGACCTCCTGGCTGCCTGGTCAGCGGTTCGGGTTCCGGTCCTGGCGCTTCACGGGGAGTACGATTGCATCATGAGCCGGCGCGACTTTGAGCTTCTGGTTGACGTCCTCAACCGCAACACGCCAGGGATCGCACAACTCGTCGAGCTACCACACACCGGACACACCTTCGAGCACCACGCGTCAATGCAGGACGCCTTTGGCGGCAACGCTTGCGTTCGATGAGCGCCTCGCTCAGCGCGTGAGCGAGTGGTTTACGCAACATAAAGATTAGAACTGCGATTCTCGAAGGGTACAATTCAGCGAGCCGCGCGCCTATTTGCCACAAAACCTCCGAGGTTCTCTACATGTCTTTGACGCTTTACGCTCACCCATTTGCTTCATATTGCTGGAAAGTGTTGATCGCCCTATACGAGAACAGAACACCGTTCACCTATCGCGTAATCGAAGATGCGGCGGGATGGGCCGAGCTAGAGTCTCTATGGCCGATCAAGAAGTTCCCCCTTCTACGGGACGGTGAGGCGTTGGTCGTCGAATCGAGCATCATCATCGAACATCTGATGCTACATCACGCGGGCCCAACTCGGTTGATACCGCCGAGCGTTGAGGCGGCCCTAAAGGTGCGCTTCATGGATCGGTTCTTTGACAACTATGTCATGACTCCGATGCAAATACTGGTGTCGGACCGCATGCGGACCGAAGGTCAGCGCGACGTCCAAGGCGTCAACGACGCAAGGAAGCTACTCGATGTCGCGTACCGATGGCTCGACAAACAGCTTGCGCAACAGGCACGGGCGGCGGGTACTGACTTTACGCTCGCTGAATGCTCCGCAGCGCCAGCGCTTTTCTACGCGGACTGGGTGCATCCCATTGGCGAGCAATTTCCTGCTACTCGCGCCTATCGCGCTAAACTGCTTGCTCGACCGTCGGTTGCCCGCACGGTTGATGAGGCGCGGCCCTATCGCAAGTTGTTTCCGCTCGGCGCGCCAGACCGCGATTGACGAAACGCATTAATAAATGTGCTGTGTTCGGCGTTTCGCGAGCGCATCGCTACGCCGATAGCTCTTGGAGTGGTTATGAATCAATCCCCCAATTCGATTCTTTCATTGAGCAAGAAACCCATCGCCCTTGTGCCGATGGCAATCTCGCTCGCCGCCCTAGCGGTCGAGTTTCAATTCCCACTCAATAGTTTCACAGCGCCTGCAATCGATTGAAAACTATAGGAGTTCCTCCGCGCCAATTCAATTTGCCGTCACATTGACCGTCAAAAAACTTCGCTTGGTGCCGATAGTGGCGATAGATCCAGAAAGCAATATTTACCGTGCAGTGAATTGCCGTAATTGTGCCATCTACAGCCGTTCCCCCGGGGCTTCCGGTAGCCATTGGTTATCCCTCTTGCAGAATTGGCTGTTTGAGTACAAGGCCGCTGCGGGAAACCTTTTACACACCTTATTTCCATAAAATGGAATCCGATATTCCATTTTTGGGACTTTGGAGTTACAGTTTACCTGTATGATCGTGATCGCTACCGATATAGTCGAAACCTATTTCGAGTCACGAGCCGGACATCGAGGAATCAAGGCTGCGCGAGCACAATATGATGCGTGGCTGGCGATCGCAGAAACAGCAGCCTGGCAGACGCCGGATGAGGTGAAGAAAGCGCACCCGAAGGCGAGCATCTTGAAGGGCGGTCGTGTGATTTTCAATATCAAAGCCAACGATTTTCGGTTGATTGCCTTGGTTCAGTACGTAGATGGCATTTTGATGATCCGATTTTTCGGATCGCATGAGGAATGCGACGGCATCGATGCGGAGACAGTGTGATGAAAACGACGTTGATTGTGATTCAAAATGAAGCGGACCACGCTGACGCCAAAAAGCTGATCGAGAAGCTGATGGGATCAAGCGATTCTCAGGGCCGGGCACGGATGGTAGCTCAGGCCCGCTTGGTGGAGGCTTACGAGCGCACGAAGTGGCCGCGTACGGCGCCAGCACTTCCAGTTCTTCTCGCCTACTTGATGGATCAACATAACCTCTCGCGCGCCGATCTCGTGCCGTTACTTGGAACGGCCAGCCGCGTGAGCGAGGTCTTGACCGGCAAACGGGACTTGAGCATGACAATGGTGCGCAGACTCCGTGAGCGCTTTAACGTCTCAGCAGATTTGCTGGTTTCGCGAGGCCGGGCGCACAACAGAATAGCTGCATAATCCTGCTTCTCGGACCCTCGAGTCTTACATTCCGCACATCGTGTGACGCATTTCCGCGTAATTGCCGCCGGGGACGGCGGGTTTGAGGCTACTTCGGCGTCCTGAGTTCGATCAAGTGCAGGGTCTGAGCCTCCCAGGCGCGGAGTAAGTTCTTGGCTTTGCGTTGGTTTGCGATCGCAAGCCGCATGATCCCGGCCTGCTCGGGCGTCAGCGTGCGGTGGTGCAGCTTCCCGCCCTTCAGGTAACTCCATTCGAAGTACGGACCGTGCCGGGCGGCGGGGTCGCTCGCGCAGTGACAGCGGGGGTTGCCGCAGAGCTTCATCCGTTTGAGCAAAGTGCCTGAGGACAGGTACTCCATGGCTGAGAGCGTGCGCTGGATCTCGGCGATCTTCTCCCGTGATTTCGTGGATTTGGCGTCGGCGACGGGCAGCATGGTGGTTGACTTGACTGAGAACTGGCGATAGTATTATCGCCAGAGGTTCGTAATGCAAGTACGCTCATCGCGCCCTGCAGACTTCTGTCTCAAAACGGAGAGACTGAGGGAATTGAAGTTTTCGACAAGCCTTATTCACAATACCGTCAGAAATGCCGTCAAAGCAATTTCAGATTGACGGCGACTAATTCAGATCGTCGTCCAGCCCCTTGGCCGAACCCTCGGGTAAATCCTTAGTTCTTGCATCTTGATCCCTCTCGGCAGAGCGATCCTGAGGATCCCGAGAATTCTCTCGCGTATGCTGCTGCGGCAACTTTGACCAGTCTTCGCGGCCCTTCCCTCGAATCTCCTCGAGGGTAAGAGACGAACCTTTTTTCTCTCGCTGCCTCAACCAATCCTCGCGCCCTTCTTTCATGATTTGATCAAGCTCGTTTCGAGCGCTCGTGACGGGAGGAGCGGGACGTTGCTGCTGTTCGATCCCTTGGCTCTGATCACTTTCGCGCAAGGCATCGACATCAATCAAATCCTGTGCTCGGCCTGCCGAAAGCTTTGCAACCAGAAGGTCCTCTCGCGAGATAAACGGTACGGACAAATCATCATCTATTCGAACATCTACTCGCCGTCTCCATGCTTCCTCAAATTCAACGCCTCCGATTTTCGGCATGATGTCCACCATCACCGGCGGCGTGCCCATGCGAAAGAAGTTATCGGGCTCGGCGAAGTCCTTGGCGCTCAGTCCCTCAATCGGTGCTCCGAACTTCGCGAGCGCCGCATACACGGCTTTGCTGTTTTCAGCGTCTGCGCCAATCAAAATATCCAGATCTTTGGTCGCACGTGGCTGCGCATGAAACGAAACCGCGTATCCGCCAACAATCAGGTATCTAACCTGTCCGGCGTTGAAAGCGGATAACAGTTCTTTGAAGTCTTGGTGCATCCGCTGCTTGTCCTTTCATCGCATAAAGGGCAAGGTTGAGGTCCATTACAGCGCGAATTCGTTCGCTTCCCGGCAGGCGTTGCCAGGAACGATATTCGTCACACTTCATCGCCTTCAGGCTGTTGTACCGAGTGATCCTTTTGTCCATTTTGACAAAAGTAGCACAAACTGCCACAGCCACACCCCGACTGCCTAGAACTCGATTTGGATCTCTTGGAGTGAATTTAGTGCGCGCTAGTCGCCGATAGACCCCGTCACTCCCACTCAATAGTCTCCTGGCGTCGTAACTCGTTGATGCAAGAGAAGTTTCGGTAGAGCACTGCTCACAATACCGTCAGAGATACCGTCAATTTCACCAGAAACGAAATATCGAAAGATCCGCGATACGCATCGGGGCTTCATTCAGCTCCGGCAGCTCGTCCAATAGACCCCGGCACACACATCTAAATGCTCTCCCGCGCGGCCAAGCCCAGCCTGTCCCTCAATCTTGCGAGCACCGCTTCATCCACCGGCGGCTCCAGCTTTCGCGCGTGCCGCTCCGCATCCGACACCAGCGCCGCCACTTTCTCTTTTCCAGCCGGTGTCCGGATCGCCTCCATCGGCGTCAATCCATTGAGTGCGGGAATTTTCGTGTCCACCCATCTCTCACAGTGGGCGCTCATCATCCTGCGCAATTGGTCTCGCACCTGAGGATTCGCCATGAGGGCCTGCTGCTCTGCGTCTTGTGCAGGCTTTTGGCCCGATGCACGCTGCGCGCGCATCTCCTCAAGCATCTTTTCTGTCGATTGGATTTCGGTGGCCCGATACCGGGCGTGATTCCCGAGCGCCTCCTGCACGAGGTCGCGGAACTCCTGCGCCCGCTTGGCGGAGTTGACCTGCGCGACAAGCCGTGGGCCGTCGATTTCGATATGCCCTAGGATGGTATTCGTCCACTCCTCGTGTTTGCTGTTACCTGCCTTCGCCCAGTCGAATTGCAACGCCGCCAGAACGCCACCGGCATCCAGCGTGGCATCTTCCAGCAACTCCGCCCGCGTCGTTTGGAATGCCAGATGAGCGAGCGCATCGAACGCAACCTGTGGGGAGTCGATATCGAACACCAGACGTTGCAGCTCAAGAGGATCGCCATCGGTGTTCTGCAGCTGCGGCATGTGTGGACTCAATACGTCGTCTGCCATGATGAAGTACAACTCGCGCAGCTCGCATTCGAGTTCCCGCAGCAGCGCCGTGCCGGAGAGTTTGCTATGGCGAAGCACACTCTGGCGCAAATCAATGAGCTCGATCTTGCGGATCGGAGGAATGGGACAGGGTGCGCAGGCCTCGAGCATTGCTATGGCTTCGACGCGTACGAGCTGGCCGTACAGGATGTCGCCCAGGTGCATCGACCTCGATGCCGACTGCTCGAAAACTTGATGCTCTTCTCCTGTAATAATGTCGCGTGTGCCGAAGTCACGCCCCGGATTGCTGCTGACGATTTCGTGAAAGCTGAATGGCGCCTCAAGACAGGCTTCAAGATAGCGCCGAGCGAGTGGGTCGAGCCGTGAGCCTCTCTCATCCAGAAAAGCGCGCGTAGGAGTCATCGCAGGGCCTTCCATTTCCTCGCCCTCCGGCGACCAGCAGTGGAAGAACCAGGGCATGAAGAGCTGGATATGCGGAGTTTCTGGATCGAACTTCGTATGTTCCTCGGCGGTGTCCAGCGCGAATTCTTGCCAGGCTTCATCCACGGCGGCAAGTCCGAAAGTTTCCGCCGTAAAGCGGAACATTGTGTTTGGCAGTCCATCGATCGCGCGCCGCACGCGGCGCCAGGTCAGCATTTCGGGAGAATCTGCCACTGGCTTCGCGACGTTCAGGCAGCAATGCTTGTATTTCTTGCCGCTGCCGCAAAGGCAGCGCTCATTTCGGCTGAGGCTCATGGATTTCCAAGGCTAGTTGATCATGGGCGCGAACAAAAGCTCATGGGAGCAGTAGTGCACTAAAGGATGGTACCGTCAAAACCTTTTTTTTGGATTCGGGCCGCAGCGCGACCGTAAAAAACTCCCGTCACTCCCACTCGATCGTCGCCGGTGGTTTGCCGGAAATGTCGTATACCACGCGCGAGATGCCGGGCACCTCGTTGACGATGCGGCGCGAGACGTGGTCGAGAAATTCATAGGGCAGATGGGCCCAGTGCGCGGTCATGAAATCGATGGTCTCGACGGCACGCAGTGCGATCACATAATCGTAACGGCGCGCGTCACCCATGACACCCACCGAGCGCACCGGCAGGAACACCGCGAACGCCTGGCTGGTTCGTTCGTACAGGTCGTGGCGCCGCAGTTCCTCGATGAATATGTGATCGGCACGCCGCAGCAGGTCCGCATATTCGGATTTGACTTCCCCGAGGATGCGCACGCCGAGGCCCGGGCCGGGAAACGGATGGCGATAGACCAGCTCGTGCGACAGGCCCAGTTCGACGCCGATTCGCCGCACCTCGTCCTTGAACAATTCTCGCAAGGGCTCGATCAATTGGAACTTAAGATCGGCGGGCAACCCACCGACGTTGTGATGCGACTTGATCACATGCGCCTTGCCGTCGCGCACGGTGGCCGACTCGATCACATCGGGGTAGATGGTTCCCTGTGCCAGAAATTTGATGCCGTGCAGCTTGCGGGCCTGTTCCTCGAACACGTCGATGAACTGCTTGCCGATGATCTTGCGCTTGGTCTCCGGATCGCTCTGCCCGCGAAGTGCCCCGAGGAATCGCGCCCCCGCCTGCACGCGCACCACGCGCACGCTCAGGCGCCGGGCGAATGTCTCCATGACCTGATCGCCCTCGTCCAGCCGCAGCAGGCCGTGATCGACGAATACGCAAGTCAACTGCTCGCCGATCGCAC
>Ga0209483_1002334_pt1 | contig 13396 bp, 15 predicted proteins | sample NGEPerA_FD_184508 | JGI IMG/M metagenome (GOLD analysis project Ga0209483, IMG submission 184508) | Arctic peat soil microbial communities from the Barrow Environmental Observatory site, Barrow, Alaska, USA - NGEE PermafrostL2-A... | ecosystem: Environmental > Terrestrial > Soil > Wetlands >... | reverse complement strand
TAATAACAATTAGTTTTTCCCCGAAGTACCTTTTAAGTCAAGAGGCTATCACGCCATAGAGCCACAAGTGCTCAAAACACTTTGGGTGGGGGGACCAAAGTCGCTAGGAAATCTTTATTATTCAAATCCGTAATATGAAAAAGCTAGGGCCTGAGAATCTTTAACTGTGCTGTTCACATAAATGTGGCCTAAAGAGCTGTCATAGAGCCAGCCGGAAAGAGCGCCCGTGGGAGCCATTCCATACGAAGTATAATTTACGTTTGTTCCAGCGGGGCTGGGCGCGCCATTGATGAATACACCGGTTACAACCACTGCGGGCACTTCCGACAAATAAGGACTAAAAGAAAAGGGTGGGGTTGTTTCAAGAGTAGTCGGCCAGAGGCCATTATTATTTCCATAATAAAGAGATGCTGCTGATCGAATGGCACCCAAATTACCTTTAGTGCTTCCTTCGCGAGATTTTTCTATCATTAGAGTAAATTTAGGAATGGCGATCGCTGATAAGGTAGCAAGAATCGCGACAACGATCATTAACTCGATTAATGTGAATCCTTTTTCCTTTAACCGTAACAAAGTCGTCCTTAATGGCGAAGATTTTTCAAGATCATTGTTGACTACTTTAACACCGATTTTAATGTAAGAGTCATATAAAAACTTTGACAAGTGAAAGAAGCTGAAAAGATTAAATTTTGAATGTTAGAAATAGTAATAATATAAGGTTTGCGCTTATTGAAATCCGTATATAAAAGGACCGTTGGTTTAAAGCCTAAACCAACGGTCCTTTGAGTAAACGACTAACTTTAAGCTTTAAGGCTTTCTTTTGCGGCAGCCACCACGTGTTCAGGAGTGAACCCAAGATTTTTTAGGGCCACGTTTCCGGGAGCGCTGGCACCGAACCGATCCAGTGTTACGAATTTTCCTTTATCTCCTACCCAGCGGTGCCAGCCGAAAGACGAGGCCGCTTCCACGGCCACTCTGGCTTTTATCGAAGAGGGAAGAACCTCTTCTTGATACGCGGCGCTTTGAGCGGCAAAAAGCTCCAGAGAAGGCGCGCTGACTACCCGGGCCGCAATTCCGTCTTTCTCCAAAAGCTCCTGCGCTTTTACGGCCAATTGAACTTCTGAACCAGTACCAATCAAAATCACCTGCGGCTTGCCGTCTTTAGCTTCAGAAAGCACATAACCACCTTTTAATGATCCAGAAGCGGGAGCCATCTTGCTGCGGTCAAAAGTAGGAACTGCCTGGCGGCTTAGGACTAAGGCCGTTGGCGCGTTTTTGCGCTGAACTGCGATTAACCAAGCATAAGCCGTTTCATTGGCGTCGGCTGGGCGAAGCACGCATCCGTTGGGAGTGGCCCGCATTGCGGCTAGAGTTTCGACCGGTTGGTGAGTGGGGCCGTCTTCGCCTTGACCAATTGAATCATGGGTGAATACAAAGATAGATTGTATTCCCATCAAATGGGCCAAGCGGTAAGCGGGTTTCATATAGTCGTTAAACATAAGGAAAGTACCGCCAAAGGCGATGGAGCCGCCGTGAAGGGCAATGCCGTTCAAGGCCGCGGCCATTCCGTGCTCGCGGATGCCAAAGTGGAAAATGCGGCCGGTGTAATTGGCTGCCTCAAAATCGCCACCCTTGTCGATAAGAGTGTCATTAGAGCCGGCCAAATCCGCCGATCCGCCAAGAAAGAAGGGAACTTCTTTGGCGATGACATTAAGAACTTTGCCCGAAGCTTGACGGGTTGCTAATCCCTTTTCATCGGCAGGGAAAACCGGTAATTTTTTGTCCAAATCAGCTGGCAATTCTTTGGTAAGGGCCTGGTTGAACTGTTTGAATTTATCCGGGTTGGCTTTGGCGTAGATATCTCGCTTGGCATTCCATTCGGCTTCGGCCTTTTTGCCTTTTTCTACTGATTCTAAACAACGGTTTTTGGCATCTTCGGGAATATAAAAAGTAGGTTCTTGGGGCCACTTGAAAAACTCTTTAGTTTTTTGAACATTTTCGGGAGACAAAGCGGATCCGTGAACTTTCGCATTGTCCTGCAAGGGGCTCCCATAGCCTATATGCGAACGAACAGCGATAATTGTGGGACGAGTGATTTCGGCGCTAGCTTCGGCGAATGCTTTGTCCAAAGCGTCCAGGTCGTTGGCGTCCGTAACCCGCAGGGTATGCCAGCCATAGGCCTCAAAGCGCTTTAAAACATCCTCGCTGAAGGCCAAATTGGTATCGCCCTCAATGGAGATATGGTTGTCGTCATAAATCACTTTAAGATTAGCCAGTTTTAAGTGGCCTGCCATAGAAGCGGCTTCGTGGGATACACCTTCTTCCAAGTCACCATCAGAAGCGATAACCCAGGTTTTGTGATTGATCAGATCATTTCCAAAATTTGAGGCTAAAATTCGCTCGCCGATAGCAAAACCCACAGCCGTAGCAATACCTTGCCCCAGGGGGCCAGTAGTGGTTTCTACTCCAACTGTGTGGCCGTATTCAGGATGACCTGGTGTTTTACTGCCCCATTGACGGAAGTTTTTTAATTCCTCTAAGGGAAGTCCATAACCATGCAAATGTAAAAGAGCGTAAATCAACATGGAACCATGGCCCGCTGAAAGGATAAACCGGTCGCGGTCGGTCCAATGAGGGTTTGAGGGGGAATGTTTTAAATGACGGCTCCAAAGAACATGGGCGGCTGGTGCCATACCCATGGGCATTCCTGGATGGCCCGAATTGGCCTTGCTAGTGGCGTCCACCGCCAAGAGGCGGATGGTGTTAATCGCGACTTGATCAACGGCATCAAAAGATTTTGACATAAACGGCTCCTTGTTTTTACCTGAAATGGATAACGATGAATCTAATCTAATGAACGGCGGTTTTGGAAGCCCCCCTCAATAGTGTGCCAATGCTGAATTTCGGATTCACCCTCAATCCAGCACAAAAAAATAACTTCTCTATCCCGAAGACTGTAGAAATCAACTAACCCCCGATTTAAGTCTTTTAAATGAGCGCCCAATTGAAAAAGATCCTCAAGTAAGCTTTCAAATTGAGCGGTCTGTACCTGAAACTCATCCATTTGAAGGGTAATCGCATTTTGGGTTTTTGGTGTTAAACGACCATCCGGGCCCGAACCGGTCATTTCTTCGATTTCTATTTGCGCTTGAATCCTCAAAACGCGGTCTCGTAACTCTCGAAGGGATTTTAAAATGGTTGTCACCTTGGGCAGCGTCGCATTGGCTTCTTCCAAAGTTAACATTCTAATTTCAGCTTTTTCGTCCGACACGATAACTTAACCTCGAAAATTTTGAGTTATTGTAGCAGGTTGAAAAGACGGCCACAGCCACTTTTTCCTGTTTTCATAGTTGACAATTATTATCGATTGCAATAAATTACCATTTATGAAATATGATTATTCCGTGACTGATAAAATGAAAAAATTTGAGAACCTCTGTCGGGAACAGGGAGTTCCCCTGACCGTGCAGCGTAGAGCGGTTTTGGAAACCTTGGCTGGCCGGTTTGACCATCCCACGGCCGATCAAATCTTTGAAGATGTAACCCAACGTTTACCTGATCTCTCCCGCACAACCGTTTATCGTGTATTGGAAACCTTGGTTGAACTGGGCGTTATCCATAAAGCCCAGCACTTAGGTTCGGCCGCTAGGTATGATCCGAATACGGAACGGCATCATCATTTGACCTGCTTAGGCTGCCACAAAGTGGTAGACATAGAGGATGAAATTTTGGATCAAATACGCATTCCAAAAATGTCTTCCAAGGAATTTGAAATAACCGACTATTCGGTTCATTTCAAAGGTTATTGTGCCGAGTGCGCTTTAAAAATAAAAAAGTTAAAGGCAAGCCACAAGTAAGGGTTGAAACTCGAAATTCCCGCTGGTATTGAATCAGCGGTGAGGATTTGAATACTATTGTTCTTATCGGACAGTAGATTTTAAAGTTTTAAATTTAAGGAGGCAGATTATGTCAGTACAAGTGGGACAAAAAGCTCCAGATTTCCAGGGCCAAGCGTTGTTGCCGAACGGTGAATTTAAGGAAGTGAAGTTATCAGATTACAAAGGAAAGTGGGTTGTATTGTTTTTTTACCCATTGGATTTTACTTTTGTCTGCCCGACAGAAATCAAAGCCTTCAATGAAAAATATGAAGAGTTCAAAAAGTCTGGCGCCGAAGTCATTACGGCTTCGACCGACAGTGTTTACAGCCACAAAGCCTGGCAGGAAAGCAGCTTGGGCAAGCTGAAGTTTCCCCACTTGGCGGACACGAACCACCAAACTTCCCGCGCTTACGGCGTGTTGATTGAAGAAAAGGGAATCGCTCTTCGCGGAACCTTTATTATCGATCCGGAAGGCAATTTGAAGCACGCCACTGTGAATGATACGGCTGTGGGCCGCAATGTGGAAGAAACGCTCCGCACTTTGGCCGCCTTTGAGACTGGTAAATTGACGGGTTGTGGCTGGACGCCTGGACAAAAGACGATTAACTAAGTTTGTTGAGCCATTTAAGGGGTCTTCCGACAGGGAGGCCCCTTTTTTTATAACGCCGAACGGTCAGTAAAAACGTCACCGCCGGGCTGGTTTATGGATCCAGTGGAAATTTCATCAGGTTGGATGTAAACCGTCGTTCGAGCCTTCAACATCGGGAAAAAGAAATTGCTAGAAAGCCGAGGGGTATAAAGGTAGTTAGAAATGCCAGAACCGGCTAAAGATTCTGACGAAGTTTCGCGGTCTAATTGATCTTGAAAAATCAATGAAACAGGGCCATCGCTCAAAATATTTTTATGATCAATTTTCAGCCCGCAAGAATCGGTAAAAGATAATTTTTTTTCATAAGGTAGCCAAAAAAAGTTATGACGGTAGTTGTTGAGCCGAGGTTGAGAAGCGAGATCAATCGTCTCAACTTTGTCTTTATTCAATATCAATAAGACGCTCTCATTTTTTTCATTTTCGCTAACCGGGGTTTGAACCGAATAAATAAATGTTTTATCGCCTATAAAAGATCTGCCCCAATACCAGGATTTAATGAAGCGATCCAGAGGCACCGAACCCCAGTGATGATCGTGATAACCTTTTCCTATAAAACCCTCCTCTTTTTCAACGTCGCCTAACCTATTGCACCATTGAAGGGTTCCTTCGACGTGGCAGAGTGGGGCGGCTAAAACCCAGGTGTGGGTGGAGGGCATTTCGGGAGACGGCAGAATGGGCATTTCTGTCATCAAAGGAGTGAAAAACAAGCGAGCCCGCAGATAACCCTTTTTACCTTGCAGAGGAGATTGAACCGAAATGACGTAAGAAGAAGGATTTCCTTCTGCGTCCCAATTAAATCGACTTGGGCCCAGTTTGACCGCGCCATGACGGTCAGAAGCCTTTAAAAACTTACCTGAAAATTCTTGTAAAGATTCTCCCAGAAGATTGCCGTTTCGAAAAATCCGAAAAGTGACGCCACAATAGTCTAGCGGATTCGGGGGGGGCGCCACACGTGGATGCGATTCAAGAGACTCTGTTTTTACAGAAACACTGTTTACCAGCGGGGATTTCGTTTTTTGCCAATAGGTTTTTAAGCTATCCTGATAATAAGCTGAAAAAAGATTTCCGGCATAAAACTGAAGACTAAAGGAAAGGTCGGTTTTATCGTCAGTGCCGTCAAAGTGCCACCACTCGTAGGAGCCGGGCGACTTTTGCGGTCGGTGAAAATCTTGTTGAACTCCCGAAAGTAGGTTCATGGGTGATTATTCTCGCTTGCTTTTGGTGGTTTCTATCAGTGTATCTCGTTTATTGCGCGATTGAAAACACCCTCTTATTTGTTAAGCCGCCGAAAGTGGATCTGAAGCGAAAAAAATGGCCTCGTGTTTCCATTTTGATTCCGGCTCGAAATGAAGCCCAGCGAATTGGCCCGTGTTTAAAAAGTCTATTAACTCAAGACTATCCTAACTATGAAATTTTAGTATTGGATGATCGGTCAACTGACGGCACGTTTAATTTAGTGCAGACATACTCACAACAGGCCTCAAAAAAATCAGACCGAGTTCTTCAATTGAAGGTTTTAAAGGGGAAGGAACTACCCCGAGGTTGGTTAGGTAAACCTTGGGCCTGTTATCAGCTTTCCCTGAAAGCCCAGGGGGAATGGCTGTTCTATATTGACGCGGACACCTGGCATTTACCTGAAACCCTCAAACGAACGGTTCAAATGGCCGAAAAACGAAAAGCGGATGTTCTTTCCCTCTTAACCCGTCAAATTACTCAAACTTGGATGGAATCTTTAGTCATTCCCGTTATGGCTTTCCATCTTTTGGCATTTTTCCCCGCTCGGTTAGCGTTGAAGGCCGAAAGCCGATTGAACCGATTCGCCGGGGTCAGCGGCCAATTTATTTTCATCCGCCGGTCCGTTTATCGAGCCTTTGGGGGTCATCAAACCGTTAAAAACGAAGTGGTGGAAGATCTAAATTTTGGAAAACAATTAGTTCAAAAAGGCTATCGGGTTGTTTTAGGAGATGGAAGCGATGTTTCGTTTTGCCGCATGTACACCACTATTGGGGAAGTTTGGGATGGATTTTCAAAAAACTTCTTTCCCGCGGTAGGATATTCAATTCCGCTCTTAATTAATGCCATTGGGATTTTAATTTTGGGTGGAATTTTACCGTTTATCGTATTGATAGGGGGTTTTAAGATCTCTTTATTTTGGCCCGCCTTAATGTTTAGTTTGGTTTTGTGTTTAGTCAGGTTACTACAGGCGGTCCAATATAGGATGAGCAAATGGTCTGTCTTATTTCATCCGCTGGGATGTTTTTTATTTGCCTTGATTGGTTTTAATTCATTTCGTTGGTATTTTTGGAGAGGACACGGCTACTGGAAGGGCAGGCGTTTATTGGCGCCTAACGTTTAAACTTTGGGCGGTAGATTTTGCTTTTTTTTAGCAATCTCGTCTTGAACCATACGAATCCATTCTTTTACATCGGTCTTCGGCAAATTGGTTCCCGGAGGAGTTGGTATCAAAGGTCTGGTCGGACTGGCAGCCAAGGCCTTAGCTTTATCCCTGGTTTTTTCCACATAGGTTTTTTGCAAATCGTCCAAAACTTCACGCATAACTTTTTTTTCCTCAATGTTGAGATTTCCTGAAGTTTTTTTTATGAGGGAAGTGATCATGTTAATCGTAATGCGGGCCCGGGCGAGATTGAGTTCTTTGTCTTTGTAATAGGGGTGAGGCAACTCACCTAAATCAATCTTGGCGGAGGAAGCAAGCATGACAATAAGATCAATAAAATAATAATCGGTTACACCCCATTCTTTATTGTCTTTATAGGTTTGAGGCTCAGCCATGGCGTTTTATTCGTCCCTTTTGCCGCAGATCATGGTCAACGGCGAAAATCAAAAGCATGCACTTTAACTGAAGATGCCTTAAAAGTGATCATAAACTTCTTGAGTTTAGAATTCATTCAATTCTTTCGACACTGTCTTCAACGACAGATGCATTTGAGTTTCAAAGAAAGAATTATTTTAAAAGTGAAGGGAAAATAAAAAACTTAAAGGTTCAAATTGTCGCAAATTTTAAAATAGTTTTTTTGCCCAAAATGACGATTTTTTAGTCTCGGGTTGGACTTTGTTACGCATCGCGGTGAATCCGCCGACCGGGGAAAGACCTCCCATGGGAGGTAAGGGAAAATCTTTGCGAGGAGAGGTTTTTTTAGTCCAGAAATAAAATCCAAGTGCGGCGGCCAAAGCAATACCCGCTACGATCAAAGGCCAATGTGAACTGGACTTTTTTTGAGTCGTTTCATTGTCGATGGTGAAATTCACGGGAGTGGTTACTGGAGTCGAGGTGTGCGGAACCAAAGGTGTGCTGGCCGCCATAATAGGTTCTTTAACTGCGTGATGATGGGTATGGTGTTTAATGAAACTGGTGTGTCTTGTGTAAGTGTTGACGACAGTTGGTGTGGCCATGTCCGTTGAGGTCATCGACACCATGGGTGGCGCAATTGTTTGATCACCGGATTTCAAATCGGTTTCGGGAACTTTTTCACTTTTGACTTCTTTACTGCCACAGGCAGAAAGAGCTAACGTGCAGGATAACAAGAAAATAAAAATCAAATTTTTGGTTGCGGTGTTCAAAGGTGTACTCCAAAAAATCATAGTCTTAAACCGGATGCTTATTTTAACGGACTTCCACAAGACTGTGAAGAAAAATGGCATTTTCTGAATGAGAATTATAAAAAAGCTTAATTATTACCGATAAAATTATGAGAATAAATGGCGGAGAGGGAGGGATTCGAACCCTCGAAAGGATGTTACTCCTTTAACGGTTTAGCAAACCGTCGCCTTCAGCCGCTCGGCCACCTCTCCAGGCTGGATGTGATGCTTTCAATTTTGAGTCCCGCGGTTGGATGAGTCACTTCGAAATTGGCGGAGGGTGCAGGACTCGAACCTGCAAGGGATTTCTCCCGGTGGATTTCAAGTCCACTGCCTTACCAATTAGGACTAACCCTCCATCCCTCGAAACCCTTTATAGTTCCACGTTTTTTTTCAACCGCCGACTCCCTGAAGTTTCCCGGAAGCCTCCGGTGTCCTATTCGTGTCCTTGAACCGCCTGAGTCTCGCTAAAGCCTCCTGGCGATCCACCCGATCTATCCTGTCATACTTTTTAAAGACCGCGTACGTCTTGTGTCCCGAAATCGACATGATAGTCGTGTCACTCACTCCGGATTTTCTAAGGTTCGTAATCGCGCAATGCCGCAGATCATGGAAATGAAAGTCCGTGATCTTAGCACGCTCGCACGCTCTTAGAAAAGCCGTTTTTGGGTCTTTCATCCCATGGCCACGGAAATTGAAAACATAAGGACTTCCCAAAACCTTGGGTATCCGCCGGAAAAGGTTTATCAAATCCTCGTCCAATGGAATTTCCCGTTCTTCCTGCGTTTTGGTATCGCCGGACTTCAAGGTGATAACTCCATCCTTCAAGTCCACGTTCTCCCACTTCAATCCCACAACCTCGCCCCTCCTCATGCCGGTGTCGTATGCCAACTGCACGACGGGCCGGTAATGCGGGGAACAATTATCCAAAAGCTTTTGGTATTCCTCAGAAGTAAGGGTTCGGTTCCGGGAAAATTCCCGAAACATTTTCAAACCCTCCACAGGATTCCAGTTAATCTGTCGGTTGATCATCGCCCTTCGGACGATGGTTTTCAGACAGGCCATTTCCCGGTTCAGAGTAGAACCCTTCAGGCTCCTACCCTTTTCCTCCGCTTTCTTCTTTCGGAAAGCCAAATAGTCCTCGACCAAATTAGGGGTGAGACTTTCCAGGGGCCGCGCCCCAAAAAAAGCACTCAACGCCTTGACGGAAACAAGATCCCTGTGGTGGCTCTTTTTCCTGGCTTTCGAAAAAGCCAGGAAGGAATCCGCCGCCTCACTGAATGAAATTTTTGGCCTATCATCAGGCAGGAACTTTCCGGCCATGATTTCCTTCAAGTGCTCCGCCAAAATCCTCTTGGCCTGAACCACTGGAATTTGCCCTAGCCGGACTCTTTTCCGCCGGGAGAGGCCGTTTTCCTTCACCCAATAATCGAGGAAATACCCCTTTTCGTCCTTCCGCAAATACTGCGGAAGTCCATGAACATTAGGCTGACTCATGCTCTGCTCCTAACGTCCCCAGCGAAAGGCATTGTATCAGTTCCACCCTCCCCTTTAGGAAGGGGTTTTTGAAAAACATTCCGGAAGTCGGAAAACCAAATCCTGGGGTGTTTGCCCACCTTGACGAAAGGCAGGATTCCCCTCTGCCGCCAATAGCGGATGGTATTGACCGGAACCAATGCCACCTCCGCCACCATACGTTCCGTCATGAGATAGTCCCCATTCATTCCCTGGTTGTTCTTTCTACGTTCGATCATGGTTTTTGCCTTCCAGCCTGAAAATTGAAAAATAGAGACCCAGAGGGGATCAAACCTTCAGGGAAAGATGTAGAAAACCCCGCGTCCCCCATCTGCCCCTTCAGGGACAGAACGGGGGGTTTTCTACGGTGTTTGTTTTGACTTTGGTTTTTACTTTGACTCTCGACTTTGACTTTTTCTTTAATCCTTACTTCTCTCTTCATCACTACTTCCTCACTCCTCACGCCCGCACAAATAGTTGTTCCGCTGTACAAGAGGCCAGCCCCCACTCCCATATTCCAGTAATCATTACTTGATACTGGGGGAGTGGGGGCTGGCGTCGCAGGACAGCGGAACATCAACAATTTGCGGGCGTATCTAAGTTTCTCGCCGTAATTCCGATTTACCTTCCGATTTACAAAAAAAGGACTTTTCATTGGGCAACTTCTTCCTGGGTTTCAGCCGTTGAACCGGTCTTGAGGATCGGGTCTTTCACGAATGGCAGGTAGTCGCCGTCCATGTTCGCCCAAGGCACCCGGATGAAGGGGGTATGGGTTACTTTTTCAAAGAATGAAAAGCCCCATAGGCTTCGGGTCCGGGAGTCGCTTTTGAGGTAGGTCTCCAGCCCTTCCATCATCCTCAAAGTGTGCTTCTTGTCCCGGCTGACGACCAACCGGAAAGCTCCCGGAAAGTCACGCGTCAGGTTCAACACCATGGCGGTCATCTTTTCCCGGTTATAGGGGGTATGCTCATATTCCAAAACAAAGGCATAAACCCTGCCGTCCAAAGCCGCCTCAAAGTACCCGTCTGGGGTACGGTGGTGGACACGGTGGAGCTTGGCTCCCGCCAAGTCCCAGCCCCTGTTTTCAGTTAAAGCTCTTTTCCAGGTCATCTTCAGGCCGCAACGCATTTCGTAATCGGACAGCCAGACCAGCCTTTCTAAGCCTCCCGCTTCCTCGATCTGGATACGCATCTCCAATACCCGTTTGTCATGCTCCCGTTCAAAAGGATTGATGTGGGGAGAACGGACTTCCGGGGAAATGAGAATTCGGGCCAGCGCGGAAAGTTGGTGAAGTGCCGGCCTGGCGAGGCAAAAGTAGGCATCGTCATTGAGGAACTTTCGGGTCTTCAACAGCAAGCCCCGGCTTACAAGGCCTCTTATATGGAGTGTTGCCGTCTTATAGGACTGGTGGGAATGGAATTTCTGATGATAGAGCTTGGTCGTAATAAACTTGTTGGATTGGATATAGGCCAAAATATCCAAGTCCCTGGGTTCCAGAATGGAAACCAGATTGGAAGGTTGAGGATAGGGAGATTGGTTTGACATATTATTCCACCCCTAAAGAAAAGGACTTCTTTAGTCCCTTGGGGCCTTCATTCACCGGTTTGATGATCTCCAGCAGGGAAGTCTCAACTTCTCCCGATCTGTACTTCAAAGGTTTTAGGTTTGAGCTGGGGTTGAAATGCTCAGGAGCTTGAGTCGCAAAACGGAGGGCGGTTTTATAGACAATGACCCCCCGTGAAACAACTTCTTTGATAATGGCATGTCCTGCTTGGAGTTCCTTGATAAGGTTGGGATGGAAACGAAACATCTCTACAGGAGCTTTGGAGTATCCGGCTGCCGTTCCGTCGCTTTGAAAGCTTTCCACCCTGTGGTTTTTGTCTAGTTCCGTTCCAAATTGACGGGAAAAGGATTCAGCCGTATCCGGGTCATTGACCCGCAAGATAATTTTGTTACTGGCGGTATTCATAACTTGTTCCAAGAATTCGACTGATACGCCTCTTAAGTCCCCCAAGGACTGATGGGCCAAGAAAAGGTTTATCTTGGCTTCCCGGCATTTGTTGATAAAGTCGATAAACCGGGGATAGGCCAAGTTATAGAACTCGTCCAGGAAGACACGGAAAGGCTTCAAATCGCCTGTTCTATACCTCTTGGACAACTGCTCGGACATATCCATCATGGCAAGAATAGAGAGGGCCTTGGCGTCCTCCAGGTAACGGGCTGAATCCGGGGAGAATAATAAAACCTGATTCTCCGAAAGCACCTTTTCCATCTGGATATCCGGGTCACGGACGTTTAATAGGAAAGACCATTCACTGGTGCAAAACCTTTGGAGTTTGTTAACCAAACCCGAAAGCTCCATCCGGCGTTCCTTGGGTGACTTATTCAGCCATACATCCCTGAAATAATCGGCATATCCATTATTGGGGTACTTCGCGCAAAACAAACTGATGGTTTTGAAGGTGTCGGCTTCCTGCGTCGCCGAAAGCAAGTCCTGGAACGTCAAGGTTTTGATTTCCATCATTAAAAGTCCGATAAGGTTCCTCAAGAAAGCTTCTGCCAAATCATGGTAATAAGTTTCTCCGTTATTCACTTTGTAATAAAGTGCCGTATAAACCCGGTTGGCGATAGCGTCGGGATTATTCCCATATAACGGATTGTAGGTATGGGATTTTTGGGGTTCGACCAGGTTGAAATGCAAATATTCACGGCGGGCGAAACTGGCGTAATAAGCCACGTCCTTATCCATATTGCCTTTGACGTCATAGATGAAACACCCTAAACCTTGTCGGATGGTTTGCTCGATGAAGGGCTTAATGACGTAATGGGTCTTGCCTGTGCCCGTTCCCCCCACAATCTGAACGTTCTCATGAAGTGAGGCTGTTGAGAAACCAATGCGCCTCTTGGGGTCAACGGTTAAAGGATATTCTCCAACGTCAATTTTTTTTGATTTCCATAGAGGGAAGTGAAAGTCTCCGCAGTAAAGACAGCCCAAAGCCGTGAATGTCAAAACAAACCACCAAAAAAAGGAGCTCCAGTAATAGTAGTCATAGAATGGGTACAACAGGGCAATGGCCGCGCAACCAGAAATTAGAACCTTATTGACGGGGTAGACGATCTTGGTGTCCCTAAAGAAGAAAAGAATGATGTAAGGAATAATGAAAGGCCAACAAACTTCAATTGGGAGAGGATGGTGGTTTACAAAGAAACAGGGTTGGTCCCACATATCATTTGAGTTGTAAAAGGTCTGATGGGATAAAAACGAAGTGAACCAATTAACCCACAAGAAAAAATAAGGTAGAAAAACCACCCCAAGAATGAATTGATTCAAAGTATGCTTTACTTCGTTCGACATAACAACCGACTTTCTGGAAACCCGCTTCTAAGGGTTTCTTTTTTTAATTTGTCTTTATCAGACGACCTTGTGATAGAAGATTTGAAATGCGTTATCAATCGAGAGGCAGAAGAAATACTTGTCTTTGTGTATTTATTTGACAACCGGGGTTTCCACCCTATACTCCACGCCATGTCATCCAACACCGATTACAACTTTTACAAAACAACTGCACAGGCCATTAAAAAATTAAGATCGAAAGCCTGGCCCAAAATGTCTCAAGAGATGTTGGCGGAAAAATCCGGCTTAAAGCGCGCGGTCATCGCCAATATTGAACGGGGAAGACAACAGATACTGCTTCATACACTTTATAAAATCGCCAAGGCTTTAAATGTTTCCCCGGTCGATCTTCAACCCTCTGCC
>Ga0209483_1002333_pt1 | contig 13396 bp, 10 predicted proteins | sample NGEPerA_FD_184508 | JGI IMG/M metagenome (GOLD analysis project Ga0209483, IMG submission 184508) | Arctic peat soil microbial communities from the Barrow Environmental Observatory site, Barrow, Alaska, USA - NGEE PermafrostL2-A... | ecosystem: Environmental > Terrestrial > Soil > Wetlands >... | reverse complement strand
GGGATCTTCGCTAGGTCACGAAGTGTCGCATCTCGTAGCGCTCGGACCCCGATGAGCTTGGCCGCGAGTTCGCAAGCGGCTCGACGGTCGGCGTAGGCGGAGGTCGCTAACTGGCGGCGCACTCGTGTGTCGATGACGAGGAGCTCCAAGCCCGCAGGTGCGAGGTCGAAGCCAAGTTGTTCGATCTCGCCGCTTCGGGTGTCGAACAGGATCGCGTGGCCCGATATACAACAAAGCGATGCAGTTTGGTCCATGATTCCTGAGGGAACGCCGACGTAGGCGTTTTCAGCACGTTGACAAAGCAAGGCAAGGTCTTGCAGTCGAAGTTCGGGCGCGAAGAGGTCCCGAAGTGCAAGGCCGATCGCGCACTCCAAGGCTGCGGACGACGAGAGCCCCGCTCCGATCGGCACGGTGCTCTCTAAATGGATGTCCAGACCGCTGACCGCAAGGCCCGCTTGGTCAATCGCCCATACGACACCGAACGCGTAGTCCGACCAGGACGTGGTGCCGATCTGCGGCGAGAGGTCGCGCAGGTGCGCCGAGACCAGTGGCCGCGACGTAGCTGGAGCACTCGATGAGCTGACTTGCACCAGATCATCGACCCGCCTGCGGAGTGCCGCGGTCGTCGTGGCATCGAGTGCCATCGGCAACACCAGGCCGTCATTGAAGTCAGTGAACTCCCCGATGATGTTCAACCGCCCAGGTGCTGCCCAGACACCCTCGGGCGAGCTCGAAAAGGTGCTCTCAAAGCTCGTTGTCATCGATCTTGAGCCGTGCGACATCTAGTCACCCTGTCGACGGATCATCAAGCACACTTCTGCCTTCTTCGATGCAGCGAGACGCGCCCGTCGAGTAAGTACAGCCACGCTCGCCGCTAACGCGAGGACGTATCACGCTGACCGCAATCGTTCGGCGGCCGACTCCGGTGAGATGTCGGAAATGAACGCGTCCATCCCCGATTCGGTTCCCGCAAGGAACTTGAGCTTGTGCACCGCTCTTCGGATCGAGAAGAGCTCGAGGTGCAGCGCGAACGCATCCTCGGCGCCGGACGGCGCTTGATGCCATCCTGAGATGTACGGCATCGGGACACCGAAGAGCGCATCGAAGCGTCGGAGGAGCTCGAGGTAGAGAAGGCAGAACTCTGAACTCGCTGATTCGGCTAGGGCGATGAGATTAGGTGCTCGAGATCTCGGATAGAGATGCACCTCGAATGGCCACTTTGCCGCGTGGGGAACAAATGCGGTCCAATGCTCACCGCTAAGGACCACCCTGGACCCGCTGCTCTCGTTTGCGACCACGTCATCGAAGAGATTTCGACCCGTCGAGGAGAAGTGCCGTCGAACAGCGGCAAGGACTCGAGATGTGCGAGACGTGACGAAGGGGAAGGCGTAGATCTGACCATGCGGGTGGCTCTCGGTGGCCCCGATCTCCGGGCCACGATTTTCAAAGCAGTACACCTGAGCGACGTCGGCGCGGATGCTTAACGCCGCGGTTCTATCCACCCAGGCGTCAAGAACGAGGCGCACCCGCAGAGGGGAGAGCTCGCGAAAGGAGCTGTCGTGATCGTCGGTGAAGCAGATCACCTCGCAACGACCGACGGCAGGAAGCGCCTCGTCTACCCCTATTCCGGCCTCTGGAGCACGGTGACCCGATCCCGAGAACGCCGGAAAACGGTTCTCAAAGACCACAACGTCATAGTCAGATTCTGGGATCTCTGAGAGGTTGGTCGCGCTCGACGGGCAAAAGGGACACGTGTCGCCTGTCGGAAGGTAGATACGGTCTTGGCGATGCGACGCGATCGTCACCCAGGTTTCGGTTAGTTCGTCGTGGCGCAGCTGAGATCCGTGTTCGACCATCGGAAGATCGCGCCTGTCGTGCGCAGTCCGAGCGGGCCGGCCGTCCTCGTCGAAGTAGATGAGGTCGCGCCCATCGCCGAGGCTGATTGTTGTTTTTATCACCGGAGCCCGCCCTCTCCCAGCAGTCATCCAAGATCGGCTCGTCGACCCTCCTGCATCCTAAGGTTGCCACCCCCAATTCGAGCGCCTCCGACGACCTTGAAAAGCGATACCTCGCACTCCGCCGTCTCGCCAAGCGTGGCAGGATCACGAGAGCGGACGAACGGCATCGAGAGCGCTGATGACTAAGAAAGAAGTCCCAGAATGCGATCAGATCTGCCCCGGGACGCCCGTGAGTCGGCTCCGTCGAACCTGGACGACCGGTGCTCTTGTGGCTCGCTCCATCCGGTCGATATCGAAATGGTCGTGATCAGCGACACGGCCATCGACGAGCTCGTCAGTTACGGCGAGCGCCACTCCTGGTCAAGGCCCTTCGTCGTGATGGACGCCAACACCGAAGAAGTGCTCGGCGGAGAGGTGATCGAGGCGCTGCGAGGACGCTCGATGTTGCCCGAATCCCTCTCCTTTCCCGAGCGATCCGGTCTGCTGGCAGATGCGAAGAGCGTGGAACGGCTCGAAGACGCGCTCAGATCATCGACGCCAGATGCGGTGATCGCCGTCGGATCCGGGGTGGTGACCGACGTCACGCGATTCGTCACGCACCGCTTGGGAAGCGAGTTCGTGAGCGTGCCGACAGCCGCCTCGATGGACGGCTACGCCTCAAGTGTTGCGGCGATGCAGTTCGATGGCATGAAGACAACCTCGAGCGCGATCGCGCCCAGTGCGATCTTCGCGGATCCAAGAGTCATCGCAAGGGCCCCTCGAGAGATGACGCGATCTGGAATCGGGGATCTTCTCGGAAAAGCATCGGCACACATCGATTGGCACCTCTCACACGGCCTCTGGGCGGAACCGCTCTGCGAGGTCGTTGAGCGGCGTGTGGCCGATCCGATGGTGCATGTCGCGTCGCATGTACGCGAGATCCTCGAGCAGTCACCCGAGGGCGTTGAGCAGCTGCTTCGTGGCCTCGTTGAATCTGGCATCGCCATGACGATGGTGGGGAGCTCACGTCCAGCGAGTGGCTGTGAGCACCACGCCTCTCACTTTTGGGATCTGCAAGCCTCGCTCGGCAGACAGCTGCACGCTCCCCACGGCCTACAGGTCGGGTATGCGACGCACTTCGCGCTCCGCCTTCAAGAGTGGGCACTAGCCGGTGACCATATCGGCGTGCCGACGTTGCCGCGGGCGCCTGAGCCCGAAAGCGACGAGGCGCGTTCGTGGTTCGCGGGGCATCTGCTTGAGGTCGAGGCAGTGATGGAGGAGAAGCAGTCGTTCTCTTCGTCACACGAAAAGGCCTGGCCGCGGAGCGCGCCGAGCTGGGCCGCGGTGCTCGCGGGCACCGAAGGGGCGAGAAGCGTGGCGCCATTGGTTCATGCAGCACTGAACGCTGCTGGGATTCCCGATACGCCTGGATTTCTTGATCTCGATGCGGAGATGCTCTCCGCCACGTTTCGGTTCGCAAACCGCATTCGGGCCCGCTACACAGTGATCGACTTCTTGGAAGGTCAAGGACTCCTCGACGAGGGGGTCGCATCCGTGCTTGGGCAGATCTCGTACTAACTACCCTGAGCTTTCGCGACTTAGGCCTCAGTCGGCTTGGCCGTAGTACGCGTCGGGCCCGTGTTTTCGTCTGAAGTGCCGGTCGACTAACGCGGAGTCGAGCGGAGGTATGCCTGGCCGAAGTGCCACGCTCAGGAGTGCCATCTGGGCTACCGCCTCTAACGTCGTCGCTCGCTCGAGCGCGTCGTTGGCGTCCTTACCCCAGACGAAGGGGCCGTGCCCAGGCACGAGAGCGGCCGGAAGGTCCGCGACGCCGTGCTTGGCGATGAGCTCGCGCAAAGCGACGCCGGTGCTCAATTCGTAGGAAGTCGCGATCTCCTCGGCGCTCAGATGGCGAGCGAGCGGGATCGATCCCGGACAGAAGTCTGCATGCGTCGTTCCAAGGATCGGGATTTCGAGCTCGGCCTGTGCCCAAGAGGTCGCCCAGGTTGAGTGCGTATGGACAACGCCGCCGATCTCTGAAAAGGATCGATAGAGCTCGAGGTGGGTCGGCGTGTCAGTGGAAGGTTTACGCTCGCCCTCGACAATCTCGCCGTCGAGGGTCAAGATCACGATGTCACCAACATCCATGATCGCGTAATCGACGCCACTTGCCTTGATCGCGATCACGCCGGCGTCGCGGTCGATCCCACTCGCATTGCCCCACGTGAGCGTCACGAGATTCTGTCGGACCAGACCGAGATTCGCAGCCAGGACCTCTTCTCGGAGGCCGTCGCGGTAGCGCGCGCCCGAGGTCATCTCCTAGATCTCGACGAAGTCGATGTCGAGCAGTTCGGCGAGAATCCGCCAACGCTCGACGTGATCACCGAGATTGAGACAGAAGTGGTGGGTGCCACCGTGGCGAAGCCACTCCGTCAGGTACTTGCGCATTCCAGAATCTGGACGGAAGTGGAAGTACGGCATCTGCACGAGTGGAAGCTCTGGAGTGTCGAGAATCTCTCCGCGCGCGACGGCAAGGCAGTAATGCTCGCCTTCGAGGGCGATCAGGGTCGCCGTTGTAGCGATGCCTGGCTGGGCCGAGAAGACCGTCGTTGGAGGGTTGTCAAGGCCACCGATGCCAAGCGGTCGGTCGACGAGCCGGATCGGACGGTCACTACGGGCGATACGCCAGTTGCCCTCACCCATGTGGCTAATGAGCACCGAGTCGAGCTCATAGTCCATCGCGTACATCTCGCTGAAGTGCGCGTCACCGATGAGGGTGTGGCTCGCACAGACAAGCACCGCTGCATTCGTATCGCCTTCGGCACCGTAGCCGTAGCCATCCGCCATCATGTTCGACGCAGCGAGCAGCGGTAGCTGTTTGAACCGCCCGTCTCTGCCGACAGGTTCGAAGTGCACGGAAAGGCCGTCGTAGCCGCCCCCGTCGATAATCTCGCGCAGCGCTATCTCGAATCGAATCGCATAGTCGTGATTCTCCACCGTCAGATTCGGGTCGACTTCAAACTGCGTGAAGTGTTGTGCGCGCATGGTCTCCACCGCTGACGGAGTGACCGTCTGTATTCGCGCGAAGACGTCCCCGAGGTTCTCGTTCACAACCGTCGGACCGAGCTTTCTAAGCAGCGCGGTCGCGTCGTATTGCACGTCTTCCATACCGTTCATCGGGTATCCAAAGAGCGCGATCTTCGTCCGCTTCAGCTTTGTCACGGTCTGGGCCGCTCGCGCCCACGACTCGAACGCGAGGAGGAACTCTGGCGAGCGCCACTCCTCGGTGATTACCGAGTACGGAAGTCCCGCGCGGAGCATGGCGTTCGATTGGTCCTGAGCTCCGTGGATTCCCTGGTTGTAGGTGAGGTCATCCATGGTCCAGCTCGCGGTGACGACAGGATCCGGCTGGATATTCGCGAGTAGCAACGGGAGTGGATTCTCCAGGAGAGCCCGCAGGGTCCTCATCGCCGGACCGTAGGTCAGCATCACGATCATGATGCCGTCGAGCTCTTTCGTGTTGAGGTCCTTCACGATCTCTTCGATGTCGTCGCGGTCGCGAGCGGGGCGAGTGAAGATGACGTCGGCAACAGGAGCGAGTTGCGCGCAAAGTGATCGCGAGAACTCCGCCTGATGCTCGGTGATTCGGGGGATCATCTCGTCGTACAGCTCCTGCATGATGCCGAGCATGCCGACGCGGGGTCGTTCGTTCAACTCGTCTCGCCTCCCCTTAGTACTACGCCGTCTTGGGGCAAGTACCATCCTCGTCCCCAATCTACTTCCGGCGCTCGCCAAGCTCCTCGTTCACGCTGGACGACTCGGCGTGCACGATCTCGGTGTTCGCCACCACACCGGTCTCAGGACTCTCGTTCGTCGGGTGCGGCGTCGTGCGGCGCCAACGAAGAGCCGCGCCGAAGTCGTTTGAGGGTGTGAAGCCACTCCCCGTGGTCTCGTCCGAGCGCATCATGAAGGCCGCAGAATGCGGAGTAGACCGCGTCGTAGACCCCTTTGTTCGCAGCTCTCGGCTCGTAGCGGGCGGCGACAGCCGGTTTCAGCACGGTGACTGCCTCGAAGATATCGCCGAAGCCACCGCGCGACGACCCCGCAGCGAGCGCTCCAAAGAGCGCCGAACCACGTGCGGGAATCTGGCTGGATGCTGGAACCATCACACTCAGCCCCGTGATGTCAGCGAGGAGCTGCATCATGAGCGGGCTTCGCTCGGCGATGCCGCCACAAGCCACGATCTCATCGAGGGTTAGGCCGTGCTCGCGAAAGTTCTCGATGATTCGCCGGGTGCCGAAGGCCACGGACTCAAGAAGTGCCCGATAGATCTCCGATCTCGTGGTTGCGAGCGTCAGCCCGGCGATGACTCCAGAGAGGTCGGCGTCACCGAGAATGCTTCGATTCCCGCTCCACCAGTCGAGTACGACAAGGCCGCTCGATCCAGGAGCGAGTACCGCGGCCTCCGCGTCAAGAGCGACATGCCAGCTCTCCCCCGTGCTCGACGACGGCGCATCCAGCTCGAGGAGACGATCACCGAACCAGGCGAACATGTCGCCTACTGCGGCCTGTCCCGCCTCGTAGCCGAAGAAGCCGGGTATGAAACCGTCTTCTACGACACCGGTGATGCCCGGCATCTGTACCTCATGTTCGTCAAGCACGAGATCACAGATGGAGGTTCCGATGACCATTACGAATGGGCCGGGGCGTTGTACGCCGACCGCGGGAAGTGCGACGAAGGCATCGACGTTCCCGATCGCAACCGCTACGTCGGTGCTGAGCCCGAGTCTGTTGGCCATCTCGGGCGTGAGCGTGCCTGCCGAGGTTCCAGGTGGGAAGAACTCAGTACCTAGTTTCTCTGAGGGATCCGGGAAGCCTGGGTATGCCTCTTCGAAGAACTCTCGAGAAGGAAGGCCGGCGCCAGCCAACCAGCACGCCTTGTACCCTGCGGTCGAGCTCGCCCGCGAGAGCGAGCCCGTTAGCTGCCAGACGATCCAGTCGGTCGCTTCGACGAAGACGTCCATCGCATCGTAGAGAGGTCGATCGCGAAGCCACGTCTCGATGAGTTTGGGGAAGTACCACTCCGCGGAGAGACGTCCCCCGTATCGAGCAAGAAAGTGTTCACCGCGCCGGTGTGCCACCTCGTTCAGCCGGTCGGCGACCGGCTGCGCCGTGTGATGCTTCCAGAGCTTCACAAAGGAGAATGGATGATCACTCCATTCGCTGATGGCACACATCGGCGTTCCGTCGCGTGTTGTCGGCAAGACCGTACAGGCAGTGAAGTCCACGCCGATTCCGATGACCTCGCTAGCGCGCACATTTCCGTCAGCGAGCGCCTCGGGCACGCCTTGAAAGATGACGTCGAGGTAGTCCTGAGGAGCCTGTAGGGCGGTATCTGGCTCAAGTGGGACATCGTTTGTAGGCAGTCGCTGGTCGATGACGCCGTGCGCGTAACGAACCTCCCGCACAGCGATCTCTTCGCCGGTAGCGAGATCCAACAACAGCACGCGCCCTGACTCGGTCCCGAAGTCGATGCCGATACTTACTCGGCGCGTCGGCAAAGCACCTGAGCTACGCATTGCTTACATCGCCGAGTCCTGGTCGATTGCGCGCCGGCTTGTGGTCGATCGAATGTCCGGGAATATCGGCGGTGAGGTCGGCAACCTCTCGGTACCTCGCACGCACCGAGTCAAGCGATGGGCTTTCGTAGGTCCTGGACGCGGTGGTCTGCCAAGTGGGAGGCGCCGGCGTGCCACGAAGTATCCAGGCAGCCTGTCTCGCTGCGCCGATCGCCACGTGCTCAGCTGGCTCGGCGACGACGACCGGGCGTCCGAAAATACCCGGCGCGATCTGGCGAACCGCTTCGGATCGACTGGCACCGCCGATCAATATGACCCGGTCGACCCGGACCCCGTTTGCAAGGAGCGCATCGAGTCCCGCCGCAAGGCCGCAAAGCATTCCCTCGAATGCGGCCCGGGCAAGATTTTCCGGCGTCCATGACGAGAGCCGGAGCCCGTGTATCGCCCCAGTCGCGAACGGTCGGTTCGGTGTGCGCTCGCCCTCTAGGTACGGGACGACGACAAGGCCGTCCGCTCCCGGTGCGGTCGCGAGCGCCATCGCGGACAGCGCGTCGAGGTTAACTCCGAGAAGCGTCGCCGTGGAATCGAGGACCCGCGCGGCGTTCATGGTGCAAACGAGCGGCAAAAAGCGACCCGTAGCGTCGGCGAAGCCGGCGATTATTCCGCTGGGGTCGTTGGTGGGCTGGTCGCAGACGGCAAAGACGGTGCCAGAGGTACCGACGGAGATGATCACGTCGCCGGGCGTGGCGCCGACACCGAGCGCGGCTCCCGCGTTGTCTCCTGAGCCACATCCGAGCACCTGACCCGAAAGCGAGCGTCCGGCGCTCTCAGCGGGGCCGAGCAGCAGTGGGAGATCAGGCGTGTGCCCGAAGGCCTGGCGAAGGAGATCGAGTCGATAGCTGCCGCTCGTTGGTGAGAAATATCCCGTACCACTCGCCTCGCTCCGATCGGTCGCGAGCGCACCGTCTCCCCTGGCTCGTCCCTGTGGCGCACCGGCGAGCTGCCACGTGATCCAGTCGTGGGGAAGACAGACGGTCGCCGTCCGGGCGGCATTCGCTGGTTCGTTCGCTAGGAGCCATCGCAGTTTGGTGATCGTGAACGATGCCACCGGAACGCTGCCAATCGCGTCCGCCCAGGCCCGGCCACCGAGATCCGGGCCGCCAAGTTCATCCACGAGCTGAGCCGAGGCGGTGCCGGATCGGGTGTCGTTCCAAAGCAGTGCCGGGCGGACGACATCGCCGCGCTCGTCTAGGCAGACCATGCCGTGCTGTTGTGCCCCGACAGAGATGGCATCGACGTCGTCGAGCCCTCCCGCTCGCGAGATGGCGGTCTCGAGGGCTGTCATCCAGGCATGCGGGTCCACCTCGGTTCCTGGAGGGTGTAAAGCGGATCCGGATCGGAGCACTGCCCCGGTCGCTTCGTCGCAGATGACGATCTTGCTCGATTGAGTGGAGGAGTCGATGCCAGCGACGAGGCTCACTGATCTCGAGTCGGAGTCGTCGGTAGCGAACACGCATGCACGTCGAGCAACGTTCTAGCGAGCGCCGAGAATGTGCTCAATCGCCAGTTGGTCGAGGTGAACCATGCCGTAGCCCTTGTTCGCAGCGGCGTCGACGTCGTAGCGCTCAAACGACGTCTGGTCGCCGCGAAGTTGCGCTGCTGTCTCACCCGCGCCAAGCGTGGGCTCGGCGAGCTCGTCGACTTGGCTCGCATGCAGCGCGGCTTGTACCTCTGGATCGGCACGGAAGGCCTTTGCGCGCTCTTTCAAGAGGAGGTAGGTCTGCATATTTGACGACGCAGCAGTCCACACACCTTCGACGTCCTCGGTCCTAAGGGGCTTGAAATCAAAATGACGCGGTCCGTCGTATGCGGGCCCTCCATTCGGGCCACCATTTTCGAGGAGATCCACCAGACCAAATGCGTTCAGGAGGTCGCCATGGCCAAAGACGAGATCCTGGTCGTACTTCGGGCCTCGTTGACCGTTGAGGTCGATATGGAACAGCTTTCCTTGCCAAAGGGCCTGGGAGATGCTGTGCACGAAGTTCATCCCGGCCATCTGCTCATGCCCGACCTCCGGATTGACACCGACCATCTCGCGGTGTTCGAGCGTAGAGATGAACGCCAAAGCGCTCCCCACCGTTGGCAAGATGATGTCGCCTCGAGGTTCGTTGGGCTTGGGTTCGATTGCGAACCGGATCGAGTAGCCCTGATCGAGGCAGTACTGAGCAAGCAGGTCAATGCCCTCGCGGTAGCGATCAAGCGCCGCTCGTACGTCCTTGCCCGCATCGCTCTCCGAGCCCTCGCGTCCGCCCCAAAAGACATAGGTCGGCGCACCGAGTTCTGCGGCAAGGTCCAGGTTCCTCATCACCTTTCGAAGCGCATAGCGACGGACGCCACGATCGTTCGCCGTGAAGGCACCCTCTTTGAACATCGGGTGCGTAAACAGGTTCGTGGTCATCATCGCCACCACGATGTCAGCGGCATCCGCCGCGACTCGAAAGCGCTTGATCAGCCGCTCGCGCTCGGTCTCGTCACTGCCAAAGGGAATCAGGTCGTCGTCGTGGAAGGAGACCCCCCAGGCGCCGAGCTCTCCAAGCCGTGAGACCGAGACAACCGGATCGAGAGGAGGCCGCGTGGCGTCGCCGAAGGTGTCTCGGGCCTGCCAGCCAATTGTCCATAATCCGAAGGAAAACTTGTCCTGCTTCGTTGGCTCAATCATCTATGCGCCCTTTCAGCTCATGTGGTGGTGCCAAAACCCCTTTGCGACGCTTCGTTCTGCCCTCGGCGGCGGTGGTGCTCAGCGACCTCAGGCGCGAGACGGTGCCAGAAGGGACTTGTCGGCTTCGCTCAGACGCTCTGACGCGGAGGCCGCCTGGTGCCAGTACGGGTAGATCAACGGCATCGCGCTTACCGTGTCGAGTCGCGATCGTTCGGACTCGTCGAGCTTTAGATCCGCCGCTGCAATGTTGTCGAGTAGTTGCTCCTCGGTGCGAGCCCCGAAGATCACAGAAGACACAGCCGGTTTGCCGAGAATGTACGCCAGCGCGACCTGAGCGGGCGAGACCCCTCGACCGCTCGCGACGTCGATCAGCACGTCGATGATGTCGAACATTCGCTCTTTGTCGTACACAGGTGGCTCACCCCACTCGGTCGCCATCCGGGAGCCTTCCGGCGGCTCGACGCCGCGCCGGAGTTTGCCGGAGAGGATGCCTCCCGCGAGCGGGCTCCAGACAAGAATCCCCATCCCTGAATCGATCGAGAGCGGAACGAGCTCGTATTCGGCCTCTCGGTTCAACAAGGAGTAGTAAATCTGCTGTGTGACATATCGCTGAAGTCCTCTCCGCTCAGAGATGCCGAGCGCCTTCATGACATGCCACGCGGAGTGGTTCGACACCCCGACGTAGCGGACCTTTCCCTGACTCACGAGGGTGTCGAGCGCGTCCAGGGTCTCTTCCATCGGGGTCACGCCATCTCGCTGATGCACCTGGTACAGATCGATGTAATCGGTCTGTAGGCGCCGAAGGCTCGCCTCGCAGGCTTGTAGGAGATACCTGCGGGAAAGTCCGGCATCGTTTTGACCGCTCCCCATCGCAAAGCGCGCCTTGGTAGCGAGAACGATGTCGTCACGCCGCCCTAGGAGTACTTCGCCAACGATCTCCTCTGAACGACCGGCGGAGTAGACGTCAGCGGTGTCGATGAAATTGATCCCACCTTCGATGCCGATGTCGACGATCCGACGAGCCTCATCGACCTCAGTTGTTCCCACGTAGGAGAACTTTCCCTGACCACCAAAGGTCATGGTCCCAAGGGTGAGCGCCGAGACTCGAAGCCCCGTATAGCCGAGCTGGCGGTACTCCATCTAGGTGCCTCCTCTAGGTGCGGCGAGCGAAAGTGCAACGGTCCCGTCAACTTCGACGTAGCGGCCTCGCAGCTTGAGCGTAGGCGCGAGAGTCGAACGCGAATCGCGCGTGTTGGGCCTAAGGAGAGCTCTGTTGCTCGGCCTCAACGCGTCGGCGAAAGTCCGCAACCATCAGATCGGTGAGCTCATCTAGGGACGTATCCGAAGTGTTCTGATCGAGAACGATCCGGCCATCTTGGAGCACGTTCAGGCGGTCACAGAGCTCGAAGAGGTGCGTGTAGTTATGGTCGATGATGAGCATCGAAATTCCATGGTTTCGTGACAGGTCTTTCACGAGTTCGATAACGAGCGCGGACTCCTTAGCGCCCATTGCTGCCAGTGGCTCGTCGAGTAGCAGGACCTTATTTGTCGACTGCGTCGCTCGTGCGAGTGCCACTGCTTGACGCTGTCCGCCGGAGAGCTTCTCCACGAGCGCCTCGACGCTCGGAATATCGATCCTGATCTCCGCGAGGTGCTGACGAGCCAACTCCTTCATCTTCTTATTCGAGAGCCAACCGATCTTCCCGAATCTCGTGATCTCCCGATTCAGGAAGAGGTTCTCGTAGACGCTCAGGGCCGGAACGAGCGCCAAATCCTGATAGACGGTCTCGATGCCAGCACGACGGGCTTCTCTCACCGAATGGAAGTCGACGGGCTTCTCGTCAAGGAAGATCTGTCCTTCGTCTTGGTGCTGAAAGCCAGCGAGAATCTTGACGAAGGTGCTCTTGCCGCTACCGTTGTCGCCTACCAGGCCGAGCACTTCGCCGCGCTTGATGTGAAGGTCAATCCCCCGAAGGGCGATGAGGGGCCCGAATCGCTTCGTGATTCCCTCAGTTCGAAGGACCAGATCTGCAGGCGAGATGATAGGTGCTTTGGCAGCGGCTGCCTCGAGTGGGTCGATGCTTGGGTCGATGCTCATGAGGGGCTCGCCGAGGTTGCGCGACCGATCTGTACATTCACTGCCATGGCCAACAAGATAACGGCGCCTTCAACGAGGATGAACCAGTTGGCACTCACACCGATGAGGTTGAAGCCATCTTCGAGGACGCCAAGGACGATGGCACCGATGAGTGTCCCGAGCACCGTTGCCTTTCCGCCCGTAAGAGCAGTTCCTCCGATGACGGCGGCCGATACACCGCTCAACATCTCCGTCAGCCCCGGAGCCGCCGGATCCAGGCTGCCGATACGGATCGAGTCGAAGATTCCGATAATGCCGGAGATCAGGGCGATGATGATAAAGCACATGATTTTGATGGTCCGGACAGGTATGCCTGCCTCTTCTGCGCCGAGCTGGTTGCCGCCGGTCGCGGTGATGTGGACTCCAAACGCGGTCCCCTTCAACATCGCCCACACGAGCAGCACGACAATGAGCGCGCACGCAGGCTCTGACCAGTTCGAGATGCCGACCCAGGCGCCGAACTTGCCTGTCGTGCCGACCATGTCAGTCTGGATGTCGTTCGAGCCAATGAGCACGAAGCCGGCGAGCACGTAGTTCGTGCCGAGCGTGGCCACGAACGACGGAACTCTTAACCAGACGGTTAGCCCGCCGTTGACGGCTCCGATGGCGATGCAGCCCAAAAGGGAGATCGCGATGCCCCATCCGAGGGGCACGCTGTGCTGGTGAAGGAGCACCACGAACCAAGGCGCGGTGAGAAAGACCTGCCCTGCGGAGAGATCAATTTCGGCGAGGTCGAGCAAGAGCACTTCGCCAGCGCCGATAACCGCGATCGGCGCGACGTACTGCAGCATCGTGACGACGTTCGCGTAGGAGTAGAACGCTGAGTTTCTTATAGAGAAATACGCCAACAAGATGACGAGGACGACGGCAATGGTCGTCTCTGGTCGACGAAAGAGGACGTTGGTGACGCGGCGCGCCCTCCCCTGCTCCGCGTATCGCGAAACCGGGGAGGGCTCCGACCCCTCAGGAGGCGCCGTGATCATGTCGTCTTCTGCTTTGCCTGTTCAGCTCTTTGCCTGTTCAG
>Ga0209483_1002331_pt1 | contig 13400 bp, 10 predicted proteins | sample NGEPerA_FD_184508 | JGI IMG/M metagenome (GOLD analysis project Ga0209483, IMG submission 184508) | Arctic peat soil microbial communities from the Barrow Environmental Observatory site, Barrow, Alaska, USA - NGEE PermafrostL2-A... | ecosystem: Environmental > Terrestrial > Soil > Wetlands >... | reverse complement strand
GCGCGTCGCCGCAGCCGACAAATCGCAATTGCATGGTGCTATCCCGCTTGCTTCAGCTCCGCAGCGGCGGCTGCGGGAACGAGGCGTGCAGCATCGCCGGATAGCGCAGCGCCTGCAAGCCGCCGCGCGCGGCATAGAACGCCAGCAGCGCCCCCCAAAGTCCGGCATTACCGTATGGCCGCAGCGCCAGCCATGCGATGAGGAAGCTCACCAGGGCTGCCATCATCAGGTTGCGCATCTCGCGCGCCCAGGTCGCGCCGATATAGACCCCGTCAAAAGCGAAGGCGAACACCGCGAGCAGCGGCGAGACCGCCACGAAGGCGAGATAATCGCGCGCGCCGTACCGGACCTGCTCGCTCGCCGTCATGATGTCGATCAAGGAGGGGCCGAACAACGCGAAGATGGCGGTTACGACAAGCGCAAAGCCAAACCCCCAGGAAATCACCAGCCGGACCGCGCCGGAGAAGGCGGCGCGGTCGCGCGCGCCGGTGGCGCGGCCGCAGAGCTGTTCGGCGGCATTGGCGAGCCCATCGAGGAAGAAGCCGCTGACCAGCAGGAAATTGTTGAGCACGGCGTTGGCGGCGAGCGTGACGTCGCCGCCGCGCGCGCCCTGCGCGGTGAAAAACAGGAACACGGTGATCAGCGCCGCGGTGCGGATCATGATGTCGCGGTTGACCGTAAGCATGCGCGTCAGTTTTTCGCGGTCGAACAGCGCCGCGCGCGGGATCGCGGATTGACCGTCATTCAGGCGCCGCGCAATCAGGAGGCCGAGCGCTAGGCCCGATGCTTCGGCAATGACCGCGGCGATCGCCGCGCCTGCGATGCCGGCATCGAGCGACAACACCAGCACGGCGGTCACCGCCGCATTTATCAGATTGATCGCGATCTGCACGGCGAGTGCGAGCCGGGCGCGCGCCTGTCCGACCAGCCAACCGAGCACGACATAATTGGCGAGCGCCAGCGGCGCCGACCAGATCCGGATCGCAAAGTAGGTCTTTGCCGCGCGTGTCACGCCCTCGCTGCCGCCCATGGCGTCGAGCAGGATCGCGGCCAGCGGCATTTGCAGGGCAATTAGACTGGCGCCGATCAGCGCCGCCACGACGAGACCGCGCAACAGCGGCGCGCGCATTTCCTCGTTCTCGCCGGCGCCGAGCGCCTGCGCGGTGAACGCCAGCGTCCCCATGCGCAGAAAGCCGAACAGCCAGAACAGGCAGTCGAAGACGACGGAGGAGATGGCGACGCCGCCGAGCAGCGTTGCATCGCCGAGCCGGCCGATCGCGATCGTCGAGACGATGCCGATCAGCGGCGTCGTCAGGTTCGCGATCATCGCGGGTCCGGCGATGGTGAAGACCTGCGCGGTCGTGACCTTCGATGGGGGAGCTAACAATCGACTGACGCCTCTGGGATCTAGCGCCCGCGCGGCGCGCCGAACATCCGCGACAGCAGCCAGACCGGGATCACGATGACAGCGCCGAGCAGGAAGTAGCGCCACAGCCAGTTGACGGCGTCGAAGCCCAGCGCCCAGAGCCGCTGGAACAGGAGCTGGATGCTTCGCAGGATGTTCCAGGGATCGAAGCCGATCGCCGCCAGCACCACGCCGACCAGGATCGACAACAAGATCAGCCGGAACGCCACTGCCAGCGGCGAGCCGCCGAGAAAACGGCTGAGGCCGTCATTGGCTGCCGGCAATTCCCGGGTGTCATTGACCATCATCGTCTCCCGCACGCGATTAGCGGCGCATTGTAGTCGGTACAAGGCAGATGGGAAACCCACCTGCCGCCGTCAATGGCTCTTTCCCTTGCCCATGGTTCGAGACGCGCGGCCTTGCCGCGCTACTCACCATGAGGGACCTCATCCTGAGGAGCCCGCTCTTGCGGCCGTCTCGAAGGATGGACCAACGGGAAACATCCAGTCAGAACTCAAGCCGTCGCTTCCGCCTTCAACATTCGTTCCAGCGTTTCCAGCCGGTCGGCCTCGCGTGGCGGCTTGTCCCAGCGCAGGCGATTGATGCGGGGAAACCGCATCGCCACGCCGGATTTATGCCGCGGCGAGCGGGCGAGGCCCTCAAACGCAACTTCCAGCACCAGCCCCTGATCCGGTTCATGCACCACATGCCGCACGGGGCCGAATTTCTCGGTGGTGTTGCGGCGGACGAAGCGATCGATCTGCAGCAGCTCCTCGTCGGTAAAGCCAAAATAGGCCTTGCCGACCGGCACCAGCTGTTCGCCGTCATTAGCCGTGGTCCAGACCCCGAAAGTGTAGTCCGAATAATAGGACGAGCGCTTGCCGTGGCCGCGCTGGGCATACATCAGCACGGCATCGATCAAATGCGGATCGCGCTTCCATTTCCACCACTGACCCTTCGGCCGGCCCGGCAGATAAAGCGCGTCGCGGCGCTTCAGCATGACGCCTTCGACGGCGTCCGCATCCTCGCCGGCGCCGGCGCTTGCGGGATCTTTGCGGGCGGCGGCGAGCGCGTCCCAATCGTCGAAGGCAATCGTCGGCGATAGATCAATTCTCGGATCATCCAATCTGGCCACGAAAGCTTCGAGCCGGTTCCGCCGCTCTGCAAATGGCAGCGTGCGCAGATCGGCATCGCCCTCGCCGAGCAAATCATAGGCGCGCAAATGGATCGGAAAATCCTTGGTCAGTTTCGGCGAGACCGCCTTGCGGTTCAGCCGCTGCTGCAACACGTTGAAGCTCTGCACCCGGCCGTCGCGCACGACCAGCAATTCGCCGTCGATCGCGCCCGGCAAACGCAGCGACGGCAGCAGGTCCGGAAAACTCTTGGTGATGTCCTCGCCGCTGCGCGAATAAAGCCGCGCAAGCGTGTGCCCCTGCGCGTCGCGGCCGGACACCGCCTGCACGCGGATGCCGTCCCATTTCCACTCCGCGATGAAGTCGGCGGCGTCGAGGTCGGCAAAATCCGTGCTCTCGATCGCATGTGCCAGCATCACCGGGCGGAACGGCGCGGGATCGAGATTGACCGGCTTTTCGGCGCGGCCTTCCAGCCACGCGAACAGCTCGAGATAGGGCGGGGTGAGCCCCGGCCACATCAGTTCGATGTCGTGCGCGTCTTTATTCCCAAGCTCGGCCGCTGCGGTTTTAGCCAGCCGCGCCGAAATCCCGATTCGCATCGCGCCGGTCACGAGCTTCAACAGTGCCCAGCGGCCGGTCTCGTCCAGCTCGTCGAGCCAGCGCGCGAGCTGTGTGGGCAGTTCGGTCTTGCCGAGCGTGCGCAGCGTGGTGACGACTTCGGTCAATGTTGGCGGTGGCGGGTTGTTGTGACCGAGGACTTTCTTCTCCCCTCCCGCCACGCGCAACGCGCGTGGCGGGGGGAGGGGAGTGGAGAGAGCTGTCGCTGGGGTGACAGAATGTGTGTGAGACTTCGGCCACATCAGCGCAACCGTCTCCGAGAGATCGCCCACATAATCATACGACAGTGCGAACAACATCGGATCGGTGCGCGCGGCGATCAGGTCGCGGATCAGGCCGGGCTTGGCGTGCTTGAACGATAGCGCACCCGTCAGCGCCGCCAGCGCATGGCCGCGATCGGGGTCTTCGACCTCGCGAAAATAGGCCGTCAACAGCCGCAGCTTGTTGTTGCGGCCGGGTTCATAGGCGAGCCGATCGAGCAATTGGGCGAAGCGGTTCATGCCTCGGCGTCCTCCGCCGGCGCCGTATCGCCTTCGTCCTCCTCGCCATAGCCGACGAGATCGAGCGGCCGCGCGGCGAGGCCCTTGGTCTGGCACCAATGCACCAGCGCGTCTTCCTGGCCGTGCGTGACCCAGATTTCGCCGGCGCCGGTTGCCTTGATGGTTGCGGTCAGCCCGTCCCAGTCGGCGTGGTCCGAGATTACCAGCGGCAATTCGACGCCGCGCTGGCGCGCCCGCGCGCGCACCCGCATCCAGCCCGAGGCAAACGCCGTGACGGGATCGGGAAATCGCCTGGTCCAGATGTCGGATGTCGCCGATGGCGGCGCCAGCGTGACGGTGCCGGCGAGGTCGGCCTTCTTCATGCCCTTGACGGGGCGCAATTCGCCCAGCGCCACGCCGCGGCTCTCGTAATAACGCGTGATGGTTTCCATCGCGCCGTGCAAATAGATCGGTGCGTCGTAGCCGGCCTCGCGGATCAGCGCGATCACGCGCTGCGCCTTGCCGAGCGAATAGGCGCCGACCAGATGCGCCCGCTCCGGAAACAGCGCGACCGATGCCAAAAGCTTTTTGATCTCAGCCGCCGCGTCGCCATGGCGGAATACCGGCAGGCCGAAGGTTGCCTCGGTGATGAAGACATCGCAGGGCACCACCTCGAACGGCGCGCAGGTTGGATCGGGCGCGTCCTTGTAATCTCCGGAGGCGACGATGCGGGTGTCCTTGCAGGACACCGCGATTTGCGCCGAGCCCAGCACATGGCCGGCGGGATGGAATTTCACTGTGACGTCACCGAGCTGGATTTCCTCGCCATGGGCGATGGCCTGTGTACTGCCGGCGAAATCGTCGCCGTAGCGCAGCCGCATCATGTCGAGCGTCTCTTGGGTGGCAAGCACCGCGCCATGGCCGGGGCGGGCGTGGTCGGAGTGGCCATGGGTGATGACGGCGCGCTCCACGGGGCGCACCGGATCGATGTGGAAGCCGCCGGGCTTGCAGCATAATCCGGCGAGAACTGGCAGCAGGATGTCTTGCGGGCGCATATGCGTCATATAGGTTGGCTAACGCCGATTTTTAGCTGTCGATGGTTCTCCGAAAATGCCCGCGCGCCTGTTCCTGTCTTCCGGCGATCTGATGGCCGACCGCAGGTATGATTTCGCGCGCGACCTGCAGCTCAAGGGCGATCTCGTCGCCGCCGCCGATCTCCTCTTGCAGGCGACCGAGATCGCACCCGGCTTTGCATCCGCCTGGTTCACGCTCGGCGAAATCCGCGAGCGGCTCGGTGAAACCGATGCGGCAATCGCGGCCTTTCGAAAGGCGCAAGGCACGGATCCCGGGGATCGCCACGGCGCCAGCCTGCATTTGATGCGGCTTGGCGCGGAAAGATTGTCCGGCATGCCGCAGGCCTATGTGCAGGCGCTGTTCGATCAATATGCGCCGCGGTTCGAATCCGCGCTCGTCGACGATCTCGGCTATCGCGGCCCGGCGTTGCTGTTCAAGGCGGTGCTGGCGTCACGGGCGGCGATGCGCAAGCCCGCCTTCTTCAAGCGCGGCATCGATCTCGGCTGCGGCACGGGGCTAGCGGCCAGCGCCTTCGCCAAAGAGGTCGATCATTTCATCGGCATCGACCTGTCGCCGCGCATGATCGAGAAGGCGCGGGCAACCGGCCTCTATGCGCAACTCGAAGTGGCCGACATGCAGGAAGGCTTGCGCCGCAGGCCAGATACCAGCGCCGAGCTGATCCTCGCCGCCGATGCGATGGTCTACGTCGCCGATCTCCTGCCGGTGCTGGCAGAGACGAGACGCGTGCTGGCGCCGGGCGGCGTCCTCGCTTTCACGGTCGAAACCCATAGCGGGCATGGCGTCACGCTCGGCGAGGGGCTGCGCTATGCGCACAGCGGAGATTATGTGCGTGCATCGGTGGAGACGGCGGGACTGAAACTGTCGCAGCTCGAGAACCGCTCGGCCCGCAATGAAGACAATGCGCCGGTGCCGGGCCTGGTCGCCGTTGCGGTCAAGACGTGAATTTCGCTTCACGGAAATGAAACTTCGAAGCTCAGCGGCATTGCGCCGCAACTTCGCACTTGCCGAGGCTGCGGGAATGTAGATCAATGTCGGCTCAGGGAGAAAACAACGATGAACAAGAAACAGACACGGCGCGAATTTGGCGCCACCGCGCTCGCAACCATCGCCGCCTCCGTATTGCCCGCGCCTTTTGTCCGCGCCGCCACCGGCAAGTACGATCCCGGTTCGAGCGATACCGAAATCAAGCTCGGGCAAACCGTGCCGCATAGCGGCCCCGGTTCGCTCTATGGCGTGATCGGTCGCGTCGGCGAGGCCTATTTCCAGATGCTGAACGAAGGCGGCGGCATCAACGGGCGCAAGATCAAATTCTTCACCATGGACGACGCCTATAGCGCGCCGAAATGCGTCGAGGCGACCCGGCGGCTGGTCGAGCAGGAGGAAGTGCTGGCGTTGTTCGGCTCGCTCGGCACCGCGCCGCAGACCGCCGTGCACAAATACCTCAATGCCAAGGGCGTGCCGCAGCTTCTGCTCAACACCGGCGCGTCGAAATGGAACGATCCGAAGAACAACAAATGGACCATGGCGGGCCTGCCGCTGTACCCGACCGAAGCGCGCATTCTCGCCAAGCACGTGGTGGCGGTGAAGCCGAATGCAAAAATCGGCATCCTCTACCAGAACGACGATTTCGGCCGCGATTTCCTCGGCCCCTTCAAGAAGGTGCTGGCGGATGCCGGCGGCAAGGCCAGCGTGATCATGGAGCAGACCTATGATCTCACCGAGCCGACGGTCGATTCGCAGCTCATCAACCTGTCGAAATCCGGCGCCGACACCTTTTATAACATCAGCACCGGCAAGGCGACGTCGCAGTCGATCCGGAAAGTGGTCGAACTCGGCTGGAAACCGCTGCAACTGTTGTCGGCGGGGTCCACCGGCCGCTCGATCCTGAGCGCGGCGGGCTTCGAGAACGCCAAGGACATCGTCGCGATCCGCTATTCCAAGGAGGCCGGCCCCGGCCGCTGGGCACAGGACAAGGACCCGATGGCGTTCGAGGCGCTGCGCGCGAAATATTTGCCGACCGTCGATCCCGACAATACCATCGCCTATGCCGGCTACGGCCAGGCGGTCTCGATGGGCGAAATCCTGCGCCGCTGCGGCGACGATCTCACCCGCGCCAATGTGCTGAAGCAGGCGTCGAACCTCAACGGTTACCATTCGCCGTTCTTCCTCGACGGCATCAATTACAGCTATACGCCCGACGACTACACGCCGATGAAGACGCTCTATATCTCGATTTTCGACGGCAAGGACTGGCAGATCTCCGACCAGCCGGTCACGGAATAGCGGGCCGCCCCTCGACGAAATGGCTCGGGCGGCTTAGCTCTGAGGCTGTGCCGCCCCGCATCCAGACCGAATCTCCGGCTGAGCCGGCCGAATTGCTGCCGGACCGTTTCCGCCGCTGGTTCGCCGCGCGCGGTTGGTCGCCGCGCGAGCACCAACTCGAACTGCTGGCCAAGGCCCGCGACGACCGCTCGGCGCTGCTGATCGCGCCGACCGGCGCCGGCAAGACGCTGGCGGGATTTTTGCCGACACTGGTGGAGTTGAGTGCTAGCTCCGCGGATGGGCGCGCGTCCGCCTCACCGGCGGTGCGTCCTTCTCCCCTCCCCCCGCCATTCGCTTCGCTCGCGGGGGAAGGGGAGAAGAAGATGTCACATCCCTCGCCTCCCTCCGTCATCTCCACCGGCCGCGGCGTGACGCGCAGCCGGGGCTTGCATACGCTCTATATCTCGCCGTTGAAGGCGCTGGCGGTCGATATCGCGCGCAATCTGGAGACGCCGATCGCGCAGATGGGGCTGTCGATCCGGGTCGAGACCCGCACCGGCGATACGCCGGTGTCGCGGCGGCAGCGGCAGCGCCGCTATCCGCCGGACATCCTGCTCACCACGCCGGAGCAACTGGCGCTGCTATTGTCATCCGACGATGCGCCGTTTCTGTTCTCCTCGCTGAAGCGCATCGTGCTCGACGAATTGCATGCGCTGGTGACCTCCAAGCGCGGCGACCTGCTGTCGCTCGGCCTGGCGCGGCTGTGGCGGCTGGCGCCGCAGCTGCGCGCGATCGGGCTATCAGCCACGGTAGCGGAGCCGGAATCGCTGGCGCGATTTTTGGCGCCGCAGCCTGGCGGTCAAAGCGAGGCCGCCGACATCGTGGTCGCCGGCGGCGCGGCGGCGCCCGTGGTCGAGATGCTCGACACGCGCGAGCGGCTGCCCTGGGCCGGCCACTCCGCGCGCCACGCGCTGCCTGAAATCTACGACCTGATCAGGCGCAACAAGACCACGCTGGTGTTCGTCAACACCCGCAGCCAGGCCGAGATGCTGTTCCAGGAACTCTGGCGCATGAACGACGATGGGCTCGCCATTGCGCTGCATCACGGTTCGCTCGACGTCGCCCAGCGCCGCAAGGTCGAGGACGCGATGGCCGCCGGCAAATTGCGCGGCGTGGTCTGCACCTCCTCGCTCGACCTCGGCGTCGATTGGGGTGACGTCGATCTCGTCATCAATATCGGCGCGCCCAAGGGCGCCTCGCGCCTGGTGCAAAGAATCGGCCGCGCCAACCATCGCATCGACGAAGCCTCGCGCGCCGTGCTGGTGCCGGCCAATCGCTTCGAGGTCCTGGAATGCGCGGTGGCGATCGACGCCGTCCACGAGAACGCGCAGGACACGCCGCCTTTGCGCACCGGCACGCTCGATGTGCTGGCCCAGCATGTGCTCGGTCGCGCCTGCGGTGAGCCTTTTTTCTCCGACGAACTCTATAACGAAGTGCTGACGGCAGCGCCTTACTCGGCTCTGACGCGGACCGATTTCAACGACGTCGTCGATTTCGTCGCTACCGGCGGCTACGCGCTGAAGAGCTATGAGCGCTTTGCGCGCATCAAGCAGGATAAGCAGGGTCGCTGGCGGGTCGCCAATCCGAGGGTGCGGCAAAGCTACCGCCTCAATGTCGGCACCATCGTCGAGGAGGCGATGCTGAAGGTGCGGCTGGTGCGCTCGCGCGGCGGCGGATCGGGCGCGACCGGTGCGGTCGGGCGCGGCGGGCGGATGTTGGGCGAAATTGAGGAATATTTCATCGAGGGCCTCGTGCTCGGCGACACTTTTGTCTTCGGCGGCGAAATCGTGCGCTATGAGGCGCTCGCTGAAGACCATGTCTATGTCTCCCGCGCCAACGACAAGGACGCAAAAGTGCCGTCCTATATGGGCGGCAAGTTTCCGCTCTCGACCTATCTCGCCGAGCGGGTGCGGAACCTGCTGGCCGACAAGCGCGCCTGGGGCGCGCTGCCGGATCAGGTGCGGGACTGGCTGTCGCTGCAGGCGGATCTGTCGCGCGTTCCCGGCGCGCGAGAACTCGTGGTCGAGACCTTTCCGCGCGCCGACAAGCACTATCTCGTCTGCTATCCCTTCGAGGGCCGGCTGGCGCACCAGACGCTCGGCATGCTGTTGACGCGGCGGCTGGAGCGCGCCCGGGTCCGGCCGCTCGGCTTCGTCGCCAACGAATATGCGTTGGCGGTGTGGGGGCTCGGCGACATGTCGTTCATGATCCGGCACGGAAAACTCGATCTCGCCGCGCTGTTCGATTCCGACATGCTCGGCGACGATCTCGAAGCCTGGCTTGCGGAATCCGCGTTGATGAAGCGCACCTTCCGCACCTGCGCGATCATCTCGGGCCTGATCGCGCGCCGCTTCACGGGCGAGGAGAAGACCCGCCGCCAGGTGCTGTTCTCGACCGACCTGATCTACGATGTGCTGCGCAAGCACCAGGCCGACCACGTGCTGCTGCGCGCCGCCCGCGCCGACGCCGCCACCGGCCTGCTCGATATTCGCCGGCTCAGTGATATGCTCGGACGAATCAAGGGGCGAATCGTCCACAGGGAACTCGACCGGATTTCGCCGCTGGCGGTGCCTGTGATGCTGGAAATCGGCCGCGAAGCAGTTTATGGCGAAGCATCCGACGCGTTGCTGGCGGAAGCCGCCGAGGAACTGGTGAAAGAGGCGATGTCGTAGAAAAAATGTTGAGCGCGACTGCATTCAACTCGTCATGCCCGTGCTTGTCCCGGGCATCCACGTCTTTCCTCGCTGTGAGATTAAGACGTGGATGGCCGGGACGAGCCCGGCCATGACGATAGCCGCTATCAATATTGCTGACGACTCATCGCTGAATGTCGCCGGCATCGAATTCATCGCCGACCTCTCCGGCGCGCTGTTCTGGGAGGAGCAAAACCTGCTCGTCGTCTCCGACCTGCATCTGGAGAAGGGCTCGAGCTTTGCCGCGCGCGGCGTGCTGCTGCCGCCCTACGACACCGCGGCGACGCTGGCACGCCTCGCGGCCGTGATCGCCCGGCACGACCCGCGCATGGTGGTCGCGCTCGGCGACAGTTTTCACGACCGCGACGCCCACACGCGGTTGTCCGCGTCGGACCGCGATGCCATCGCGGCATTTCAGGCCGGACGCGACTGGATCTGGATATCAGGCAATCACGACCCAGCGCTGCCGCCCGATCTCGGCGGCGTGGTGGCGGAGGAAGTCGTGATCGGCGATATCGTGTTTCGCCACGAGCCGACCGGCGCGTCTGGCGAGATCGCCGGCCATTTACATCCCAAGGCGCGGGTGTCGACGCGCGGACGATCGATGGAGCGGCGTTGTTTTGCCTGCGACGGTGAGCGCGCCGTGATGCCTTCGTTCGGCGCCTATACCGGCGGCCTGAGCATCCGCGACGCGGCGTTCGCGCGGATATTCCAGACGCCGGGCCTGATGGCGCATGTGCTCGGCGATTTCAGGCTGCACACCATCGCCGCCGCGCGGTGTTATTGAAGGCGGCTTAAGTGATCTTCGTCCACGATTGCTACATCGCTCGGCGAGCCCGCAAGGTCGCGGCGATCACTGAACCGGCTTTCCCTGCACCAGCGAACCGACGCATGTCGGCGGGCTTTCCGTCATGCTTGCGGCGGGCAGCACGACATCGTTGACGAAGTGCACGCTGCCGCCGGCGATGTCTGAACCCGATGCCATCGCCACCACAAGATCGAGCTCCGGGACGACGTAAATGATTTGACTGTCCTTTCCGGAAGCGAAGAAGGCGTCGAGACCGGTGCCGGTTTGCTTCAACCACCAAAGATAGCCATAGGCCGCGCCTGCCTTGCTCGGTGGGCCGCCGTCATTGTGCTTTGCCGTGGAGTCGGCGACGTAATCGCTCGATACGATCTGCTGGTCTTTCCAGCGTCCGCGCTCGAGATACAACAGCCCGATCTTGACCATGTCGCGTGCCGTCAGCGAGAGACCGTCCGCGGCGATCGAATATCCATTGCCGTCGGCCATCCAGTTGAAGTTCGCAATCCCGAGAGGGTGGAACAACTCTTGCTCGGCGAAGGTCTTCAAGTTTTGCCGGACCGCGCGCGCCAGTGCGACGGAGAGCAGATTGACGCTGTCGTCATCGTAATTGAAATGAGTGCCCGGCGTGTACTGCACCCGCCGATTGAGTGTCCACTGCCACATTTCGGATGGCGGAGCGGCAGCCTTCGCTCCAAACTGTGACAAACCGAAGCCGGAGGTCATCGTCAACAGATCGCGAACGGTGATGTCGCGAACCTTGGGGTCGATGGCGGGGTTCGACACCTCCGGCAAAAGTTCGGAAAGTTGCTCGTCGAGGCGCAGATATCCTCTTTTGAGCGCAATGCCGACGAGAATCGAGAGCACGCTCTTGGTGACCGAACGCACCGGCGAAAGGGTCTGGGCGTCCACACCCGTCTTGTAATACTCGAATGCCACGCAACCGCGGCGCGCCAGTACCAGGCTCCGGATGGCCGGATATCGCGCCGCGAGCAGCGCGGGAAGTTTTGCCAGCGTATTTGAATTCGCGGCCGCCGGGGCGGGAGCGGAATCCGCGCGGTCGGGTCGCTCTTGGGCGGAAGAGCCGGAGATTGCCGCGGTGAACAGCGGGATAGCGGCCAGGCCGATGCATAGCCTTGTAAGCAAATCCCGGAAACCGCCGCGTTGGATCACGATCGTTCAACGCCTCCATTTCTTGCAACACTACCACCCATCGATTGCGGCGGAAGTGCGTATTTGGTCGGGTGGGGGTCGCCGACGAATCCTCAGCCAACGCGCCGCGCGTCGCGTGCTAATCCTTCCGGAACACGATCGAGGCCATCCAGCCGGTCATCAGCGCCATGAAGGCCGTGACGAGGCCATAGACCACGCCGTCCTGGCGGGCGGTGGTGGCGACGAATTGTTCGAAGCCGACCTTGACGATGTCGAACGAGGTGTCGGTGTGCGTCACCAGCGCGCCGTCGGAAAACAGCTTGATCTCGACGGCATAAGTGCCGATCGGCACTTCGGCGGGAAGCGGAATGCCGGTGCGGAACAGCGTCGGCGTCAGGAAGGTCACCGCGGACGTATCCTCGCGGTAGAGGCCGTGCTCGCCGCGCAGCCGCACGAAGGCGCTGCGGAACGCGTCGTTCGGCACCACGTCGGCGTAATCGGGTCCGACCCGCTGGGTCAGCGGCACATTGTTGAGGCCGAGCTGCTGGCGCCGCTCGACCTCGGGAGAGCCGATGGCATCGAACGGCCGGTTGGAAAACAGCGCCAGATAGGTCGGCACCTGCAGGAACTGGCGATAATCGGTGTTGATCCAGATGCCGAATTTGCGTTCCTTCCGGCGCGTCACCATGTCCGCGCGCGGGCCCGCGACGGTCACCACGAGATCGTAGCTGTTGCGCGTGGACGGCGTCGAGGAATCCTTCTCGACTGAGCCGAACAGCACCAGCTCCTCGCCGGAATAGTTTGGCGTTACCGTGACGCGATGGTTGGAGACCGACACGATGAGGCGTTCCGCGCGCGCCGGCAAAGCCGGAGTCAGTGTCAGCACGGCGCCGAGGGTGATCCACGAAGCGCGGTTCCTCATCCGGCGGCTCCGATTTCGCGGATGGTGAAGAGATCGTCGGGACGCAGCACGAGTTCGATCGCAAAGCGGATGCCGACGGCCAGAATCAACAGGCCGAGCAGCAGCCGCAGATGTTCGCCGCGGATCTTCTGTCCCGCCCGCGCGCCGAACTGCGCGCCGGTGACGCCGCCGACCATCAGGATCAGCGCCAGCACGGCGTCGACCAGATGGTTGGTGACCGCGTGCAGCATGGTGGCGAACAGCATGGTGACGAGGGTGAGCACCATCGAGGTGCCGATCACGGTCGAGGTCGGCACCCGCAGGATATAGATCATGATCGGAACCAGGATGAAGCCGCCGCCGATGCCCATCACCGCGCCGATGAAGCCGATGATGACGCCGACGGTGACCACCGGGATCACCGACAGATAGATCTTGGAGCGCTTGAAGCGCATCTTCAGCGGCAGGCCGTGGATCCAGCCGTGACTGCCGGAGCGGCGCATCGGTACGACGACGCCACGGCGGGCGCGCAGGATCGCGCGAAAACCTTCCCAGAACATCAGGCCGCCGACGGTAGTCAGCAGCGCGACGTAGGACAAGGCGATCAGCAGATCGAGTTGGCCGAGCGAGCGCAGCAGCGTGAAGGTCCCCACTCCGAGCGTAGTGCCGACGATGCCGCCGCATAACAGCACCAGCGCCAGCGCCGGATCGATGGCGCGGCGGCGCCAGTAGGATATCGCGCCGGAAAACGAGGAGGCCGCGATGTGGCTTGCGACGGAGGCGACCGCGACCGCCGGTGC